>Ga0197142_1001752_pt1 | contig 19513 bp, 33 predicted proteins | sample GBS60_MetaG_FD_148614 | JGI IMG/M metagenome (GOLD analysis project Ga0197142, IMG submission 148614) | Sediment microbial communities from Great Boiling Springs, Gerlach, Nevada, United States - GBS 60_MetaG | ecosystem: Environmental > Aquatic > Thermal springs > Hot (42-90C) > Sediment... | reverse complement strand
CATAAAAGTGCCGAGGGGCAGAGTCGAACTGCCATCTGACCCTCCGATTCGGAGGGCCCGCCGTGACCACTAATTTCTTCTTCTTTTTCTTGCTTTAGCGTGTTTTCTAAAATTTTTTTTAATACTTCGTGTCCTCTTCCTGATTTATAAAATTTCTCTTTTTCTTGAGCATCTTTTTTGTTAATGTATCCTTCAAAATATATCAGTTTTAACGGTCTTCTATTTTTTAAAGAATCGGTTTTTCCTTTATTATGTTGATTTATTCTTCTTTGCAAATTATTTGTGTAACCGATATAAAACTTCTTATCTTTTTTAGAAATTAACACATAAACATAATAAAACATAAAAGTGCCGAGGGGCAGAGTCGAACTGCCATCTGACCCTCCGATTCGGAGGGCCCGCCGTGACCACTAATTTCTTCTTCTTTTTCTTGCTTTAGCGTGTTTTCTAAAATTTTTTTTAATACTTCGTGTCCTCTTCCTGATTTATAAAATTTCTCTTTTTCTTGAGCATCTTTTTTGTTAATGTATCCTTCAAAATATATCAGTTTTAACGGTCTTCTATTTTTTAAAGAATCGGTTTTTCCTTTATTATGTTGATTTATTCTTCTTTGCAAATTATTTGTGTAACCGATATAAAACTTCTTATCTTTTTTAGAAATTAACACATAAACATAATAAAACATAAAAGTGCCGAGGGGCAGAGTCGAACTGCCATCTGAGGTTTTTCAGACCCCCGCCGTGACCACCTTGGCTACCTCGGCTTTATTTCTTATTCTAATAAAATAAAAATTAGACTGCCATCTGACCCTCCGATTCGGAGGGCCCGCCGTGACCACCTTGGCTACCTCGGCTGTTAAGGTTTATTATAATCTTTCTCCGTTTACTTAACGCTTGAAAAGTCTAACCGACCATCTAACCTTCCCACTTGGAGGACATGCTGCTTTGATTACCTTTTTTTTATTTTTTTAATAAATTTTAAATTTAAATTTAACTTACACAACTACTTTTTTTCCAATTTTTGGGAACTTAAACCAATAAATTTAGTTACTGAAAAGTTTTTTTATTTTTTTATTGACAATTAATTTAACTAATTTTAAAATTATTTTAAAATTATATCAAATATTTTTTAATCTTTAAGCTAGATAAAACTTCATTTGCACTTTATAAAAAATGTTATATAATATTAATTTAGTTTTTGCATGATAAAAATAAATTTATCTTTTTTCAATTTTTTTTAAAATTTAGCCGGATTGGACGGCAATTTTTAAGCCCCAATCTGGGGCTTTTTTTTGTTTTTATGACAGGTTTTATTTTAGGTGAAAAAGGGGAGATGAGTCAAATTTTTGATAACCAAGGCATTCGTTGGCCACTAACTAAAATTTTAACTTCTCCTTGTTATCTTATTGATATCAAAACCAAGGAGAAAGACGGTTATTTTGCTTGTCTTCTTGGTTTTAAAGCCGTCAAAAACATTAAAAAACCAGTGTTGGGCAAATTAACGAAAGCGGGGGTAAAGACCCCGCTTCGTTTTTTAAAAGAAATAAGACTTGATGATTTTGCCGATAAAGTTTTAGTTTTAAAAGATGAGCAAGGAAAAACTTATGGATTGGAAATTAAAGATTTAAATCTTAAATTAAAAATAGGCGACCAAATTACTCCAAAATTGATGTTTAAAATTGGTGAAAAAGTAAATGTTTCTGGGGTAAGTAAAGGAAAGGGTTTTGCGGGTGTAGTTAAAAGACATGGTTTTTCAGGAGGACCAAGAACTCATGGTCAATCTGATCGAGAAAGGGCCCCTGGCTCTATTGGTCAAACAACAACTCCAGGAAGAGTTTATAAGGGAAAAAGGATGGCCGGAAGAATGGGTGGAGAGAGAGTGACGATTAAAAATCTAAAAGTAGTTGATGTTGGTGATGATTATTTATTAGTTTCCGGTCTTGTTCCTGGAGCAAAAAAAGGGTTTTTAGAAGTTGTTTCGGCTTAATTTTTTAAAATGCCAAGCAAAAAAATAAAAACTGAAAAAAAGTCAGTTTCCAAAAGAAACAAAAAAGAAGAAAAAAAAGCAAGAGAGTCAAATAAAAAAGAGGTTAAAAAAAACAAAGATTTGACAACAATAAAATATTTTCCCAATGGAAAAAAAGAAGAGTTTATTTTAGAAAAAAAACTTTTTGATACTAAAGTGAATCCCAAAACTTTGGCTTTATATGTGCGAGTCTATTTAGCCAATCAACGTCAAGGAACAGCATCAACTAAAACTCGAAGTGAAGTTGCCGGATCAACGAGAAAAATTTATCGACAAAAAGGTACTGGCCGCGCCAGACATGGCGATATTAAAGCACCAATATTTGTTGGGGGAGGTATTGCTTTTGGTCCAAAACCGCGTGATTATTCTTTAAAACTTAATAAGAAACAAAAGCAACAGGCTTTTTTGGGTGCTTTGACTTATCAGTTTAAAAATGAAAATGTGTTGATTTTTGATAATAGTTTTTTGACAATTAAACCAAAGACAAAAGAGCTTTTTGATTTTTTTGTAAAAAATAATTTAATTGAAGAGAAAAAACTTATTGTTTTGCCTAAAATGGAAAAAAACAATTTAATTTTGGCTGGAAGAAATATTCCTAATTTAGAATTTGTCTCTTGCAACAATTTAAATGCCTATCAAATTTTAAATACGAAAAAAATCATTTTTTTAGAAGATGCTCTTAAAAATTTAATCAAAAAATATGCAAATTGATCAGGTAATAGTTGGCCCTTTGATTACCGAAAAGACAACTAATTTAGTAAAAGAGAATGTTTACACTTTTTTGGTTAATAAACAAGCCAATAAATTTCAGATAAAGACGGTTTTAGAGTCATTATATAAAGTAAAGGTTGGGGAAATTAGAATCGTTAATCGAAAAGGAAAAAAAAGAAGAGTTGGTAGATTTTTGCAAGAAAAGAAGTTGCCTAACACTAAAATCGCTTATGTAAAGTTAAAAGAAGGAAGTTTAGAAATATTTCCTAAAGCTTAAAAACTTATGAAAAACTTAGTGGTTGACAAAAAAGCTGAGCCTCAAAAGAGTTTAATTAAAATATTAAAAAAACATTCAGGCCGTGATAATAGCGGAAAAATTTCAGTTAGACATCAAGGTGGAAGACAAAAAAGATATTATCGAATAATAGATTTTCGTCGCGATAAAAAAGATATAAAAGCAAAAGTTTTACGAATCGAAAAAGACCCCAATCGTAATTGTTTTATCGCTTTAGTTGAGTATGAAGATGGAGAAAAACGCTACGTTCTTTGGCCAAAGGATTTAAAGGTTGGAGATGAGATTTTAGCTTCTGAAAAAGCAGAGATTGCGCCAGGTAACGCTTTGCCTCTTAAAAATATTCCTGTTGGTGTTTTGGTTCATAACGTAGAACTTTATCCAGGAAATGGAGGTCAAATTGTTCGTGGAGCAGGGACGGCAGCAATGATTGTCGCTAAAGAAGATAAATATGTCCATTTAAAACTTCCATCAGGTGAGGTAAGAAAATTTTTAGGTGATTGTTGGGCGACAGTTGGTCAACTTGGTAATGAAGAACACAAAGATGAAATTATTGGTAAAGCAGGAAGAAAAAGACTGATGGGTATCCGACCAACAGTACGAGGAACTGCTCAAAACCCAAGAAGTCATCCACATGGCGGAGGAGAAGGAAGGACAGGTGAGGGTATGCACCCAAAAACACCTTGGGGAAAACCGGCCCGAGGTAAAAAAACAAGGAAAAAAAACAAATGGAGTGATAAGTTAATTGTTAAAAGAAGAAAATAATAAAATAAAAAAGTTTTATGGAAAAAAAATTTGTTTTTAAAAATTTGCCAATTTCACCAAAAAAACTAAGATTTTTATTACCACCGGTAAAGAAGATTTCACCGGTTGAAGCTTTAGATTACCTTTTATATTTACCAAAAAAAGGAGCTAGAATATTAAGAAACGCAATTAAATCGGCAATCTACGCCGTAAAATCAAGTTTAAAAATAGAAGAAAATCAGTTAAAATTTAAAACTTTAGCTGTTGATGAAGGGAGAAAATTAAAACGTTTTCGACCAGGTGGGCGCGGAACAGTAAAACCAATTGTCCGGCGTTATTCACACTTGACTATTGTTTTAACCAATGAAGAAAAGAAAGATTTAATGAAAAAAGAAGTGGTAGAAAGTAAAAAAACAAAAAACACAGAAGATAAAGAAGAAAAAAAAGAGGAAAAGAAAGAGGAAAAAAAGAGATTAAAAATTAAGAAAAAAAGTTAATTTATGGGCCAAAAAGTTCATCCAAAAGGTTTTCGGCTTGGAATTATTTTTAACTGGAGTTCCCGGTGGTTTTTTTCTTCAAAAAAAAATTATCGGGAGACTCTTCTTTCTGATATAAGAATTCGAGAAGGTTTAATGAAGAAACTGGCTTACGCTGCCGTAACTCAAATTGATATTGAAAGAGCGATAAAAAAAATTACGGTGATTATTTTTTCAGTAAAACCAGGAGTAATTATTGGTCGAGGCGGTAAAGGATTGGAAGAAGTTAAGAATTTTATTTTACAATTTTTAACAACGTCCAAAAAAAGTAAAAAAGAGATAAAAGTTGAAATTAAAATTGAACCAGTCAAAAGACCTTATCTTAATGCTTACTATGTGGCCCAATCAATTGCGGAAAAACTTGTTAAAAATTTTCCTCACCGGATGGTAGTTCATCAAGCAATGGACAGAGTGATGGAGGCGGGGGCTAAAGGAGTCAAAATTCAACTTGGCGGAAGAATTGGCGGCGCTGAAATTTCACGCCGTGAAAAGTATTTTCAAGGAACTGTTCCTACTTCAACTATTCGTGAAGAAATTGATTATGCCGCTTATCCGGCCTTAACTCGGTCTGGATATGTAGGCGTAAAAGTTTGGATTGCCAAATAATAAATTATGCTTATTCCCAAAAGACAAAAATATCGCAAGCAGTTTCGTGGCGTTTTTCGAAGAATTGCCACAAAAGGCAATGAATTAAATTTTGGGACTTTTGGGATTAAAGCGCTTGAAGCTGGTTGGATTAAAGATAAAGAAATTGAAGCAGCAAGAGTAATTTTAGCAAGGGCAACAAGAAAAAACGGTAAGTTTTGGATAAGAATTTTTCCTGATAAACCCTATACAAAAAAACCACCAGAAGTTACAATGGGTGCGGGAAAAGGTGATGTTGCTTATTATGTGGCGTCAGTTTCCCCCGGAAGAGTTTTGTTTGAAGTTGATGGCTTAAAAGAAGAAGAAGCAAGAAAAGCTTTAAAAAATGTAATTTCTAAGTTATCAGTTAAAGCAAAAATTATTACTAAAGAATAATGAAAAAGGTAATTAATAAGTTAAAACAAAAAACAATAAAAGAACTAGAACAAGAAGTTAATAATTTAAGACAAGAAATAGCTAAATTAAAGATTGAAACTAAAGTCAATCCACCAAAGGACACAAATTTTTTGGTAAAAAAACGAAAAAAATTAGCTCAATTGTTGACTATTTTAACAGAAAAGAAAGAGGCAGAAAAATTAAAAGTTAAGTAATTTTTATATGCCAAAATTTTTAACTGGTACTGTTGTTTCAACCAAAATGCAAAAAACGGTTGTAGTTAAAGTTGAAAGGAAGTTTCGTCATCCTTTATATGAGAAAGTAATTACTCGGCACAAAAAATATAAAGCTCATAATGAGAATTTTGATCTAAAAGAGGGCGACATAGTTAAGATTATTGAAACACGACCAATCTCAAAAGAAAAACATTTTAAAGTAATAGAAAAGTTATCAAAATAAAAATTTATGGTTCAACCAAGATCAATTTTAAATGTAGCAGATAATACCGGTGCCAAAAAAGTGATGATGATTGGATTGCCAAAAAAAGGCAACCGTTTGGTTGCGTATGTTGGTGATGTGATTACTGTGGTTGTTAAAGAAGCGCTTCCTTATTCTTCGGTAAAAAAAGGCGATATTCTACCAGCAGTTGTTGTTCGGACAAAGAAGGAAAAAAGACGTCCCGATGGGAGTTATATTCGATTTGATGATAATGCTTGTGTGATTTTAGCAGGAAAAGGGGTAAAAGATCCTAAAGGAACACGAGTTTTTGGACCTATTGCTAAGGAGGTAAAAGATGCTGGGTTTTCGAAAATTGCTAGTTTAGCTAACGAAATTTATTAGTGAAATTTTATTAGTTTTTAAATTATTATGAAAATTAGAAAAGGTGATAAGGTAAAAGTTATTTACGGCAAAGATAAAGGAAAGGAAGGAATGGTGGAGCGGGTTTATCGAAAACAGAATAAAGTGCTTATTTTCGGGGTTAATCTTTATAAAAAACATGTTAAAAAAAGTGAGCAATTTCCAAATGGTGGAATAATCGAAGTTCCCAGACCGCTTGATGTTTCAAAAGTGATGCTTATCTGTCCAAAATGTAAAAAGCCAACCCGAGTTGGATTTAAAAAAGAAGATAAAAAAAAGTTTCGTTTTTGTAAAAAATGTAAAAGTAAAATATAAATTTTTTATTTTAATGATTTTATGGATTTTAAAACTTTTTATCAAACTGAAGTGAAACCAAAATTAATGAAGGAATTATCAATAGAAAATCCTTTAGCTGTTCCTAAAGTGGAAAAGATTGTTTTAAATGTTGGTGCTGGTGAAGCAGTGATTAATAAAGGAGTTTTAGAAAAAATTCAAGAACAAATTTCTCTTATTACCGGTCAAAAACCAGTTATTACTAAAGCAAGAAAATCAATTTCTGCTTTTAAGATAAGAAAAGGGATTCCAATTGGAGTAAAAGTGACTCTTCGCGGAAAAAGAATGTATCATTTTTTAGAAAAATTGATTAAAATAGTCATTCCACGTCTTCGTGATTTTCGCGGAATAAGTCCAAAAAGTTTAGATCAACATGGAAACTTAAATTTAGGTTTTTCCGAACAAACTATTTTTCCCGAAATTGATTTCGATAAAATTGATAAAATAAGAGGATTACAAGTGACAATTGTTACCAACGCTAAAGATCAAAAGAAAGCAAAAAAGTTATTTGAAGTTTTAGGAATTCCTTTTTATGGCGAAAAAATCAGATGAAGTAAAATTTTTAAAAAAACAAAAATATAAAGTTCGGTATCGAAACCGTTGTCCTTTTTGTGGAAGAGCCAGAGCCTATCTTAGACGCTTTGGGATGTGTCGGATTTGTTTTCGCGAAAAAGCGCTAAAGGGAGAAATTCCCGGTGTTAGAAAAATTTCGTGGTAATCGTACCAAACGTGATTATCAAAGTTAAGTCAATCATATAAAAATATGGCAAGATCAAGCAAAAAAGGTCCATATATCGATGAAAAACTGCTAAAAAAAGTTTTGAAGCAAAAACAGACAGGGGATAAAACCCCAATTAAAACTTGGGCAAGAGATTCTCAGATTCCGCCAGAATTTGTGGGACATCGATTTTTAGTACACAATGGAATAAGATTTATTGAAATTTTTGTTACCGAAGCAATGGTTGGCCATCGATTGGGTGAATTTGCTCCAACTAGAACCTTTAGAAGTCATGGTAAGGTAACCAAAAAAATAGTTGAACCAACATAAAAACTTATGGGAAACAGTTTTATTGATCTTATAATTCGGATTAAAAATGGATATTTAGCAAAAAAAGAAAGTGTTGAGGTTTTGCGTTCTAATTTTAATTTAAGCATTTTAAGAAAGCTAAAAGAGTTAAAATACATTAAAGATTATCAAGAAAACGAAGATAAAAAAACAGTTAAGGTTGAGCTTTTGTATAATGAAGACCAGCCTGCTTTAACTGATGTTAAAATTCATTCAAAAATGGGCAGAAGAATATATCGTGGTTATAGAAAACTAAAACCAGTTTTGAATGGTTTAGGTTTTTCTATTTTATCTACCTCAAAGGGAATTTTGACCAATTTAGAAGCAAAAAAATTAAAAGTTGGTGGGGAACTTTTATTTGATATTTGGTAATTATTATGTCAAAAATTGGCAAAAAACCGATACCTTTGTCAGAAAAAGTCACCGTTGAAATAAAAGAAAAAAATGTCTTAATAAAAGGCCCTGAAGGAGAAATTTCTTTTGTTTTACCAAGTGAGATAGGGGCAAAAATTGATAAAAATAATCTTTTTGTTTTTGTAGAAAAAGAAAATAAAAAAGCAAAAGCTTTGTGGGGATTATATCGGCAACTTTTAGCCAACGGCGTTTTAGGAGTACAAAAAAAATGGGAAAAAAGACTTCAGATTGTTGGTACTGGTTATAACGTAAAACTTGAAGAAGATAAGTTAATTTTTAAGTTAGGATATTCTCATCCGGTGATTTTTAATAAGCCTGAAGGAATTGATTTCAAAGTAGAAAAAAATACAATTATTTCAGTATTAGGGGTTGATAAACAAAAAGTAGGTGAGGTGGCTTATAAGATTAGACTATTAAAACCACCAGATTCTTATAAAGGCAAAGGAATAAGATACGAAGGAGAAAAAATAAAGCTTAAACCAACTAAAAAAGTTAAAGGCGGAGCGACCGCTTAAAAATTTAAAAACTTATTTATGAAAAATATTAATCGGAATCGACGGCTGAGAAGAAAATTGCGGGTTTCGGCCAATATTTTTGGCAGCGGCGAAAGACCGCGAATCTCTGTTTTTCGATCAAATCGTTATATTTATGCTCAAGCAATCGATGATGAAAAAAGATGTACTTTAGCTTCTTCTTCCAGTTTGGTTTTGAAAAAAAATAAAAAAATTGATAAAAAAATGACAAAAAAAGAAGAAGCAAAAGTTGTTGGGCTAGATTTAGCTGAAAAGTTAAAAAAACTAGGGATTAAAAAAGCAGTTTTTGATCGAAGTTGGTATCATTATCATGGCCGAGTTGCCGCTTTAGCTGATGGCTTGCGTGAGGGAGGAATTGAAATATAAGTTTTTTTATTTTAAAAAAAATGACAAAAAACCAAAATCAAGAAGAGAAAAAATTTGAAGAAAAAATTTTAATGGTTCGTCGTGTCTCCAAAAAAATTCCTGGCGGGAATTATATTTCTTTTTCGGCGTTGGTGGCTGTTGGTGACCGTCAGGGACAAGTTGGTATTGGTTTAGGAAGGGCTTTAGAGGTGCCTCCTGCAATTCAAAAAGCAATTAACTATGCAAAAAAACATTTAATAAAAGTACCTCTTTTTAAAAAGACATTACCCCACCAGATAAAAATTAAATACAAGGCGGCAAAAATTCTTTTAAAACCAGCGCCAGAAGGAACCGGTTTAAAGGTCGGGGGTGTGGCGCGGTTGATTTTAGAAGTAGCGGGTGTTGAAAATGCTTCGGGAAAGATTTTAGGTTCAAGAAATAAAATAGCTAATGCCTACGCCGTTATTAAGGCATTAAAAAGTTTAAAAAAGAAAAATTTATGAGGATTCCCTTTTTGTCTTTTTTGCCTAAGTTAGTCAAAAAAAGAAAAAAACGTGTTGGTCGCGGTTTAGGTAGTGGTAAAGGAGCAAAGTCAGGTCGAGGAACCACTCGTCATCAAAAAGCAAGAGAATCAATTCCTCTTTACTTTGAAGGAGGACAGGGAAGGATTATTAAAAAGTTTCCCCTCCTTCGGGGTAAAGGAAAAAACAAACCAAAAAAAAGTAAGAAGCTTAAGAAAAAAGAATTTTATGAAAAAAAATTAAAGAAAAAATTAGAAGAAAAAAACCATGAAGGAAATAAAAAATAAAATCAAAACTTTGTGGGCCGATAATGTTTTGCGGAAAAAATTAATTTTAACTTTTTTTATTTTTTTTGTTTTTCGTCTTTTTGCCTTTTTGCCGGTGCCGGCTATCAATTTGATAAAATTAAGAGCATTGTTTGGTCAAAATCAATTTTTATCACTTTTGGATATTTTTTCTGGGGGGACATTGATTAATTTTTCGGTAATGGCCTTAGGTCTTAATCCTTATATTAATGCCTCAATTGTTCTTCAACTTTTAACTGTTGTTTATCCAAAATTAGAGCAATTAAGTAAAGAAGGTGAATATGGTCGATTTAAAATTAATCAATACACTCGTTTTTTAACTTTGCCATTAACTATTTTTCAGTCGATTGGGATTTATTTTCTTTTGCGTAATCAAAAAATTGTTTCGTCTTTATCAACTCTTGAGTTTTTTTCATTTGTCACCACTTTGACTGCGGGAACTTTTATCTTAATATGGTTGGGAGAACTTATTTCAGAATTTGGATTGGGAAATGGAATTTCTCTTTTGATTTTTGCTGGCATTGTGGGAAGATTACCTATTTTTATCAGTAGAACCGCCTTAATTATTAATAAGGAGTTAATTTTCAATCTTTTAGTTTTTTTTGTGTTGGCGGTTTTAGTAATTGGCTTGGTTGTTTTTGTCAGCGAAGCAACAAGAAAAATCCCTGTTTTTTATGCGCGAAGAATTAAAGGTAATCGAATGTATCAAGCAGCTTCCAATTTTCTTCCTTTAAAGCTTACTCAAGCAGGTGTGATTCCAATAATTTTTGCAGTTTCTTTTGTTCTTTTTCCTCAGCTTTTAGGTAATTTTTTAGCAGGCGTAAAAAATAAAGCTTTTTCTAATTTTGGTCATTTTTTGATTTTTCTTTTTAATCCTCAAAGTTTTTTTTATAATTTTTTATATTTTTTCTTGGTAATTGGATTTACGTTTTTTTACACTGTAGTAATTTTTAACCCCCAAAAAATTGCTGAAGAATTACAAAAGAACGGGGGATTTATTCCAGGAATTAGACCAGGTTTACCAACTAAAGAATATTTAGAAAAAGTTTTATATAAGATTACTACGGTTGGTGCTGTTTTTTTGGGAATAATTGCGGTTTTGCCAGCAGTTATGGCAAAGATTACGGGAATTTCTAGCTTAGTTATTGGTGGAACCAGTGTTTTAATTGTAGTTTCAGTAGTTTTGGAGACATTTAAAATGATTGAGGTACAGCTTAGAATGAAAAATTATGATAAGTTTTTAAGGTAAAAACATATGGCAAAAAAAGGGGCACGAATTCTTATTGGTTTAGTTTGTGAAAGTTGCAAGAGATTAAATTATGTTACAGAAAAGAATAAGATTAATACGCCGGAAAAGTTAAAAATTAAAAAATATTGTCCGGCATGTAGAAAAAGAATCAATCATCAAGAGACAAAAAAACTTGATTAAAATTATGAAACTAGTTTTGATTGGAATTCAAGGTTCGGGTAAATCAACTCAGGGGAATCTTTTATCAAAACAATTAGATATTCCCTATCTTTCAACCGGCCATATTTTTCGCCAGATTGCCAAAGAAAAAACTGCTTTAGGACGATATATTAAAGAAACAATTAACGCAGGACTTTTAGTCCCTGATGATAAAACAATTGAGATTGTTGAAAATTATCTTTCGCGACCAGAATATAAAAAAGGATACATTTTAGATGGTTTCCCAAGGACTTTAAATCAAGCCAAAAAATTCAAAAATCATTTAGATAAAGTAATTTATCTTAAAATTTCAGAAAAAGAAGCAATATGGCGTCTTTTTCATCGTGATGATGCTTCGCGTGAGGATGAGACTTTACCGGCTTTACGAGAGCGGATAGGATTGTTTTTTAAACATACGTTGCCGGTAGTTGACTACTATCGAAAAAAAGGAATATTGGCTGAAATTGATGGTGAAAAATCAATTGCTGAAGTTAATCAAGAGATATTAAAAAATTTAGGAAAACAGCTAGTTGAAAATCAAATTAAAGCTTGGCACCAAAAGAAGAAAACTATAATAGCTATTGTTGGTTTACCCGGCGCCGGAAAAACCGAGGCCGCTAATTACTTTAAGAAAAAAGGTTTGCCGGTAATTTCTTTTGGCAAAATTATCAATGAGTATGTTGATAAACACGGACTCTCACATACAGAGGAAGTTCATCGAAAACTACGAAAAGAATTTCGGGAAAAATATGGAATGGCAGCAATGGCAGTTTTAAATGAGAAAAAAATTAAGGCGGCTTTGAGAAAAAATATGATTGTGATTATTGAAGGAATGCGTTCGTGGGAAGAATATCTTTATTTGAAAGAAAAGTTTGCTGAAGTGAGATTAATAATAATAGCTTTGTTTGTTGATAAAGATTTGCGTTATAAACGTTTAGCTCAAAGAAAAGAAAGACCAGGACTTTTTGGTGAAGAAAGAGATATTAGTGAATTAATTGAAAGCAATATGGGACCAACAATAGCTTTTGCTGATTATCTGATTAAAAATAATTTTTCAAAAGAAGAGCTTTACGACAAGTTAGAAGAGGTTTATCGAATTATTTATTTTTCTTGATTATGATAAATTATAAAACCGAAGAAGAAATTCAAATGATGTTTGAGGGAGGAAAGAAACTCCGACGGATTATTGATCAATTGGTAAAAAAGGTTAAACCTGGAATAACGACTCAAGCCATTGAAGAAGAAGCAAGATATCTTATTGAAAAAGAAGGCACCCAAGTATCTTTTGATAAAGTTGAAGGTTATCAATTTGCTACTTGTTTGCCAGTTAATGAACAGATTGTTCACACGCCACCCTCAAAAAGAAAGTTAAAAGAAGGGGATTTGTTGACGATTGATATGGGGGTTTTATATCAAGGTTTTCATACCGATTGCGCCGAAACAATTTTAGTTGGCAAAAATGAAGAAGGAGAAATAAAAAAATTTTTAGATGCCGGAAGAAAGGCTTTAAAAAATGCTATCGAAAAATTAAAAATTAACGGTTATTTAGGCGAAGTTTCGCAAGCAATTGAAGCAACGATTAAAAAAAATGGTTATTTTGTAATTAAGCAATTGACTGGTCATGGGATAGGTAAAAAGTTACATGAGGACCCATTTGTTTTTGGTTTTTTAGATCGTCCAATAGAAAAAACTTTAAAGATAAAACCCGGATTGGTAATTGCAATTGAAGTAATTTATTCAATGGGGACTGAAGAAATGGTTTATGAAAAAGAAAATTATTGGTCAATAGTAACTAAAGATGGCAGTTTATCAGCCTGTTTTGAAAAAACAGTTGCAGTAACAAAAAATGGGGTTTTAATCTTAACTTAATCTTTATCTTTTAAAATTAAGTTTTTTATGTTAAAATATTGTTTTATTTTGGTTTAAAGATTTATGAAAGACAATGTTATTGTTGTTGAAGGGGAAGTGATTGAAAACCTTCCCAATACTCTTTTTCGGGTAAAATTAAAAGATTCAGAAAAAGTAGTTTTGTGTTATTTGTCAGGGAAGATGCGAAAAAATTTTATAAAAATTTTGCCTGGCGATAAAGTAAAAGTTGAAATAACACCTTATGATTTAGAAAGAGGAAGAATTATTTACCGTTTATAAATCTTATGAAAGTTAGAGTTTCTTTAAAAAAAATTTGCTCTAAATGTCAGTTGGTTAAGCGAAAAGGACGCTTGTATATTATTTGCGAAAACCCAAAACATAAGCAAAGACAGGGATAATTAAGTTAAAAATTAATTTATAAATTAAATGGTAAGAATTTTAGGTGTTTCTTTACCTGATGATAAACGAATTGAGTACGGTTTAACTTTAATTTATGGTATTGGTTGGAAGCGCGCAAAGGAAATTTTAAAAGCCACTAATATTGATCCTAATAAGAGAATTGTTAATTTATCAGAAGAAGAGTTGAGAAAAATTACTGATTTTATTGAGAAAAATTATAAAGTTGAAGGTGAGTTGCGCGAAGAGATTATGGAAAATATTAAGCGTGTTAAAGAAATTGGATGTTATCGGGGAATAAGACATATTAAAGGATTACCGGTTAGAGGTCAACGAACTCGTTCTAATGCCAGAACAAAACGCGGGAAAAGAAAAACTGTTGGTGCTTTAAGAAAAGAAGTTTGGGCAAAGCTTGAACAAGAAAAACAAAAAAAGCAGGCTACCACTAAAAGTTCTCAAACTAAAAAATAATTATGGCGAAAAAAAAGAATAAAAAGCAAAAAAGAGTTGTTGAAAAAGGAAAAATATATGTTGTGGCTACTTTTAACAATACTTTTATTACTATAACTGATGAAAAAAGTAATCCAATTATTGTTGGCTCATGCGGAATGTATGGTTTTTCTGGAACAAGAAAATCAACTCCCCATGCAGCAACAGTTACCACCGAAGCGACATTAAAAAAAGCAGTGGCTGAATATGGGCTTAAAGCAGCTGATGTTTTTGTTAAGGGAATTGGTCCAGGACGAGAAGCGGCTTTGCGGGTAATAAGAAATTCAGAAATTGATGTTTTAAGGTTAATTGATATCACCCCAGTTCCTCATAATGGGGTTAGACCACCAAAAGTTAGAAGGGTTTAAAAAAATTAAAAATTAAAAATTTAAAATTTAAATGAGATACACAGGTCCAAGAAACAGAATTGCGCGACAACTGGGGATTGATTTAGGATTAAAAACGCCAGGAACAAAATCACACGCAAGACTTCTTAAAAGATTAAATATTCCCCCTGGTCAACATGGAATTAAAGGGCGACGAAAACTTTCAGAACGCGCTTTGCAACTTAGAGAAAAACAAAAACTTCGGTTTATGTTTGGGGTATCAGAAACCCAGTTAAAAAAATATTTTAAAAAAGCTTCTCAAAAAAAAGGCAACACCGGTTTATTTCTTTGTCAATTTTTAGAACGTCGACTTGACAATGTAGTTTATCGGCTAGGTTTTGCGCCAACTCGTGCGGCAGCCAGACAACTTATTTCTCATAAACATATCAAAGTAAACGATAAAATTTTAAACATTCCCTCATATTTAGTTAAGGTCAATGATATAATTACTTTTGCTGATGAAAAAATAACTGAAGTTTTAGAGATAAAACAAAGTTTAGAAAACAAAGATTTGATTATTCCTTGTTGGTTGAAACGGGAAGGGAAAGTAGGAAAAATTGTTGGAGAGCCTTCTAGTGATTTAATTGAAAAACAGGTTCATTTAAGGTTAGTAATTGAATATTATTCACGTTAAAAATTTTTAATTTTTAAAAAATTATGTTGACACCAAATTATTCAACAGAAAAAATGGAAGAAAATGCCACTTATGGTAAGTTTATAATAAGTCCCCTTCCTAAAAGTTTTGGTCATACTTTTGGTTTTGCTTTAAGACGGACTCTTCTTTCTTCTTTAGAAGGAGCGGCGATTACCCAAATAAAAATTGAAGGAATACCGCATCTTTTTACTCCAATAGCCGGTGTTAAAGAAAGCGCCTTAGAATTGGTTTTGAATTTAAAAACAGTAAAGTTTGAATTGCCGGTAAATGGACAGGCTAAAGTTTATTTGGAAAAAAAAGGGCCCGGAAAGATTTATAGCAGGGATTTAAAAGGAGAAGTAAAACCAATTGATGAAAATATTTACATTGCTGAGATTACGGCTGAAAAAGGAAAACTTGTTTTTGAAGCGATAGTGGAAAAAGGTATAGGATTTTTACCAGCTGAGCAACAAGAAAAAAAAGAATTTGGTTTTATTGCTATTGATGCTACTTTTTCTCCTATTTTGAAAGTTAATTATAAAGTTGAGGAAGCAAGAGTGGGAACAAAGACCGATTTTGAACGATTGATTTTGGAGATTTGGACTAATGGAAGTATTTCTCCAAGTTCCGCTTTAAAAGAAGCCGCCAAAATTATTTCTACTCATTTTGATTATCTTTTATCGGGTAAAGATGAGCCAAAACCAAAAGTTGATGTGACCACTTTACAAGCCCAAGAAAAAGAGAATAATCGTTTTTCAGAAATTATTATTGATGAGTTAAATTTGCCTTCGCGGGTGATTAATGCGTTATTAAGAGAAAAAATTGAGACAGTTGCCGACTTGTTAAAAGTAGGGAAATCAAAACTTTTAACCATGAAAGGTTTGGGAAGAAAGTCGATTGAATTGATTGAAGAAGAGTTAAAGAAATTAGGTGTTTCTTTAAAAGAGGAGTAATTTAACTTTTTTTAAATTTTAAGTTTAATTCCTATGCGTCATCGAGTAAAAAAGATAAAATTTAAAGGCGGTTATGACGCGACTCGTTCTTTGATAAAAAAATTGGCTTATAATTTCTTAACAAGAGGAAAGATAAAAACAACTTTAGCAAAAGCTAAAGCGCTAAAATCAACTATCGAAAAATTAGTAGAAAAGATGAAAGAAGATAATGAAAAAAATAGAAATTTTTTTCTTTCCTATTTTGGTGGAAAAAGAAAGCTTTTACCGCTTTTTTTTAATTTAATTGGACCAGTTTTTAAAGATATCCAAGGTGGTTATGTGCGAATTTTAAAATTAGGTCAAAGAGATTCTGATGGTGCTCAAGAAGCTTTGGTTGAGTGGACAAAACCAATAGTTTATCCAAAAGAGGAGAAAAAGAAAAAAGAAAAAGTTAAAAAAGAAAAATAAAAATATGGTGAACTTAAAAAAAACAACTAAATCAGTTTCGGCCAAAGATATAAAAAGAGAATGGTTAGAAATTGATGTTGCCGATAAAATTTTGGGACGAGTAGTACCAAAAATTGCTTTTCTTCTTCAAGGAAAACATAAAGTAAACTATGTTCCTCATTTAGATATGGGAGATTATGTGGTTGTTGTGAATGCTAAAAAAATTAGAATTACGGGTAATAAATTAGAAGAAAAAGTTTATACTCGTTATTCTGGTTATCCCGGGGGACTAAAAAAAATAAAACTAGCTGATCTTTTGGAAAAAAATCCAAAAGAAGTGATTCGACACGCGGTTTTGGGAATGCTTCCCAAAAATAAATTAAGAAAAAAAAGAATTAGTAGGTTATATGTTTTTGCTTACGATAATCATCCTTACAAAGATAAAGTTAAAAGTATTAAAATTTAATTTTTTATGGCAAAAAAAACTAAAGATTTAAAATATTACGAAGCAGTTGGTCGAAGAAAAGAAGCGGTGGCTATTGTTCGTTTTTATATTCCCGGAAAAGAAGGTGTAGTATCGGTTGGTAATTTAAAAATCAAAAAAGGAGAAATTTTTGTTAATGGAAAGCCAATTGAATCTATTTATAATACTAAAGAAGAACAAATAATTTACCAAAAGCCGTTAAAACTTACTGAAAGCGAAAACCGTTTTGCCATTTCTATAAAAGTCAATGGTGGTGGAAAAAGAGGTCAGCTTTTTGCAATTACTTTAGGTTTAGCCCGAGCTTTAGTTTTAGTTGATGAAAGTTATAAACCAATTTTAAGAAAAGAAGGACTTTTAACGGTTGATGCTCGGGTAAAAGAAAGAAGAAAAGTAGGTACTGGTGGAAAAGCAAGACGAGAAAAACAGTCACCAAAACGCTAATATCTTAAAAAAAATTCATGAGTAAAGATCTATCGATAATTATCGTTTCCTACAATACTTCATTTTTAACTTTTCAATGTGTTAAGAGTCTTTTTTCTTCTTTAAAGAAAGAAAAAAATATTTCTTTTGAAGTAATTGTTGTGGACAATGCTTCCGAAGATGATACCATTGAAAGATTAAAAAAAATTTCAGCTAGAAAAACTAATTTACTAATTATTAAAAATAAAAAGAATGTAGGGTATGCAAAAGCCAACAATCTTGCTTTAAAAAAAGCAAAAGGTAGGTTTATTCTTTTTTTAAACTCCGATGTTTTAATTAAAAAAGTAAAGTGGAAAACCATTATTAACTACTTAGAAAAAAATGAAAAAGTTGGGGCGCTGACTTTAAAAGTTAATTTAAAAAAAGGAGTAATTGATCCTGCGTGTCATCGAGGAATTCCTACTTTATGGCGAAGTTTTTGCTATTTTTTAGGCTTGGAGAGATTTTTTTCTTCTTTTCCTTTTTTAAATCGTCTTTTTGGTGGATATCATTTGGTTTATTTGGATAAAAGAAGAATTCATGAGGTTGAGGCAATTTCTGGGGCATTTTTTTTAACCAAAAAAGCAATTTTAGAAAAGTTAAACGGATTTGACGAAGATTTTTTTATGTATGGTGAAGATTTAGATCTTTCTCTTCGAATTAAAAAATTAGGATATAAAATCGTTTACTATCCTTTATTTTATGTTTTTCATTTAAAATACCAAAGTGGGTTGGGAAAGAAAGATAAAGAATTGAAAAGACAAACAAAGTATTACTTTTATCAAGCAATGAAGATTTTTTATCAAAAGCACTACGAAAAAAAATATCCTTTTTTTATCAATTTTTTAGTTTATTTTTTGCTTGATTGGAAAATAAAACATTATGAAAAAAGTAGGAATTGACGCCAGACTTTATAATCAAACTGGAGTTGGTACTTATATACGAAATTTGCTTTTTTATTTAGATAAAAATAACGATAAAAACATTAACTATTTTGTTTATTTACTAAAAGAAGATTTACCAAAAGTAGATTTTGAAAGTAAAAACATTATCAAAAAAGAGGCTAATTTTTTTTGGCATAGTTTTTCAGAGCAAGTTTTTTTTTTAAAAACTCTTTTGGTTGATAATTTAGATCTTGTTCATTTTACCTATTTTACTTTCCCCATTTTATATCCAAAAAAATATGTATTAACGGTTCATGATTTAACACCAATTTTTTTTAAAACTGGTCGTGCCTCAACTCGCAATGTTTTTGTTTATCATTTAAAACATTTTATTTTTAAAAATTTGTTTTCGATTTCTGTTAAAAAAGCTTTAAAAATTATTACACCCTCAAAAACGGTTAAAAATCAACTTTGTTTTTATTTTGGTAATTGGATTGAAAAAAAAATAATTCCAATATATGAAGGGGTCGATTATTATCTTTTATTCGAAGGAAAGAAAATAAAAGACAATCTTTTTTTTAAAAAAAAATTTAAGAACTTTTTTTTGTATGTGGGTAATTTTTATCCTCATAAAAATGTTGAGCGATTAATTAGGGTTTTTTGTCGAATAAAAGGTGATTATAAGCTAATTTTAATTGGCCCAGCTGATTATTTTACTAAAAGATTAGAAGATTATCGAAAAAAAATAAATGATAAAAGAATTTTTATTTTAAAAAATATAACACGAAAAGATTTACTTTGGTTTTACAAAAATTGTTTAGCTTTGATTCACCCATCTTTATCTGAAGGTTTTGGATTAACATTAGTTGAAGCGGCTTATTTTGGAAAACCTATTATTGCTTCAAAAATTGACACTTTTGAAGAGATGTGGGGGAAAAATTATTTGTCATTTGATCCAAAAAATGAAGAAGATATAAGAAAAAAAATTGAGTATTTTTTAAAAAAAAGACCGAAATTTTCCTACCAAAAAATTCTTCAAAAATACTCTTTTGAAAAAATGACAAAAGAGACTTTAAAACTTTACGAAGAACTTCTTAAATCTTAAATGATAAAAATTATAACCTGCCTAAACCATCTTACCAACGGCCGCAAAAAGATAGTAAAAGTTGAAAAAAGGAAGGGGATTTGGGAGAATATAAACTATGAATAATAGTGGTTTATTTGAGGAAGAAAGAAAAATTGTTGATATTAAGGTTTTGGAAAGTTGGCTAAAAAGTGCTGCCGATCTTTTGCGCGGTCGATCAGAAGGACTTTATTATATTATCACCCTTCTTTTTTATAAAAGGCTTTGTGATGTTTTTGATGATGAGATAAAAGAGGTAC
>Ga0197142_1001750_pt1 | contig 19525 bp, 14 predicted proteins | sample GBS60_MetaG_FD_148614 | JGI IMG/M metagenome (GOLD analysis project Ga0197142, IMG submission 148614) | Sediment microbial communities from Great Boiling Springs, Gerlach, Nevada, United States - GBS 60_MetaG | ecosystem: Environmental > Aquatic > Thermal springs > Hot (42-90C) > Sediment... | reverse complement strand
CCAGCGCCTGGTACTGTTCGGCGTCCAGCAGGTTGTTCAGTTCGTCGGGCGAGCTCAACCGGATCTTCGCCAGCCACGCCGCGCCATGAGGGTCGCGGTTGAGCAGCTCGGGCGTCTGTACCAGCGCCTCGTTCACTTCGATCACCTCGCCGGAGACCGGGGCGTAAATGTCGGAGACCGCCTTGACCGACTCCACGCTGCCCAGCGTCTTCCCCTTCTCGGCTTGCGTCCCCACCTTGGGCAACTCGACGTACACGATGTCGCCCAGCGCCTGCTGCGCATAAAAGGTGATGCCCACGGTGCCGATGTCGCCTTCCACCTTCACCCACTCGTGCTCGCGCGTATATTTGAACTCTTCCGGATACATGGCTCCTCACGGGTTAGTTTTGGGTCGTTGGTAAAACGGAGTGCGCACGGTCAGCGCCTCCGCCGGCCGCCCGCGGATGCCGATCTGGATGGTCCGCCCGATCCCGGCCAGTTCCGCGGGAAGATAACATAATCCGATGTTTTTGTTCAGGTAGGGCGCCGGTCCGCCGCTGGTGACCCAGCCCACCGCCCGGCCCCCGACAAAAACCGGATACCCGTCGCGCGCGACGGCCCGGTCCAGCATCTCGAACCCGATGAGTTTGCGGCGGACCCCGGCCGCCGCCAGCCGCTCGAGCGCCGCGCGGCCCACGAACTCCCCCTTGTCCATCTTCACGATCCAGTTCAGATCGGCTTCCGGCGGCCGGATCGAGGCGTCAATCTCGTGGCCGTAAAGCGCCATTTTCGCTTCCAGTCGCAGCGTGTTGCGCGCCCCCAGGCCACAGGGGCGGATGCCGAACTCCTCGCCCGCGCGCAACAGCTCGCGGAAAACGCGCACGCCGTGCTCGGGCGCAAGGTACAACTCGAAGCCGTCCTCGCCCGTGTAGCCGGTGCGCGCGATGCGCGCCGGCACGCCGCACACCTCGCCGTCGGTGAAGTGGTAGTAACGGAGCGCGGCCGGGTCCGTCGAGGTGAGTCGGCGCAGCGTCTGCTCGGCACGCGGGCCCTGAAGCGCAAGCTGCACGTATCGTTCGCTGGCGAACTCCACCTCGGCCCGGAAGCGGTTGTAGCGCAGGATGTGGCGGTAGTCTTTTTCCTGGTTGGAGGCATTCACGCACAGGAAATAGTGGTCGTCCGCCACCTTGTGCACCAGCAGGTCGTCCACGAAGCCGCCGTGCTCGTAGAGCATGGCGGAGTATTGCGCCTGCCCGACGTTCAACCGGCTCGCCTGATTCGTGGTGACGTATTCGACGAGCGCCAGCGCCTCGGGGCCGCGGATCTCGATTTCGCCCATGTGGCTGACGTCGAAAAGCCCCACCGCGCGCCGTACGGCCAGATGCTCCTCGATGATGCCGGAGTATTGCACCGGCATCTCCCAGCCCCCGAACTCCACCATGCGCGCGCCCAGTTCCCGATGCAGTTCGTAAAGCGGGGTGCGTTTCAGGGGGCCGCCAGGCATCAAACCTGAAGGCTAACAAGCCGTTCGCAGGGCTGTCAATGGCGGCTGTCGGGCCGTCGCTGTCAGGCAACGGGCTCCAGTTCGATGCGCTTGGCGGCCTTGTCCAGGGTCACGATACGGAAACTGCGCACCTGGCCGGCGCGCAAGGGTTCGGGGCCGGGAGATGGCGCGCGGCCTTGCTTCCACTTGGCCGCCAGCATCGCGGTCAGCAGGCTGAGATCGGTCGCGCCTTCGCGGGATGCTTCGGCGCCCGCTTGCGAGGCAGGCGGGCGGCACTGCGCAAAGACGCGATCCGCCACTTCCACGCGCGCCCAGCCGTCGCCGGCCACCTCGACCACGCGGCCCGTCACCACCTGGCCTTCCCGGTGCTCGGCGATGTACTCGTCCGTCGTTGTGGGCTGAAGCTGCTTCATGCCCAGGCGGAGCCGCCGTCGCTCGCGATCTATGGCCAGCACCTGCGCGCGGACGCGATCGCCCTCTTTCAGAACTTCGCGCGGATGTTCCAAACGTTTTTCGGCGCTTATGTCGGAAATGTGGATCATTCCCTCGACGCCCTCGGCGATTTCCACGAAAGCGCCGAACTTTGCCAGGCTGCTGACGCGGCCTTCCACCACGCTGCCCACCGGATAGTCCTGCTCGACTCGTTCCCAAGGATCGCCCAGCGCCTGCTTGAGGCTCAACGAGATGCGCCGCTCGGCCGCGTTGACCGCAGTGACCACGACCTCGACGGTCTCGCCCGCCTTGACCACATCCGAAGGTTTGCGCGCCTTGCGGGACCAGGAGAGATCGGACAGATGGATCAGTCCCTCCACGCCCGGCTCCAGCTCGACGAAGGCCCCGAAATCCGCCAGCCGGACCACCGTGCCGCGCACCCGGTCGCCCGGCCTGTACTTCTCCTCGACCAGCGACCACGGCTCCGGCGTGAGCTGCTTGAGTCCCAGCGAGAGCCGCTTCGCCTCGGGGTCCACCTTGAGGACCTTCACTTCAATGACATCCCCGGGGTTAACGATGTCGGAAGGCTTGTGCACGCGGCCCCAGGACATGTCCGTGATGTGGAGCAATCCCTCGACGCCGCCGACATCCACGAAAGCGCCGAAATCAGTCAGCGTTTTGACCGTGCCACGGACCACCTGGCCTTCCTGAAGCGCGTCGAAGGCTCGCCGGCGGGCCAGCTCCTGCTCTTCTTCCAGCACGGCGCGGCGGTCCACCACCACGTCTTCGCGCGCCACGTCCAGCTCGATGATCTTGCAGGCGATTTCCTGGCCGACCAGCTTTTCCATCTCGGAGGCTTCCTTGACCCCGCTGCGAGAGGCGGGCAGGAAGGCGCGCACGCCGATGTCTACGGTGAAGCCGCCTTTGACCTGGCCGGTCACTACACCGGCAATGGTGCGCTTTTCGCGGAAGGCCTGCTCGAGCGCCGCCCAATCCCGGGGTCGTTCGACCTTGATCAGGGAGAGCAGATAGTAGCCCTCGGGGTCGCGCCCGCGGATGCCCACGCGAAGCTGATCGCCCACGGCGATTTTCAACTGCCCGGACCTGTCCCGCAGCTCGGCTGCGGGCAGGACACCTTCGATCTTCAGGCCGACGTCCACGAAGACTGCATCGTCGGCGATCGCGACCACTGTTCCGAGCCGGCCTTCACCGCCGTCCTCGGCAACATGGCGATGGCTCTGCTCGAACTCGGTGAGCAATTCGGCGAAGGACGCGTCCTCCGCAGCGGCAGCCGGTTGGTCTCGCTCCGTGAATTCACGCTCAGGGTGGGTCATGCGGGTGGCAAGCACTCTATTCTGACACAGACCGGGCCGGCGCGTTTTTTCGGAGTTGAAGCTCTGCTCCCGCGCGTGCTAGCTGAGATTTTTGTGGCCCCGCGCAAATGGGGGCGGGGCGCTTGCGCAAACTCAATGTTTCACTCGGAGGTTGAAGCTGGCGATGCCGGGATCCCCTCGTTCGCTCGGCGCGCATTCGATTCTGTGGCTTGCTTGTTTGAGCTTTTTCACCGGCAGCGTAAGCGGGCAACAGCGGCCGCTGCACCAGTACTGGATTGCGCTGCGGTTGCAGCCGCAGGAGGAGATCGTGCGGCGGACCGAAGAGGCGGCCCAACTGCAACTCGATTTGTTCGAGCGCCGCTACCAAGAAACCCTGGAGCGCGCCTGGTTCTGGCCGCAGGCGGTGGAGCCAAGTTACCGGGAGTGGGTAGAGGCGCAGCGTGAAGTGAGGCGGGCGGCTTTTGAGGAGATCGAGCGCGTGCTGGGGCCGGAGCAGGAAGCGGTGGCGCGCCTGGTCGAGGCTCTGGGCGGTCGGGTGCTGCGGCGCTACTACTCGATCAGCCTGCTGTTGGCCGAGCTCCCAGAGGGGGCGGCGGAACGGCTGGCGCAGGACAAGCGAGTGGCGGGCGTGTGGGCGGACCCCGGTCCGGTTTTACCGGGCGACGGTGGCCTCAAGTCCGACGCGTTCCTGCGCGAAGCCAGCGAGCAGCGGTTGCAGACGACGCCGCGCGACCCTGCCGGTCTGAGCATGGGGGCGGGACCACTATGGGAACAGGGAATCAATGGCGCCGGGCAAAGGATCGCGATGATATCGAGCGGCGTCTATAAGGACCATCCGGTTTTTCAAGGCCTCCCCTTGGAGGGCATCTCGTTTTTGCGTCAAGCGCAAGCCGCTCCATCTTTCGCCGATGACGCGAGTCCATGGGTGGACCGGATTGGCGGCGCGACGGGCATTGCGTCGGTCATGGTGGGCCGGGGCATGCGGGGCGGTTGGGAGAACTACCGCGGTGTGGCCTGGGGAGCGGCTGGCCTGGTCAACATCAAGGCCGCTTACCGTGCAGTCGGGGAGGGAGGCCGGTTTTTTGAGACGACGATAATCGAGGATTTGCAAGATGCCTGGGAGTGGTTGGTGCGCAACCGTCCCGAGGTCAAGCTCGTCTGGGTGCTCTTCCCCCAAACGACCGAGTACTACGCGACGACCTACGATCTGTTTGCACCGGTTCGCTCGGGCGTGGTTCCAGAGAGCCAGTGGGGCAGACCTGACAGGACCGGAGAGGTCCAGGCGTCTGAGGGCGGGTTACCGAGCCTGCTCACGGTAGCGGTCATGGATGCGCGCGGCACCGCCGATCGAGCCGATGATGTCATCGCGCCCGTCAGCGCCCGAGGTCCTGGTCCGGGCGGGTCGCGCAAACCGGACGTTGCGGCGCCGGCGGTGAATCTGTGGATGGCGGCATCTGATTCCAACGACATGATCCTGCGAAATTTCACCTCGGCGGGTCCGGCCACCGTAGTTGGGGCCGCGGCCTTGTTGCGTCAAGTGGGCGTTCAGCGGCCCCTGGAGCTCAAGGCGCTATTGATCAACTCGGCCCCGCGGACGCAGTGGAGTCCGGAGTGGGGCTGGGGCGCCGTGGATCTGGGACGCGCCCATGCGCAACGGCAAGGTGTGCTGACCGGCTCGGTGGCCCCGAACTCCCGGGTGTACTACCGCGGCTCGGCGGAGGGAGCCTTTTCGGCGACGTTGGCGTGGAACCGGCAGGTGCAGGTGGGGCCCTTGACTCAGGCGCCGTGGCCGGGCTGTCTGGCCAATCTGGATCTGCGAGCCTATCGCGAATCCGATGGCTCGTTGCTGGGTGCTTCCACCAGCACCGCCGACGCGGTGGAGAGGATTTCCGCCAACGCCAACGGGGCAGTCCTGCTGAAGGTGTCGCACGCCGGCAACCCGTGCCGTAATCCGGAGCCGTTTGCGCTGGCCATTTCGCAGGGGACGCTGGCGCGGTTGAGCGGCCCCTCGCTGGGCGTCAGTTGTGCGGCGCCGCCGCAAGTGGTAGCGGGGCAGCCTTTTACGCTGACCTGCACGGTGCGCAACGCCGGCGACCTGAGCGCGGCGCGCGTGAACGCCACTTTGCAGTTGGGTCCGCAGAGCGGGGTCGCACAGATGGGCTTTGGCGACGTGGGTCCCGGGGCAGCGAGCGTGCGGTCGGTGACGGTGAATGCGCCGGCGACGGCGGGCACCGTGGCCTGGCGACTGGAGGTGAGCGGGACGGTTCTGGACGATGCACTGACGGGCTCAGCGGGCGGCAATCTGAACGTGGTGGCGGCGGGGTCGGCGACGGGGCCGGTGGTGGCGCTTTCGCCGGCGCAGACTTTCTTGCAAGTGCGTGCGACGGACGGGCCAGTGAGCCGGACCATCCGCATTGCCAACAGCGGATCCGGGGCCATGAACTGGACGGCGTCCTCGAATCAGACTTGGCTGGAGGTGAGGCCGACCTCCGGCTCCGGCGCTGCCGAGCTCACGGTTACCGTTCAGCCCGGGCTACTGCCGTTGCCGTTGAACGTGGGACAGGTGACGTTTACGGTCCCGGGTCTTCCTGCACAATCAATTACGGTGGTGGTGGAGCTGATCGGGCCCCCCGCTCCGGTGCCGGTGATCACAGAGGTGGTCAACGGGGCCAGTTTTACGGAAGGGTTCGCTCCGGGCAGTTGGGTGACCATTCGGGGACAGAGGCTGGCCCCGACCACCCGCATCTGGCGCGCCGACGAGATCGTTGAAGGACGGCTGCCGCTCGAGCTCGACGGAGTTCGAGTGAACATTGGGGGTCGCCCGGCGGCGGTTTACTACATCAGCCCCGAGCAGTTGAACGTGCAGGCGCCGGACGAAGAAGGCGACGGACCGGTGCAGGTAGAGGTGATCACGCCCCAGGGGCGTGCGGTGGCGACGGGACAGCGGCGCAGCGTAGCGCCCGGGATATTCGTCTACCGGGCGGGCGGCAAAACGCTGGTTGCGGCGGTGCACGCCTTGCGACCCGATGAAGAGCCTCGCACGGTGCTGGTGGCGCCGGTGGGTTTGATCCCCGGATACGAGACGCGGCCCGCGAAGCCGGGCGATGTCATTCAGTTGTACGCCACGGGCCTGGGGCTAAACACGAATCCGCGGGTGTCGGCAGGACGGGTGCCGGAGGGTCCAGCGGAGTTGTTCGACGTGGTGAACGTCTGGATTGGCGGTCAACCGGCGCGGGTGTTGTGGAAGGGACTGGTCAGTCCGGGGCTGTACCAGATCAACCTGGAGACGCCCGCGGCGCCTGAAGGTGACCAGCCGGTCGAGATCCAAGTGCGGAACTCACCTCGGGTGCGGTCGCTGGGCGTCCTTACGGTGGGTCGCTGACTGCCCGCTAGCGCGACGGGTACTTAGGATCCGCCTTGATGCGGTTGATCCTGGCGACGCAGCGTTCGGTGTGGCCGGCCAGGCGTATAAACCACTGGTAGGCGTCCAGAGCCTCAGGCCCGCTGCCATCGGCGTGCGCGCGCAGGGGATCGCTTGTGGATGCAATGTAGGCGATGGTGCGGTCGCGCCGCTCGCGGAAAGCCTGCGCGGCCTGCTCGGGTGAGGGAAAGCTGCCTTTCGGCTCCAGTGATGGATGGGAGATGGCAGGCGGCTGGTCGGGATCGGCAGCGCGGCTGTACAGCGTATCGTTGTCGAAAGCGGGCTGGCGTTCGCCCGTAGGCGGCCTCTTGAGCAACGCTTCCGCGTGCCGGCGCACGTAGTCCTCGGTGAGGATCACGTGCTCGACGTACTGGCCGATGGACCACGCCTCCGTTGCCGGTTTGAAATTCCACTGGCTGGAGCTGAGGCCGGTGATGGCGTCCAGCAACATTTTTCGGGTGGCGTGCAACTGGCTCATGACGTAGTCGCGCTCGCCTTGCGTGAGGGTCTGCGCCCACAGGGGCGCCGCCAGCAACGACAGGAGCAAGCCGTAACGTTTCATACCACCTAAAATTCTCGCCAAATGCAGCCGATAAAGCAAAGGGCAGGGCTGCTCGGAGTTGCGGCCCTAGGGGGCGAGGCGCCCCGCCGGCGAAGCGCAAGGCGCTTGCGCACCCGGAGTGATCGCATGGCCAGCGCCGCGAATCGGTTGAGCTTGACCGCTTTCTCTTTGCCGAGCCTGATTGCCACCGAGCAACTCGGCTCCCTCGCGCAAGAACCGACCATCCTGATCGCCGACGCCAACGAAATCAACCGGCGCGTCCTGCGGGCCATGCTGCGCCCGCTGCCTTACCGCGTCCTGGAAGCCGCCAGCCACCAGGAAGCCTTCGAACGGATAGAGCGCGAAAAGGTGGACCTGGTGGTGCTCGACCTGATGCTGCCCGAGCTCGGCGCGCCGGAATTCTGTCGTCGCCTGAAGGCGAGGCGGGAAACCAGGCTCATTCCCATCCTGGTGATGACCAGCGTGCAAGGGGTGGAAAACGAGATCGCCGGATTGGAGTCCGGCGCCGACGAGTTTCTGACCAAACCCCTGCATCCCGCCGTAGTGCGAACGCGCGTCGCCGCCATGCTGCGGCAGAAGGCGGCCATTGACTCGCTGGAGGAAGCCGAAGGAATCCTCTTCGCTCTCGCCCAGGCGATCGAGCAGCGCGACAGTTGCACGAGCATGCACTGCGAGCGGCTCGCACTGATCAGCCTGAGCATGGGACGAGCCCTGAACCTGGACGCCAACCAGTTGTTGGCCCTTTACCGCGGCGGCTTCCTTCACGACATCGGCAAGGTCAGCGTGCCGGACTCGATCCTGAACAAGCCCGGCCCGCTCACCGAAGAGGAGTGGCGCATCATGCGGGCTCACACCGTGCACGGCGAAATGATCTGCCGGCCGTTGAAGACCCTGGCCTCGGTCTTGCCCATCATCCGGCACCATCATGAGCGCTGGGACGGCTCCGGCTATCCCGACGGATTGCGCGGCGAGCAAATCCCGTTGCTGGCCCGCATCCTGCAAATCGCCGATATTTTTGACGCCCTGACCTCGGAGCGCCCCTACAAGCCCGCTCTATCGGTGCGAGAGGCGCTGGAGGTCCTGGAAGAAGAGACACGGCGGGGCTGGCGCGATCCCTCTCTGGTCACTCTGTTCCGCAGGCTCTGCCAAGGCGAGGGCGGGCTGCCGCGCCTCGAGTGCCTGAGCCAGGAACCGGACACGCTCCGCTCTTCGCTGGAGAACATGCGCCTGGCGCTGTTGCAGTGACGAGCCGTTTCTTTTCAGCGACGCGCGGCAGCGCCTTTGCCGGGTCCCGCCTCAGACCTTCGCCAGTTCCGGAGCGTGGGCCTGGATCTTGCGAATCGCTTCGGCGATCTGTTCCATGTCGCGGCGGGTGCCCAGCAGCATGTTCTGCGTGAACCAGACCGCCTCTTCGCACAGCCGGTCGTTCTCCGGGCACTGGTTGCGCTCTTCCCATTGCCGGAGTCGCTCGGGCGGGCAAACCACCCGGAACGCGCGCGAGCTGAGGGTCTGCTTGATGAAGGGCTCGCGGTTCAGCGGCCGGTAGCCGTCGGAAGCCGGGATGCCCTCGGCCCGCAGCGCCTTGAGGAACTTTGCCCGCGGCAAACCGGCGAAGTGTTCCTTTCGATAGCGAAGCATGTAGAGGTGATAGGCGTTGCGCGTGCAGCCTTCGTACATTCGCGCCGGCTCGATGCCGGGGATCTCGCGCAACAGGCTGGTCAGGTACTGCCCGTTTTCATCGCGCGTGCGAACCTGCTGATCGAGCCGCGTCATTTGCGCCATCAGCAGCGCGGCCTGGAACTCGGTCATGCGCAGGTTATGGCCGCTCGATTGGTAGCTGAAGTTGTAGCTGGTGACCCGCCGGCTGCGCCCATTGTTGTGGAAGGTATAGCAGCGCTCGACGATGTCCTCGCTGGAAGTCAGTATGGCGCCGCCCTCGCCCGAATTCAGGTTCTTGGAGGCCTGAAAACTGAAGCAGCCGGTATCGCCCAGCGTGCCCAGTTTCTTGCCGCGCCACTCGCCCAGGTGAGCCTGGCAGGCGTCCTCGATCACCGGCAGCTTGTGCTTGCGGGCGATGGCGAGAATCGAATCCATGTCGGCCGCCGAACCGCCGATGTGCACGGGGATGATGGCCGTCGTGCGATCCGTGATTGCCGCCTCGATTTTGCGGGCGTCAATCTGGAAGGTCTCCGGGTCGGTATCCACGAAAATCGGGATGGCGTGCATCAGGAGGACGACGTTGACGGTGGCGATAAAGGTGTAGGGCGGGACGATGACCTCGTCGCCCGGCGCCACTCCCAGCGCGTTCAGCGAGACGAACAGGGCGCTGGTGCCGTTGGCTGTGGCCAAACAATAGCGGGCGCCGGTCATCCTGGCGTAGGCTTCTTCGAAACGGTCTACCTGTTTTCCATAACCGCGAAACCACTTTCCGCTACGCAGCACTTCCAGCAGAGCCTTCTCCTCGGTTGCGTTGGCCACGGGCCAGGAAGGGAAGGGCTGCGTTCGCACGGGTTTGCCGCCCAGCAAAGCGGGCTTTTCCGCCACGCGTACGGCGGCCGCCGCCCCGGCCACGGAGCTGGCGGCCAGGAACGTTCTCCGGCTCAATGACTCGTGCATGATGACTCCTTTCCGCTGGCGCCCAGGCGCGGGGCCTGCGGCCTCGGGCCTGTCAGGTGACAATAAGAATATACCCTGTTTGCCAAGCCGTTTCCAGATGAACATCGCTTCCGCGCTGCTGCAACTCCAGCAGCAGGTGATCTCCTGCGAGCGCTGCCCGAGGCTACGCGAATGGTGCGCCGAGATCGCGCGCCGCAAGCGCGCCGCCTACCGCGACTGGACCTACTGGGGCAGGCCTATCCCGTCGTTCGGCGATCCGGAAGCCCGCCTGCTCATCGTGGGTCTGGCGCCCGCAGCCCACGGCGCCAACCGCACGGGACGAATCTTCACAGGCGATCGCTCGGGCGATTTCCTCTACCGTGTGCTTTACCAGACCGGCTTCGCATCCCAGCCCGAGAGTCGCTCGGCCGATGACGGGCTGCGCCTGTACGACGCCTGGATTACGGCTGCGGTCCGCTGCGCGCCTCCGGCCAACAAGCCTTTGCCCGAAGAGTTTCGAAACTGCCGTCGCTACCTGGTGCGTGAGCTCGAGTTGCTCGAAAACGTGCGCGTCATCGTCGCTCTCGGCCGACTGGCGTTTCGCGCCTGCCTGGACGCGCTGCGGGAGCGCGGCCTGCCCATCCGTCCCGCTGTCTTCGAGTTCGCTCACGGGCGCGAGCATCGGTTGGGGCCGGGCGAGCCGGTTTTGATCTGCTCCTATCACCCCAGCCAGCAGAACACCCAGACCGGACGCCTGACCGAACCCATGCTGCGCCGCGTGTTTCACCGGGCCCGGCGCTACCTGGAGGCCTCGCCTTGACGCGCACACACATGCGAGCCGTCATCACCTCGCGGCGCGAACTGACGCCCGACCTGTGGATCCTGCGGCTCCGGCCCGAAGAAAAATTGGAGTTCGTTCCGGGCCAGTACGTGGCGGTTGGCCTGCCCGGCCCGGCCCGCCCGACGGAGCGGCCTTACTCGATCGCCTCGGCTCCGGACGACCCTGAGCTGGAGTTTTTCCTGGAGCGCGTCGCCGGCGGCGAGCTCTCGCCCCAGTTGTACGAGCTGGCGGTTGGCAGCGAGGTTTACGTGCGGCGCCAGGCCAAGGGTCGGCTGGTTCTGGACCGCACCAGCGGACGCACGGACCACTTCATGGTTGCCACCGTGACGGGCGTGGCGCCTTTTGTCAGTATGATCCGGGCTTTGGCAGCCCAGGCCGAGAAGGGTTCCCGGATGCCTCATCGCATCGTCCTGTTGCACGCGGCCAGCATCCCGGAGGAGTTCGGATACCGGGAGGAGCTCAGCGGGCTGGCCCGGCGGTTCGACTGGTTCCGATACGTCCCCACGGTGAGCCGTCCGTGGCAAGCCCCGGACTGGCTCGGCGAGCGCGGCCGCGCCGAGGACGTAGCTCGCAAGTACCTGGATCAGTTGGGTTTCCGACCCGAAAGTACGGTGGTCTACCTCTGCGGCAATCCCAATATGATCGTCAACCTCGAGGGCGTGCTCTTGCGGGCCGGCTTTCAGCCACAAGCCATACGCCGCGAAATGTACTGGCCTGCCGGCGCACCGGTTGGTCTGCCCGCAAGATGAGACCAGCATCTCCATTGGGATTTCTTTGCTGACGGCGCCGACTTCCGCGCTACAATGATAGACGCTCCCAACGAATAGCAGCCCATGCATCCCGTGCTCATGCTCTGGCTGGCTTCTTCACCCTGGCGTCAGGTGGAGCGAACCCTTTTCGACGATACTTTCGCGGGCATCCACCAGTTAAGCTGGTTCGACTGGCTGATTCTGGTCCCTTATTTCGGGTTGCTGTTCATCGTCTCGATTTACGGACTGCACCGCTACGAGGTGCTGCGCGTTTACTACAAGTTCCGCAAGCGCCTGCCCCGGGCGCCGGCGCACCGGTTCGACCAACTCCCGCGCGTCACCATCCAGCTTCCCATTTACAACGAGCGCTACGTGGTGGAGCGGCTGATCGAACAGGTCCTCCAGATTGACTATCCGCGGGAGCGGCTCCAGATCCAGGTCCTCGACGACTCCACCGATGATACCCATCCTTTCACCGAGGCCCTTGTGGCCCGCTACCAGGCCCTGGGGTATCCCATCGAGTACCATCACCGCCCGAACCGCGAGGGCTTCAAGGCAGGAGCGCTCGCCGAGGGCCTGAAGACCGCTACCGGCGAGCTGATCGCCATCTTCGATGCCGATTTCGTTCCCCCGCCCGACTTCTTGCACCGCACCGTCCACTACTTCACCGACCCCAAGGTGGGCCTGGTGCAAACGCGGTGGACCTACCTGAACCGGGAGGCCAACCTGCTCACGGAAGTCGAGGCCATGATGCTGGACGGCCACTTCGTGCTGGAGCAGACCGCCCGCTGCGCCCGCGACCTCTACTTCAATTTCAACGGGACGGCGGGCGTACTGCGGCGCGCCATGATCGAGGACGCCGGCGGCTGGCAGCACGACACCCTGACCGAGGACGCTGATCTCAGCTACCGGGCCCAGTTGCGCGGCTGGAAGTTCATCTACCTGCCCTGGGTCGAGTGTCCGTCCGAGCTGCCTGACGAGATGTACGGCTTCCAGGTGCAGCAGTCCCGCTGGGCGAAGGGCCTGACCCAGTGCGCGCGGAAGCTGCTGCCCTCGATCCTGCGCGCTCGGATTCCCTGGCGCGTCAAGCTGGAGGCCTTCTTCCACCTTACGCCCAACATCACTTACCCGCTGATCGTCGTCGTCTGCGCCCTGATGCTGCCCGTGATGATCGTGCGTTTTTACATGGGCTGGGTGCAGATGCTGGTGCTGGATTTGCCCCTGATCGTGGCCTGTTTCTGCTCCATGTTCGTTTTCTATACGGCGGCGCAGCGGGAGATCTTCCCCCGCACCTGGTATCGCAGCATCTTCCTGTTTCCTGCGCTGCTGGCGGCCGGCGTGGGCCTTACCGTGGTCAACACCCGCGCCGTGATCGAAGCCTTGCTGGGCCGGCAAAGCAGCTTCGTGCGCACCCCGAAATACGCGGTGGCGGGCAAGGCGCCGAAGAGTCTGCGGCAGAAATATCGCCGCAAGAGCGGCTGGTTGCCCTGGATCGAGCTGGCGATCGGGACTTACTTTCTCGGCATGGTCGCCTTCGCCATCGAGACCTATAACTTCTTTTCGCTTCCCTTCCTGCTGCTCTTCGTAGCCGGTTATTACTGGGCCGGCCTGGCGACCCTCGCGCAGGAGTACCGGGATCGGCTGCGAGCCGCGCGCCGGCGCCGCCTGGAGTGGGAAACGGTGCACTGATCCTGCTCTTCACCAGATCCCCAGAAACTTCCACCAGGCGAAGCCCACGCTGGACCAAATCGCCAGGTTCAGTACCGAAACGGCCGCGCCCACCTTCCACCACCGGCCCAGGCTTACGTAGCCGTGGGCGAAGTACATCGGGCCCGGCGTGGTCCCGTAATGCGTCAGGCCGGCAGCCAGATTCGTGTAGCAGGCAAACGCGTACACAGCCAACCCCATGGGCGCCCCTTGCGCCGCGAGCACGGCCAGAAATGGCGAGTACATCGCCAGAATGTGCGCCGTGATCGACGCGTAAGCGTAATGGGAGTAGAAGTAGACGGGCAGGGCGATGGCCAGCAGCGTGACCCATCCGGCCCCGCCGAAAGCGTGGCCAACGGCTTTGGCGAACTCGGTGGTCACTCCTGCCGCATTCAGGGCTTTCCCCAGCATGAGGAGGCCCCCATACCAGATGAAAATGTCCCACGCCGCGCGCTCGTTCTTGACATCCTCCCAGCTCAGCACTCCGGTCACCAGCAGCGCGCAGGCGCCCATCAGCGCGGTCACCGTGATGTCCAGGTGATGCCACCGCGTCGTCATCCATCCGCCGCAGACGCTCAGGAACACCGCCAGCACCAGCCATTCCGCGCGGGAAATGGGTCCCATTGCCCGCAGTTCTCGCGTGGCGAAAGCTGCCGCCTCGGGCGTCCGCCGGATCTCCGGCCGATTTAACCGGTACACAAGCAGCGGAACCAGCGCCAGCGAACAGAGTCCTGGCACGATGCCGGCCGTGAACCAGCTCATCCAGTCCACCCGGTAGCCGAAGCTTTCCGTGGCGATTTGCGCGGCCATCGGGTTGGAGGCCTGCCCGGTCAGAAACATCGCCGCCGTCACGCAAATGGACTGGTAGACGGCCGTCATCAGGAAGGATCCCAACAGGGCTGCGGTAGGGCCGGGCTGCGAGCCGTACAGTTCCGCCACCGACCGCACAATGGGCAAAATCACGCCGCCCGAGCGCGCCGCGTTCGACGGAATGATGCTCGCTAGCACCATGTCGGAAAGCGACAGCGCGTAGCAGACGCCCAACGAGGTCCTGCCGAACCAGCGCACGAAGCCCAGAGCGATGCGCCGCGCGAGCCCGGTCTTGATCAGCGCGCGCGAGATAAAAAACGCCGCCATCACCAACCACACGGACTCGTTGGCGTATCCGCTCAGAGCCTGCTCGATTGTGAGCCCGCCCCAGATCGTGGTCAGCGTCACCGCCACCAGAACCAGCGCGCCGCCCGGCAAGGGCTGCAACAGCAAGCCCGCCACGGTGGCGGCGAAAATCGCCAGCAGCTGCCAGCCCTCCGGCGTGATCGTGGCGGGTCGCGGCGCCAGCCAGCCGATGCCCACCAGCAGCGCCAGCGGGATGGCGGCTCGCCACCAGCCGCTCCAGCGGCCTCGTGCAATCCGGTCTGTCTCCGGCATCGGCGTGCCATCATATCCTACTGAGATGAAGCTCCGCAGGCGCGATCTATTGTTCGGTTCACCTTCGATCCTTGGCGGGCAGGTCCGCGAGCAGGATCCCCCGCGCACGATTCCCGATTACGAAAAGCCGCTTTTCGAACTCCACCGCGCGTGCCGCAGCCCGGTCAGGATCGCATCCATCGAGTTGCTCCGTAACGGCAACATTTACCTCGTCCGGTCGCGTTCCACGGACGGCGCAGTGGGGCTGGCGCGCACCAAGCAGGTCGAGGATTTCATTCCCATCCTGTTGCGCCGCGTCATCCCCCACTTCATCGGCAAGGACGCGCGCGATCTGGAAACGCTGGTGGACGACGTCTACGTGGCCAACTACAAAATGGCCGGGCAGGCGTTCTGGTGCCCGGTGGCCTACGTGGAGCAAAGCCTTTGGGACTTGCTCGGCAAGGTCAGCAAAAAGTCCGTGGGAGAGTTGATGGGCGGCGTGCTCCGCCGCGAAATCCCGGTGTATTTATCGGGATCCGAACGAAACACAACGGCGGAAGAAGAAGTCGAAATTTACGTCCACGCCGTGGCTCTCACCGGCGCCCGCGCGGTCAAGTTCAAAATCGGAGGCCGCATGAGCCGGAACGCGGACGTCTATCCGGGCCGTACGCGGCGCATGATGACTCTGGCCCGCAAGCGTCTGGGCGACGACATCACCATTTACGCCGACGCCAACGGCTCATATGACTCGAAAGTCGCCATCCAGGTCGGGCGGATGCTCGAGGATCTCAAAGTGGCGTTCTTCGAAGAGCCTTGTCCCTGGGAAGAGCTGGGCGAGACCAAGCGCGTGGCCGACGCCCTTTCGATGCCGGTGGCCGGCGGCGAGCAGGACGCCAGCCTGTGGCGCTTCCAGTGGATGATCGAGAACCGCGTGGTGGATATCGTTCAGCCTGACCTGAATTACAACGGCGGCTTCATCCGGGCGGCGCGGGTGGCGCGCATGGCGCGGCAGGCCAGGATGTGGATCGTCCCCCACAACACCCAGACCGATGCCGCCGCGTGCAACATCCTCCAGTTCGCCTCCGCTATCCCCAACATCGGCCCCTACATGGAGTTTCCGTTCCGCGGACCGCGCAAGCCGGCGTCCTGGTACTCGCCGAACTTCGAAATCCGCAACGGCGTGATCAAGGTTCCCGAAGGCCCCGGACTGGGCGTCGAGTTCGATCCCGACTGGCTGAAAAAGGCCGTGCGGGTGGAAACCTGCTGAAGCCTTACGGGTTGGCCTGGGCCGGATAACGCAAAACGGTGAAGTTTTCCAGACTCACCGTATCGGAGCCGGCCACCGCGAGCGCCCCGAGGAAGTCCACCGTTAACGGCGCGTTCAAGGGGTCCGAGGCGGCGCCTGCCGCAACGGAAAAGCTCACGCCGGAACCCCAGTTCTGCGCGCTCCACTGCACGCCCGAGCCGCGGACTGCTGCGTCGGCCCGCCCGGTGATCAGTGAGGCGCTCGCGTCGGCCGAGCGCGCCACCAGCGTGGTGGCGCCCCAGCGGACAGCAATCTGGAAGCCTGCGCTGGTCCCCTGGTGCGCATAATCGAAGCGGATCTCCACGCGATCGCCGGGCTTCAAGAAATCGGCCGGAAGCGTGCAACTCCCCAGCCGCGTCAACGTGGTTGAGCCCGTCGAGCTCCCCACGCTGGAGCAGAGAACTTGAGGCAGCGTGTGGACCTGTCCGCCCTCCACCGTTTTGCGCGCTTGCGCCGAGCTGTTGTACCACAGGTCGCCGTTGGCCCGGCTGGCCGGATCGCTCGAGCTGCCGCTGTCACGCCACGCGGCCTGCGTGCTGGTGGTCGAGGCGCGGAACGCGCTGGCCGTGAGTTGGCCTGCCGCGTCCACGCGCGCAATCTCCACCCCGTAAGCATTCTGCCAGCTTGTCAGCGGCGCGGCGCCCTGGTTCTCTCCGGCGCGGATCGCCAGCGTCGTCGCCCCGCCCTGGACTGCATCCCAGACCATCAGCGTCGCCACGCTGGCGTTGTTGCCGATGGAAAACCTCCGGTTCGAGTTGTCCCAGAACAAACGCGCATGATTTTGCGCCAGATTGCCCTGCTCGTCCACGAAGGGCACCGAGCCGGCGGGGAAGTTCGTGAACAGGCAGGTGTTCCAGACCGCGTCCTGCCCGTTCGATGTCAGGCAACGGTTGGCGGGACCCAGCGGAAGTCGCGACCACGTTGTGGGCGAGGTGCCCAGAGCGACAATCAGATCGCCGCGCACCGGAGCGGCGGGCGTCGTATCGGTGTGCGCCGCACTGAGCAAAGCGTGCGCGCCCGATCCTTGCGCAGGCAGCCGGTACGAGGCCGTGAGCACGTCGCCGGGTTGCGGAATCGCTTCACTGGCGAAGGTGATCACGTTGCCTTGCAGCGTATAGTCCAGGCCTTGGCGAAGCAGCAAGCCATTGCGGTAGAGCTCCAGCGAGGAAGGAGGCGAGGGACTGTCGGCCAACGTGAACACCGCGTTGGTTCCGTTGAGCAGCCCGGCGGGCGTTTCCGCGTCCACGAATTCCGCCGAAGGGCCGCCTCCCACGCCGCAAGGCCCCGAACTGCCGTCCACCCGTACGCAATCTTGGAGGTTGCCGGAGACCGCTTCCAGCGCGCCGCTGGAGTTGATGAACACGGCACGCGAGCTCACGTAACCGGGACCTTTCACCGGCCGCTCGTCGAGCGCTTCCCTCAGCCCGACAACGTCGCCGATCTGGAGCGTCCCCGTTTCCGGCGCGGGGGGCAATGGCCCCGCCACACGCACGTCGCGCACCCGCAGCGGCGCCGCGCTGGGCGGCACGGCCCAGGTCTCTTCGAACTGGACCTTGCCTCCGCTGTTGTAGCGCACGCGATAGGTCGTGGGCGGCGTCGCCGTTGTCGTCGGCACCAGCCGGACCCTGACAACGCCGTTGACTACGGGCACGGTCAACTGCTGCATGGCGATGTTGGAGCGATCGGACGCCTCGAAGCTGCGCCACTCGATGATCAACAGACCTTGAAAGGGCGCCCCGTCGGCCCGGTACAGCACGTCCTGGATGGTGGTCAGCGGCGGCGCCGCCCACAGTGTCGTGGCGGCCAGCAAAGCGCACATGGCCCGCATAGGATTCCGTCAACCTCCGAAAGAAAACGGCCCGGCGCCGCCTTTCGCGGTTCCCCCATCCCCAGGGCAGCTTTGATTTACGGCGGAACCGGTTCCAGCCAGGCGCCGGGCCCGAACGAGTGGGAACTACCGGCAACAGTCTACGGCTGCCCATGAGGTCACGCCCGGGACCCGGCTTTGCGGGACGAAGTCCAACGTTCCTGCCCTCAATCGCTTGCGAGTTTTCCGGTTTTTGTTCTCCGCCTGTTACCGCGGCCCGTCGCGCGGCGCGCCGCCATGAGAAAATCTATCCTGACAACCGCGTCTTGGCGCCCAGACCGTCATCGCGGACGGGAGTGTGCTATATGCAGCAGCTTTCCTGGTCGGATTCCGAACTCATTTTGCAGGCCGGCGATCTGTGGACCGAGGCCACCCGCTCGCCTTTCCTGGACGCCGCCGCGGATGGAACGTTGCCCGAGGACGCGTTTCGTCGCTGGCTGGCCCAGGACTACCTGTTCGCCCGCGGCCTCACCGGCTACCAGGCCATCGCTCTGGCCAAAGCGCCCCGCGACGCGCACCGCGTCCTCATCGGCGGGCTGGTCGCACTCGACCACGAACTCGAGTGGTTCGAAACTCACGCCGAGCGCCGCGGGATCTTGCTCGACGAAAGGCCTCACCCGGTGTGCCGCGCCTACGTGGACTTCCTCATGCGCAGCGCGTACACGCAGCCTTGGCCCGTTCTGGCCGCCATCCTCTTCGGCGTGGAAGCTTCTTACCTTGCCGCCTGGAGCCGCCTGTCGCCCTCGGGCCCCTACGCCGAGTTCATCGAACGCTGGTCCAACGAGGCGTTCGTCCACTACGTGACCGATCTGGCCGCGCTGGCCCGCCGCTACCAGCACGCTGACGCGCCGGAGGCCTTCAATCAGGTCCTCGTGTACGAGCGCGATTTCTGGCGCATGGCCTGGGAGGGATAGCGCGATGCTCCACGAAGCCTTGTGGGATTCCTGCCGGGATCTGGCCCAGGCCTGCCTGGATCACCCCTTCGTGCGCGGTCTGGCCGACGGCACGCTCGATCCGGCCGTCTTCCGCGACTACGTAGCGCAGGATGCCTTCTACCTGCGAGCCTTCGTGAAGGCCTACGCGCTCGCCCTGGCGCGATGCGATGAACCGGCTGCCGCGCAGGCCTTCCACGAGCTGATCGGCGGCGCCCTTCAGGAAATCGCGATGCATCGCGATTACGCGCGCACTCTCGGCCTCGATCTCGACGCCGTGCGGCCCAACGCAGCCTGCCTCGCTTACACCGACTTCCTGCTCGCCACGGCCTGGGGCCGCTCGCTGGGCGAAATCCTGGCCGCCATGACGCCGTGCATGCGCCTCTATGCCTGGCTGGGACAGAACCTCGCTGCCTACGCTGTGCCGGAGAACCCTTATCGCCGCTGGATCGAAACCTACAGCGCTCCCGAGTTCGACCGGCTCGCCGCCCGCATCGAGTCCTTGCTCGACGCCTGCGCCGCCGACAGCCAGGAAATCCGGGACGCCTACCGGTACGCCATGGAGTGCGAGCTTCGCTTTTTCTCGGCCGTGATGCCCCCGTCAGGATGAGGCGTGCGCCACAGGCTCTCCGGCGTTGAATCCCGCAGGCGACCGTCCCATCGAACAACGAGCCCGACGGCTCCGATCACCCTTCCAGGCGAACACTGGGCGGAGCTGCGCGGGCATTTCCGTACTCGACGGGGGGCTTTCTCGTTCGCGCCAGGCGCGCCGCGTCATGCGCCCGTGACGCCAGGATCAGCCGCCGCGCCCGCTCGAGTTCCTCGAGCACACCGGGCAGCAGATCCTCGAGGCCGACACGCCGTTGGACGCCCTCCTCGATCGCTTCCA
>Ga0197142_1001748_pt1 | contig 19533 bp, 22 predicted proteins | sample GBS60_MetaG_FD_148614 | JGI IMG/M metagenome (GOLD analysis project Ga0197142, IMG submission 148614) | Sediment microbial communities from Great Boiling Springs, Gerlach, Nevada, United States - GBS 60_MetaG | ecosystem: Environmental > Aquatic > Thermal springs > Hot (42-90C) > Sediment... | reverse complement strand
CCCGAAGGATAACCTCTGACCGTAGAGAAAGCAAACCGGCTTCGATATCCTCGATCCGCGACTTCCCCCGCCAATGCCGCTTGGTAGGGAAATTGATGATGTAGCGTGGGTTTCCTTGGTTTCCAGTCTCGAAGACGAACATTTTGCCAGGCCGAACCTCCTGCCGTTGGCACGCATCAGCATAAGCCTTGAAGTTTTCAGGCCAGGCCTTCTTGAATTGCAGCGCTAGACCACGTCCCATCACACCCACGCAGTTTACGGGATTGACTAGCGCCTCTGCGTCAGCTTTGAGAATGTCGCCGGTATGATACTCGATCATAATCAGCAATCTTACGAAAATCCGTTGTCAACACAAACCAACCAGACTTACCTACCAGGAGATTCCTGTACTGCCTACGAATTGACCGCAGTATCGTCATAAGATCACGATCGTAGCTAGGTAGCCTTACATAGAGAACGATATGCCCATCACCACATTCTAAATCACGACACACTGACAATTCCATACTCACCCTTGGTAGATAACGCATGACCAATGCCACCGCCTCCACGATTACCCCGATCATCTCAGGGAATCGCTGTAGGTATTTGCGAACCTCCCATGGGAAGTCAATGCGCAGATCCACGCCTCAACCCAACCATTCCCTAGCTTCGTCCACCACCTTCTCCGCACCTTCCAGTGTTAGCGTCCACCTTCTCCTGGTGTACAATTCCTTCACCGCTTTATCTCCAGGATAACCCCTAGCTAGAAACCACGAAGCCAAGGAAAGCTTGTCTATCTCCGGTAACGATCTACCGGACACAAATCCCAACACACGCCCAAGCTCAGCCTCCCAACGAGGATCGATACTACGCTGGTAATGATCGTTGTCTCTACAAGTGTCTGCCAACCTCAACACCGCATCATCACCGACAACAAGGCAACCGTAGCCACCTAGCGCAGGATGCAGCTCAAACAAACCCAGCGACAAACCTTCCTGCACGTCATCCTCTAAATCTGCAGAGTACACCGACCCTCTAAAAATCACAAAGGAGTACGGGGTAACCTCACCACGCCTTAAAAGAGCGTCATTTGCCAGGGACAGGGTTTTCTGTACCCATGGGATTGCCTTCCCTGGCGGATCGCTCTTCTTTAGCAAATGGTAGACAATCCCCAAGGGTTGCCAACGCATAACCTATCCCCCTAACAGAGCCATGAGGAGAAAGGCGAGAGAAGCAAATCCCGAAGACGTTACGGCACACCAATGGATTGTCTTTTCGATAATCCCATCAGCGTCCGCTGCTTCGTAGATCATCAACCTTGCGATAGCAAAAAAGGCAAAGGACAGAAGAAGAAAGACTACTGTTGACATGATTCGTCTCCTTTGCGATGCTGTTTCAAGACGTAATCCGCAATCAGCTCATGCGTCTTTTCCACCGTGGTGACGGAAGTGTTCACCTCTAGCTTCCACACTGCGCAACCATGCGTTGCCCTACGGTATAGTCTATCAATTTCACTAAATTCCTCTTCACTAAGAGTGTTACCAATACTACGTCGCAGAAGATAATCCCCATAGCTAGACCGCATCAGTACGCAGACGTGAACCTTTGGGAACCTTATACCCAGCTTCAGCAGCCGACGTACTGCGTAGTGTAACGCACTGTCCTGGACCACCTTGCTAGGGGCATAAGCAAACATACTCGGAGTAAACCGATCAAGCAGTACAAAATCCTCAGAGCAGTGAGACAACACCTCTGCTAACTCCGACTTGCTGGCCAGAAACGTCAAGTACCTTTGCCAGTTATCGCGACGATCTTCCATTCCACTTGCCAGCTTGCCTAGGTAAGTATCCTCCGTTTCCTTTATATTGCGAACAGAGTATCCCAGGCTTTTCAATTTCTCCTCCAGAAGACGTACCTGCGTAGTCTTACCGGAACCATCGACACCCTCGAAACCCACGATAAACGGTTTCATTTTCATTCCTGTTCTCCTCTTAGCAGGTAACCTCTACCCGACTCGTCACGATACCAAACGCGGAATGTTCGTTGGTCAATGTAAATCCTCCTATTCTTCGTATTATCTTGCTTCAGAAATTCCGCGAGAGCCTCGACGTCCTCGTGCACAACAAGTAGCGAGGAAAACTCGAAATTGAGCATCGAAACCTTCTCTGGAAAGGTTGCGACGCGTTCCAGCTTCTCGATCGCCTCTTCCCTGCTGAGTGCACCGTGCTCTCTTCCCTGAGTGTCGCAAAAGACGATGATATCTCGCATCAATGCATAAGCTCTCCATCTAGGTGCAGGAAAGCCTTGTCTGGGGAAATGACCACAATTTCACAATAAACAAAAGGCGGATCACCGGAAAGGAAGGAGCGTAGTCGACGTGCTTCGTAACGTGCCAGTGGTACACTGATCCCAGGGATGTTGACCATTCCGTCTTTATCACCCTCATCTAGCTGCTTGGTGATGACTTTGGACAGTTTGTTCGGATCGAAAACCGCACGTCCGCCCTGAGAATCGAAAACCCAAACTGTAGGCACTGTAGCCATACCTTTTCCTCCTCTCTCTTTAGTACTACCTCTTTCCTCTAAAGAGTTATACGCTCGAGAGGGGAAAAGGTTTCAAAAATTCTGGAAAGTTTTACTACTTTTTACTACGATCGGGTTTGCTGGTAGGCATGTCTTCCGACTTGGCTGGCTCAGTAGACGACGTAGTCTGCGCTTGCTGCATCTTGGCTAGCAGCTCTTCCACAGGATTCGCCGGCGGTCGCTCCACTTCCTCACCGAAGACGTGAGACCGTAGTTTCGTGACCAGATCGCGGTTCCATAAGTTTAGATCGCACAGCCTCTCCGCTTCCGCTAATAGCTCCCCCTTGTCGGGAAGTCGACCATGCTTTTCCAAGAAGCGAGACGCCCATTGAGCCAAAGTATCTACCTTATACTCCGAGATAACTTTGCCACGTGTTTGGGCTAATTTCTCTAACCAATTCATACCAACCTCCACAGATTAGCTCACGTTTGCGATAAAGTATGCCCCAGGAACCTTTAGCCGCGGGAAGAAGATCGAGAACCCTACGTCGATAATCTGCACAGGGTTGTCCAACACTTTAGCATAACGACCGCGACCGAAAACCTCCGCAAGGCTACCAAGAGCGTCGGAACCGTCCTTGTACGCTGCCGAGAGTGACGTTGGGACTAATTCCGATCCGCGATACATGGTATACGTCTCTTCCGTAATCTCAGGGGTGAAGACAACGGTATCCGGATCGAAAATCTCTTGGACGTTCCCATTCGCATCCTCGAAGAATGCGTTAGCTGCAGGTACCCAAACCAACCCCAGAAACTCCTGCGGAATATGCGCGGTTTCAAGGAATTCCTCGTTATAATTCGCCGCGCGAGCCCAGAAGTAGCGCAGGACTTCGTTTGACGAGAGATAGCGGATCACGTTGCGACCGTAGATTGCGTACTTCAGCGGATAACCCGAAGTTTGCACGGCAAGTTTTTGGATATTTACGATCTGCTCCGGAATATTGGTCGTAGCAACGTCCCAGTTGTTTACAATCGGATCCACTTTGTTGCCAGGTTTACCCGAGCGGTTACTGTCGGGGATGTCCTGAGAAACAACGACACTGGCGTTCGTAGAGTTGGGTAGCAGGTTTCCATCGCCGTCAAGGTAAATCTCCCCTTTGGAGAGCGACAGCAGCAACGCGGCAGTCTCTAGGTTATCGAACCGCACACGCATCTGCTCTCCCTGGTAGATAATCTCCTGCATGGCCCATTTCTGCTGCGGTTGATACTTCTCCCAGTTGCGAAGGATAAAGACTAATTCCTCCCTAAAGGGTAATTGCTCCCTCGCACTCAACAGCACAATATCCCGCGAGGACAGCTGCAGTTTCTGGCCCAACGGAGCAGGCGATCCATAGGGGACTACCTTAGCGGTTTGGCGTGTTCCGCGATACTCGATCACACGCGCCACGTGACCGGACACGCGCTCCTCGATTGTGAAGAATTCCTTTGGTAGTACCTTAGGTAGGCCTTCCTTGACGACCTGTACCGTCTTTGTAAGAGGAACCCAGGAAAGAATGTCACGCACAGAATAAGCCATTTTTATCTACCTCCGTTAGTTCACTTCGTCAACAATGAGACCGCTAAAGCCACGGGAAGTCGCCTCTTTAGCTAGAGCCTTTAGCACCTTCTGACGAGTAGCTGCCTCGGTAGAAACCTTGCTCGGTGGGTATAACCGACTACCTAAGACAACCCCGCTCCAGGGATAATGATGAAGCTGGGTGTGTCGGGTTGCATCGACAAGAGTGTTCCCTGGCACAATGGAAAACGCTTCGACGTCGATAAATACGTCGCTTGTACCAGTAGGACCAACACCGATTCCATGATATAGCAGAATCGAATCATCTGCCCAGTCATTTGCAATTGATGCAACAGGAATGGCTACGTATGTTACGCCGCTAAGGGTAAACGTGGTAGCTCCACCATTTGAGGCGATGTGGGTAAACTCAAGTTCTCCACTACTTCTATACTTTACTCGCGTGAACCTAGCACCGGAGGGGAATAATTCAGCAGCGTAAGCTTGGAATGTAATGGGAAGCAGGATATAGTGTGGCCCACTAGTACCACCAGTATAGCTCGAATGGCTCGTAGTAAGTACCCACGGCATCCAGTACGACCGAGGGTCACTGCTGCTAACCTTCCGCAAAGCCAGGATGGTTCCAGCTTTCAGTGTTTGTGGCGAAGCCTCGCTTTCCCAGTCTAGAGACAGCCGGTGTAAGAGACGTGTAGACGACCGGTAGACAACCTTATCGGGATGTAGGAAAACCTCACGATGAGCCGCAAGCTTCGCCGCCGTTGCTCCTGGAAGACCGATAATGGGTTGGATCACGACTAAGCCTCCTCAAGCCTTTCTTTCTAACTAGTGATAGGAAAACATTGTCCTTTACATGTACACTCCATAGTATCTCAATTCCGTTTTCCACTTCACCAGAAATTAGTTTACTTGTTCCAAAAGGTAAGATAAGCTGTGAATCTGGAGCAAGGAGATCTAATGATTGCAGTACTGCGTTCATAGAATGATCCAATGGCAGTGTTGCGTAAAAGTTACAGTGACTACATCCCTTGGAAGGACAACCTACAAACCGAGAAGTGTAGAAGATGGTGCCAGGATGATTGAAAAACACGTATGCTTGAAGCGCATCCATCTCTACAACGTGAATGTCACTCAGCTCCTTAGTCTTCTCCCTGTACTCCCGCAACACTGGTACTAAACGATTATCTGCATCACAAACGTATTTCGAGACTTCTCCTAGAAAGGGAATCGGAGAAAGAGGACCTACCTCCAACTCCACAAACTCCCTGGGACGAAGCAGTAAAATGGTTTGAGCGATTGCCTCTGCGAAACGCTTCCACGTGGGGTGATCGTGGACTAAGCCACCTGGGCATGTACCGGTCATGTTGGCCTCCTTTGCTGTTTCTAGGAGTTTTATCCCAGGGGCTACGATTTGCAGATGGTTAGCGAATCAGTCCTTTACGACGCCGCACCTCTGCGATCATGCGATCCCATTCGCTCTCTTGGTGCTTAGCCTTGCCTTCAGCAAGCGTCTTCGGTTTCCCTGTACTGTTACGCTTTTTAGCTTCGGCCAAGATCTCGTAAACCCCAGACGGATCTTTTGACTTTTCGATAATCTCGAATTCCTTTAGGGTGGGTAGGTAACGCTTGCGGACAATCTTGCCCAGCAGTTTCTTTGTTTCGGCTAACTGCTTCTTTAGTTTACCTAAAGCCTTTTTGGACTTAGACTCACCACAGGCTGTTGGTTGTTTTTGTTGAGTTTCACCGCTCTTCTGCTGGTCTTTGTTTTGTTCGTCTTCCTCGATTACCTCTTCCTCTTCGTCTTCCTCTTCGCCTTCGTCTTCTTCTGCCTCCTCTAGCTCTTCTCCCATTTCCTCCTCTTCGTCGCCCTCCGTGTCCTCTTTAGAAGCTTCTTCCCCTTCCCCTTCCTCTTGTTCCTCTACTTCTTCCTGTTCTACTTCCTCTTCGTCTTGCTCTTCGATCTTTTCGTCTTCGTCTGTGTCTTCGCCTTCAGCCTCCATGTCCTCCTCTTCCTGCTCGATGGCGATGTCCTCATCCTCCAGATCGATCTTTTCATCTCCACCTTCTGGAGCATTCTTCTTCTTCATGTCTTCCTGTTCGCGCATCTTCTTCCCTTTTTCCTTGTCATGCTTGGATTCACGCTTCGGCATGTCAGATCCCCCAGCTATTGCGTCGGTTTTTGCTTGCTCAACCCCTAAAACCCGAGACAAAAGTGCTAACGCTTGAACAAAGCTAACCTCACCATTCCAGTAGGATTGCAAAATAGTACGTAGGACCTCCTCTAAGGGTGAGGACGTGTGTACCCCCTGGTGGCACTCCTGCAACCTCTTTTGTTTCGCCTCCATTAGCTTCTCCTGCAACCCTTGTAAACCCTTGGTGGTAGCCGGATCAACCACTAGATCAACAGAGCGAACCCTATGGATTTTCTTCACAATCTCCGGATCCTCGCCCTCTTCAACATCTGCCTCAACAACATGGGAAAACCCAAAACTGTCTCCAAGGTTACTAAACACGTAGCGTACCACATCCGCAAAAGGTGAAGAGGGGAAAATACGGATATCCCCTCGAACGCATTTTTTCTCTGCATCCCAGTAGGCCTTGACAACCTGACCCACGAGTGCCTGAATCTTCTCATCATGGTCAAGGAACACCGGCACACCGTCGTAAAGACCTGATTCCGTGGCAGATTTCAACACTTCCGCGGGGTAGTATCTCCCGTTGGCAGACTTCGTTCCTACTAGGACTAAGTTAGGGTAGAGCGTTTTTGAGTTATCCATTAGAGCCTCCGTATGCTCCCGATTGGCAACCTCGTAAACCAAGTCTTCTGGAATACTATAAGCTGGGATGTTTACAACCAGCGCTTTTCAGCGTCCATCCCAGTCGACCGTGTCACCGGTGCGAATCAAACGCAGATCGGTTACTGGTCAGACTCTCAGCTATGGCAAACGATTGCATGGTCACGGTTTGCTTATGAGAGGAATCCCCTTGTCAAAGGTGTGATCAACATCCTAATCGACCACATCGGTAAACCATCGGTCACATGGTTAGGCGAACGTAAATGCGTCGGAATGGTACAACGCTTGTGGGATCGTTTCACTACCGTAAACTGCCTAGGGGAGTCAGGTTACCTTTCGACAAGCGAAATCGCCCAGGACAGAGAAAAGGAAATGCGCATTCGTTGGTTGCGTGATGGTGAAGTTTTCCTTAGGTTTTTCGTTGTTGACCACGGGTTTCCACTTCGCGTAAGGTTTATCGAACCGGAGCAAATCCGTACACCACCAGTAGCGCAAGATGAGAAGTTTTCGCACACCTGGGGAATCGTAACGGAAAAAGACGACAATGAGCACATCGTAGGTTACTGGGCTTTTTACCCACAGTCAGGTGATTGGGACTTTGTTCCCAGGAGATATGTTGTTTATGGCCGACGTAACGCCGATCGGAATGTAAAGAGGGGATTACCAGAGATTGCGAACCTTGAGTTGGACTTTGCCCATGTCTGGTCTCTCCTGAGAAGTGTAGCTATTACGTCGAAAACACAAGCATCCATTGCGTGGATTGAGAAATTCCCTGGAGCACTAGCGGAGCAGATAATCTCATCTTCGACATCCCTTCGTGGTCCTGAGACGAATAACCTAGGACCTATGCTTCCAGGAAGGCCAAATCCTTCTCCGTCGTTTTATGGGATTGATCCTAACGCGAAGAATATCGACGCTGGAACAATCCTAGCGACCAATCAAGGAAAGGAATACGAACCAGGACCTACATCGGAACCTGGAAAGTTTCTCGAAGCCTGCTCCACTTTACTCCATCTCCTATCCCTGCAATGGTGCCTACCGGATTGGATAACCAAAGGACCAGAAGCATACGCATCAGCACTTGTGAACGGTTCACCGTTTGCTCGTAGGATCGAATCTCTGCAGGAAGACTACGCAGCTGTTTACGGTCAGGTGGCAATGTCGTTCTTGCGCCTGATGGTCCGCGTGGGGAAACTCCCCAAGGACGTCTTGCGTAAAGTAAGGCCAAGCGTGCGGCTGCCGAAGGTTATCGTTGCTGACGAGCAAAAGCAGGTAGATCTGCTTCAAAAGGAACTGGAAGCCGGACTGTTGAGCGAGATAGAGTATCTCCAATCCCGAGGACGCAACCCGAAGAAGACGCTAGCGCAACGTCGCCAGTGGAAACGCTTGCTGAGTGAATACGGTCTAGAGAATCCCCAAGCCGGAGAGCAACCCCAAAGCGAATCGAGCCGGAGTGACGAACCGCATCCCCCTGGATCTCGAATACTAGGGGAAATGCGGGAGGAACTGGAAGAGAAGCATTGCCAGAAAAAGCTTTTCCACGTTCGCGACCGAAAAAACCAATGCAAGACCGTGATGCGGTGCTCAGACTGGAAGCCAACAGAGAAATCGTCATATCAGATAGACGATAGTTGCAAACCCGATATGAGCGCCACGGAAGACAGTCAGAAAGAATGGCAAGAAACCAGGGGCAAGGCAATCCAGCACTGGGACTACGTCAAACAGGAGATTCGAAAAATTGTCAACCACATTCAAACAAATCCAAACATGCATGCAAACGAGTTGGCCAAATGTTCCTCCAAACTCGGTGCATTAGGAACGCAAGCATTTATAACATCTCAGCTATCACTACTTTTGGAAAAAGCCAACAACACTTCCTGTCAAGCTAAAGATCTGTATGCCGGTGCTCTACATCTTCTGGTAGCTGAAATGCACCAAGTTATCGAGGGTCGCGAGATGTCAGAGCATCCCAGAAATCTCCAAGAACTGGGAGCAGCGGTGGGCAAAATAATCACCAAACTATCTAAAGTCTCTTCAGACAAGAAGCTAGGCAAGCTTGGCGAAAAACTGGTTGCAAGGGTTATGAATAGTGTAGCCGAGGTAATAAAACAATCACCTGGCGAAGGTGGAAGCAAGAGGGCGATACAATTAGAACAGGATAATCCATGGAAAGACGTTTTAGGACCACATCAATTTGTTGGTGAGCATGGATACTTTGAGAAGCTGATCACACTCAGTGCTCTGACAAACGCACCTACCCATGAGGACGTAGCTTTTCGTGACGCTATTGTTGCTCCTCTACTAAAGAAGCTTGCCAACAAGGCACCTTATGACGTCGCCGCATCTGGGGCGATCGATCAAAACGTAAAGCAATTTGTCTTCGCTAACTTCGTCAATGTACCAGAGAAAGTGTACACCGAGATACTATCCAAACTCAGTAAACTGGTGGGCATGGAAGTCAACCAGGACAAGGCTCAAAAGGTAGCGGAGTGTCTGGGTAGTGTACTTCGGTCAATCATCAAAAATGTTCCAAATGTCTACGGTTCCACAGAATCTAACGAAGAGATGATAGCTAAATTTGATAAAGCTATCGAGGATGCAAAAAACTCTCAAGATGTGCAAAAACTTCAGCAATTGCGCGACATTACCCTAGCTCTTTGCCAGCGTTGTTTACTCGCTTACGGTACAGCTGACATCGCTCGGCGCGTCCATGAGGAGAAGTGGGCAGAGTATACCAAGGGAGAACTAGCCGCTAATGCTGAATTCCCGATAGCAGACTTGACAACGATGAAGCTAGAGGGTAACCAGATTACGTTCTTTCCAATCAGCCTAAAGATGCACCTTTCGCCTTCCTCTGATTCATTCGGCAAGGTTTCGGAGGACATAAAGGCATTTGTCGAGAATAAAATGAAGCAAACCGATTGGAAAGAAAATGTTATAAACGACATAAAAACTAGTCTCGATAACGTAGCGGGTTTACAAGATGCATCCCAAATGGTGAAAGAGTTACGAAATCAAGCCTGCAAACGCTACCCCAATGATTGCACTGACAATGTGAACTGGAACAATGCGAATGTCGCTAAAAAGTGTTTCAATGCCGAAATGGTACGCATGTGTTTGATGGCGTTGGCTAGGCAATTGGAGGATGCTGTAAGACGCAACGACACAACGCAAGCCAACGCGATCGTTGAAGCAATCAAGAACAAGAGTATCAACGTCTGCAATTTCTCAATCGTTCGGCTACGTGGTGAACAAATAGAATGGAGACGCGATCATAGTAAAGGCTATACCCAAAAGATACCTGTTGAAAGAAATCGAGAAAAAGCTATCGAATCTTCTTGGGAACAATGGATTACTGCACCTGGTGAGGTTAGTACTACTGGGCAAAAGACTCAGAAGGGAACAGGTAACGTAGACCCAAAACTAGGGAATCAAGGGCATCATCATAGCGAGAATTCGGGTAGTAACGAAACTCATTCACAAGCTCAGTAGAAGTCCTGGTGACGCGTATTTTCCAGGATGACGCAAAAAGCCGGAATATCCCCGAGACGATACGTTTATGTTTCTGGTCGATTCGAGACCAGTAATGAGACTGAATGGTTGGAAACCTATAATAATCGTTCCACGTTTGCAGTAGCTGCTGACTAAGGATGTTTGCTGCTTGCCCAAGCGAAGCGTTGATTTCAATCACCACATCCCTAGGACGGTTTTCCAGTATCTGTGCAGTGGAAAACGAAACCCAATCACCACGTGTGCAATGACTCGCGATAAATAACGTTCCGCTATCCCAATCGGGGTAAAAATTCGTTACCGCGCACCAATCCGCTGAACGCTTAGTGGAATACGCTGGATCTATGGAGACTAACTGGCATGGGATAGTCTGGGGAACGAAGTCAACCAAGGTCTCATCCGTGATAAAATGTGCGAATAGAGGATGGATTGTTCCTAAGCTAGGTTCCTGAAGGTATTCGCTACGAAAAACGTCCTCACCTAGAGAGAAGTACAGACCCATTAGCGTAGGTAAATCCCAGCGTTCTGGCCAAAGTAACGAGACTCCTTTGCTCATCTCCTCAATGTGCTGCCGGTAAAACTCATCACGCCGGTCTTGTGAAAGTGCAGACCATTGCTTCCACAATTCAAGGTTATCCGGCATCGTAAGTGCGGCATAACTAAGGGAAGGCCACTCATGTTTCAGACGATGGACTATACTCCCTTCGTGGATCGTAGTCCCGACTACGACGTACTGACAGTTTTGGGCACCGGCAGGCAGAAGGTCGCGGAGAAACCAATCCCAACGTGCCTCGCGTGCGGATTCGGAGATTAGGTCCAAATGTCCCTGAGGATCGTCTAGCACGATTAGGTTAGGTCGGTCTTGCTTCCAACGTCTACCGCGAACGCGACAACCTGCTCCTAGAGCCTCGATAAGCTTACCATCAAGCAATATCCTCGACGCACTGTGTGTATGCTCGATTTTGTTGCGTTCTAGCCCGTACTGAATCGACGCTAGGAGTTTTGCGGCCTGGGAGAACGTGTCACTAACAATGAGAATGTAACGAATATCCTTGCGAAACAGTGCACAATATAGGGGATATCCTAGTGTAACAACGGTACTCTTCGCTGAGCCTCTAGGGGCGGTTATGACGAGTTTTTCATGTTTCGGTAGATTCTCTGCAATTTCGTAGTGAAACTGGGGTGAACGCAGTGGGAAGAATTCCGGAACGAATCCCCTTAGCCAATCGATTGAATAGCGCTCAGGAACGGTGGGTGCCTTGCGTCGGTTGGCCAAGTAACGCTCAATAGCCTTTAGCCTCCTATGGATTGGAAGCATGCCCTAGTCTGCCTCATCGTCTCCGTCGTCTTCGTCTACTTCCTCATCGACCGATATACCCAATTCTTGTTCGATGCGCTCGATTCGATCGACGGTGTCCACAAATTGAGCGGCATCTGATATATACCTAAGGATAACTTCGCAGGCCCTAATTCTATTACGAACATCTTGCTCCTCCATGGCTAGAAAATGCAAAACGTCGATAACATCACAGACGTATCTCCTAAAGAGTGCGGGAATCGGTTGATCAGACATGTTTTGTCCTCCTTAGAGGGTGACTATCAATGGGATTTCCTCTCAGATTATCCACACGACGTAGTTGTTGGGTCCAAACACGTACACATCGTTGTTGATTATGACGTCGATGGTCTTGCTGCCGGAGCAATCCTCTACCAGTATCTAGACGAAAGGGGAATTGACGTAAGTGTAAAAACCTTCTCCAGATCTGAAGGGTTTGGAGTGAAACCGGAACACTTGAAGAAAGATTGCCTGAACGTCATCCTCGACAGAGGTTCACCAGAAGTGGGTAGAGGGGTATATGAGGGATACAACGTTCTCATCATCGATCACCACGACTGCGGTGGTAAACCCGAGGATAACGTTGCTTTAGTGAACCCGAGAACACGCCAGTCCAGTAAATATCCATGCAGTAGTTTGATTGCCTTTAGGTTGTGGGGAAGCAAAAGAAACCTACCGTTAGCCTTATTGGGAACATTGGGCGACGTATGTGTTCTGGATAAGGACACACATGATCGTTTATACCACCAATGGCAAGATGACACACCGTGGGGTAGGTTCTCTAGTCCCGAGAAAGTGCGGTTTGACATCATCCCCAAGCTGAACGCCTGCGGTAGAGTAGGCGACTCAAGGATAGCGCTAGAATATCTGCTAAAACCCTCACAAATTGCCTGGAAGGGAATAAAGGAAATTCATAGAAAGCGTAGGCAAGAGGCTCAGGAATTACAACCGATCAAGGTGGTGGCATTGAATAACGTCGTTTTTGCCCAATATCCATCCTCTGCGTCAGGACACATTTCCTACTTCGCTCAGAGGTTTACCCATGGCAACCGAATCGGGGTTGCTGGATACTTTGACACTAACATCCACGGATACCGCGTGAGCATTAGAAGTAACGTCCCGTGCCTAACTTCAGTCTACAATAGCAAAAGGTTCCTAGTCGGAGGCCATGCAAACGCCGGTGGTGGTTTTATAGCGCAGAGAGACATTGGAGAATTCCTGGAACACCTTGACAACGTTGCTAGAGAGTCGAGGGATAAATGGGGCGATGGCTACTTAGAGATTTCCCCAAGAGACTTAGAGGATCAGGAATTATTGGAGGCGTTGGAGCAAGTTAGTCTCAATCCCCCTGTACTCTTCACAGGTAACGAAGAATGGCTAGGTATCGAAAAGATCTGCCGAGAGAGGAAACGGCCAACCTGGTACCAAAACACCTTACACTGGGGAACGCCACGAGAGAAGATGGTATGCTCCGTGTCCTCTTTCCGGAGGAAAGTAAGCCTACGCTGGCTTTACTGATCCGTAGTGTTCGATTACCGTTGGTACCTGGAATCTCAAAGAACCGTAGGTGGAAGACGTCCTACAGGTCTCGGTGTGTATACAAAACCGCAGAAGCCAGACAGGCGGATTCCCTCTGGGCAAAAATGCTAAGAGAGAACACTAACTGGGATGTGATAAAAAGGTTAGACGTACACCTACCCTATGTGCGGATATACGCGATAGTAAACCAACCTACGCAAATTAGTGATCCATCAAACTGCGTTGACGCGATTTGCGACGTCGTGAAAACGGTCATCCCAATAGATGATAAATTCTATGCCATCTTCCTAGATTGGAGGGTATCCGAAAGGGGTAACCGGTCAGTCGATATCGAAGTCTGGGGTAAAACTTTCTAGATCAGCCAATAGATCATTCGTAGGTGCAAAGGTTATCGCTGATATGTTCTTCTTTTTGTAGTCGCGTGTATCAAAGAAGAGCATAGGTGGATTCGTCAGGAAGGGAAAGAAGCCCCCTTCAGGGTTCTCTGGGTAGAAAGACGGATGGTAGCGTAGTAGAGCGAAGAAGAACCGTTGACCACAGAGAACATCGGCATCATAACCGCTAACACCGAGACGTACCAACAACCTGCGGAGGATTTTATAGGATTTGGCTTGATAACGCTTAGTTAGCTCCTCTAGGATGTTGTCAAACTTCCTATCACACACGTATAGTGGGAAGGATTTTGAACCCTCTGGTCCTTTTACTTTTCGTCTAGTACGTTTCGTACACTGTTTGCAATTCTGGTGCAGAGTGCGCATCTCCCAGAGGAGTAGCCAAAGCTCAACAACCGGTTTGCTTGAAAGCTCATTGCTCATATCGCCACCACACTATACAACCTGCCAAGGTTGCTTTTCGTGGAACACAAAGCTTTACCCTTGCAGGCTAGTCCCTCACGTTGTTTGAACCATTTCGATATCTCCTTAGGATTTAGTGTTGGAGAGATCTCTTTCAACACAGCTACGAACGATGGATTGGATTTCCCAAACATCGTTGATTGTGCATCGGCAAGAATCTGCTCGAGGGATACTGCTTCCTGATAAGGGAAGCTAGATAGCAACCTTTCAAGCAATTCATGGTCTTCTGAGACAATTGTCTCCGCAGTATCCGCAGGATGTACACCTAACAACCATTCCACGAAACCACCAACAATTTGGTTCCACTGCTCAAAGGAACCGAAGCCGCGCTTGGGAACGCAACCCTGTGCTTCGTAGAAAGCTAACCAAGATAATGCGTCCCGAACAAATTCCGGATGACGCTTCACGCATTCAGATACAAGATCACGGGAAAAGTAGCGCTTCTCGGGTGACTCACCTGGAGGACGTAGGTGGGTAACGATAACCCTACGATAGGTGTCTGATGCTAGTGTCACGTTGTTCCCAGTGCAAGCAAGGGATATAAACTTAGGTATTTCGACCATTTGGGACTTCCCGAGAATCCTGTCACGCCAGGAACGAGACGTGGTCAACGCATCAATAGACGACCCTCCTAGCGGAGTGGAAAGGTTATCCCAAATCAATGCCGGTCGACTCGAGAGCAACGCCGAGGTAATCTGCTTACGCTTTTCAGCCTCTGATTCGGGATACGGTGTAACAGGGAGAATTTCACCAACGGCAAGTGCTAGGATGCTCTGCGCTAAGAGTGTCTTGCCAACACCTGGGGTAGAGGACGTCACAACCCAAATCGGACTACATGGAGTGTAAACCAATGGTGTCAACGCAGCGGCTAGAGCAGATGCGATGGAGGGAATGTCCTGAAAAGGTAACCTTAGTAGGGCTAGATACTGCTCCACGTTCTCCAAAATTTCATCCTTAGAGGTGAAATTACGCAGTTTTACTTTTGGTGACAATACCCTAGGATTCGGTACTGGTAGGTAGAGAGGATAGTTGCGGATCACGTCTACTGTACGCAAGCTCACACCAGACAAAGCCAAGCCGCACAAACGATCCGCAGGGATGTAATCCTTACCATCAAACAGGAAATCGTACTGCCGCAAGGCTTCCCTTGCCAGGTAATCACGATCTACGTCACGTATTCCACCAGAAGTTAGGTGAACAATCCGACCGTTATAGACAAAGAAACCGCTCTCCTGCATGAAGGTTTCCAAAAACTGGACCACTTCGGACTGTCTGCGAAATGTAACAACCTTTCGCTCATCCCCTGCGTTGAGATACTGGGAAATGACTTCCTTTACACCCTCGGGAGTAAAATCATGGTCGATAACGTCGAGGCCAATACTGCGAAAGTAGCGATCCGCCTTGGGGGAAGGTGCTACTACCTTGGCTACGTCGGGAAGTTCATCTACACTGGAAAAGTAGCGCACACCTGGAATTTCTTCCCCTAGGTGCTTCTTCCAATACGAGTGAACGTACACTACACTTTCCTGTACTCCGTCGTCACTTCGCACGTTCCGTCTCCTAGCGGTTCAGTTACGTAATCACCAAAAATGTCTGGGGAGTCTCTCTGCAGTTCCGCGAGGACTTTATTAGCTAATAATCGGATCTCCCTGTCAGCGTGGCGAGATCCTCGCGTTTCAACGAAGTGCCTCCAAGCTCTAGCGTTTGCAGTAACGATAATTTCGGTGCCGATGGCCTGGGGTAGGACATATCTAGCTATGGAATGAGCCTTTTTCCGTTCCCAGCTCTTTTCCTGAAGGTACGCTAGGATCAGTCCGTAAGCCTCCTTCGATGCTTCCCAATGGTCGTTCAGTAGTTTTTGGATGTCATCTGGCAAATCGACGTCAGGGAAAACAAACTCAGCGCCCCCTTCGTCGCAATAGCGTTGGCTACGTTGCGAGTAGGCAAATCCCGCACGGTGGCGGACTAGCTCATGGGAACAAGCTCGGGAAATGCCTGAAATTGCGAAGGTGTAGGAGATGTGTTCGAGGACAGAACCGTGACCAGACTCGATCAAATGGCGGATGTAGGCCGGCGTTCCTCCAGGTCTAGGCTTGCGGAATGAGTCGTAGCACACACGGCCTGCGTATTCCACTATGGCTTCTGTAGAGTGGGTTGTCGATGGTTTGAAGTCAAAGCCTCTAGTTTCCTCTAACCATCTAGAAATTACGCCCCAATTAGGTTGAGACTTGGCGATCAGGAAGATCTTGGGATTCATCTTGTGGAATCTCCTGGTTCTGCCAGCGACCGGAATAATGGGCTTCTTCCTGTAGTTTGAGAAAGATAACCTGGGCAATCCCTTCCTCTACACGGAGAGTTATATCCCAGTCGGCAAGGTTTGAGAGTTCGATAACCAAGTAGCCAGACCATCCAGGCTCAAGAGGCGTAGTGTTACAAAGCAGACCGATACGAGCATAGGAAGATTTACCCAGACAGATCCCTATGAGGTTTGATGGTACAACGATCCTCTCTACTGAGTGAGCAAGTATAGTAGAATGCGGAGGGATAATAAGCTCGTTGATAGTGTCCGGAAGGATGATATCGTAGTAGTTCTCATAAGGATGCAGCGGACTAGCAGGTGGCAAGACATACTCCTTATCCTTAGAAATTCTAGCACGGGAACCTTTGATGCCGCAATTCATGTTCAGAGGGATACGAAAGCGCCTGGATAGTCTTAGGTCATAACCGGCGAAGCTAGGCCCTGAGGAGCAGCGATTTGCTCCAATAGAGCGGACAGTGAGGAAGTTGGACCATTTACCAATAATGTTCGACAAGCCGTTTCCGTTGACCACCATGATTTTCCTCCGCGGGTACCAGCTAGATCACTGCATGTGAAGTCCACCGTTACTAGATTTATATTGCCCTTTGGAGGAGGTGGGAAAATGGACAACCTGAGGACATACCAATTCTACTCCAAGTTTTCTAGGTGGATTCCGGAATTGGGACGTCGCGAGACTTGGGAAGAATGCGTCGAGTATCGCGTCATTCCTTGGTTACGGAATCTTGCTGAAAAGCATGGTGCCAGGTTGGAGGAAACAACATGGCAATGGTTAGCAGACATGGTGAGAGAGCAAAAAGCGTCACCCGCGCTACGGGTAATCCAAATGGCGGGAAAGGCATTGGATCGTTGCCAGGTTGGAGTGTACAATTGCTCATACCTACCTATCTCTGACCTAGGGGCTTTTGCTGAGATTTTGTACATTTGTATGCAAGGTACAGGGGTAGGTTTTTCCGTAGAGTGGGATCACATCAGCAGGTTGCCCAAGGTTTCGGCGATTCGCAAGCTAGGTCGGGAGAGGATTGTAGTCGAGGATAGTACTGAAGGATGGTGTGAAGCGCTGGATAGGTACATTCGTTTGCTCTGGGATGGTTACGAAGTAGATGTAGACGTATCTCGCGTTAGGCCAAGAGGATCACCGCTGCGTACAAAAGGTGGTTACGCAAGTGGTCCTGAACCCTTGGTTGAATTGTGTAGGTTTATCCGAAACGTGATTGAAGCGAATCGCGGTAAGAGGCTGAAAGACACTGATGTGCACCGTATTGCTACGTTCATCGGTAAGATTGTCCAGGTGGGTGGTGTCCGTCGCTCGGCGATGCTTAGTTTGAGCGATCTGAAATCCGAAGGTATGAGGGTAATCAAATCTGGTGAGTTTTGGAACGACAAGACATATTGGGGGGATGGGCTTTACTTGACGATGGCCAACAATTCCGCGGTTTACTACGACTACGTAGACGAACAAACCTTTTGGCAGGAGTGGGAAAGCCTTGCACGCAGTGGTACAGGTGAAAGGGGAGTGTTCAACCGTAGTGCCACGTGGAGGTGGAGGCCACGGCGTAGGGAATTAGCGCAGTTTGGAACGAATCCCTGCGGGGAAATTGTGTTGCGTCCGTACGAGTTTTGCAACCTGTCTATCGCAGTCGCCAGACCTGAGGACACAGAGGAAACGCTGGCAGAAAAGGTGAAGGCTGCCACGTACTTTGGTGTACTCCAATCTCTGGCTACCGATTTCCGGTACATCCGATCGGATTGGGCTAGGAATTGCAAGGAAGAGAGGCTACTGGGAGTTGATATCACCGGACACGTTGATTGCCCGTTACTAAGGCGGAATACTCCGGAGCGCAACGCTCTGTTGGTGAGATTGAAAGGCATGGCAACGTCAACAGCGGAATCCCTCGCACGTCAGTGGGGAATCGCTATGCCAGCGGCGATCACTACGGTCAAACCTTCGGGAGACTCGGCGGTACTTTTCGGTTGTTCTTCGGGTGTTCATCCTCGTTACGCTAAGTATTACATCCGGTGGGTGAGGGAGAGCAAGGAATCTCCAGTGGCAAAGTTTCTAGCAGCTAGTGGAGTCCCGAATCACCCAGCACCAGAGGCACCCGACAGGTTGATGGTATTCGGTTTCCCAGTGAAGTCACCAGAGGATGCCCTGACGAGGAACGACTTGACGGCGGTGGAACAGTTAGAAAACTGGTTAGCCTGGAGGGAAAACTACGTTGAGCATTCCGTATCCGCAACAGTGTACGTTGACCATCACGAATGGACAGAAGTAGGCAAATGGGTTTGGGAGCACTTGGATGCAATTACCGGTATCTCCTTTTTACCAAAGGATAACGGGGTTTACCGTTACGCACCGCATGAGGAAATCTCTGAGGAAGAGTACGCATCGCTAGTCCAGCAGTTTCCCGAAATCGATTGGAGTAGGCTTGCAGAGTACGACCAAGGCCATTACTTCGACAGAGGGCACTTTGTTTGCTCCGCTGGTAGTTGCACATTTTAGGATCTAGCTATGCATTGGAATTATGAAGAAATGGGGAAATCTCAAGAACGGCTTCCCTTGAGCGAATAGAATGGTAGAGGTATAGGTAGGGACAACCTGGAAAGGGGGTGAAACATGGTCACCTTTCAAGTGGTCAGTGAGAATGGACAGAACGTAACCATTCCAGCCGACATCCTAGCTGCGATCCTAAACTTCGTAGCCAACGCTGGTACAGGAACAGACGGGGATGTAGATGGTTCGCTCATTTTCAGGGAAGTGTCCGACAGGGGTAAACTGCGTCGAGAAGTGATCGTAAAAAAGGGAGCATCGATCGGGACTTACCTTTGGTACGTTGATTGAGCGAGACTGGAAACCAAGGAAACCCACGCTACATCATCAATTTCCCTACCAAGCGGCATTGGCGGGGGAAGTCGCGGATCGAGGATATCGAAGCCGGTTTGCCTTCTCTACGGTCAGAGGTTATCCTTCGGGGAATCGGTTCTGTTGCGATTCCTGCGCTAGGTTGCGGTTTAGGTGGTCTTCGTTGGTCAGACGTGCGGTGGTTGATCCAAACGCATCTGGGGAGTCTTGTCGGGGTGAGGGTGATGGTTTTCTCCCCGCAGGGG
>Ga0197142_1001746_pt1 | contig 19539 bp, 17 predicted proteins | sample GBS60_MetaG_FD_148614 | JGI IMG/M metagenome (GOLD analysis project Ga0197142, IMG submission 148614) | Sediment microbial communities from Great Boiling Springs, Gerlach, Nevada, United States - GBS 60_MetaG | ecosystem: Environmental > Aquatic > Thermal springs > Hot (42-90C) > Sediment... | reverse complement strand
CATCCGTCAAAACTCGTTCAAGGGCATCGGCTAAAGCGAGCCAATCGTTGGGTGGAACTAACAAGGCAACTCCCTTGACAATTTCGTTGACCGCAGGTGCGTCTCCTGCCACCACAGGTGTTCCGCATGCCATTGCTTCCAAGACGGGAAGCCCAAAACCTTCGTAGCGAGATGGGAAAGCGAAGACTTCAGCAGCACTGTAAAAGGTAGGCAACCACTCGTCTGGCAAATAGCCAGTGAAGACCACATCTTTTGCGTGCTCCCTCGCCGCGCTCAATATGGTAAGCCGCAAAGGTTCAGGTGCTGCTCCCACAAACACTAACCTGTCAACAGGCACTCGTCGTCGTTTCAGTTCCCTGAAAGCAGCCGCTAACACAGGTGCATTTTTCCTCGGGCGGAAGAAATTGACCGTCAAGATGAACCGACCTTCAATGCCGAAACGCTCAGCAACTCGCTTCTTAGCCAAATCTTTTGGAACTGGGCGAAACATGTCCGAGACGCCGTAAGGCGTGACGAAAATTTTTCGGGCAGGGACTTTGAAAAGCCGTTGAACATCACGACGGGCACTTTCCGACGGCACCAAGACGCCAACGGAACGGTGGAGTGACAAGAGGGTCAAAGCATTGGTGAGCAAGCGAGTCTTCAAGTCCGCAGGCTCTATGAACATCGCTGAAATGGCGTCATGCATGGTGACAATCGTCGGGCAAGGCGCAAGGGGTGGGACAATGTAATCGGCGTGGAAAAGATGAACTTTGTCCCGACGCAGAACAGACGGCACTTGAAAAAATGTCCACCACCAGCCTGTCAGGGCACGAACTGCTCTCCAACGCAAGCGTGGGTGCTTACCCAGCGCGTTATCGGGCTCGCCCTTGTGGAAGTAAAGCCAAGCCTCAAACTCCGGCGCTATCCGCAGCAGTTCACGCACAAGGTTGAGGGTGTAAGTTCGCATCCCTGTCCATCGGTAAACGATGGGACGAGCATCGTAACCCACTCTCACTTCACTCGCCTCCAGTGAAACTTGCGCTGCTCAATTTTAGTTTCGCTTCTGTCAAGTCCCTTTGACATCCTGATATGCCTGCTCAAAAGCCCAAAGAGTTAAGCGAGCGGTTTCAAGCCACGAGAATTGACGGGAGCGTTGTAATCCTTTCTGACCCAACACAGCCCTCAAGTCAGGATTGGAGAGCAAATGCCTCAATGCTTCTTCCCACGCTGCGACATCTGCGGGTGGGACTAAAACTGCATTATCCCCAACAACTTCGGGTAAAGCGGGAGCATTGCTGCAAATGACGGGAACACCGCAAGCCATCGCTTCTAAAGGCGGCAATCCAAATCCTTCGCCCAGTGATGGATAGACAAAAACTTCAGCACCGCTCATCAAAGCAGGTAAATCTTTGGCAGGCACATAACCGAGGTGAACGACCCTGTCTTTAAGCCCTTGCCTTTCAATTTCGGCGAAAACAGGTTCGCTCATCCAGCCCCTTGCGCCAGAGAGCACAAGGAGGTGCGGAAAATCTTTCGCTATCGCTGCAAATGCTCTTATAAGCGTCACCAAGTTCTTGCGAGGCTCAACAGTCCCGACGAAAAGGATGTATGGGGCAAACAGGCGATATTTTCGGCGCACCCGTTCTACTTCCTCAAGTGGCTGGGGTTTAAACCGTTCATTGGGCGCTAATGGCGTAACGACGATGCGTTCGGGCGGAAAACCAAGCCAGTTCACCAACTGCCCCTTTACAGCCTCAGAAAAGGTCAAAACTCGCTTCGCCCGCTTTGCCCAAAGCAATGTCAACCTTGAGTCATGTTGCGTGGTGGGCAGGTGACAGTTCGGGAGCGTAATCGGCGTCAGGTCAAAGACCGTAAGCACTAAAGCACCTTTGCGATGCGGGATGAAAGGGTAAAAGGGCGAGAAAAAGATTTGTGGGAAGCCGAAAAGCAAGTCAGCCAAAGGCAAACTACCAAGCCACCAAAGAAAAGCCCTTGTAGTATGGTGATGAAACAAGCGGGTGGGGAAACGAGAAATCCGCACCGCTACCCGATCTTGCAAATTCGTGGGGGGACGAAACGGCTGCAGGTGAGGTGGAATTTTCACCATACAGCCATGCCAAACTATGTAGCGGTTGCTTCGGTTAATTTCAAGCAAAGCATTGAGAAGGTTGCTGATGTAAACGCCCGTGCCTGTTGGTTGAGCGAATGTTTCCAACGGCGCATAGAACAAAATCGTCATCGGCGCAAACCCTCCCAATTTGGACAACGAAAGGGATGATGCACTGGCAAAGGTGAACGAACATGGCACGCATCGCTTTAGATGCCCGACCGCTTGAGAAAACCTAACGAACAGGCGTTGAAAATGTTGGCGCTCAATTCGTCCGATTGATACTCCAAGTTCCCAACCGACATGCTTGGCACTTCTACTTCACAGACCCTCCCAAGCGGAAACTCCCGCCTTCCATCCGCTGGCGTTTTTATCGCGGTCCTGCGTGGTTGAGGTTGGTCGTGCCTTTTTGGCTGCTTGTAGACCGCATTGACTTGGTTCACTTCTACATCAGTTATGTGCCGCCACTTGTCAGGCTTATCCGAACCCGAACCGTTGTCACTGTTTGCGATGTCATGTGGCTGGATGACCTTTCCCTAATAGACCCACCGAGCCGAAAGTTCATTGTGAAGGGTGTTTTGTCGTCATTAAGGTTTCGCACTGACCACTTCATTGCCATATCCAAAGCCACCTGCAACGATTTGGTCTCCAAACTGGGCATTGAGCCAGAGCGAATAAGCGTCGTGTTTCCCTGCGTGGAGGAGCAAATGAAACCCCATCCAAATGCTTCAGAAGCAGTGAAGCGACTTTATGGTTTGGACGGTCCTTTCTTGCTTTTTGTTGGCACAGCGAAACCCAACAAAAACATCGGTCGGTTGCTGGATGCCTTTTCCCAATTGCGAGCCCGCTACCCGAATGCCCAGTTAGTTATCGCTGGGTTCGTTTTGCCTTTCTGGGACGAAACGAAGCGAATTTTGAGAGGTGAACCGGGAGTCAAGTGGTTTCAATATGTCCCCGATGAACACCTGCCCATCCTTTACAGCGCTTGCACTGCTTTGGTTTCACCTTCCCTCAACGAAGGCTTTGGTTTGCCTCTGTTGGAAGCGATGGCGTGTGGTGCGCCTGTTTTGGCTGGCAACACTGGGGCTCAACCTGAAGTCGTCGGAGATGCAGGCATACTTGTCAACCCCTACGACACCGATGCCATAGCCCAAGCCCTTTTCGCCCTCTGGGAAGACGCTTCGCTTCGTCACCAACTGAGCCAAAAGGCATTGGAACGGGCTCGTTCCTTTACACCTCAAAGAACGCTGCAACAATTATTAGCGGCTTACGAAACTGCCCTGAGAGGTCGGTGAAAGGTGAACAGGAAGACGATACGAAAAGTTGTCAAGGTTGAGGGGATTGGACTTCACAGCGGAGGACGAGCGAAAGTGTTCTTGCATCCCTGCGAAGGTGGGCAGGGGATTGTTTTCTCGGTCCACAACGAACAAGGAAGCGCCCTGATCCCAGCCTTGACCCCTTTTGTCGCTGAAACCCGCCGGCGAGTTGTCTTGGCGAAAGAGAGCGTTTCGGTTCAAACCGTTGAGCACTTGCTGGCTACTTGCTTTGGCATGGGCATTACCGATTTGCTTGTGGAAGTGCACGGGAGTGAGTTGCCCATCGGTGACGGGAGCGCTTTGATTTGGGTTGAGGCTTTCAAAGATGCAGGGATAGTGGAACTGGACGAACCTGCGCCTGTATTCAGCGTCCCTGACTCCGTTGCAGTTGGTAATGGCAATAGGGTTGTGGGGGTTGTGCCTGATGAGCGCTTCATTGCCCATTTTTCCTTTGCAACCGAACACCCTTTGGTAGGCATCCAAGAGGCGAGTTTTGACGAAAAGGAGAACGACTTTGCGACAGAGATTGCACCTGCCCGAACTTTCGGCTTCTGGGAGGAAGTGAGCCAACTGTGGGAACAAGGTTTAGCGAAGGGTGGGAGTTTGGACAATGCCATAGTCGTATTCCCAGACCGATACTCATCGCCCTTGCGCTTCCCCAACGAACTTGCTCGGCACAAGTTGTTAGACTTAATGGGCGATTTGATGCTGCTTGGAGTTCGGCTGAGGGGCAAAGTCGTCGCCAATTCCAGTGGTCATGCTTTGCACCACAAGTTTTGCAAGACTTTGCTGCAAATGATGTAACGAGTGACGGAAGAGGAGGCGAAAGGGAATGGTTGAGGCACCGTGCAGTTTGGATGTGAGACAAATCCAAGAGTTGTTGGCTCATCGCTTCCCTTTCCTTTTGGTTGACAAAATCACCGAACTTGAACCTGGCAAAAGAGCGGTTGGTCTTAAGTGCGTGACAATCAACGAGTGGTTCTTCCAAGGGCACTTCCCCAACGAACCTGTCATGCCTGGCGTTTTGATTTTGGAATGCATGGCACAAGTTGGCGGCATCGCTATATTGAGCGCTCCCGAAAACAAGGGGCTGACAGGATACTTGGTCGGGATAGAGAAGGCAAGATTTCGTCAACCTGTCGTTCCCGGCGACCAACTTGTCGTTTGCGCTGAGGTCACAGCCATCAGAACCAACATCTGCTTTGTCAAAGCAGAAGCCTTCGTTAACGAGCGTTTGGTGGCTGAGGCACAATTGACCATGGCTCTGAGGATGCAGGAGAACGCTTGAGGGTGGCTATTGTGTCACATTGCCGAGCGAGTGCTAAAATGCTAAATGGCTTAGTGGTCGGAGGGGTTGGGGAGCCAGGTACCCCGCCGGACTTGAAATCCGGGCGCCCCGAAAGGGGTTCGCGGGTTCGAATCCCGCCCCCTCCGCTGAAATTTTTTGAAAAGGGACGAACCCTGCAAAATACCCGCCTCAGAATAGGAGTGTGGGAGAGCCGTGACTGAGGAGATGAAGGGGCGTTGGACTCTCAAAGATTTGCCGCCAGAAGTTAGACCCCGCGAAAGGCTTGCCCGAGACGGGGAGCGTTCCCTTTCCGATGCCGAACTCCTCGCCATCATCTTGAGGACAGGCTCCCAAAAGGAGACTGCTCTGGAATTGGCTCAAAGGTTGCTCTATCAGTTCGGCGGACTGCAAGGTCTCCATCAGTGCTCGCTGGCTGAACTTGCGGAAGTGAAAGGAGTTGGGATGGCAAAAGCATGCCAAATCAAGGCTGCAATAGAAATAGGACGACGCACCTTTGAAAGCACACGGGCAGAAAAAGTAACTATCCGCTCACCTTCCGATGTCGCCCGATTGCTTATGTCCGAGATGCGTTACCTTGACAGAGAACACCTGAAAGCGGTTTTGCTAAACACGAGGAACATGGTGCTTGATGTGGTAACGGTCTCTGTTGGAACGCTGAATGCGTCCCTTGCCCACCCGCGAGAGTGTTTCAAAGAAGCGATTCGGCAAAGTGCGGCGGCAGTCATTTTCGTCCACAACCACCCAAGTGGCGACCCAACCCCAAGCCCTGAAGACATTTCGCTAACCCGCCAACTCGTTGAGGCGGGAAAATTGCTCGGCATTGAAGTCCTTGACCATGTCATCATCGGTGACGGGACTTTCGTTAGCCTCAAGGAAAGGGGACTAATGTCGTGAGGAGGGATTGAAGGATGCTTTATGCGGTCAGGAAGTTGCTGAGCGGTTTCTCACGCAATTTGGGAATTGACCTTGGAACAGCCAACACCCTCGTTTACATGCAAGGGAAAGGCATTATGCTTCGGGAACCTTCGGTCATTGCCGTTGACACAGAGACAGGAAGGATTTGCGCCGTAGGTGAAGTAGCGAAGCGGATGGTGGGACGAACACCTGGGCGAATTGTCGCCCGTCGTCCCCTTAAGGACGGCACAATCGCCGATTACGAAACTACCCTGAAGATGCTCAGTTACTTCATGCAGCGAGTCCACCGACGCCGATACATGGTCTATCCCCGCGTCGTCGTCGGCATCCCTTCCGGTGCCACTGAGGTTGAACGGCGAGCGGTCATTCAGGCAGCAAAAGAGGCAGGTGCCATTGAGGCTTATGTCGTTGAAGAATCCCTTGCCGCAGCCATCGGCGCAGGTTTACCTGTCAACGAACCCATTGGCAACATGATCGTGGACATAGGTGGGGGGAGCACCGAAGTCGCTGTCATCTCTTTGGGCGGAATCGTCGTCGCCAACACCATCAGAATTGCCGGCGACGAAATTGACGAAGCCATCATGAACTATGTCCGGCACGCCTACAACTTGCTCATAGGCGAGAGAACTGCCGAGGAAATCAAAATCAGGATAGGCTCGGCATATCCGCTGGAAAAAGAACTGCAAATGGAAGTCAGAGGAAGGGACTTGGTGACTGGGTTGCCAAAGAGCGTTGTCTTGCGAAGTGAAGAGATTCGGGAAGCCATCGCAGAACCTGTCAGCCAAATCGTTGATGTCGTCAAGTTGACCTTAGAGCAAACGCCGCCGGAACTTGCTGCCGACATCATGGACCGGGGAATTGTCTTGTGTGGCGGTGGTGCCTTGTTGAGAGGGCTTGATAAGTTGCTCAGGCAAGAAACTGGGACACCTGTCTACATCGCCGAAGACCCAATGAGTTGCGTTGCTTTGGGAGCAGGTCGGATGGTTGAGGACGAACTCTTCTATCGGGCGCTGAACGGGAGAAATGCATAAATGTCAAGGGGATTGCAATGGCTGTGCGCAAAAGTGCAACCCGTTCACAATTTGCTGTCATGAAGGCTTTTTTCCTCGGCGTAGCGTTCAGTCTTGTCTTGCTGTTGCTTTTTCTCGGTGGGAAGACTTTGCTGGCTTTACCGGCAAATGTAGTCGGAGCAGGGGCAATTAGGCTTGTTTCATCTTTTTCGCGCTTTTGGGTCAGTGTCACCTCCTATCCCAAACTGCTTTTGCAAGCCCGTGAGGCGAACATAGAACTGAGCCAGATGCGAACGAAACTTGCCCAACTCCAAGTTGAACTGTGGCGCGTTCAGGAGTTGATTGAAGAGAACCAAAGGCTAAGGAAGTTGCTTGGGCTCACGAAGGACCTGTCACGCCCATACATCGCCGCTGAAGTTATCGCCATCGGTGGTAGCAACTGGTTCCACACTCTGGTCATCAACAAAGGGAGTCAAGACGGCATCAGGGAGGGAGCACCCGCCCTTTGCCACGAGGGCTTGGTTGGGCGAGTTTGGGAAGTCAGGAACCATCACAGCATCGTCCTACTCCTAACCGATAGACACAGCGCTGTCGGGGTTACGCTGACGGAACACGAAGGTGTCTACGGGATCGTCAAGGGAACGGGAAAGCGATGGTGCGAACTAATTCACCTTTCCAAGCATGTGGTGCCGAAGAAGGGGGAAGTCTTGGTGACCTCGGGGTTGGGTGGCGTTTTCCCCAAAGGCATTCCAGTGGGTGAAGTGGTTTCCGTAAGCGTGACAACCGAGCCACCAACGGTCAGGGTTAGACCTTTCTTCAGGCTTGATGAATTGCGAGAACTCATCGTCTTGACAGATTTGCCACCTCCCGTAAACCCGTGAACCAAATTTTGCACTTTCGCTGAGGGCTCAAGAGACTATGATTGTCAAAATCGCAACGAATAAGCAATAAGCGCTGAACCAACGCAACTTCATTGACTGGACCGCTTTTAGGGTCAAGTAAATTGCCAGCAAACCGACACCGAAAGCGACAACTGTTGCCAAGACGAGTGCCCATACACTTATAGCCAACCCCGCAATGTCTTTTGCCTCCAGCAAGTTAGCACCAAGCATTGCTGGTATCCCGACAACGAAAGCAAACCTACCCGCTTGCTCCCGTCCTAAACCGCAGAAAAGACCTGCCGAAATGGTTGTCCCTGAACGAGACAAGCCGGGGAAAACAGCCAACCCCTGAGCCACGCCAACTGCCAACGCACGCCACCAAACGATGGGTTGGGTATTTTGTTTTTTGGCACTTAGTTGCTCGCTTGAGAACAGAAGCAATGCTGTCAACATGAGAAACAATGCCACGAATTTGGGAGAGCCAAAGGCTTGCTCCACCTTTCGCTCAAGGGAAAGGGCAAGAATTGCCGTTGCGATGTTAGCGAGCAGGACATAACCGAGTAGGCGCTGACCTTCTTTGTCGCCCTTAAAAACCCCGCGAACCATCAACGCTAAGTCGCTTCGGAAGTAAACAAGCAACGCAAAGAGGGTTCCCAAATGCAGGAAAACAGTCACCGATAGCCGTGCTTCTTCAGGAACCTTGAGCCAATGCTCAAGCAAAGCCAAATGCCCGCTACTTGAGACAGGCAAAAATTCCGTTAGACCTTGGACGACTGCGAGCAGAAGAAGTTGGGACAAGCCAATAGAATTCACCCGGCGCAACCCCTTTCTCCGCTAAGCCTTTTGACAGATTCGCAGAAAGTAACGGTGAATGCGGGTGTCATCGGTCAATTCTGGATGGAAGGTGGTGGCGATTGTGTTGCCTTGTCGGACGAAGACAGGTTTGCCATCCAATTCAGCCAGCACTTCAACGCCTTCACCAACCGCTTCAATGACCGGTGCTCGGATGAAGACTCCTCTCACCGGAACTTCTCCGAGTTTCGGCACGAAGATGTCTGCCTCAAAACTGTCCTTTTGCCGACCGTAAGCGTTCCTGTTCACCACGATGTCCATGACGCCAATTCGCGGTTGGTCGCTTTCCAGAATTGTCTTCGCCAAAACAATAGCACCAGCACATGTGCCGAAAACCGGGAGACCGTCAAGTATCCTCTCCCGCAATGCATCCAAGAGACCGTAACGGCTCCCCACAATCCCCAAAGTCGTGCTCTCTCCGCCCGGGATGATAACGCCGTCAACACCCTCAAGGTCTTGTGGCAGCCTGACTTTCTTAGCCTCAACACCTAAGCGACGAAGCATCTCAATATGCTCAGCGAAATCACCTTGAATCGCCACGACACCGATAAGCATAACGGTCACCTCGGCACTGGATTCGGGAGTTGCTTTGGTGCGTAGAAAGTTATTTTGATGCAGGGCTAAAGGCTTTGACCTCAGATGACCGAAAATTCAAAAGCAATGCCAGTTTATGTGCCTATCCACCTTACTGCCTCAACAATCTCTTTCGCTCTTTCAGGATACAACCGAGCCAACCAACCGCATGCCCGATAGGCTAACCAAAGCGACTGCCTGCAGAAAGGCAACAACCGCCAAAAACTTTGCTCGCTCTCTTTGTCTCCTTCCTTTGCCCGCTCCACCAAGATGGTGAAAATTTGGGGCAATTCCCTTGTCCGTTCTGCCTCCGTCCGTTCAGCAATGATGGCTGCTTTTTCCGCCTCGCCTTTTTTCGCCAGCATGACCGCCATCTCCCAAAATACCATCGTCCGCACTGCCTCATTTTCAATCCCCTCTACCACCTGTAAGGCTCGCTTAAACCACCCAGACTTTGCCATCGTTTGGGCGATTTCGCCAATCACCCTTCCCCGCAAATCAAAACTCTCAATCCTCTCCGCTTCCCTTAAAGCCTGCTCAAAAAACTCTTCGGCTTGCCTTTCCCGTCCTACTTCCAATTTTTCGGCGATGTCGTTCAATGCTCTCGCCCTCCAAATTGCATCCTTAATTCCCCTCACTAACCTCAAGGCTTGATCCCACAGCCCCATTTCCGCTATCGCACTGACGCTTTTCACTGACACCCATTCTGCGTTAGCCTTTTTCGCTACCTCAATGGCTTGCTCAAAAAACTTCAGGGCTTGGTCAAATGATCCTGCCTCCTTCAGCGCCTCAGCAACCTTAGCAAGCAACTCTGCCTGCAAGTCCATCCTCGCTATTCCTACCCTCTCTGCCAATTCTAAGGCTTGGTCAATCAATCCCTTTTGAATCATCGCTTCAGCAATCTTTTGCAGTGCCCACGACCGCTTGAAAGCATCTCTAATCTTTTCCGCCACTTCCGAGGCTTTTTCCAGCCCTTCCACTTTTGCCGTCACGATTTCTCCTATCGTCCACGCTTGCTCGTCTGGGTCTTTCATCGCCCCTACCGCACTTAGCGCCTGCACAAAAACTTCTCGTGCTTCCTTCTTCATTCCTGCTTCCGCCATATCCTCAGCGATTCTCCCCAAAGCATTTGCTTTCCACCTTGCCTCTTTAATTCCTTCCGCCAACCTCAACGCTGGCTTAAACATTCCTGCTTTTGCCATTGCCGTTGCGATGCTTTGCAGAAAACGCGCCTGCTCCTTTCGTTCCTTAACCCATTCCGCCACCTTAACGGCTTCCTCAAACACTTGGAGCGCTCGTTCTTCCAAACCTTTTCTAGCCATCGCTTGGGCGATGCTTGTCAAAGCCCATATTCTCAATTCCGCTGCCTCACTCTCCCGTTTCGCCAACTTTATCCCTTCCGCTGCCCTTAGAGCCTGTTCAAAACGACCCTCTTCCGCCATCTTTTTTGCAACCGTCCAAAGCATCCATCTTTGCTCATAGTCGTCTTCTATCTCCTCTGCAACTGTCAAGGCTTGGTCAAGAAACCCATACTTAGCCATCCCCTCCGCAACTGCTCTCAGCCATCCTTTCTGCAACTTTGCGGTCATCAGGGCTTCTTCAAAGAATTTTTGGGCTTGCTCTTTTTGCCCTGCTTCTGCCAACGCTTCCGCTATTTCCAGCAACAACCCTGCTTGCAACGACACTTCATCGCCTCGTTTCATTTGCGCTGCCAAAATTTGCTCAAGGACTTTTTGCGCTTCCCCTTTCCGTCCACCTTTCGCCATCGCTCTAGCGATTTCTGTTAGCGACCATTCTGGTGTATTCGTTCTTTCTTTCGCCACATGAATGGCTTGTTGCCATAAAGCCTCTTCCCAAATCCCTGCCTCTGCCATAGCCTTTGCAGTCTCTGCCAACGCTTCTGCTTGGTCGTCATATTCCTCCGCAGCACCTTCTTCCATCACTTCCACAATCTGCAAGACTTTTTGCCAAAGGCTTGCTTTTCTTATCCCCGCTTTTGCCATCCAATGTGTAATCGCTTTTAAGGCAATCGCCTGTCCACTCGGCTCTTCAATCTTTTCCGCCACTATAAGGGCTTGATCAAACAGTTTTGCTTCCGCCATTGCATCGGCAATTTCTGCCATCCTTTCTGCTCTTGAAAACTCGTTCTTAACTCGCTTCGCTTTTGTCAAGGCTTGCTCAAAAGTTTTCTGGGCTTGTTTCTTCTGTCCCATTTTTGCCAACGCTTTTGCAATGCCCACTAAACCCCAAACCATTTCCTCTGGATGCTTTGCCTCTTTAACGGCTTCGCAAGCCTGATTCAGAACTTTTTGGGCTCGTTCTTTTTGACCCAATTGCACCATTACTCCAGCGATTTCCGCTAACCATCGCGCCCTCATTCCTGCCACTTCTGAATCTTCTGCCAATTGGATGGCTTCCTCAAACAACCCCGCTTCCGCTGCTCTTTTGATAATTGCACCAAGTGCCAACATAAGTTCCCCTGCTGCTTCTTCAGCCTCCGACTCATGCCTCGCCCCTTCAATTCCTTCCGTCCCAATCCTTTCCGCTACTTTCACGGCTCGCTCAAATAAACCCAGTTCCGCCATTGCCTCGGCAACAAACCTTAGCCCTATCGCCCGCAGCCATCGTTCGCAGATTTCATCGGTCGCTTTTAAAGCATTTTCAAAAACCCGTAGGGCTCGTTTCCTTAAACCTGCTTCCGCCATCGCTTTAGCAATCTTTGCCAACGCCCTTGCCCGCTCTAACGCATCTTTCATGCTTTCCGTCACTTTCAACGCCTGATCAAATAGCCCTTTCTCTGCCCACCTTTCTGCCAGTTCGTGTTTGCCTTTCTCATCCAACGCCAAATTCGCCATCTCCGTTGCGCCTTTCACTTGCTCCAATTCGTCCAACAAAAACGCTGCCATTTTCCCCTGCCAATCCCATGCACTAAATACCGTCCGCAATCTCGGAAACTTTCCCTTTGCCCATCGTTTACGGAGTCGGTCAAGCCAGCGCTCCGCCCAATTCCGTTCCCCATCCCTTTCAGCCAACCAACCAATGAATAACCCCCAAAGCGTTCCCAACTGGTGGTTGCTTTGAAGTAGCGTTTCCGTCACCAACTTGAGTGTTTCTTCTTTTCTCCCTCCCCGCCACATTTCCATTGGCATCGCACCTTCCACTTGCCTCGCTTGACTGACCAGCAACTGCGCCACTTTCGGCAAATCTTTCGCTTTGATGGCTTCCTGAAGTTCCCTTTCCATTGGAAACTACCTCTCTTGATGAGCCCAAAAACAGAAAGTTCGCCGACTAAAGTTGACACTTGGTCGTTACATCATCAATTATGGGCTAAGGCGTGTAGTCATGGACAACTCATTTTGCATCGGCAGGAAGCACGCAACCCGAAGCCACAAATCTACCACTTTGTCAAACCGTTCAAGCACCTCAACTTGTCAAGAGTTTTTCCGAAGCAGTTTAAACTCGCCAATAGCCATAATCGGCATTGGTCTTTGCGCCGATGCCCAGTTCCGTCAGCGCTCCCTTGAGCCACCTTTCGGCAAGGTCAAGCAAGTGGTTGCCTTGCTCGCTTCGGGATGCAATGGCGAAACGATAAGGCGTTCCGGTCACCGTCAGGAAAAAGACAGGGTTAGGCGATTCCCAATCGGCAGGCGGATTTTTCTCTGGCGTGCGGTAGTAGTTCGGATAATGTGGGTTCATGATGTCAAGTTGAAAGTTGGGCACTTCAAGGGGGATGGCGTCAAGGAAGACGACGCTTCCTGCCCGTTCGGTCGTGCCAAAGATGGCGATAAGTTCAGGGTCGTCTTCAGGTTTCCCTTCAACGAGTTGGGCATAAGCCCTCGCTACTCCCTTCAAAGCACTTCCTGGTATGATGGGCAAGCCGAAAATGCGATGCAAAGTGATGCCCGTCTCCAAAACATGCGCTGCCCCTAAACCGACGACAAAACGCCAAACTGGTTGCGCTTGAATACGCTTCACAGCGAAGCCCCGCTGCTCATACCACTTTAGCATCGCCTCATAGCGCTTTTGCAAAGCATTGAGTTGCTCTCGCACTCGTGATTGCCATGTTGGTTGCCTTGTCAGTTGCATCAAGTGCTGACGATGTTTGGCTTCTTGCGTGATTTCCCAATTTTGTGGGTTGACAGTTAGGAAACGATCCAGCCACAAGCTGATGTTGTCGCAACGGTTGCCGTTATCCGCCACTTGTTGCACCTCTGCGGGCAAAGGCAAGATGGCAGGTTGCGGTTGCTGCCGTCTTTGTTGTGGTTGCCCTTGCCGTTGTTTTCGCCGTTCCATCATTCCTCACTCCCTTTGGGCAGTTCGGCTTCGGCAAAGCGTTTGAGCCATTGCAACAACGCCAACGCTTCCGTTGTCGCCAAACGATATTGCTGGCTGGTGGCATCGTTGACGAGCCATTCCAGAAGGTCACCATCTGCGTGAACCTTACTGCCAACCCAATCGGCAAGGTGGCGATAAAGGATTTCATGTTCGTTGCCCGGCTCACCCTTGCCTTTCGCTTTTAAAAACGCCAGCGTTTGCCCCAAGCCGTTGGTCACGATTAGCGAAGGCACTTTAACGGCAATAGCGCGGTAGTCGCCAGCGAAGGGCTTATCTTTCACTTCCTGCACGCAACTCCAAGCATGCTTGGCTCGCTCTTGTTCCAATGTCCGAAGCGTTGATGGCATAGCGGTCACCTCCTCACGACTTCTGGACATCCTCAGGGCGGACAAAACGCACCTTCACGATGCCTCGCCCGACGGTCTCGTCCCCACCGATTTGCAGGCGGTCAAGTTGCAAGCCTCCCAACTCCCGCAGAACTGCGTCGCTGTCGGTTAAGCCCAACTGATTAGCATTCGGTGCCAGTGGTTTGCTGACGAAGATGGGAGCATAAAGTAGGGTCTCGCTGGGCAAATGCTCCTCAGTCCACAAAGCACCCTCAGCAACCGTTTTCGTCTCGGTCTTCAATCGGATGCGGGCAATAACTTCTGTCGCCAACTGAGTGAAATCCCGAAAGGCATCGTCAGGCAGAATGACGAAGCGCTTGGGAAGCCAATCGCGGAAGGTCTCGTATTCATTGCTTTGTGGGAAGGCATTTGTTGCTAACCAATCGGCAATGTTTTTCGCTTCTTGGCTTGGCTGTGCTTTGAAAGCGAATTCTTCCAAAACGATAGTTGCATCGGCGATGATTTCGCTGCTTTCCGCTACGAAGGCTTGCGGGCTGTTAGTGGGGAGACTCGGAACACTCCAATTGACCGAAAAGCCAGCAGCGATCATTTCCCGCTTGAACCTTTCAAGCACCAACGGGCAAGTTGCCCACGCAAAAACGCCGACAAGGGAACGGATGGGGAACAGGAGCAAACGAGCATCGTGGGGACTAACGCAACCTGCGTGCTCGCTGGCTCGTTGCGTTTCTGGACCAAAAAGTGTTTCGGCAATTTGTTTGCCTTTCAACCGTTCAACTTCAGCCCTCAGAACACCTTTCAGGCTTGACGCCTGAACGATGGGCAAGCCTGTTATGCGCTCTCGTTGGATGGGCAAATCAACGATGCTCAAACTCGTTCCTGTCCCTGCGTGGACAGGTGTCTCGCAGTAAAGGAAAAGCATCGCCGCTTTCTCAAACATCGTCTTTCACCTCCATGCGATGGCTTCACCAAACACCAATCAGCACACTTCCCAAGCCAATTTGCGCCCATGCGTTGGAGTTGCCGTTTTGCTCTCTTACCTCGTCAGGGGTTTCCGTGAAAGCGAAATCGTCGGCAAATGATAAGGGTTCGTCGGCTTCAAAGAAGTAAACGGCACCAGCAGGCACAAAAGCACGCATCGGCTTGGGAACGCCTTTGGCTACATCAAAGCCACCTAAAAGCAGTGGTCGCGGAATGGCAGCGCCCACGAGCCGAACCGATGAGCCGAAAATCTTTGACCAATCACCGTCCTTCGGTCGCCAACCGCCTGAAAACCAAGCGGGAGTTACAAGCACGATTTTGAAACGAGTAGCATTACGGGCAGTGTTGAATTGCGAAAGTGGCGGAAGTGGTTTTGGAAGAGCCTCGTAGGTTGCTGCTCGCCCTTCGCCGCCGAAGCGCAAAAAGCCTTTCCCGCTCAACGAAACACCCTCCACCTCTGCCCAAAGTGCCGTTCCCTCTTTGAGCCGAACGAAACGAGCCTGATAAAGCATCGCCTCTTGAGTTGTGCCTTTGGTGGAGTCAATGGCGATGCCAAAGCGAGGTTCAAAGGTGAACAAATCGTCCTCCGAAACGACTTGACTGGGTGGCTGACCTTTCAGGTAATTTTCCCATTGGCTTTCGGGCAGCCAATTTTTTGCTTCTGAAACTCGTTCGCCCGTTCGTGCCCACAAAAGTTGCAAACTGTTGGGCAAATTCGTGGCAAAGGGCAAGTCAGGATTAGGTCGGAGCAACTCGTAACGCTTGCCCACCTTCACGACATCGGCAGGCATGGGGATGAGCCGTTCCCACTTGCCGTCTTTACAGCGCATCAGCAACGGTCCGCACAAACGCAACTTCCCAAAGTTGTCGCCGTAGCCAACTTCTGGGTCAGGTTGCTCTTTACGAGCAAATTCGGAAGGGTTACCCTTGTCCGCCAGAACTTTCGTTCTGATTGCACCTTGCAGGGTGAAAGGTGACGGCGGAAAGTTTGACTCGGCGATATGGTCTTCGCCTGCCGTGAAGGGTTTGCCATCACGAAAGAGCCAGACATCCACCGATCGGATGACAATTTGCATCACTCGCCACCCCCAGTCAAAAATCGCAGAAAAGTTAGCCACTTCGCCAGTTCCACAATGCCCCGTTGCGGGCGTGTCAGGTCAAATGGGTCGGCGTCGCTGTCAGCGTGAGTGTCAAGGGCAACGGCAAGACGGACAAGTTTCTGCGCCCAATCGTTGATTTGCTCTTCAGAAAGGCTCGCGTCAGACTTTCTGCGTCGCTTAAGTAACCTTCGCAATTCGGCTTCCTGCGCTTTCGCGTCCAAACCTGCCAGTGCAAAAGACTCTTGCATCAGGTCGGTCGCAAACCCACGCGAAACCTTTTCCCGCATCAAGTCAGCGAAATCCAGCAGAAGTTGCAAGGTATCGTTGATGCAGTGGTCGTGATAGAAGAACTTCGCACCCATCTGCACCTGTTCGCCCGAACGCTTCAGCCAACGGACACAAATGGCGTTTCGCTCGTAGCGGTCTTTGGCGTCTTTTTCTGCTTCCCGCCCTTGACGGAGAACATCCCTGAGTGGGTGAAGGCGATGAGCGACGACGATGCCGATGCTGGCAGTTGCACGGTTGCCCATCGTGAGAAGTTTTCGCCCGTTCCAGTCCAACCAACCTGTCCACTGCTTGCTCCCGAACTCCACCAAGATGTCCTTGTCAAGTCGTTTCGCCTCGCCCGAAAAGAGAGCCCGCAACTTGTGCGCTGCAGAAAGAGCATCCGAAAGGGGCAAAAGCGCCAAAACATCGTCACCACCTGCGTAAACGAGCCGTCCAGCATGAAGTTCCTCCACGACATAGGGAACGGCGTTCAGGGCAAAATTGGCAAGCGCACTACTGATAGCGGCATGCAAGGAAGGCGACATCAATCTTTGTGTTTGCAGCACTTTCTGCCAATTTGATTGCACTTCAAGTTGCCCTCGCACCTGCGGGTGCAAAATTTCAACGAACTTCGGCAAACCTTCATGCGTCCCGCTTAGCCACCTGCCCATCTGGTCTCCGTCCATGAACAAGACGGCATAATAGTCGTTGGGTCTGGCGATCTCGTCGTAGAGTTTGCGCAGCACCTCTTCTCGCAGCCATCGGGCGTTTTCTTCGTCCACTTTAATGCCATGTGCTCTTTGGATGCGTTTAGGGTCATAACTTTCGGCAAACAGCCACTCACCGTCCAACTTCGTCAACTTTTGAGCGATAAACTCTTGCCCGATAGCGTCTAATTCTTCCGCTTTCCGTCCCAACTTTGGGATGCCCATTCCGACAAAAGCGATGCGATGCCATTCGGGTTGCCTGCTGATGGTGTCCAGCAAATCCTTGACGGATTTCTGGGCTTTTTCCCACTGCTCAAAAAGCGCCTTCACGAAAGTTGCAGCAGCGATGCTGTCGGTGGATGGGAATTCGTGTGAGATGCCCAACTTATCGGCGAAGACCAATTTGGCAGCGAAGCGCTTAACGGTGCAGATGGCGCAAAGGCGTTCGCTTCCGTCAGAATCCACATCGCCTTGAAACTCCCGCTCCTGTGCGACTTTCTTCCAAAACCCTTTCTCATACTCTCGCCAATCGGTCGTCACCTGCCCGATCAAATCGCTTAGGGCTTGCCGTTCACCGCAAAGGGAACATTTGCCAGCAGGTTCGCTGCGATCGCTGAAGTCCCGCAAGGCTTTCCGAGCGCCAAGTGCCCGCTCTGTCAACTCGTAGCAGGCAGCATAGACCGAACCTTGATTGTGCTCATAAGCGCCTTTTGTGCCTTCAAGCCACTTGACAAATCGTTCGCTTCCTGTCACTTGCTGAAAGAGTTTGGCAATCTTTTCTGGCGTGTCACTCCACTTGTAAATCGCCCAGTAGACTTCGGGAAACTGAGCCAACTGACGATCCCAGATGGTTCGTGCCTTTGAAAATTCGGGGACTTTTTGGCAAATTTCCTGCCAAACCTTTTCCGCCAACCGTTTCCACTCTTCTCGCACCGCTTTTTCCGCTTGCCTTGCTAACTCTTCTGCCTGCTCAGCGGGAACGACGGCGAAGAAGCGGTTGGGCAATGTCGCCAATCGCAATCGGTCGGATGATGGCTTTTGAGTCACCACGCCTTCCTTGCACAACCAAAAGTCAACAAGCGGCTGACCGAGCATTGATGGAAAGAGCACATGGTCGGGACCAAGTTGTTCGGCGATGACCTTGATGGCATGCCAAGTCAGGTATGAAAGCAGGAAACTGCCCATCCACAAGTCGCGAGTCTTGCGGGCAGCAGCGATGAAACCTTGAACGGGTCCGATGGCGAACAACAGCGTAGCAGGATTGGGTAAGCAGTTGACAAAGGCGCTGGCGACGCGAGCGTGCTGCAGCAAAGGATGGTCAGGGATGCGGGTGTCGGCAGGGAGCAAACTCCAAGGAACATTCGGTTCGCGTTTAGCAAGTTCGTCTTCAAGGCATCGCCAAAGGAGCAGGAAGCGTTTTTGTGGCTCGTTCGCTTTCTGGCTCAAATCACGGATCACTTCCGCTTGCACTTCCGATGCCCTTTGCGGGTCGGCAGAGGGCAACAGCATCTTTTGACCTGAAAGTGGGTGAAGGACGCAATCGCTGGGCGCTTGAAGGTCTTTTGGGAAGTTCAAGCGATCAGCAGCAGAAGCAACCGTGTCGGCTTTTTTGGCAACATCTGTCCATGCTGCTTCAGGAACACCTGTCGGCGGGACATCAGGCAACCCACGCAACGCCGTTTGCATGAGCACACTTGCCCGCTTTTCGTGGCTCGGGATGTCCAACACCTTATCAGGTGGGTCGTGAAGCAAGGCGACTATCTTTCGCTGCCACCAAGCCAATTTTCTGGCACCTCCTCAAAGCCGAAAATGACTTCGCCCTTAAAGGCGTCCAAGAAGTCAACAAGTTTCTGTCTGTCGGCACCAGAAAGGATGGGGTTTAATTGCGAAAGCATCGTCGTCAGGACAAGGGCAAATTTGCCTGCTGACAGTCTCGTTACATGGACATGCACGGGCGAGGCTTGACGGGGAGTAGCGTTGCCCAAAGCAGGGTTTTTGTAATTGTGGGCATTTTGCATGATAAGTCTGATGGCTTCTTCCCAACTCTCAAATTCTCGGCAGCAGACTTTGATTTGTGCCCAATCAGGATGCAAGACTGGGAAGCGTGGGGCATTCGGCAACGCAGCAAACGATGACGGCAAGATAGAGTTGATTTGCCGCTTTAAGGCGTCAGCCAATTCTCTCGCAGTTCCTGCCGTCAATGCTAATTCGCCCTCCGTGATTTGCAAACTCCCAAAACCACGACGACTTCGTCGCCCCAAGCCACCGAGATAGCAGAGCAACTGCAAAGCCTTTTTGGCTTGTTCTACAGCCTGTTGGTTCTGTCCAAGCAGGTGAATTTCAAAACTTTGATTCGGCACAAAGCCTTTGAAGCGAAATCTAACCTCATGGTCTGGCTTATGAAGGAGCGGGTTGTATTCGTCCCACTTCAACCCTTCCCTCTTTGCTTGCAAACGAAGCTTAATGGGCGAAGCGTGGTCGGTGCTTCCGAAGACTTTGCTTTCGTGCTCAAAAATCTTCTTTGGGTCATCGCCAATAACTCCACCTAAAAGAGCCCGAAGCCAAAATCTCATTGCGCCACGAAAGGAAGGCGCACGAAGTTCTGGTTCGCCTCGTGGATTTGAGCCACCCAGAAACAACGGCGTGACTGTCTCCAAAGTCACTTTAAACTCGCAAGTTGCCATCGCAACTTTCACCGCCCTTTGACAATAACGGTTCCCTGCAGACATCGCATAAGCCGAACAACTCAAAGCGCTTTGGGCAAAATTGCTCAAACGATGAACCTTGACGACACCGTCAGTGAGTTCCACTTTCGTCCAAACTGGTCAGGACAGGAGCAAAGTCTGCAATTAGCAGTTCG
>Ga0197142_1001745_pt1 | contig 19539 bp, 13 predicted proteins | sample GBS60_MetaG_FD_148614 | JGI IMG/M metagenome (GOLD analysis project Ga0197142, IMG submission 148614) | Sediment microbial communities from Great Boiling Springs, Gerlach, Nevada, United States - GBS 60_MetaG | ecosystem: Environmental > Aquatic > Thermal springs > Hot (42-90C) > Sediment... | reverse complement strand
AATCCATCTGGCCCAGCCCCGCTTGGGCAGCCAAATCCTCCAAGCTCTGAGTGGTCAACTGCGGCACCAACGCCCGGATGTTCTGCGGATCGTACCGGATGGCGCTTCGGATGTCGTCGGCAATCCGATGCAAAAGCGACCGGGCCAATCGCGCCTGCTCCACATGCCGACGACTCCGGTCCACCACCCGCAGATGGGAATCAATCGCCATGCTCAGGCCCCAGAGGACCAGGAGCGACAAGGCCAAGGCCAGGATCACTTCCAGCAGGGTCATGGCCGGGCGGAGAAGGGTGGGGATCGCACCGGCTCGGCGTTTGCTAGAGGGTCCTGGGCGTCCTACCTGCCCCTCGTTTACCGGGCCAACAGGGAGCAAGTGCACCTGGACCTGCCGACTGGCCGACCTTTGCGGCGGCAGGTTAAGCCCAGCTTGACCGGGTTGGCCGACCGCCCAAAACAATGGCCTGAATGGCTTCATGGTGTGGTTCCTCCCTGGCTGGTGCCGCCCACAGATCTGGAACCGGAGGAGGAGGCGTTCTGTTGGGTTTGCAGAGCTTCGGCGGCTGCCTCCGTGCCGATGTCGTAGCTTTGGATGCCCGGATCGGAGATCCAGCGCACTAACGTACATTGGACCGGCTTCCGCTCCGGCGGTAGGTTCTGCGAAACGGTTACCGCCACGGCCATCAGTCCTGGTTGGTCGGTCTCAGCCAGTTCGATCGAATAGACCCAGCCGACCGGATCATTCGGGTCCAGCAGGTCTTCGGCGGCAAACGGCACGTTAACGGCCGGTTCCGGCCAGACGATGCCGGAGACGATTTCCGCCATTTTGCTTTCGCACAGCAGTTGGGCCTGGGTCATATCCCGTGCATAGCCGGCATGGCGCAGACCCCATCGGGCCAGCTCTCCCAGCACGGCCAGGCTTAGGCCCAAAATCGTCAGGGCCAGGATCACCTCCAGGAGCGAAAAGGCCCGCCGACCTGGCCTGCCGGCAACGGCGGCCAAGGGCCAGCTTCGGCCAATCCCACCCCACTGTCCGGACAAAATGCCCTTCCGGCAGTCTTTGGGTAAAACTCGCCTCCGGAATCCGGCCGTTTCGCTCCCTGCCGGCTGCTCCGGGGACCAGCAGAGTTGGTCGAAAACGCCGGACCATCCAAGGCACTGGGCGTACAGATCGGCTTTCATGGCTGGGCCTCCTCGGCGGTGTAAATGTCGCTGATCGAGACCATGCCGGTTAGCCCCCGCAGGGAGATGTCGATGCGTCGGCCCCGCTCGTTTTCCAGGGTAATTCGGGCAGTCGATGTCGTTCCATCGGGATAGAAGAACACCGGGCCGGACCATCCTTGATCCGGCGACAAAAAGGCGGCGCTCTGGATGCTATACATTTCAGCTCTGGTGTCCAAAAGCACCTGGCCGCCGACAAACCGGATGCCTTCGGGCAACGACTGTTCTTTGCCGAACGGTTGCAGGTTGTCCCAATCGGCCTGGAACCGGCCGTCAGGCGCCACTTCTACCTCGGAGGCAACCCGGCGGTAGGTGCTGTAACGCTCCTGGCCAGGGGTAAACTGAAATATATACACATAGCCGGTGCTCATGGCCTGCACCCGGGCATGGGTCCACTCGGCCCGGATAATGTCAGCGGATTTTTTCAGCCGTTGGTTTTCAAAGGCCCTGTTTAAGACCGGCCAGGCAATACCGGCCATCAGCACCAGCACCGCCAAAGTCAACATCACTTCCAGCAGGGTAACGCCGCTGGGCACACCTCTGGGCAAGTTTAACCGAACTATTGATCTTCGCAAAACCGAAGGACACCACCATGGACAAAAGACGGGGAATTTCGTTTCGCTACGATTTGCAAAGCTCCATAGGACTGGTGATCGAACCGTGCAAGTGGCTTTACCTGCCGTCTGTTTTCCCTGGGCGGTCCAAATGCCGGCTAGTCCCCTCGGCCAGCTCAGTCTGCTTAGTCTGTCCAGTCCCTTCGGCCCGTCCAGTTTGCTCGGCCCGGGCAACCCCATCGGTCCGGGCACCCCCCTCAGCCCGGCCAGTCCGCTCCGCCCGGCCAACCCCCTCGGTCCGGACAGTCTGCTCGGCCCGCCACTTGGCGGCAGAGGGGATCGGCAGGTTCTTCGGCGGGCAGCACCGTTCATTGGACCATCCAGTTGCCGATGTCGTCGTCGGTGCCGCTTTGGCCGTCCGGCCCAAGGGACCACAGATCATACGTGTCCGGATTATATCGGCCTGGACATTCGTACTGATAAGGGCGTCCCCACGGGTCCAGCGGCACCTCACTGTCCAGATAGGGGCCGTTCCATTTGGCCGGGTTGGGCAAATCGCCCGGCGGGGTGCGCAATGCCTCCAAGCCCTGCTGGGTGGTCGGATAGCTGTTCAAATCCAGATAATAGGCCTGCAGCGGGGTCTTGAAGGCTTTGATCTGGGCTTCGGCGGCCCGAATGTACGCCTTTCGCTGCATGGGCCCATAGGCCGTTACCGCCAACGACGCAATAATGACCAAAATCGCCAACACCAGCAGCACCTCGATCAGGGTCAACGCTCGACGCTGCCGCCGGCTTGGACCGACCGAACGCCGCACGACATTGCAGGATCGACGCATACCAACATCTCCTTTACAGGGAATCCGGCCCGCCGGAGACCAGCCACAGGATGACACGCAGGATAGACGCATACCATCTTCTTTTGTAACACTTTAGCCGAATGGAGGGGGTTATGGGGCATTCCTGCGGAAGCAGCAGTCCCGGCTTCTTTCCGCTCAGGTGGAAACCCAGGCAATAGCAAGCAATAGGAGGTGGTACTTGCTGGATTCCCGCTTGTGCGGGAAGGATACCCTGGGTTTAGCCCGCCAGGGGAATGGCAGGTTGCTTCATTCGGCTAAAAAGTTACCTTCTTCTTTACAGGGGATAGCTTATGTTAAATATACTCAAACTGTAAATGAAACCGCCTAACCCCGGCAAAAACCAGGAAAACAACGACCGATTCAGCCCTCTCGAACCGAAGGAATCGATCCGCCGGTAGGACGGCAATTACCTCCTTATTTTGCTACCTCCTTATTTTGCAATAAGTTATGGCCAAAAACCGGTGTTTCCGTTTACAGTTTGATTTAAATATATTTACAGTGCATAACTCATCTTGAACATCGGATACAGTAGGCCCACCAGGACCAACAGCACCGCCCCGGCCAACAGCAACAACATGACCGGTTCCAAGAGCCGAACCGCCAGATCCAGTTGCCGCCAAGTGCGTTTTTCCAGGGAGTCGGCGATCTGGATCAGCACAGTTTCCAGGGTATTGGATTCTTCGGCCACAGCGATCATGGCCAGGATGGTAGGGGGGAAATGGCCGCTGGCTGCCAGGGGACCGGCCAGGTTTTGTCCGGCCCGGATGTTTTCGGTGGCCTTTTTGATGGCCTCGGCCAACACGCGGTTGCCGGCCGCATCGCTGGCCACCTGAAGCGATCTGAGGATCGGCACGCCGTTTCGGAGCATGGTGCCCAGGACCCGGCAAAAGCGGGCAATGGAAAGACTGAGGAAAATGCCGCCCGCTACCGGAAGGCGAAGTTTCACTTGATCCCGCCACAATCGGCCCGGTTCGGTCTGCAACCAGCGTCCGAGGGCGGCGCCGCCTAGGATCAGGCCTCCCAGGACCGCTCCGCCCCAGGGGAACCAGAAATCCCATCGCCACGGCAGGTTGCTCAGCCACAGCAGCCAATCCGTCAGTGCCGGCAGTTCGCCTCGTTCCCGGAGCCTGCCGAAAAGCTGCTCAAACCGGGGCACCACAAAAATCACTAGTCCGGTAACCACCAACAAACCGACCACAGCCAGCATCATCGGATAGGCCATCGCCCCCAGGGTGCGGCGGCGGAGGTCATCCTGGGTTTCAGTGAACTCAGCCACACGGGCCAGGGCCTCTTCCAAAAAACCGCCTTCCCCGCCAGCCCGGATCATGCTGACGGCCATTTCACCAAAAATATGTTCAAATCGGGCCATGGCATCGCCCAAGGTGGCGCCGTCTTCGACCCGATCGTGGATGTCGGAAAGGATCTCGGCCAATCGGGGATGAGCGGTCTGCTTGCGCAGCACGTCCAAGGCCCGCAAAAGCGGTACCCCGCTTCGCAGCAGGTCCGCCAGTTGGCTGTAGGTGATGGCCAGCAGTTGCATGGGGATGCGGCGGCGGCCGGGCAGTTGCCGACGGGGCGCTTCGGCCCGTATTTCCACCGGAAATAGCGACTGGGAAGCCAAGATGGCCAACACCTCCTGCCGGCTGGCCGCCGCCAGGCTGCCGGTTACCTTGTCGCCGGTTGCTTTGCGCGCCACATACGTAAACTCAGGCACCGCTCCGGTCCTATGCTACGAAACCGTTTCTCGGGAACCTGATTCGAGATTCTAGTTCCCAGGTTGTTTGAAGGGACCTGCTCGTCAGGTCCGCCTGTTTGCCTCTCCCTTGGCGGGAGAGGCCGGCCGGGCCTTCGGCCAGGCCGGGTGAGGGGGCATTCGGGGAGGGCGGACGTTTCGTCCGCCTTCTTTTGCACGCCGAAGGCCCGCTCTCCCGGCATCGGGCACAACGGACGTGCCCCTCCATTTTGGATGGACCTGCCTCCATTTTGCAGAGACCTGCTCGTCAGGTCCGACAGGCTTGGCCACGGGAATAACCCCTCAGTGGTTGCTACTCTTCCAGTCGGTCGCCTTTGGTTACTCGGAGGACTTCTTCGATGGTAGTTCGGCCGTCCAGCACTTTGCGCCAGCCGTCCTGCCGCAACGTGGTCATGCCTTCTTCCAGTGCAGCTCGTCGGATTTCCCAGGCGGTAGCCCGGTCATGGGCCAATTGCCGAATCCGATCGCTGGAAATTAGCAGTTCAAAAATGCCCACCCGGCCTAAATACCCCACATGCCGACATGCCCGGCACCCGACCGGCCGATAAATCCTCCCGCCGGTAGCCATCAGTTGCTCATAGGGGAAATCCCTGGGCAAATCGTCTCGGGCGGGCGTAAACGGCTGCTTGCAGTGCGGGCAGAGGGTACGCACCAACCGCTGCGCCATGACCGCTTCCACGGTGCTGGAAACCAAAAACGGCTCCACTCCCATATCCACAAGCCGGGTAAATGCCGTGGCCGCATCGTTGGTATGCAATGTGCTGAAGACCAAATGCCCGGTCAGGGCGGCCTGGATGGCATTCTCGGCCGTCTCCAGGTCCCGAATCTCACCCACCAGCACAATATCCGGGTCATGTCGCAGGATGGCCCGCAACGAATTGGCAAACGTCAGCCCAATCTTCGGATGCACCTGAATCTGGTTGATCCCTTCCAGCCGATATTCCACCGGGTCTTCGGTGGTGATGATCTTGGTCTCTTCACTGCGGATTTCCAGCAGCGAGCTGTACAAGGTGGTGGTTTTGCCCGAACCGGTCGGCCCGGTAACCAGGATGATGCCGTGCGGCAATCGAATCAATTCCCGATACTTCTGATAAATCTCCTCCTCCATGCCGAGCTTCGAGAGGGTAAATTCCATGGCGCCTTTGTCCAAAAGGCGCAGCACCACGCCCTCGCCGTGGATCATCGGAATGACCGACACCCGTACATCCACCTCTCGGCCTTTGACTTTCAATTGGATGCGGCCATCCTGGGGCAGACGGCGTTCGGCAATATTGAGCCGGGCCATGATCTTGATCCGGCTGATAATGGCCGCCTGAAACCGGGTGATCTCCGGCGGCACCGGCTGGGGATGCAAGATCCCGTCAATCCGGTACCGAATCTTCAGCCCGGAAGGCTGGGATTCGATATGAATGTCGCTGGCTCGGGCCTCAATGGCCTCCAACAAAATCTCGTTGACCAGCCGAACCACCGACGGCTCCTGCGCCAGCTCCGAGAGCTCCGAACCGTCCGTTTCAATCTGCCCGACCAGCTCCACCGGCGATTCTTCCGCCTGGGCCAGCAAGCTCTCGATCGTCTCACTGCCCACGCCCAGATGGGTCTTAATCAGCTTGGCAATCTCCACCCGACTGGCCAACACCGGCGTAACCGTCATCCCGGTGGCCGCGGCCAACTCGTCCAACGGATACAGATTGAACGGATCACTAGTGGCCACCACCAAGGCGCCGTTCCGCTGGCAGACCGGAAACAGCCCCTCCCGATGGATAAACCGTTGGGGAAATCGTTTCAGCAGCTCCAGATCGATCTCCGTTTCCGTCAGGTCGATGTACTGGAGGCCCATTTCCTCGGCCAACGCCCGTAAAACCGCCTCCTCGCTGACCAAACCCTTTTGCACGGCCAACTGATCCAGGCGCAGACCATCGGTTTGGGCCTGGCGGAGCTCGGCCAATTGCCGATCGTTCAGAAGACCTTTTCTTAGCAAAATTTCCCCAACTTCCACGGGCAAATCCCCTTTCCAGGGGGGGCAATATAGGATTTCCAGGGATGTAACATTTTAGCCGAATGAAGCAACTCGCCTCTCCCCCGGCAGCAACACCCAGCGTGTCATTCCCGCGAAAGCGGGAATCCAGAAAGTAAAACGCTATATTTCCTGGGTTCCCGCTTGCGCGGGAATAAACCTGGATTCCTGCTTACGCAGGAATGACACTTAGACCCCTGCATTCGGCCAAAATGTTACGGATTTCCAAGGATAAAATTCCACAATCGAGGGGGACCAATCCCCACATCGGGGTTGCCCGGTAAGCGTCCATTCCACCCAGGAAGGCAGTTCATACCCCCTAACAGAGGGCCATGATTCCTCTTCTATTTTGACTGTATCCACCCGACCAGGCCCCTACCTTTTGTAGGGGCTAAAAATCGGCTCGAACACCACAGATTGTGGTAATTGGTCCCGGTGGATACAGTCAAGCTATTTCTTGTTCGGCTACCTTCCTCCGATCTTGGGGCCGGAAGGTCCCTTCTGCCATAAGCCAATAGGGGGAGAAGTTCCCCTCACGAGACCCTCCTCCCCCTCTTTTATTGTAACCAGGTCGGCGGAAGATTCCCAAGATCGGGAAGTATTCCCTGTTTTGCGCATTCACTCCATCTTTACATCGAAGGGATGATAAAGAAAAATCTCCCTCCGAAGGTTTTCTTATTTTTGCAGTTGCTCCATCTTTACAGGCCCGGGCTTTCCGGTACCGGACATTCCGAAAGGGCGATACTGAGTTTTTCCGGAAAGCAGAGGAGAACCACCATCCATTGCCACCCACACCGAGTTGTTTCTAAAACAGCGAAAAAATTACACAATGGGGGGGTAATTCTCCTCTTTGTGGATAAAACTACTGTTTGGGCTGCGGTGCTTCGCCACCGCGCTGCCACCGCCGTGCGCCAGTCCCTCCAGGCCCCCAAGGGCCGAAACCAAACGGTATCTCAAACCGCTCGCCCATTAGGTCCTGGAGCATCTGCTTTTGTTGCTCGGTGAGGACCTGCATGGCCTTTTCCTCGGCTTCTTTTTGGATTTGTTGTGGCAAGGTCCGGAGCCGTTCCCGGGCTTCGTCCCGGATTTGGCGGAGCTTATTGAGCTGGTCTTCGGAAAGCCCCAATTTTTTGACCGTTTCTGGATCGTCGATCAGACCGCCCAGTCCCCCGCCGCCCATCCGGGCACGCATTTGGACCCCAATCTGGTCTAATCGTTTGACCTGGTGGGGCAGGAGAATCTGATTGACCTGATCTTGGATTTCTTTAACCTGGGCTTCCATTTTTTCCCTCATTTCCCGGAAGCGGGCCTCTCGCTCTTCGGGCGAGAGGTCTCGGAAACCGCGGAATTGTTCCTGCATCCGCTCCCGGATCTGCTCGCCCAGTTCCCGGATTTTTGCCTGTTGGTCTTTGGTCAACTCCAGTTCTTTGACCACAGCCGGGTTCATCAGGAGCATCAATCGGCCTCCGGGCCCGCCCATAGGGCCAAAAAATCGTCCCGGTCCGCCAGGCCTGCCAGGCTGTGCAGGTGGTTGTGCCCTCAGGTACCCGCCCAACAAACACACCGCCAATCCCACTACCAAACCGACCATCCACCGACGACGCATAGACTTTCCCTCCTCGAAAAGGGGCTTCGCCGTCCAGACGCCCTCGACCACCGAGAGCGGCTTCCTCCAGACGGCCTCTGGGGAATCCAACCCCACAGCGGGCAGTAAGTTCCGGCATTTTTAGCCGACTTTTGCCTAAGAGGCTCTCCCGAAAATACGTTTTACCCTATCCCAGCGGTTCCAGCCTGGAGCCGGAGGATCTCGGAAACCCCCTGTTTTGAAAGGTTTTAGCAACTGGATGGGGAGCCTCGGTTGCGGGGCCAATACCCCGATTGGGCAATTTCGGGACAGCCTCTAAGTTCGACTTTTGCCAATTTCCGTAACTCTTTGTGTTATCGAAAGTTACAAATCATACGGCATTTGTTCATGCATTTTCCTAAATCCAAGATTCACAAACAGTTAGGCCATTGCCCCGATGCCGGGTACCCCAAAATGGCAAAAGTCGAGCTAAGAGCACAAAACGGGGGTTCACCCCCCTCAAAAGTCTTTGTTTCCCTAGGCCCCCCTTGCCTTGGCCCGGATAATTCCTAAAACAGTAATACTTTAACTGAATGGGGAGCGATGTGTCATTCCTGCGTAAGCAGCAGTCCAGGCTGCTTTGTGCCCGCTACCACGGTGTTCCTGTATAGCAACCGGGTCCCAGGCAACATGGACTTCTCTTACGTTCTGGATTCCCTCTTTTGCGGAAATGACACGCTGGGTTTGGCGCACCCGGGGAGAGGGGAGTTGCTTCATTCGGCTAATTCCCACCACACTAAGCCACACAGTAGGTGGGGAAGGTTTGTCCCTCTTTGGCCCTGTGTTTTCAGGAGATGAGTATGGGTTCTTTATCCAGGCGCAAGTTTTTGCAAGGTTCTTTGGCCGCGGGCGGGGCACTCAGCACGGTCCCGTTTCTTCCGCAGTCGGAAATGGGTTTTGGTCTGATGGGTTCTTTATTGGCAGGAGAACGAAAAATGCCGTTCCAACAACCGCCGTTGCCGTATGCTATGGATGCTCTGGTTCCTTATTTGTCTGAAGAACAGATCCGATTTCACTATGGCAAACACCATGCCGCCTATTTCAAGAATCTGAACGCTCTGGTGGAAGGGAAACCGGAGGAGCAGATGACGCTCCGGGAGGTGGTGATCCGTTCGACCGGGTCGGTCTTTAACAATGCCGGTCAGGCCTGGAACCACACGTTCTACTGGAATTGCATGGCTCCGAAGGGGGGTGGGGAACCGACCGGCGAATTGGCCGAGGCCATCCGCCGGGATTTTGGCAGCTTCGAAGAGTTCAAAAAGGCCTTTTCGGATGCTGCGGTCAAGCTGTTTGGATCCGGCTGGGCCTGGCTGGCCGCTGATAAAGAGGGCAAACTATCGATCATGTCTCTGTCCAATGCCGACACCCCCTTAAAACACAATAAAGAACCGGTCTTGACGATCGACGTTTGGGAACACGCCTATTACATCGACTACCGGAACGAGAGGGCCCGGTTTGTGGAGGGCTTTTGGAATTACGTGAATTGGCCGTTTGCTGCCCAACGCTATGGCCTCCGTTGTCAGCCGGACCAACTCGATTAATCCGCTTTGCATACCCCATTCCAAACAACCTCCTCTAGAAAGTCCGCCCCACCATTTGGGGTCAGGGGAGCACTATTGTTTGATGATCATACCACTGCCCTTCCCAAGAGGTAACACATTAGCCGAAGTAGCTATCCGCCTCTCCCCTGGTGGGAGAGGCCGGCCACCCGACAGGTTGGCCGGGTGAGGGGGGATTTAGGTGGCCAAAGGTGCCTCTGGATTCCTGCTTACGCAGGAAGGAGACACATCGTGCCCCTTCATTCGGCTAAAGTGTTACCCAAAGAGGGATTCTCTTTCCAAAAGACCGTGCCACTTACCTTTTGTTGGGGTTGAAAGCAGAAGGATTGCTTGTGGGTCAGGGGACGGCAACGGATAATAGTTAAGAGGGGGGCCTGATAACCCTTGGGAGGAGAATCTCTATGCCCGGCCAAAGCAAGCAGTGTTTTTGTAGTTGGCTGTTTGTTTTCAGAGGCTGGGTCGTAGTGCTGGCCGTGGGGGCCGGTCTGCTCCCCGAATCGCACGCACAAGAGCGGGCCGGTCGAGGCCGGTGGCGGGACCGTGGGCCTTCGGAGGGCGTGCCCGACGATCCGGCCGCCCGCCTACGATTTCGCATCGAACGGGCTGAACGCATGATCAGCATGTTCGACGCCAATCAGGACGGCGTCATCGAACCCAACGAAGTGCGAGGCCAACCCCGGTATATCTACGAACGGATGGCCAAAGAAGCGGGCCTGAATCCCACCCATTCGATTGCGGTGGCCGAATTCCGGGCCGCTGTGATCCGCCATATTCAGCAAAGCGAGCAGCAGGCGAAATCGCCTCCCGGCGGTCCGGGCAGTTCTGCATCTCCGCCGGCGGGGCCTAGCCCGCCAGGACCAAGCAGTTCTGGTTCCACCGGGCCGGGTGCGGGGGGACCTTCTGGGGGGACATTGCGGGGCTTTGACGCCCCAGGAACCAATCTACCCAAACCGGCTGGTTTCGGCCCTGCGGGCGGTAGTTTCGGTCCTGCGGGCAGCAGTTCTGGCAGTGCCGGAAGCATTGCTCCGGGCGGTTCTTCTGCGCCCCCGCCCGGAAGCCCAGAACGCCAGCAATTGGAAGAACGGGTCCGCCAATACGCCCAGAGCCTCTTCCGACAATATGATGCTAATAAAAACGGGGTTTTGGAGCGGGAAGAATGGCAACAGATGCGTGGTTCGCCCGAAAAAGCCGACCGAAATAACGACGGCCGGATCACCCTAGAAGAATTGACCGCCCGGGAATTGGAAAGAAACCAGTTGGCCTTCTCCGGCAGCAGTTCCTCTAGCAGTTTTGGCAGTTCTAGTTCTGGCAGTAGTTCTACTGCTTCGGCAGGCAGCTCAGGAAGCTCATCAAACTGGACTTCCAGGAGTTCGAGTTCTTCGGGCAGTTCCGGTAGCTTTTCCCGACCGAGCGGAAGCGGATCCGGTTGGAGCGGCCATTCCCGGTCTTCTTCTAGCAGCGGCAAATCGGGGCAACCGGGCCGAGTCCGGTTTCTCACCCCCCTGGAACGATTGCCCAAGGGACTGCCCGATTGGTTCGTTCAAAAAGATGCCGACGGCGACGGCCAGATTTCCATGGCGGAGTTTGCCGCCGAATGGACCGACGCCAAAGCCGCCGAGTTCCAAAAGTATGACCTCAATAACGACGGCATTATGACCCCTGAGGAATGCCTCCGGGCAGAAAAAATGAAATAAACAACCTCACCTGCAATCAACCCACCGCTCCCCGAACGCATGGGGATCACCACTCATCAGGTGGGTGAATTCTGTTGAATCGGCAATCGGACAGGGCAAGGCCCAGGCCAGCCGCCCGTCCAGCGCGTCGTGCACCTGGATTTCTTAGAGGCTGTCCTGAAATGGCGGATGGGTAGGTCTTTGTGCCGATTTCCTCAGGACTGTTGCCTTCCTAAATTGCCTGTTTTGCCTATTTTGTTTGAATTTTCCGAGATTTGAGGGATACGTCTTCAGACGTTCTCGGCCAGGACCTCCCATTCCGGCCCAAAAATGGATTTTCGGGACAGCCTCTTAGAGGCTGTCCTGAAATTCCGTTTTTAGCCGGATGTGCCACCCGCCGGCGGCCCCCAGACTGCCAAAAACCCTATATTGACTGTATCTACCGGAACCGGCCCCTACCAGTTGTAGGGGCTACGAGTCGGCACGAACACCACAGATTGTGGTAATTGGCCCCAGTAGATACAGTCAAACTAAAGTGTTACGTGTTATCGCAACTTGCCAACCGCCCCTTTTGGGGGATGTGTTTTTCTAACTCGAAGATTCACAAAGAGTTATGGCATTTCCCCGATTGGCGGGTACCCCCAATGGCAAAAGTCGAGCCTGTTCCTCTTGACGGGGATGGTTGGGATCGGTATCTTGCCCGGCCTTGTTGTGGGTATTTTGTTGTCCTTGGCGGCTTTGCGAGAACCTTTTTGGAAACCCGGAAAAAGCTCTACAAAATAAGTCCACACAATGCCGGAAGTGGTTGGACTACTGGCAGTGCGAAAACGAAGGGATTTCGCACACTTGGACCACTTTCGCAATTATGTGAATCTAGTAAGAATGATCATTTCTAGCATTGGGGAGCATCTCATGGTTCCTAACGGTACTTTGCGGAGGGAGAAAGGTTCCACAGAAGAGGTATCGGGGTATCTTCGGCCGGTTGCAGAGGAATCCGAAGAGGTGGTGGACATCGGACAGGTCCTCAGGCGAGTGCTTCGAGGGTGGAAGATTCTTTTCGGGGCGGGGTTGATCGCAGCGGTGGTCGGTGCGGTTGTAGTGTACATGTTCCCACAGAACTACGACGCCTCGCTGAAATTGACCCTATCTCCTACGGAAGAACTGTCGTCGTTGGGGGCTTCGCTGTTAGGAGCGGCAAAACCTACGGAAGAGCTGCTTCAAGAATATGCCACCTGGTTAGGCGCTCCGGAGTTTTTGGAGGAGGTGGCCAGTCGGCTTCGGGAGCAGTTTCCCGAACGAGAGGAGCTTACCGGAGAAGACCTCCAACAGGTCGTCTCGATCAGTCCGTTAAAACAGGAAGGCCGGTTGGCGATTGCGGTTCAATTGCCGGATCGAGAGTTTGTCCGGACGGTGGTGGTGCAGGCGGCCCATTGTGGAGTAAACTACTTGGATCAGATTCGCTCTCGCCAACAGGAGGCCATCCGTCGGACGCTTTTGGATCGGGTGGAGTCTGCCCGAAGTACGTTTCAAAAAGCCCAGGAGGAGCTTTGGAGTTTCCAAAGAGAACAAAAATATGTGGAGAAAAATGTGCGACTTCAGATGATCAACCGGCGGGTGGAAACCACCCTACAACTGCTCGTCTCCGCGGAAATGGAACTCCCGAAAATGCAAAGGAGGCTAGAAAGTCTGCAACGCCTCTTGCCTACGTTACAAAGTATCAGCTTGCAAACCTTCCGCTGGATGGGCGGTCATCCTTTGTTGAATCTCCTCTGGGGGGCCTTCGGCCGGGAGGAAGGGGACTCGTCCGGCGTGATTTTTACCTGGGAGACTCCTTCGCTTATCCGGCAGGAGATCGAAAAGTACCTTTTCCTCCAGCAAGGGGAATGGCAGGCCTTGCAAACGGCCTACCAGCAGGCCCAGACCCGTCTTCGGGAATCCATGGCCGAGCTGGAAAAGGCACAAATCGAAATGGACCAGTTGAATGCCCGAATCAGTATGGCCCAGCGGGAAGTGGAGGCGGCCCGATTGCGCTATACGGCTGCCCAAGAGGCGCTTGCCCGTTGGGAGGAGGACCCACTTCGCAAGATTCCCGTTGTTCAGGTTCCGCCGGAATCGTGGATTGTGGTCAAACCCAAAGGCCTCAGCGCCCTTCAACGATGGATAGGCATCGAACTGCTGGGGCTGGTTTTCGGGGTGGTGGCTATCTTTCTGTACGATGAACTCCGCCGACATAGCCAATCGGGGCCGCTGGCCGCCTCGGAAGAATCTCTTTCCGAAACGGAACAGCAGCCAATGGCCCTTCCCAACAAATTATCCGCTTAACAGGTAGTTGGAAAATCTTTCCCGGTGTTCCCGTGGGGCAGTAATGAACCAAACCAGAGCTCCAGAGACCTAAAAAGTCGATATGTACCGGGTTGGAGGCGTTGAATGGACCTTTGGTTCAGCAGGGACCGGTCCCTCCCGGGACTCCGCAAAAACAGCCTATTTTGCCGGAACCAGAGGGACTCCGGCCATGGGATCATCCATCCGGTGTGAATCAGACGGGAATCCGTTTCGTAGAACCAAGACTTGAGGTGAAGGGAGACAGGAAGCGATGAGTCTGAACTTTTTTGGTTGGATTCGGGAAGGCGTCAAACAATCGGTGTTGATGGGGGTGCATGATGCCCTGGAGCACCTGGGGCCTCGGCCGGATGAAGACCCGATCCGCGACCGCCTGGTAGCCTTTTTGGCGCCGGAAGGGCAAGTTTCCCCGATCCGGTCGTTACCGGCTGGTCCGGTAGGCCGCAAAAAGCTGGGCCGGGGACTTAAAGAGATTCAGGCCGAAGCCTCTTCCGAGCAGTAGCTCAGGTTTTCGGGGAGAACGGTCTGGCCGCCGGTTTATATCCAGTATCCATGGCCATCTGCCCGGCAACCCGGATCGCTCAGGTTTTCCGGCGGAACGGTCCGGGCACCTTCTTGTATTCTTTCTTGTATTCTTTAGTGGAGGCAGTGGGTGCCGGTTTTTTACTCCTCTCGGCTACTGCCGCCGAAACGGACGATCAGATAGAGCAAGGTCAAGATAGCCTGCAAGGTGGCGGCCAGATACGTCAGTGCAGCGGCATGGAGCACCTGGCTGACATAGGGCATCTGGTCCGGCGGCACGATGCCCAGGCTAACCAATTGTTCTTTGGCCCGGGCGCTAGCGTTAAATTCGACCGGCAAATTGACGACTTGAAAGAAGACCACCCCGCTGAAAAGCCCGATGCCGCCCCAGATCATCCAAAATCCTAGCGGTCCGTGCGGGTTGGCCGCCGAAAGCATCGCCCCCAGAATGACCAACAAAATGCCGAAATTCGCCCCGAACCCGGCCACCGGCACTGCCGCATTCCGGACCACCAACGGCGCATAGGCGTGGGCGTCTTGAATGGCATGGCCGGCTTCATGGGCGGCTATGCCTACGGCCGCCAACGACCGGGAATGATACACCTCCGGGCTCAATCGCAGGACTTTCTCCCGGGGATCGTAATGGTCGCTTAAATGCCCCGGCGTCTGCTCAATTTCTACGTCGGTCAGCCCGGCGGAATCCAGAATGTGTCTGGCTGCTGCTGCGCCGCTCAGGGGCGCTGGCATCCGTTGGGCGGCCGCATAGGTCCAGCGGATCCGCAGTTGTGCCCAGATGCCCAATAACAAGGCAGGTGCAATAAACAGAAAATACAACGGATCGAAAAACATCGTTCAGCTCCTTTTGGGTGGTGTAGGCCGAAGTTCTGGGATACCCCCCTGAGCGCCCATCAACCCAAAAATTGCTTATTTTGACTGTCTCCAGGCGGCCAGATGCCTTTTGACTGTATCTACCGGAACCGACCTCTCCCAAATTATAGGGGCTAAGAATCGGCTCGAACACCACCGATTGGGGTAATTGGGCCCGGTCGATACAGTCAACCTACCAGCTCGACTTTTGCCATTTTTCGTAACTCTTTGTATTATCGAAAGTTACAAACCATACCGCATTTGTTCATGCATTTTCCTAACTCCAAGATTCACAAAGAGTTAGGCCATGGCCCCGATGCCGGGGACCCCAAAATGGCAAAAGTCGAAACCAGAAGTAGCGGCTAAAACTCGCCGGAACTCCACGGATTGGGGCAATCGTTCCGGGTGGATACAGTCCGTCCAGGCCTGGCCGACTTTCCAGTCGGCGTCGCCTTCCTGGAGCAGCCGGTCGGCCATGTCCGTGGCCAACACCGCCGCAAAACAGACCTCCGTGACGGAACCCTTCCAGGTGGCTTCGAGGTCGAAGCCTTTCTGGCATCCTTGCTGCTTTACGAAAGGAACTGGCTATGAAATAAGTCCCTTGTTGACCCGGCCCTATATATTATCCGGCCCTACACAGTTCTCATCCGTTCATCTAAAATGGTATGAGGTGATTCCTTGCTTTTGGTGGGGATCGCCTGGTATCTGGGGGAGTTCAGCGGGTAGGCGGCGTTTCGGACAACATGGGCCGAACTTCTCGCACAAAATCCCGAACGTCCTGGAACTCCCGATACACGCTGGCAAACCGCACGTAGGCCACCTGATCCAGACGGCGCAGATGTTCCATGACCAGTTCGCCAATAATGCGGCTTTCGACTTCGACATCGTAGTTGTTTTCCACGTGTTCCTGCACGGCCGAGACAATCGCCTCCAATTGCGAATCGCTGATCCGCCGTTTCCAGCACGCCTTCTCCAAACCGCGTTTGATTTTCATCCGATCGAACGGTTCTCGGGAACCGTCTTTTTTGATCACCTTCAGCCCCCCTTCTACCCGCTCATAGGTGGTAAATCGGCGATAACAGCTTAAGCATTCCCGACGGCGACGAATGGCTTGGCTGTCGTCGCTGGCCCGAGAATCGATCACCCGATCATTGTCTTGATGACAAAAAGGACATTTCATGGAGAAGGTCCTTCAAAAACAGGAAAACCTTCTTGCACGAGATGGTTTGATCCCACTGCCGGGACACACGCTTGAATCCCCGGACGCAAACGTTTTTATTGTTTACCGCCATTTCGGAACTGTCAAGACGGAAGAGGAGAAAAAGGTAACATTTTAGCCGACTGAAGACGCCCTGGGAGGGACCTGCTTCGGAGGTCCGATACCTTGAGGGTATCTGCCTTGGATTGCCCTGGGGGGGCGAGACAAGCACGCCCCTCCATTCGGCTAAAATGTTATCTTTTTTTTGGGTAACACTTTAGCCGAATGAAGCAACCCGCCTCTCTCCTGGCGGGAGAGGCCGGCGGTGCCAAAGGCACCGCCGGGGGAGGGGGATTTCGGCGGCCCAAGGGGGCTGGATTCCTCCTTGCGCAGGCAGTGACACTTCGCCCCCTCACCCGGCCTGGCCTCCGGCCAGGCCACCCTCTCCCGTCGGGGGAGAGGGAAATGAGGCCCCTCCATTCGGCTAAAATGTTACAAGAATGGAATCGGGACAGCCTTTTAGAATCGTAGGCTGAACTGGGTGTAGAAGAAGTCGGCGTCGTCCTGGTAAGCAGGCGGGCTGGGATTGGTACGGAAAAACTGGCCGGCGAAGAATCGGCTATAGCCAAAGGCCAGCTCCGCACGGGGCCGAATCACCCATTGCAGCAGTAGGTCTAATTCCTGGCCGTAGTCGCCGGAGCCACCTGGTGTGGTAACCAATGGGGTCATCTCCACCCCATAGGGCACATCCATGGGATTTTGCCGATGAAAGATGTGCCAGGCAAGCCGGACGCTCCAATCCCGATGCGGATGCACCTGCACGTGAAAACTCCAATCTTCGATATTTCGCCGACCGAATAGATCCATGAGGCCCAGATATTGATGGCTGTCGGGCATCAGGTGGTGGAAGCCGTTGCCCAGGGTGCGGTCGCCGGAGGCCCAGTCGTAATATATCCAAACGACCGGTTGGCCGGGCAGGCTTTGGAACCGTCGGCCCACCCCGATGGTGTACATACCAGCGGTATGATCTGACGTACCGTAACTCCCGACTTGCAGCGCCGCTTCCAGTTCGCCCAACCAGCCGTTGTACTCCTGTTGGCTCCGGAAGCCTAAGGTGTGGAAATCGAAATCGGGCAATCCGTCCTCTTCCACCAGTCGGAGATAATACCCTTCCAGCACCGCCTGGTTGTCGAGACGGCGCACCAAATACAGACCCATCAACTGCTGGCTCTGATCAGGGCTGTCGAAGACGTCGGGATTGGGATAGATGGGCCGAACCCAGAAGGCATCCACCGTCCAGAGCGGCCCTTGCCAGAACAGTTTATACCCCTCGAAGGTGCGCCGGGTGTTGGCCCAGTCCAACGGGCTCACCAGTCGGCCTGCCCCGTAGAGTAGCTCTTGTCGGCCAAGCCGGGCAGCCAACCCATCGCTCCGAAAACCTAAAACCGCCACGTCGATAAAAAGGTTCTGCAGTTCCGTGCGATTTTCTTCGATCGGTCGGGGCGGGTAGGTTTCGTTGGTGCTCAGGGCATCGTTCATTTCGGCGTAGATACGGGCCCATTCGCCCATCTCCAGGTTAGCATACAAACGGGTGCGATGAAGGAGAAAGTCGTCATCTAGGCCGGTTAGCCCCCTGCCCCGGTGGTTGTGTTCACTATGATGCCGGAGCCGATACTCGCCCCCGATGTCCAGCTTGGCCCAGGGGGTAATCTGGAGCTGTTTCAGCCGGTCGCCCAAAAAGGTCTCCTGCTGGCAGGGGTCCTCCAAGTAGGCAAACTGGTTGTCATAAAAGAGCATTTTGTGAGCCCGAGCAGCCTGGGGTGCGATCGGAGAGGTCTCTGGTCTCAGACATGATTCGGCCGAGCAACCGCCTTGTACCGAAACCCTTTTTTCCGGCCCCCCACCTTCGTCGCCCGCACCCCGGTCTGGAGGAGGGGAGGCCTCCGGAGAGGAAGCTGGCATGTTTGAGAGTTCTGGCACCTTGGGGGTAGGCAAGGTGGTACCTTGCCCGGTAGGAGTCGGCAATGGGGTGTCTGGCACGTGGAGAGCCGGGAATTGGGTCTTTGGCATGTCGGTAGCCAGTCCGGTCTCCCCAGAACTTTCTGCCGGGGAGAGCCCCTCCGTTTGCGGGAAGTTAGTCTCTCCCAGGGACTTCGATCCCCAAGAGGATGGAAACCGGACGGCCTCATCCCCAGGCGGACGTAGAACTTCCGGTGCAGCGTCGGAAGCCATCCCGGCCAAAGCAAGCGGAGAAGACTTTTCCTCCAATTGGTTGGGCAGATTCTCGAATCGGCCCTCGGAACCGGCGATCAGGTCGGTTTCTTCGGAAGAAGGGTTGGCCATCATCCGGAGGGGATTGCCGGTAGGCTGAACATTCGGCCCCGCATCCGGGGTGGCAACCACCGAGGGGAAAATCGCTTCCGATGTCGGCTCTTGCAGCGACTCCGAATTGTCCTGCCCATCGGAGATTGGCTCCAAAGGCTCCGGCTCCAACGACTCCGACGCCTCCGGGGAAGGCAAAACAGCCATTCCGCTTCGTTTCTTCTCTTCCGGCTCTTCCTCCCAGGGTAAAGGTAGTGGCAATAGGTCGGGAGGTGGCATTGCTTGACCAGCCGGAGACTGATCCGAGGCATTAGACGGCAAAGCCTCTTTGCCAGATTCGGAGGCCGTTTCATCACCTTGGTTCGGTTCGGAGGATTCCTGTCTGCGGGCCGGGGTAGGACTATCGGCTTGGAGGGCAGGAGAAGTCTGCGCCGAAGGCGGGGGAGGACCCGGGAACATATCTCCGGACCAACTTGGCACTTCGCCCACCCCGGCTTGCCAGGAGGCATAGTCCGATCGGGCAGGACTTGTCCGGTCGGAACGGTCCGGGGTTAGGCGGGACACACTGTCCAGGCCTTGGGGGTTTAAAGCGGAAGATCGAGCCGAGTGGCCTTTGAAGTGGGTCTGTTTCCACAAATACACCCCCACCGTGCCTAGGATGATCCCTATCAGGGTAATTCGGAGGATTTCCTGCCGCCACATAGCCGCACTCCTTTGCCGGTTTTCTGGATAACCCACCACGGACCCCTCCCACCCTCCCTAGCCGAACAGCTCCAGAAACTCCCCCCAGGAAAGGCACGCCTTGCCAGGGAAGGTTCACTTTGCCAGAGCGTGTTCCCTGGCCAGGCGGGGTCCGCCTTGGCAGGGCGTGCACGCTTGCCAGGACGTGCTGCCTTGCTAAATAGATCCACCTCAAACTGTAAACGCAAACGCTAGGTTTTGGCCATAACTTATTGCAAAATAAGGATGTAAGTAACAATTTAGCCGAATGAGGCAACTCGCCTCTCCCCTGGCGGGCTAAACCCAGTGTGTCATTCC
>Ga0197142_1001744_pt1 | contig 19549 bp, 13 predicted proteins | sample GBS60_MetaG_FD_148614 | JGI IMG/M metagenome (GOLD analysis project Ga0197142, IMG submission 148614) | Sediment microbial communities from Great Boiling Springs, Gerlach, Nevada, United States - GBS 60_MetaG | ecosystem: Environmental > Aquatic > Thermal springs > Hot (42-90C) > Sediment... | reverse complement strand
GGTCTAACAGAAAAGGGCGGAGAGCTCGGCACAAAAGCTCTTCGCCCTTTTGGACCGGCCTCGGCGTAGGGCCTTCCCGCGACGGATCGGCGAATCTAGGAGAGTCTGGCTCTATCCGGACAGGCTTCGTGCCGCTCGGATTCCCTCTACCCAACGGAGGTTAATTCCCTCTATCCAACGGAGGTTAACGCCCGGTCCCTATGGGAGGGGGTTGGATTTCCGGTCCATCATAAAGCTTGTATTGTCGGCCACGCCAAACAGCGGTCGGAAGATGTTGCATTGGCTGGCCCGAGCCGACCGCCCCGGATACCAAACCAATTGGATCATCACACTCCAGGCGTGTTCCCGGTGGGTGGCTTCGCCGGTCTCCTTGGGGAACAGGATGTTGAAGCTGTTTTCCAGTGCGAAGTGCTCAGAGAGCGGAATCCACAGATCGCCGCCAAATAGCAGGTCGGTATTTCCTGTAAAGCCGATCCACAAGCGCCCCTCCCCGCCGTTGGAGAAGTATTGCCGGTAGAAGAAGTTAAATTGATCGGTAGGCTCCAGGGTGAAGTCCAACTGGTAGGTGGCCTCTTGCTGCGTGTCCTGGCGACGGTAGGTAAACTGGTCGGTTACCCGTTCGTTGCCCACGCCAAAAGCGCCCCAGAAACCGATCTCCCGCCATCCTGGCCAAACCAGGCTCAATTCCGCCCGGATTTGTTTCAGGTCGGCCGTGTAATAATAGGCGTCGTGCATCAGGTCGAAGACCACGCCCCATTGTAATCCCCCCATGGGGGCCCGCCGGAATAGCCCCGCCGTAAAGAACAGTTGATCCCGGTCGCCGTTGGTAACAATAAACGAATGCTGCGCCCAGGCCCCGTTGGGGGGAACGTCCAGAGGCGGTTCCGAAACCGGCGCCCCGGCCAGACTGCCGTCGTAAATCCGTCGGGCATAGCCCCGAAAATTGCTGTGCACTGCCTGGAAACCGATCTGGAATCCGCCGCCCCAGGGATCGCCTAACGGCCCAGAGTAATTGACCCCCTCATGCAGCCCGAAGTTGGCATTGATCCCGCTATCCAGCGGCCCCTTAAATGCATGGGCGCCGCCGAAGAGGCTCAAATCCCGAAACAGGCCGTAAAAGAGCGGATAGCCCCAGTAGGCGCCCGGAGCCCACCAAGGATAAAAGTACGGCATCTCACAAGAGCCGTCCTCACACCCGGCCCAATAATTTCCTTCTGCCCCCTCCTCGGTGGGGTAAGGCATGGGCGCTTCTTCGGGAGCCTGCTGGATGGGGCTGGGTTGGCCGGGCGGAATCACTTCCGGCTCGGCAGGCTGAGGTTGAGGGACCGGCCGAGCGCCTGGCACTCCGTTAAGCGGACCAGGAGCTTCGGGAATTGCCCTAGGTCCTGCTGGCCACTGCCCATGGCCCGGAACCGATGGTTCCGGCACGACAGTGGGCGGCATGGGGGTCCCAGCAGGCTGTTGGGCCACCCGAACTGCACCGGCCACCTTGGCAGGGCTCCAAAATCCCGGCGGTGCGGATGTCGAGATGCCAGTATTACCCCTGCCCGAAGCGTTTGGCCCACTCGGCGGGGAAGATCGGGCGGCAGCCGATTGGGCAGCGGCAGGCCAAGCTCCGGACACCGTCGCCTGGGCCGCAATGGCCCCACCGGTGGTCCGCTTCGCTCGCCACCCGTCGGTAGGATTTGCCGCCGGCGAAGCACGGGGCGCATTCAACCAAGGCCCCTGGCCAACCTGTTGGGCATATCCCATCCCAAGGCCACAATCCGCCAAAAGAAAACCCCCGCCCAGCACACCAGTAAAAAGGAAGGCCCAATGTCGCATTGCCTACAGCCCTTTCGTAAAAACCAGCACACAAGCCGATCCGCTTCTCAAAACCCGTTTTGGCAATGGAAAGAGAAAGCCTTTTGGAGGATGGCAATCCGGCACAATTTATCGGCTTGGAATTCTCAAAACTTCCGTCAAAATCGATTTTTTTAGAAAAGTTTTTCTAAATTGCCTATTTTCATGCTGCCGGTTGCAATGTCCTGAAGGGCTTGCGCTGGAGCGGGCGGTGCGAAGTTGGGCCAGGCTTTCCCCCCAGAATAGACCTGCTTTTTCCCTAACTATTCTGTATCTACCACTGTATCTAGCGGAACTATACTGTATCTACCGGCCCTAATTACCACAATCTGTGGTGTCGGGCCGACTCGTAGCCACTACATCTGGTAGAGTCTAATATTCGGTGCGAACACTACAGATTAGTGGTCATTGGGCCCCGTCGCTACAGCCCACCTACTATCTATGGAACCTCTGAATAATTCGACGTGTACAAAAAAGAAGTATTTCCGGAGATTTTTCGGAAAACCCTATATATTGGGCTGCTGACACTGCTAACACACAAGATGTGGTAGCTACCCTCTGCCGCCTCGAAGGCCGAGCGCATCGTCGAAAATTCACATAGTTCCCTATATTTTCAGGATTTTTCATAGGTTCCCAGGAATTATTCAGAGGTTCCCTATCTATGTTGACTGTATCTACCGAGCCCAATTACCACAATCTGTGGTGTTCGAGCCGACTGGTACCCCCTACAACTGGTAGGGGCCGGTTCCGGGAGACACAGTCAAACTATTAATCTTCGCAAAACGAATGGACACTCCAGATCCCTGACAACAAGGGATTTGGGCTGTCACTACGATTTGCGAAGATCAATAACAGACGCGGCTCCGGACAAGGCCGGTGGAAGCGGGGATGGGAACCTTTGATGGGCGTTACCGGGCAGGGCCGAAAAAAGCGTAATAAGGGCCGCCCTGGGCCAGACGCTGGACGTAAAGGGCCGCCTCCCGTAGATGATAATCGCCCCACATGCAGGACTCGCCATGGGGTATGCGATGGCCCGGCGGCACATAGTCCCAACCCCTGGGCCGATGATAAACGGCGTGCAACAGCAGACCCTGGTGATCCGGCCGCGTGCTCAGATATGGTTCGGCCAATAGCGTCCGCAGAACGGTCAACCCGGCTTGGAAGTACCGAGAGGCGTCCTGTTGGTGTTTGTCGGCTAGATAGTGTCCGAGCCGAAGCAAGCCCTGGCAGGCGATGGCTGCTGCAGAACTATCGACCGGTTCATAGGGGTTGGTCGGATCGGCGGGCCGCTGCAGGTAGTCGCCCAGATGCACCAGGCCCGGAGCGCCGGTGTCCCAATAGGGGATGCCGTCGGTGGACGTATATTCGATGTAGAAATCAGCAGTAGCACGTGCCGCCTGGAGCATAAAACCTTCCAGTTCTGCCCGACCGCCGAAAGGGTGAAGTTCTTCATCCGGACGGCTGGCCAGCCATTCCAACTGTTCTGCATAGCCGAGGATCACCCAGGCCAACCCCCGGGTCCAGGTGCTGAAGGGCGAATACCCCTGCTGGGTGCTGGGGCAGCGATACTGGCCGGTTCGAGGGTGAAACAGGCTTTCATGGGCCACCCGGCCCCGTAGGTCGTAAATATCTCGTCCTTGGCCGTAATATACGTTGTACCGAGCCGTTGTCCGGGCATGTTGCACCAGCCGATCCAACAGAGAAATCCGCTGGTCCTGTTCCCCGCACAAGACATGGCCTAGCTGATGAGCCAAGGCCAAGCTCCGCAGAGACCGGATCGTATCGCAAAAGAGCGAATGGGGGCCGTTGAAGGAATAGATGTATCCTTGGCCGTCGGCGGTTTGCGCCCATCGGGCCGCCTGCACCGCTCCGGAAACCTTTAACGCCAGTTCATACAAGCGGCGTTCCATGAGGCTATCGGGCAGGCGCCCTTCGATCATCAGCCGCCAAAGGTTCCCATAGGTGCTGACGTTGTTGAATCCATGATCATGCACTCCGGTATGCGTCAGGTGGGGCGGCATTTTTCGCAGCGTCCCCTCCCGGCCTAAGTGCAAAAACTCTTCCTGGCCCGTGGCGTCGAACTGCAACAGAGCCGAGCCGTATTGAAATCCCTGTGTCCAGTCGGTCCATGCCTGGCCAGTGTATTGCCCCTGCACGGTGAAAACAGGAGCATCTGGCCGGTGGGCCCAGCAGGCCTCAATCGCCCGGATTTTCTCCCCCGAAAGTTCCCACATCCACCGGATGGCCGGCAGTAGGTCCACCGGATGAAGCTGTTCCTCGATATGAAGCATCGGGTCGGATCCTTCGAAAAAAGCAAACAACACCAGCGACAATATTTTACCCAGAAGCCGCCTCCCAAAACATCAGGACAACCCAACCGATTCTGCTTCCTGCCATTGCAGGAAGGACATAGAGGCTGAGTCCCGACCGCAAAGGCGCCGGCCTTTCCTCTTCCCCCTCCCCCTGCCAACCTGTCGGTTGACCGACCTCTCCCGCAAAGGGGAGAGGCGGGTTGCTTCATTCGGCTAAAATTTTCCATAAAAATATCTTCCAACCTTGCCTCATCAGCGAAGGATGTATGAGAGCATGCCCCATACAGACAAAGTGTTTCCAGAGTGGTCTGTGGTCGCCTCCTTGAAATGGTCGAGTGCGGATAGGAATACGGGAAAAAGGCGACAAGAGAACGTATCTTGACGATATTAAATTGCTCAGTTCTAATGGAGTCCATGAAGTGTTTTTTGTAACATCTCAAACGGTAAACGGAAACGTCGTCTTTTGGCCATAACTTGTCGCAAAATAAGGATTTTATAGCGTTCTACCGGTGGAACGATTCCCTTGGTTCGAGGGAGCCGAACCGCTCGGTTTTCTGCTGGTTTTTTCTGGGGTTAGGGGGGCATTTACAGTTTGAGTAACATTTTAGCCGAATGAAGAGGCACGAGGGTCTGTCATACCTGCGTAAGCAGCAGTCCAGGCTGCTTTGTGTCTGCTATGGTGTTCCTGCTGAGCCATCGGGAACTCTGGGATACTATTTGGACTGCCGCTTGCGCGGCAATGACAACAAAAATTTCTCCGCTACCTGGGAGAGAAGAGTTACTTCATTCGGCTAAAGTGGTACTGTTTTGTTTATTTTTTTCCTCTTTTGGGAAAGGCCTTTCCATGGAGCAGAATGAAGTCAATGCGGCATTTGAAATTTTGTTGGAAGAACTGGAACAAGTCTGTAATGCATTAAACGAGCAGGGAAGCCAAGCGTTCCAATCGGGGGATTACGACTTGGTCAAGCGGACCATTGAGGAAGGTACTCGATTACAAGAGTTCCATACCAAGGTTCGGGAGCTTCAGAAAGAGTGGCAACGGTTAGCGGCTGGACGATTAGTTCGAACCAGGGCTTCTAAAAGACGAACCTCTGGTGAACGCCTTCCCCGAGGGTTACGGACTCCGGAAGAGGCTTTTCGTCGTCCGATTTTGGAAAGCCTTATGGAACTCGGCGGCCAAGCCCCCATGAGCAAAGTTCTCGATTTAGTAGAACAGAAAATGAAATCCATTTTGAACGAGTATGATAAACAGCCGCTGCCATCTGACCCTCGATCTCCTCGTTGGCGAAACACTGCCCAATGGTGTCGAAATACCTTGGTTCGGGAAGGGCTTTTGAAAGGGGATTCGCCCCATGGAGTTTGGGAAATTACCGAAGCGGGACGGAGAGAACTAAAAAAGCTGAGCGACACTGCTGAGTAAGAGGCTGTCCCGAAAATCGATTTTACCCTGTCCGAACGGTTTCCGGCCAGAACCGAAGGATAATCGGAATCCCTGTTTTTGCAGGGTTTTGGCCACTGGCTGCATATCCCCGGCTTACAGGCCACCACCCGAATTGGCGAATTTCGGAACAGCCTCTAAGCCCCCGCTCCTCTCTGGGCCTGGTAGTGGGGTATCTTGCCCAACTCGGTTGAACTGGACATGGACCTTGGGAAGCACTGAGGAGGCTTATTTAGTGTGGTACTTCCGTCAACCACAGCCCCCTTCGTTTTCCACTGCTGTCTGCCTATGCTCTCTGCCTGGTAAGAAACTGGTTCTGTACATTTTCAGTAACATTTTAGCCGAATGGAGGGCGGTGTGTCATTCCTGCCTAAGCAGGAATCCAGGCTTGTTGCCGCGTAAGCGGGAATCCAGCCTTCTTCCCGCACAAGAGGGAACCCAGGCAATATGAAGTTTTACTTTCTGGATTCCCGCTTGCGCGGGAATGACACGCTGCGCTTAGCCCCCAGGGAAGAGAGGGGTTACTTCTTTCGGCTAAAGTGTTACAATTCTTCTAGACGGGTCTTATTGACTCTCTTGTCGTAACCGTTCAGACCCTATTGATGTTCGCAAAACCAAGGGACACACAAGGTGGAGCACACCAGGGGATTTTGGCTCGCTCTAGGATTTGCGAAGATCATAACATGTTAGCCGAATGGAGCAACCTGCTATTCCCCAGGTGGGCTAAACCCACAAGGTGTCATTCCCGCACAAGCGGCAGTCCAGAACGTAGGAGGAGTCCATGTGGCCCTGGTACCCCGGTGTTCCGCAGCAACACTCTAAATAGATCCACATAATTGCGAAAGTAGTCCAGGTATGCTCAACACCTTCGTTTTCGGGGTTGCCAGTAGTCCAACCACTTCCGGTATTTTGTGGACTGATTTAGCAGGTACCAAGGAGCCAGGACTGCTGCTTACGCAGCAGTGATACATCGGCCCCGTTCATTCGGCTAAAATGTTACCGAAGATCAATAAGTTGATTGTCTGCACCGGGAAAAAATGCCACAATCTGTGGTGTTCGAGTCGATTTTTACCCACTCCAAGTCGTTGTGGTCTGGCCGGGTCGATACAGCCAAATTAAGCAGGGTGTAACATTTTAGCCGAATGAAGAGGCGCTGTTTTTTCCCTCCTCCCCTGGCGGGAGAGGGTTGGGAGGAGAGGGAAATAAGTGGCCAGCAGCCTTCTTTTCTCCCCCTCAGCCGGCTTCGGCTTCGCCTCAGCCGGCCTCTCGACGGCCAGGGGAGAGGCGGTTTGCTTCATTCGGTACATAGTTACAGCAGGGTTAGATTCCTACGGCGCTGTTTCCTGTGGGGCGGGCAGGAGCATTTCTTGTCGGACGGCGTCGGCCAAAAGGCGCTGGATCAGCTCCCACAACACCGGCACGTGCTGGGCAAAGGGACGGTTTCGCTGGAGGACCTGGTCGATGCGGATATGGTGTTCCCGCCAGGCTGCTCCATCGGTATGGTAATTGATCAGGATCGGTTGCAGCCGATCTACGGCAGCAACAAAACGGGCTTCTGGCGTCTGGAGGGCCTCAAACTCTTCCCAAAGAGTGCGCCAGTGTTGGGCCTGGTCGGCGGGCAGAAGGCCGAAGAGCCGATCTGCTGCCTGCCGTTCCCGCTCCGGCTTATCAGCGGCCGCCTCGTTGTCATATACGTATGTATCTCCTGCCTCAACCTCTACAACATCGTGGACGATCGCCATTTGCAACACCCGGCAAAGGTCCAGGGGGCTGTCGGCATACTCGGCAAGTAGCATACACAGCGCAGCCAAATGCCAGGAGTGCCCGGCCGCATCCTCCCGCCTAGACCGATCCACCAGCCAAGTCCGCCGTTGGACCGACTTCAGCTTGTCCAGCAACACCCCAAACCGAATCTGCTGCTCCAACCGCTGGGGGTCCATGATGCTTCCTTTCGGCTAGTATCTTGATGTTCCGGGCAACAGCTTTTAATCTCCGGAATCTCCTGGCGCAAAATCGGATGGTCGATCTTCGGAGGAAGGTTTCCATTATATCGGAATTTCTCGGGCAAGAGGGTAAACCAGGGCAACCCACTGGCCTATCTGGAAGGAGAATGTAAAATTCATAATGATTTCTTTTGAAACCAAGGACTAGCATGCATGGCTCGTTCTTTACCGGCCGGATCGGTCCAGCAGTCGTTGCAGGCGGCAGTGGAAAACCGGGGACTCCGGGCCATCCGCCGATGCTACCAGTGCCTCAAATGCACGAATGGCTGTCCTCTGACTTTTGCGATGGACCTTCGGCCCCATCAGGTGGTTCGAGCGGTGCAGTTGGGGCTGGACCAGGAGGTACTGAGCTCGAAAACGATCTGGGTATGTGCGGCCTGTCAGACCTGTTCGACCCGCTGTCCGAACGATATCGACATTGCCCATTTGATGGATATTTTGCGGCAGGAGAGTCAGGGCCGGGCTGTTCCACCTGCGGAACCAGAGGTGGTGTTGTTCCACCGGGCCTTTTTGGGATCGGTGCGTCGGCATGGCCGGGTGTTTGAACTGGGCATGTTGGTCCACTACAAACTGGCCGCCCTCTCGACCGCCCTGCAAAAGGGGGGCCGCCGTCTGAAAAATCTGCCCGGCCAACTTTGGCAGGACATGCGGCTTGGCTGGGCGATGTTCCGCCGAGGCCGACTGCGCCTTTGGCCCCACCGAATCCACTCCCGTGAACACGTCCGCCGGACGGACGGCGGAGCCGGGAGCCGACTCGGATCCGACCAGCCCAACGCCGTATCAAACACCAACGCCGTATCAAACACCAATGCCGTGTCAAACACCAATGCCGGGTCGAACACCAACGCCGTGTCAAACACCAATGTCGGGTCGAAGACCAATGCCGGGGCGAACACCAATGTCGGGTCAAACCCCCAATGTCGGGTCGAACACCAATATCGGGTCAACCACTAGCTTCAGGCCAAACATCAATACCAGTTCAAACACCGGTACCGGGCTGATTGCCGGGACCGGTCCGACCAGGACCACCGGCTCAAACCCCGGTATCGAGCCGAACATCATCGCCGGAGCGATAACCAGCCCCGGGCCGATCGGCCAAACCCCTGCTGTTCTGTCGTTTGGCCACCAGACGGCCGATCCCCAGGGGAAAATCGGAGGAAACCATTGATGATCCCAGTGGGCTATTATCCTGGTTGTGCCCTGCACGGCACAGCCGCCGAGTTTGCCGACAGTCTGCGGGCTGTCTGCCAGGCTATGGACATTGCTCTAGCAGAACTGGCCGACTGGAACTGCTGCGGTGCCTCGTCGGCCCACTTTTTGGACGAGCAATTGGCCTTGGACTTGGCCGAGCAGAACCTCCGGCTTGCTGTCCAGGCCGGACCGGAGCTATTGGCCCCGTGTGCGGCGTGTTTTCATCGGCTGAAGACGGCCCAGAAGCAGCGGCCCGGATATGAGGTGCATATTTGGCACGTAAACGAATTTTTTACTCAGCCTAACCACTTAGCCCGGCTCCGGACCCGGCTGCAGCGGCCTCTGCGAGGTCTGGCCGTGGCCCCGTATTACGGTTGTCTTACCCTGCGGCAGCCGAAGATCACCGACGCCGACCGGCCGGAATGGCCCACCAGCATGGACCTTCTTCTGGAAACCTTAGGCGCCCAAGTGCGCCGATGGTCCTATAAGACGGACTGTTGCGGCGGTAGTTTGGAGGTGGCCCGACCGGATTTGGTCCAGCACTTATGCAACCGCCTTGTACAGGCCGCCCAAGAGGCCGGCGCCGAGTGCATCGTTACCGCCTGCCCGCTCTGCCAGGCCAATTTGGACATCTCTCAGGCCTTTCCTTCTCAGCTCGAGGAACCTTTTAGCTTCTGCTTTCCAGCGCAGGGGATGGTCGAGCCGGAGGCGAGCCCGGCTGAACCGATCGCCCTTCCTCCGTCCCCCGGTGGACAGGAGGACTTCGGCCAAGTGCAGCCGCCTCCAGCGGCCCCCGGCGCCCTATTGCCCATCTTCTACATTACCGAACTGATGGCGCTCGCCCTGGACGTGGGCACACCGGCACGATGGTGGCGTCGGCACATGGTCGATCCCCGGCCCCTGCTTGAGCAAAAAGGGCTTCCGACGAAATGAATCCGAACACAATTGTGGTTTCTTCTTCGGGGTCTGTGCCTGTTTTTGCTCCTCCGGGTGACCGGCAGGCATCTGACACGGCACCGATTTCCCAACAGGCCATCCCGCAGGAAAGGTCCGATCCCCGGACGCTGGGGGCCAATCTATGCGCAGCGGACTCCGATCCCCGCGCAGCGCCGGGCAATGCCCGCGCAGGGGAGTCCAACGGCTCTCCGGTTGGCGCTGTGTTGGTCGTCGGCGCAGGCATTGGCGGCATGCAGGCTGCCTTGGACCTGGCCCAGGCCGGGTTTCGGGTTACGTTGGTGGAAAGTCGAGCGGCCATTGGCGGCCACATGGCCCAACTGGACAAAACCTTCCCCACCAACGACTGCTCCATGTGCACCCTGTCGCCCAAGCTGCTGGAGGTGGCCAAACATCGGAATATCGAACTTTTGACTCAGACGGAGGTGCTCTCTGTGGAGGGCCAGCCGGGCCGGTTTCAGGTTCGGCTTCGGACTCAGCCCCGATACGTACTGTTGGACAAATGTAATGCATGCGGCGACTGCGTGGCTGCCTGCCCGGTGGAACTGCCCAATGAGTTCGATCAGGGGCTTTCCAGCCGAAAGGCCATCTTCAAGCTCTATCCCCAAGCAATCCCCGGGGCGATGACCATTAGCAAACAGGCCCGGCCTGCCTGTGTGTACTCCTGTCCGGCCGGCGTGAATTGCCAGGGATATGTGGCCCTGGTAGCCCAGGGCCGATTTGCCGAGGCATACCAACTCATCCGGCAGCAGAACCCATTTCCGGGCGTGTGCGGCCGGATTTGCCATCATCCCTGCGAGCAGGCCTGCCGACGCAGCGAACTGGACGAGCCAGTGGCCATCAATCCGATCAAACGTTTTGTGGCCGATTGGGTGGCCCAGCAGCGGCAGGCCGGCCAACCGGTGGCCCCGCCGGAAATCGGGCCCACCGAACGTCGGCTTGGCCGGGTGGCTATCGTCGGCGGCGGACCCGCAGGACTGACCGCTGCCAGGGACCTGGCCCTGCGCGGCTACCAGGTTACCCTGTTCGAGGTCCAGCAGAAACTGGGCGGCACGATGCGCTCGGCCATCCCCGCCTATCGGCTGCCCGACGATGTGCTGGATCGGGACATCGAAGAAATCCTGGCCAGTGGGTTTGAGCTGCGGCTTGGCCAGGCTTTGGGCCGGGATTTTTCCCTGGAGGACCTCCGGCAGCAAGGTTTTCAGACTGTGTTTTTGGCCTTAGGGTGTCCTAGGGCCACGCCGCTTCACACCAACACCGAGGGCGGCCTGCTGGAAGGCCGGGACCTGGAAGGAGTGCTGCTGGGCCTGGATTTTCTCCGGCAGGTCAAACAGACCGGCCTGCCCCGGCTTCCGGGCCGGGTGGTGGTGATTGGCGGTGGGAATGTGGCGATAGATGTGGCCATGTGTGCACGCCGTCAGGGCGCCCTCCAGGTGGAAATCGTCTGCCTGGAAAGCCGAGACGAAATGCCCGCCCACACCTGGGAGGTAATGGAAGCATTGGAGGAGGAGATTCGGATTCGGCCCGGCTGGGGGGTGTATCGGATCACAGGTGCCGGCGGCAAAGTAACAGGCCTTGTGCTGCAAGAGTGTATATCTGTGTTCGACGCCCAGGGCCGCTTTGCTCCACGGTTTGGAACCCGGCGGCAGGAAATCCCGGCCGATTTTGTGCTGATCGCCATCGGCCAGCAGCCGGACCTTTCTTTCCTGCCGGAGGATAGTCCCTTGTGGGCGCCGGGGGGGCGGCGAGTGGCGGCTGATCCGCTCACCTTGCAGACGCCGATTCCCTGGCTCTTTGCCGGTGGCGATCTGGTGACCGGCCCCAGTTCCGTAGTCGAAGCGGTGGCGCAGGGACATCGGGCCGCCGAAAGCATCCACCGATACCTTCAGGGCGAGGACATGGCGGCCTATCGGGCCGAGTTGGCCCAAAAGGCCGCCCAAAAGCCCGAACCTGCTCCCAGGCCGGATCGGTGGTTTCCGCGGATGGAACGGGTTCGGCCCAGCCGACTGCCGGTGGCCCAACGCCAAGGCTACGAAGAGATCGAACAGACGCTGTCGCCGGAGGAGGCCATCCGGGAGGCCCGCCGATGTCTTAGCTGCGGCCTGTGTAGCCTGTGCTTGGAATGCGTCAAGGCCTGCAAGGCGGAGGCCATCTACCACCAGATGTTGCCCGAAGAGCGCACGCTGGAGGTCGGCGCGGTGGTCCTGGCCCCAGGCTTTGAACCGATGGAAGGGGACATCCGTCCAGAGTACGGCTACCGGATCTACCCCAACGTGGTTACCAGCCTGGAGTTCGAGCGGATTCTCAGTGCTTCGGGTCCCACGCAGGGGCATGTCTGTCGGCCCTCCGATCACAAGACGCCTCGCCGGGTGGCCTGGATTCAGTGTGTGGGTTCCCGGGACCTCCAATTGGGCCATGACTATTGCAGCAGTGTCTGTTGCATGTACGCCCTGAAAGAGGCGATGATGGCGGTGGATCATACGCCGGGACTGGAGGCGGTGATCTTTGCCAACGACATTCGCTCCTTCGGCAAGGGGTTTGAGGCCTACTACACGGCGGCTCAGCGGCAGTATGGGGTTCGGATTGTTCGCGGTTTGCCGTCGGCGGTTAAAGAGCGGCCGCAAACCGGCAACTTGCTCCTGTGCTATCTGGATGCCCAGGGCCGGCCGGTGGAAGAAGAGTTCGACATGGTGGTGCTCAGTGTGGGGCTTCGGCCCTCGTCGGCAGGCGTGGAGTTGGCCCGGCGATTGGGCGTCGGGTTGGACCAGACCGGGTTTTGCCGGACTTGGCCGGGCGGCTTGCATCGAACGGATCGGGAGGGGATTTTTGTGGCCGGTGCGTTTGCCGCCCCGATGGATATTCCCGAAACGGTCATGGGGGCCAGTGCGGCGGCAGCGGCGGCTGGAGAACTTTTGTATCCTGCCCGTGGCACGCTGGTCCGCAAAAAGACTTTTCCGCCCCAGCGGGATGTCTCGGCCGAGCCGCCACGGATCGGCGTTTTCGTCTGCCGCTGCGGCACGAACATCGCCCGGGTGGTCGATACGTCGGCGCTGGTCGAATACGCCCGGCTGTTACCCGGCGTCGTCTATGCCGAAGAAAACCTCTATACCTGTTCTACCGACACCCAGCACCGCATCATCCAGGCCATCGAGGACCATCGGCTCAATCGGGTGGTGGTGGCCAGTTGTACGCCCCGAACCCATGAGCCCCTCTTCCAGGAAACGCTCCGGGAAGCCGGCTTGAACAAACACCTGTTTGAAATGGCAAATATCCGGGATCAGTGTTCATGGGTACATTCTCCCTGGCCGCTCCAGGCCACCGAAAAGGCCAAGGACCTAGTGCGGATGGCTGTGGCAAGAGCGGCTTGGCTGCGCCCCTTGGCCGACATCCGGGTGCCCATCGAGAAGCGGGCCTTGGTGCTCGGGGCGGGGGTGGCCGGGCTGACAGCCGCCTTGAGCCTGGCCGATCAGGGCTTCCCCGTGGCGATTGTGGAGAAAGAACCTATGCCGGGCGGCTTGGCACGTCGGCTCCGCCGCTCCGCCGACGGCCAGGATGTGTCCTTGCTGCTAGCCGATCTGATCCTCCGAGCCCAAAACCACCCAAACATCCAGCTTTACCTTGGCGCCCACGTGGAGGAGTTTGGCGGCCATGTGGGCCGATTTCGAGCCGTCCTCCGACAAACACTTCCCCAGCCGGAACCCCCGGCCGCGGAAAACTTACCGACCAATTCCTCCCCCAAGCTGATCCAACACAGCCAGCGCCGCGTGGAACTGACAGCGGGAGCGGTCATTGTGGCCATCGGCGGCGCCGCTTATCAACCCACGGAATACACCTACGGACAATCACCGAGCGTGCTTACCCAAATGGATCTGGAAGCCCTCTTGGTTCGCCAGCCGGATCGGGTCCGGCAATGGCGGCAGGTGGTGATGATCCAATGTGTGGGTTCCCGGACGCCCGAGGTGCCGTATTGTTCCCGGGTCTGTTGCAATCAGGCGGTCAAAAACGCCCTAGCCATTTTGGAACACAATCCCCAGTGCCGGATTTATGTCCTGCACCGGGATATACGGACCTATGGTTTCTATGAGCGGATGTATCTGAAGGCCCGGGAGGCGGGCGTGTTGTTTTTGCGGTTTTCGCCGGATCGGCCGCCGGAGGTCATGGCGGCCTCGGACGGCCTGGGCCAACCGTCGGCAGAACCGGATCGTTCTATCCTGCCCTCGGCAGGAGAACATCGTTCTGCCGGTTTGGCAGATCGCCTTTCCGTCGGCCTGGGGGAACCCGGTTCTCCCGGCCTGATTCGGTTGTCCCAGGGGCAGGCCGGGGCGGGGCAAGAGACAGGCGGTCTGCTGCTACGGGTGCATGAGGAGGCCTTGGGCCGGCTGGTGGAAATCCAAGCCGATTGTGTGATTCTGTCGGCGGGTGTGCGGCCCAGCCCCTCGGCGCAAGAGATGTCGCAGATGCTCAAAACCCCGCTTACTGCGGATGGGTTTTTCCTGGAGGCGCACATGAAACTTCGGCCGCTGGACGTGGCCACTGAGGGCATCTTCCTGGCCGGACTAGCGCATGGGCCGAAATTGCTTTCCGAAAGTATCTTGCAGGCCAAGGGGGCGGCCAGTCGGGCAGCCGCTCTGCTCAGCCAGGAGGTGCTGGATCGATCCGGCATCGTCTCCCAGGTACAGCCGAGCCGCTGCGCCGGCTGTTTGACCTGTGTACGGCTTTGTCCGTTCGATGTGCCGAAGATCACCGAAGAGGGCGTCGCCTATATCGAACCGGCTCAATGCCAGGGCTGCGGCTTGTGTGCGTCGGCCTGCCCGCGCAAAGCCATTCAGACCCACCACTACGAGGACGAGCAGATTTTGGCTAAATTGGCCGCCCTTTGGGAAAGCCCACAGCATAACTTGGCATTGGTGGAATTAAGTTCCCAATCCGTGCGATGAGGAACATCCCGGAGCAAATGCCTTTTATTGTTGAGGAAAAACTGATGGAGGAGGGTCTGGCAGGTAAGGCGGCCTCGGAGGTCGAAACGGTGGGTTCGGCGGTGTTTGAGCCGAAGGTGGTCGCCTTCTGTTGCACCTACTGTGCCTATACGGCGGCGGATCTGGCCGGGGCCATGCGCCTGGAATATCCGCCGAATGTGCGGGTACTGCAGGTGTTGTGCAGCGGCAAGGTGGAGCCGGACTGGCTGCTACGGGCGTTTGAAGAAGGGGCCGACGCCGTCTATGTGGCCGGCTGTGCCCTGGGCGATTGCCATTTTCTGGAAGGCAACCGGCAGGGCATGCGCACGGTGGGGTATGCGAAACGGCTTTTGGCCGAGGTGGGCCTGGAGCCAGAGCGTCTGGAGTTTTTCCATATTCCGGCTTCGTCCGGAGTGCTTTTTGCCCAGCGGGCCAAGGAGATGACTGACCGGGCCCGGCGGTTAGGCCCCAGTCCCCTTCGGAGCAAGCAGGGGATGGTTGAGAGCCGAAAGCTCTGCTTACCGCCGGACCCGCACCCGCCGCTTCCGTCTGCCCAACTGGGCCGCCGAATCCGCGAAACCGAAGAAACCTGAAAGGAATATTGCACCCAAAGTAGCCACGCAAATGGAGGGGCACGCCTGGCGTGCCCGATGGCGGACCTGACGAGTAAGTCCCTCCAGTGCTTCCACCGACGAAAGCACGTAGATCGGCAAATGTACTCCGTAAAGTGTCATTCCCGCGAAAGTGGGAATCCAGATTTTCTGGACCTGGTGGCTGGCTTCCTTTTGGCGTGGGCTACCTGGGTAGCATGATTCATAAGACTCTGTATGCCCGATTTCCTGGGGATGACAGGTTATTGGTCTTCGCCAACCCAACGGACACACAACGTGGCTGAACATAAGGCATTTTAGCTGTCTGTACGATTTGCGAAGATCAATAGTTCGTTCCGCTGAAAAATGACTTTGTTTCAAAGGACCTGGCTGCATGATTGTTGCAGAACGTAAACCGCTGGAAGAAATCGAGCGGATGTTGGGTGGGGCGGAGCGGGTGCTGGTGGTCGGCTGTGGCACGTGTGTGGCCGTCTGCATGGCTGGCGGCGAAAAAGAGGTGGAATTGTTGGCCAGCCAGCTTCGGATGCGAGCGGAGGCGGCCGGTCGGCGCCGTCGGATCGATCGGGTAACACTTACCCGCCAATGCGACCGAGAGTATCTGGACACGCTGGCCGCCTATGTGGACGAATATAATGTTCTTCTTTCCACTGCCTGCGGAGCGGGGGTGCAACTGCTGGCCGAGCGGTTCGACGGCAAGTTGGTGCTGCCGGCCCTGAACACCCGGTTTATCGGTGTGGCCGAAGGGCCGGGCCTGTGGAGCCAGCGCTGCCTGGCCTGCGGAGAGTGTCTGCTGCATCTGACGGGCGGCATCTGCCCCATGACCCTCTGCCCGAAGAACTTGCTGAACGGACCCTGCGGCGGCACCAACCACGGAAAATGCGAAGTCAACCCAGAAAATGACTGTGCATGGACGCTCATCTACCGGCGGCTAGAAAAGCTGGGCCGACTGGATCTTCTGGAGGCCATCCAGCCGCCCAAAGACTATCGCCCGATGACCAAACCGGTCCGAGTGGTCCATCCGGCATTTCAGACGGAATCGCAGACCCCGGCGCAATGACATCCAGTTCCGGAAAACGCTGGGTACCCAAGCTACATGCCAGAGCCTGGCCCCGCTCAGTGCGAAAGCAGACCGACTTCCGAAACAAACACGGAACCCGGCTGCTATGCCAGAAGTCCGGCGGCGTTCGGAGCCGAAATCGGAGTAAGAAGACATGCGATTCCGGAGAAAGCCGCCAAGAGGATAAAGGGCTTCCTGCCTACTTCGCATGTAAGGACCCACTGATATGATTCGAGCCTTTCGGGATGCGCTGCAGGAGAAGGAGTTTGTGGTAACCGCGGAGATCGGCCCGCCGAAGGGAACTGATATGAGCCGACTGATCCATCATATCGAGCTTTTACGGGATCGGGTCGATGCGCTGAATGTTACCGATAATCAAAGTTCGGTGATGCGGGTCAGTTCCCTGGCGGCCTGTCGGCTGATTCTGGAGCACGGCGGCGAGCCGATCCTGCAACTGACGTGCCGGGATCGGAATCGGCTGGCGTTGCAATCGGAATTGCTATCGGCCTGGGTGTTGGGGGTGCGCAATGTGCTGTGTCTGACGGGCGATTATGTTACTGTCGGCGACCATCCAGAAGCCAAACCGGTTTTCGATCTGGACAGCGTCCAGTTGCTCCAGACGGTGTACCGCCTGAACCAGGGGCAGGACCTGGCCGGCAACAATTTGGAAGGCCCCACCGATTTTTTGGCCGGGGCGGTGGTTACCCCGGAGGCCGATCCGCTGGAGCCGCAACTGATCAAGTTTGTCAAAAAAGTTCGGGCCGGCGCCCGCTTTTTCCAGACCCAGGCTGTTTATGATCTGGAGCGGTTTCGGCGGTTTATGGAGCGTGCCCGGCTAGTGTTAGAGCAGAGCCAAACGGGGCCGATCAAAATTTTAGCTGGCATTGTCCTTTTGACGTCGGCCAAGATGGCCCGATATGTGAATGAACATGTGCCCGGCATCCTGGTACCGGAGCATTTAATCCAAGAACTGGCCGGGGCCGAAAAAGGTAAGGCCCTTCAGGTGGGCATTCAGATAGCCGGTCGGCTGATCCGAGAGATACACCAGGAACGGCTGTGCGACGGGGTCCACATCATGGCTATTGGCCGGGAAGAACGGGTGCCGGACATTCTGGCCGAAGCTGGGCTAGGGTAGCCTCTTTGGGGACGATCTCGGATTCCCGCCAAAAGGGGGGTATAAAGCAGGCGGGGGCTTGTGAATCTAGAAAGTATAGATAAAATAGATAAAAATTGCTGCCTCTCAGAAGGGTTGCATTTTGCACTTTGTAAGGCAAGGAGGAGATGGTGCTGGTGCTCGTTTTGGGGCTGAGGAACACATAGGCAAGACCCAAGGGACAGAAAATCCTTTTACAATAGGTCTTTTTCTCTGGCTACATGCCTTCGTGAACCGGGCGTTTTTGGGGTGAAATTTTTATCTATCTTACTTATTTTTTGTAGATTATCTTTCTCTATGGTTCATGAGGGGAAAAATCCCCCCACTAGTTGGGTCATTCGCAATTTTGCAAAGTGCTAAATGCGCCCCTCTCAGAAAAATCGGCCCCCTCCGGAGTTGTCGGCTCCTAAAAGGGTAAGTATATTTTAGAAATTTCTGGCAGGCGAAGAAGCACATACCGCTACCTATCGCCTGCCTACCGGTGTTTATTCCCCTAAACCCCATCGATGGCGGGAAGATTGCCCACTAAAAAAGGGGCAAGAAAAGCGGCGGCCGTCCACTAGGAGCCGGCCGGGCAACTACCGCCGCTACCCGGGAATACCTAACATTTCAGCCGAATGAAGGGGGCTATTTGTCATTCCCGCACAAGCGAGAACTCAGGCAATATGGAGTTTTTCTTACGTTCTGATTCCCGCTTTCTCGGGAATGACACCCTTCAGCCGGCCTTGGCTTCCCTCAGCCGGCCTCTCGACGGCCTGGGAGAGGCGGATTGCTCCATTCGGTTAACGTGGTACCCTAAATCCGTTGAGCGTGCAAAATGCATTTTTCTTTAGTGGATCGAATCCTCCAGTTGGAATTGGGTCGGCGGATTGTGGCCCTGAAGAATCTCTCCTTGGCCGAGGAATATCTGGCCGACCATTTCCCCCAATTTCCGGTCATGCCGGGGGTGCTTATGCTGGAGGCGATGGTGCAGGCGGGGGCCTGGTTAGTGCGGGCCAGCGAGGATTTTCTGCACAGCATGGTGGTCCTGCGTCAGGCAAACAACATCAAATACGGCCGGTTTGTGGAACCGGGCCACTGCTTGCAGATCGAAGCAGAAATCCTCAACCAGACCGACACCGAAACCCGGCTGAAGGCCCAGGGGACGGTGGACGGTCAATTTGCGGTGGGCGGACGGTTGGTGTTGGCCCGGTATAATCTGGCCGACTCCCACCCCCACCGACAATACGCCGACGATTGGGTCCGAAAAGAACTCCGGAAGAAATTTCGGCTTTTATATCCGATGTAACACTTTAGCCATTTGAAGGAAATTGTTTCATTCCTGCGCAAGCAGGAATCCAGAAAAAGCCGCTGGATGGCCTCTTTCGTGGGAATGACAGACAAGAGGTGCCAATCTCTCTCCCGCCCTGGGAAAGGTCGGTCAACTTACGGTGGGCGGGGTGAGGGGCACACAAAACGCCTCTCCCCTACGTGGGAGAGGCCGGCCCACCGACAGGTTGGCCGGGGAAGGGGGACCAACGTGTCATTTCTGCGCAAGCAGGAATCCAGAAAAAAACCGCTGGATTCCTACTTTCGTGGCAATGACATACAAGGGGGAAAAGAGGCCTCCGTTCGGCTAAAATGTTCCCGTGTTTCTGGCATTGGCACAAACCCTAGGAGGAAGCAAGAGGAAGGATGACAAATGAATTTTCAGGGAAAGACAGCGATTGTTACCGGGGCGGCACGTGGGATCGGCTTGGCGATTGCCCGCCGGTTGGCTGAGGGCGGCGCTACGGTCATCATGGTGGATTTGCTGGAGCAGGCGTTGCAGGAGGCGGCCGCCAGCTTGGCTCAGACACCCGGCACCGTGCACACCTTCATGCTCAACGTTACCGACGAGCAGGCCGTGGAAAAATTGTTCGACCAGGTCCTGGCCAAAACCGGACAGGTCGATATCCTGATTAACAATGCCGGCATCACTCGGGACGGCCTCCTGGTGGCCATGAGCACCGACGATTGGGATGCCGTCTTGAACGTCAATTTGAAGGGGACGT
>Ga0197142_1001743_pt1 | contig 19555 bp, 13 predicted proteins | sample GBS60_MetaG_FD_148614 | JGI IMG/M metagenome (GOLD analysis project Ga0197142, IMG submission 148614) | Sediment microbial communities from Great Boiling Springs, Gerlach, Nevada, United States - GBS 60_MetaG | ecosystem: Environmental > Aquatic > Thermal springs > Hot (42-90C) > Sediment... | reverse complement strand
TAGAATTGATAGATGCAAATACAAAAGAACTGCTTGGAGTGTTTGATGAGGTTACATACAATTCAGAGAATGTGAGTAAGTATGAGAATATAAGTTATGAAGTAAATTGTAATGGATTGGGAGAGAGAATGGTTCAGTTGCGATTGGTGATACAGAATAATGTAGACCCATATTATGCCATATCTGATAAGTATAGCGATGCTATTTATAATTTACAGAAGAAGAGAGCGGTAAAGTCAATTGATTATAGAGGTTTGCTTGGTAAGATGGTTTACACATATGCTTTATATCAAAATTATCCCAATCCATTTAATCCGATGACGAAGATTAGATTTTCAATAAAAGAGACAAATCCAGTAGTGATTAAATTGTATGATATAGTAGGAAGGCAAGTTGCATTGATAATGAACGAAGTAAAAGATGCAGGAGAGTATGAGATAGAACTTGATGCAGGTAGATTAGGACTGAGCAGTGGAGTATATTTCTATCAAATGAAGGCTGGCGAATATACATCGATAAAGAAGATGATTTATTTGAAGTGATGATAGAGCTTTGTCACTGTAAAATAACGAAGGGCGGGATAACCGCCCTTTTGTTTTATAATTCGCGTTACCATAAATGATAACGCTAATCAAAAAAATCACCATGAATGATGATGTAAATTCGTTTATCGCAATGACTACACAAAACATTCATTACGAACGCCCTCTTAATCGTCATTGCGAGCGTTAGCGAAGCAATCTGTCCCTAATTCATCACAACTTTTCATATGTCAGAGATTGCTTCGAAACTCCGTTTCTCGCAATGACTAATACATATATTGTCATCGCGAACAAAGTGAAGCGATCTTTCCATACAAATCAAATCAGCATTCAAAAATTATCTTTCAACAATTAGAAATTCTGTAAAAGATTGCTTCGAAAATCCGTTTCTCGCAATGACTGATACATTAACTGTCATCGCGAACGAAGTGAAGCGATCCGTTCAATACAAAAAAGATTATGTTCAAAAATTGTAGTGGACGAACTTAACATTCCTGAGAATGTTTTTAATGAATTGGAAATTTTCGGACAGGGCAAGCCCTGTCACTACAATTTATTGAATTACTTAAAATGGTTTTCTCGATACGCCACTCGCTTTGCTCGTGGCTACTCGAAAACCGGACCAAAATCGGTGTTCGAGTAGCGTAGCGTATCGAGAACACCGCCTTATACCACAACAGCATCATTCATGATGTTTTGTTTGAAAAGCATTGTCGTTTACGGCAATGCGAATTGAGAAGTAAAAATTACATTCAGGAGTTGAAGAGATTTTTCAGCTTGTCTAAAAAATTCTGAATATTTATTCAATCATTCGTTAGGAAAATTAAACTTGAATAAAAAAATTTACTTATCTCATCTTTTGTTCACACTTCAATCAATCATAAATTTGTAAAACAAAATATAAGCTATGAGAAAATTATTACCATTTTTCTTTTATCTCCTTATTGTTCCACCTGGATTTACTCAGATTATTTTTGAAGCTAACTTTGATAGTGGTAATCTTCAATCGGTGACGACAATTGATTCGATAAATTTTTCAGTTAGGGTGAACGCCGATATTGTTGGAAGATGGTTCTACTTCAAGATGAAAAATATTAAGAACAGATATGTTTCTGTAACAATTCTTAACTCCGATGCAACTCGACCAATGTATTCTTATGATAACAAGAACTGGTTAAGATTTACTGCAACTGAAAGTCCACAGAGAAATGTTTTTAGAAAAACTTACACTGAAGATTCTGTTTATGTAGCTTATTATGTCCCTTATTCAGTTACTCAATTAACTGAAAAAATCAATCAACTAATTAATAATCCTTATGTAAAGATTGATACGATTGGTTTTTCAGAACAAAACCGACCTTTAATTGTTTTGACCATTACAGATTTTACTGTACCAGACTCACAAAAATTTTTCGTCTGGACCCACGGAAGAACACATCCTTCTGAAACTCCATCATCTTATCATCTCGATGGAATGATAAATTATTTTCTCTCTGATGATGATGTCGCTTTATATTTGAGAACAAAAATTAAGTGGTTCGTTTTACCTTTTATTAATCCTGATGGAGTTTATCTAGGTAAATCTCGAGTTAATGCAAATAATGTTGATATTGAAAGGTCGTGGGATCTACCTGTTAATCAAACTCCTAAGGAAGTAATTCATACAAAAAATTTTCTTCAGAGTATTTTATCTCAAAATCTAATCTATGTTGCTCTAAATATGCACTCTCAGGTTGCTAATTATGCAACTTTCTGGATTCATACCGCCTCATCAACTTCAGATTATTTTTATCGTAAGCAAATGCAATTTGCTAATCTTCAAGTAGGAAATAGTGAATTCATAAAACAGTCTGATTTCAGATACTCAAATCTTCAAGTTTATTTTCCTGAAGGTTGGATGTGGGCAAATTGGGGCGATCAAATTTTAGCTTTGACCTATGAAACTCCATATACTTATTTCTCAAATGGTCAATGGATAGATAATTCTATTCTTGAGCTCTTTGGTAAGCAAACTGTTTTGGGGATTATGGAATATCTTGGCATAAATCATCCAGCAAGATTTATTATTGATAATGTGAATGCAACAATTTCTGGAAACTGGAATATTTCTACTTCAAATTCTTTCTGGAATTTTTACGGCGATAGTTTCCTTTATATTCTGCCGGGAGATGAAAGTCAGTATGTTGAATGGACTTCTCCCCAGTTGAGTGAAGGAAAATATCTGGTTTATGCAATGTGGCAGGATTTGGCTACTTCTGCAACCAATGCAGAGTATGAAATTAACACTTCAAATTATTTTAAAATCAAAAAAGTCAATCAACAACAAAATGGTGGCTTGTGGAATTTATTGGATTCCGTGATTGTCTCAAATAATGACCAGATTAAAGTTAGACTTCGTGCTAAAGGGAATGGAATTATCACTGCTGATGCAATAAGAGTTATTTATGCTGGTCAGGTTTCTGAGGTGAAAGATGAAAAAATTTCAGTTGAAGACTTTAGAATTCTCACGAACTATCCAAATCCATTTAATGCCTCAACAAAAATAAGCTTTTATGTTTTGACCGATGCCCATAATCCTTATCGAAAAGAAAATGTTAAGCTTACTGTTTATGATATTCTCGGTAAAGAAATTATTTGTCTTGTAGATGAACTCTTTTCAACAGGAAATTATGAAGTTGAGTTTAATGCTGATAAGTATGGTCTTTCAAGTGGTATTTATTTCGCAAAACTAACTTTCAAAGGAAAATCTCAAACAATCAAAATGGTGTATTTAAAATGAAACAACCAAGAATTAGAGTTGGAATCCTTGAAGATCAGGATTTCATTTCATTTAAAATTTATGGTGATTATGTTTTGAATGACAAATTAAAAATTAATAATAAAAAACTTAAAGCATATCCAAATGGATCAAAGATTTTACTTAAAGAAGCCGAGACGATAGTTTTTTCAGATGTTACTCTGAATTTTTCTCCGGTTAAGAACAATCAAAAAATTGAAGATGCACTATACAAATTTGAAGTTGAAAATGTTGTGATTGGAATAGATTTCCACTGGGAACAAAAAGAAAGGGAGATTTTTGAAGGAAGTTTTTCTATTATAAATAAAAATGGAAAGTTGACTTTAATAAATGAGCTTGATGTTGAAAGATATCTTCAAAGTGTAATTTCATCCGAAATGAATTCTGAAAGTCCATTTGAGTATTTGAAAGCTCATTCAATTATTTCACGAAGCTGGTTGCTTGCTCAGTTAAATGTCAGGAAAAATGATAAGACTGAAAGTAAATCTCAAATAACTGAAAATGAAAGAATTGTCTGGCACGATAAAACCAAGCACGAAGATTTTGATGTTTGTGCTGACGATCATTGTCAGAGATATCAGGGATTAACAAGATTAAGAACAAATAAAGCCCTTGAAGCAGTTAAAGAAACTTACGGAATAATACTTACTTACAATGGAGAAATTTGTGATACACGATATTCCAAGTGTTGTGGTGGAATTACCGAAGAATTTCAGAATGTCTGGCAGGATGTTTATCATCCTTACCTGAAATCTGTTTATGATTCTGAAAATCAGAACCAACCTTTTCCTCAAACAGAAGAAGAGTTTGAAAAATTCATAAAATCTAAACCAGATGCTTTTTGCAATACCGAAGATGTTGAATTATTGAAAAATGTCTTAAATGAATTTGATTTAATCACAAAAGACTTCTTCAGATGGAAAATAGAAATTAAACAGCTTGCTTTGAAAACTTTACTTGAGATAAAACTTGGAATTGATTTTGGCGAGATTAAAAATTTAATTCCAATTGAAAGAGGGAAGTCAGGCAGAATTAAAAAATTAAAAATTGTTGGAACAAAAAGAGAATTTATTGTTGGAAAAGAATTGGAAATTCGTAGAGCATTATCCGAAAAACATCTTTATAGTTCTGCTTTTGTTGTTGAACCAGTTTACAAAGAAGGGAATGAAATTCCACACAAATTTATTCTTTATGGTGCAGGATGGGGTCATGGAGTTGGTTTCTGTCAGATTGGTGGTGCTGTGATGGCTTCAAAAGGAAAAAGTTATGAAGAGATTTTGAAGCATTATTTCCCCGGTGCGGAGTTAAAGAAAATTTATTGATGAAGAAAATTTAATTTTTTAGATTTTTGATGGAAGAAATTTCTAAAAATGATTTTATGTTAATTGACGAAACACTTCAACCAGAGAATATGATAAAGCTCTATTCAATCGGAGCCTTCCCGATGGCTGATGATCAGTTTAGTCCGATTGAATGGTATTTCCCACACATTCGTGCAATTATTCCACTTGATAATTACAACATTCCAAGAAGCGTTAAGCAATTAATTAAAAGAAAAAAATTTGAAGTTCGATTTGATTGCAACCCAATGCAGGTAATTCGAAATTGTGCAAAAAGAGATAAAACCTGGATCACCGAAGAATTAATTGAAGCTTATGAAAGAATTTACAAACTTGGATACATTCACAGTGTCGAAACATATTTTATGAATCAACTCGTTGGTGGACTTTACGGTGTTGTAATTAAAGGAGCTTTCTTTGGCGAGAGTATGTTTTCTTTTCACGAAAATGCATCGAAAGTCGCACTTGCTCATTTAATCATTCATTTGAAAGAAAGAAATTTCAAATTGCTGGATGTACAGATAATTAATCCTCATCTTGAAATGTTCGGTGCAATTGAAATTTCACTCGAAGAATATCAAAATCTACTTCACGAAGCTTATCAAACTGAAACGAGTTTTTTATAGAAAAGGAGTAGCTTATGAACAGAACAACTTTGCTCTGGATTATTGCATTTCTTGTTACAATTGCATCAGCTGTATTTCAAAGATTAACTGGACCTACTTATCCAGTAGGTGGAATAGTTACAATAGACAAGAAACAGGTAAAATATAAATTTGAAAGGTCTCATAGCTCAAATCAGAATTATAAACTCGAAATTAATGTTGAAAATCCGGATGTGATGGGAAACATTTACTGGAAAAGACACAAGACTAACGATGACTGGCAAGTTGTAATAATGACAAATGAAAACGGACGACTTATTGGTGAAATTCCGCCTCAACCTCCAGCAGGAAAAATTGAATATCGAGTTGAATTGTTCTTTAATGGTAAATCTGTTCTTCTACCTCAGGATAAACCTGTTATTCTTAGATTTAAAGATGATGTCCCTTTGTATGCTTTAATACCTCATATTCTATTTATCTTTTTGGCTATGTTATTTTCTTCAAGAGCTGGTCTGGAATATTTTAACAAAGAAAAGAATTACAAAAATTTGGTCAATTTAACTTTGTTGTTTTTAATACTCGGTGGATTTGTTTTTGGTCCAATTGTTCAGCACTTCGCTTTTGGTCAATGGTGGACTGGATTTCCCTTTGGTTATGATCTGACAGATAACAAAACTTTAATAGCTTTAATTGGATGGCTTATTGCTTTTTATAAAATGAAGAAATCAACGAATTATGACAAGTGGATCTTAGGTGCTGCGATTTTGATGTTAATTGTATTTCTAATTCCACATAGTTTACTTGGAAGTGAACTTGATTATTCAAAGATGCAAAAATAAAAATTGGACTTTTTTCTAAAGTTCAATCGGTTATTAAACAATTCAATAATTTTAGTTCGGCTTTTTGGTTATTAAGAAATTTTTCTAATTGAAGAATTTTTCGATCAAATTCTTGATTGGCTAGCTAACTGACAGATAATAAGAGACTTTGTCGCAATTAGTAAAGTTCAATAACTCAACCCCCTTACCCCCTTCTCTTATCGAAGAGAAAGGGGAAAAAGTCCCTCTCTTTTCAAGAGAGGGATTTAGGGTGAGTTCAATAATAATACTACGACACAGCCTCATAATCCAAGCATAAAATTCTTTCTCACAATAAATCTTTTCCTTTATTTGGTAAAATCTCCTCACATATAAATTTCTTATTTTTGTCTGTGAATAAATAATTAAGGTGACGGTTATGAAAAAGTTTTATTCTTTTTTGTTAATCACTCTCTTTCTTTCCCAATCAATTTCAGGAGAACAGATGAAACAAAGCAAAATCATTCCTGAACCACAAAAGGTCATTTGGGCTGATGGAAAGTTTTACTTTGATAAATCAACGAAATTTTACTTTGAGCAATTTGAAGATAGGTGTGAGTTTTTTCAAAATGAATTTGAAACTCAAATAAAGGAGAATTTTCTTGTTGATCTTAAACCAAAAATCACAAAACAAAAGCCATCAAAGAATTTCATTTACTTTGGGTCGCTTTCGACAAACGAATTTGCCTGGCAATTCAAAGAAATTATCAGAGAAAATAATTTACTCGAAAGAAAAGAAGCTTATCTGTTGAGTATTGAAAATTCTAGAATTGCTATTCTCGCTAATAACTCACAAGGTGCATTTTATGGATTGATGAGTTTGATACAATTAATTCAGACCGATGGGAAAAATCGTTTTTTTGCAAATGGATGTTTAATCGTCGATTATCCAGCTTATGAAATGCGTGGAATTTCAGATGACATTGCAAGAGGTCAGGTTTCAACTCTTGATGATTTCAAAAAGATTATTAGAACACTTGCAAAGTATAAGATGAACACTTATCAGATTTATTTTGAAGATGCCATTGAAGTAAAATCTTATCCAGATATTGGACTTAATCGCGGAAGAGTTACACAAGAAGAAATTAAAGAACTGGTTAAGTATGGTGAAAAATATTTTGTTGAGATAATCCCAATCTTTCAAACTCTCGGTCATTGGGAAAATTTATTAATTCAACCAAACTACTATCATCTTGCTGATTTTCCGGGCGCCGCTTCTTTTGATGTGACAAATGAGAAGATTTATGAATTTATCGAAAAATGTGTAGCTGAACTTTCAAATCTTTTTCCATCAAAATATTTTCACGCCGGACTTGATGAATCGTGGGATGTTGGATTTGGAAACAGTCGCGAGATAACAAAACAAATCGGCATTGCTGGTGTGCATGCAAATCATTACAAAAGAGTAAATGAGATTGTGAAAAAATATGGAAAGAAAATGATGATGTATGGAGACATAATTCATCATCATCCAGAAATTTTTGAAATGCTTCCAAAAGATATAATTGTAGTCGATTGGCGATATGGAGTTAACGATTATGAACCTTATGTGAAAAAATATAAGGAATACAATCAACCTTTCATTTGCTCACCTTCAGTAACCAATTACAACAGAATATTTCCCCACATTGTTAATTCAATTTTGAACATTAAAAACTTTACTCAAATATCTTATAAATATGGTGCAATTGGATTTATCAATTCTAACTGGGGAGATAACGGAGGCGAAAACTTTCGTGAGTTTAACTGGTTTGGTTACTTGTTTGGTGCAGAATGTTCCTGGAATCCAGAAAATGTAAACATCAATAAATTCAAAGAAAAATTTTATTCAGATTTTTACGGAACAGACTCACCATTGATAGACGCACTTTACTCTCTACTTTCAGATTTTGGAGCTACATTTACACAATATGATTTCTGGAGAAATCCTTTTATTCAATGGAACAATACAATAAACTATCAGGAACAAAATATTTTACTATTCTCTGAAACAACAAAATCAAAAGGATTGTCGGCTTTAGCTTTGATAAATGAATTGAAAAAGATTGTAACTCGAAATAAATCTCATCTCGATTATCTCGAATTTGCAGCAAAACAAGCTGTATGGTATGGCGATAAACTCAATTATTCATTTGAAATTAAAAAATTAATTGATAGAAAAAATGGTTATCTCACAAAAGAAGAAAGAGAATTTATTTCACAAAAATGCGATGATATGATTGAACGATTAAAACAACTGAAGTTAGAGTATCGCAAACTCTGGTTGAGAACCAATAGAGAAGATAACCTCCATTTAATAGAAAAAGAGAAGTATGATCGTCAGATTTTTGCATGGGAAAGAATGAAAGATGCGTTGAAACAGGAAATTGTTGAATATGATCAGACCATAAAAAGTAAATGGATATATCATCCAGATGCCAATCCTTACGAGAAAAATAAATCGCAGGTTGAAAGTGCAATTTTTATTCGTGATTTAATTGTAAAAGATAAAGTTAATTCAGCAATTGTGCATTTAATGGCAGACTCTTATGCGGAACTATATGTAAACGATAACTTGATTGGTGATGTGAGAGGAAGACGAACTCTTTCTCTGCTGGTTGAAAGTCAAAGAGCAAAATTCTTTGATATAACGGATTACTTAAAGCCTGGTCTGAATACGATTAAACTCGTTGCAAAAAATTATGGTGAAAATGTCTCTGCTGGTGTAAATGTTCAAATTGATTTAAAAACAACTGTTTCACATCTAAGACTTTATTCAGATGAAAGTTTTAGAGTAAGTATTGACGGAAAAACTTTCATTGAACCGAAATTAATTTCAGGAAGATTTATTTCATCAGAACCTGACTTTGAAAGAAAAATCACAAGCTGGTATGAGAGATAGAATAATGAATCATTGCGAGAGACGAAGTTGTAAAGCAATCTTTCAGAGAATTTCTGATTGTTGAATTATGAGTTTTGAATGTTAATTAGAATAGATTACTTCGCTTCGCTCGTAATGACAGTGTGGTGTTAGTCATTGCGAGAAACGAAGTTTCGAAGCAATCTTTTTCAAAATCTCTGATTGTTGATTGATGATTTTTGAATGTTGAATTAGAGACGGATTGCTTCACTTTGTTCGCAATGACAGTGTGGTGTTAGTCATTGCGAGAAACGAAGTTTCGAAGCAATCCTTGACATATGAAAGGTTGTAAGTAAATAAAAAAGATTGCTTCACTTCGTTTGCAATGACTGATTAAAAATAATTAGACAAATTCACTGTGTTTGCAATGACGACTTAAAAATATAAGCAAAGCTTACTCAGTCAAATATTTTTCAAATAATCACTAATATTTTCAGAACGGGCACATCAGGCAATACAGAAATAACGAGTTATTAAAGGAGCTAATTTATTTCACTTTCCACTTAATCGTACATCCAATTGAGTAAGTCTCTTTAATTTTAACTTCTTGCCCTTCAAGCAGTGCTTTTATCGCATCTCTCAAATAAGTTTCTTTGACCTGGTTTGGATAATTCCAGTTATCATCAATCTTTCCATGATATTGAAGTCTTCGTTCCTGGTCGAAAAGAAAAACTTCAGGAGTATGTGTCGCACCGTATGCATCTGCCACACTCTGGTCAGCATCTCTCAGGTAAGGAAAATTAAATCCCTTTTCTTTTGCTCGCTTTTTCATTTCTTCAAACGAATCTTCTGGATAATTAATTTCATCATTTGAATTAATTGCAACTATTTGTAAATCTTTTTCAAAATCTCTTTGAATTGCTATTATTCTATCTTCATAAGCTTTTACATAGGGACAGTGGTTACAACTGAAAATTACACAAAGAAGTTTTTTATCCTTAAATGACTCAAGTGAGTAATATTTATCATCAACTCCGATTAAGTTGAAATCAGGAGCTTGATCTCCAATTTTTAATTTATCTGTTGCCATTTTTATCTCCTTTATTGGTTAATTTTGTAACGAAATTATTGAATTGAAAAACAATGAAAAAATTGATTTTAATCTTACTCTTTGTTTTTATGAGAATTGATCAATTATCATCTCAACAACACGAAAAATATTTGAATGAACTACTAACGGAATTACATAAAAATTATTCCAGATACAAAGTCACACAAATTGAAACTCGACGCTTTGATGTTAATTACTATCACAAAGTTTTTGATTCAATACTTCAGAATGGGGAAAAGATATTTTCGGTTAGGAAATTAGGTTCATCATTCAAAGGGAAAGATATCAAACTTATCAAATTTGGTGAAGGTGAAATAAAAATCCTTATGTGGTCACAAATGCATGGAGATGAAGCAACCGCATCGATGGCTTTACTTGATTTAATTAATCTTTTAATAAAAAGAAAAGAATTGGCTGAAGAATTAAAATCGAAGGTGAGTATTTATATTATTCCATTATTAAATCCCGATGGTGCAAAAGAATTTGAGAGAAGAAATTATCAGGAAATTGACATTAATCGTGATGCATTGAGATTACAAACTCCCGAAGGAAAAATTTTGAAACAAATTAGGGACGAGATTCAGCCTGATTTCGCTTTTAATCTTCACGACCAGTACACAAACAATTCTGTAGGTAGAACTGGAAAGCCAGCGGCAATTGCACTTCTTGCTCCAGCCTTTGATTATGAGAGAAATATAAATAAAGTCAGAGAAAGAGCGATAAAAGTTTGTGTTGAAATTAAAGACATAATCGAGAAGTTTTATCCAGGAGTAGTAGCTCGTTATGATGATGAATTTGAACCGAGAGCCTTTGGTGATAATTTTCAAAAATGGGGAAGCAGTACAATTTTAATCGAATCTGGTGGTTACTTCAATGATTTTGAAAAGCAAGAAATTAGAAAGATGAATTTTCTGGCATTTGTTGGTTCAATTTATTCAATTGCAAATAGACTCTATGAAACAAAATCGGTCAAGAAATATTTCGAAATTCCTGAAAATCAAAGATTATTCTTCGATTTACTTGTGAAAAATGTGAAAGTGATAAAAGATTCAATGGAATACATTATTGATTTAGGAATTAATTACTCAGAAAAGTATGATTCATTACGAGGAAAATACATCCGTCTATACACTATCTCAGACATTGGCGATCTTTCAACTTTTTATGGCTTTGATTCTCTCGATGCGAAAAATTTGAAATTCGAATTCGGGAAAATTTATCAAAAGATTTTAACTAATTTCAGACAACTCTTGAAGCTCAATTTGAATTCAATGGTTAAAAAGGGATACACAACCATAATCTATCAGGGAAAGTTTGATAAGATTGAAGAAAATTCATTGCTTGATAAAATGATAAGTACAACTAAATTGCCCCAGAGAGAACCAAAGCGAATTTTAGGACACACTGCAAATTTTGTCTTAAAAGATGAAAACGGTAATGTTCGATATGCTGTAATAAATGGTAAAGTTTACGAATTAAAGTAAAGTCATCGAAGTCTTATATATTTTAGAATTATTTATTTTTGTTGCGTTAGTAAAAAATTAAATAAAGATTATGATAATAAGTTTTTCAGTCAAAAATTTTGGTTCAATTAAAGATAAGATAACTCTTTCATTTGAAGCCAGAAAAAACAAGGAATTAGAGGATTACTATTTAATCAAAAATAAGATTAATGGGAAAGATTATCGTTTACTCAAATTAATTATGCTTTATGGGCCTAATGCAAGTGGTAAATCAACCATTATTAAGGCAATAAATTTTTTAAGAAATTTGGTTTTGAAACCAGCTAAAAGTAAATCAGAAGAACTTGAATTTGAACCATTTCTTTTTGATACTCAAACACCTAAACAAAATTCAGAAATTGAATTAGATTTTTTGGTCGATAATCACAGATTTAGATATGTAGTTGAATTTAATAAGAAAGCTATAATTAAAGAGGAATTATACAGGCTTGATAAGAAAAAATCATTATTCCTTTCGAGAGTAACAGATATTGATAAACAATTTACCAAAATAGAAAAGTCACAATTGAAAAACGGTAAGTCAAAAATTCTGGAAAGTTTTACTTTATGGAATAATACCGTATTGGGAGCATTTTCAAAAGCTAATATTGATGATGAAACTCTAAAAGTAATTTATAACTGGTTTAATGATAATTTAATGGAAGTAATCTCAGGTGAAACTGATTTAACAACTCTAATCTGGGATTTTATAACAAAGGAGAAGATAGATAAGAGTAAGCTTTTAAGAATTATCTCAGAAGCTGATTTTTCCCTTGTGGATTTAAATGAAAAAGAAACCTGGTCAAAATCTAGAGAAGAATTACTAAACTCATTTAAGAAAAAATCATTGGTATCTACTCATCTTATAAAAGAGAAAGAATATTATCAATTAAATTTTGGTGATGAATCAAAAGGCACTCAAAGATATTTTGGTCTTGCGGGATTACTTTCATTGATGATTAAGAATCCTAAAATTGTTTTGATTGACGAGATTGAGGCTTCTATTCATCCTGATTTAGTTTGGCATTTTTTATTAACCTTCCTTGTAAATACAAAAAATTCTCAGCTTGTTGCATCAACTCATCTTCGTGATTTATTAGCTGAAGAAGATTCAATTCGAACAGATTCAATCTGGTTTACTGAATTAAAGGAAGATAGATCTACAGATTTATTCTCTTTAGCTGATTATCCAAAAAAAGAATTAAAAAACATTTATCAAGCTTATAAAATTGGCAAATACGGTGCTAAACCAAAGCTTAAAGATTATTACTTAGATTTAGAAGATTAATCTAATTTTCTTATGGCAAAACAAAAATCTAACCAACGACATATTAGAAAAACTTATTTGATTTTAGTTGAAGGTGAGACTGAATTATGGTATTTAAGCAGGCTTAAGAAACATGAGTTTTCAAGGCTAAGTAATCTTCAAATAAATATTAAACCGGAATTGCCAATTTCGAAAAAATTTAATTCGCTTTTACAGGAGGCAAAACAGAATTCTAAATTTTATGACAGGGTATATTTGATTTTAGATTTCGATGTAATTCTAAATGAATATAGAAATGCAATAGATAAAAATAAGAGCAAATTGAATAAACTATTATCATTTTATCAAAATGATAAAAATAAAAACATTGTAATCTTGATAAATAATCCCTGCCTGGAAATCTGGTTTTTATTACACTTTAAGAATATTTCGAGAGTTTTTCAAAAGTGTGATGATGTAATAGACGATTTGAGACGAGATTTGAATGATTATGAAAAATCAGAGAATTATTATGTTAGAAAACACCCGGATATCTACCAAAGACTACGAAATGATTTATCAACTGCCATTTCTAATGCAAGGTCGTTGGGAAGATTTGATGATAAAGATTATGAAAAAACTCTGGCAGAGATGTATGTTTTGTTTGAAGATTTAGGGATACAATAATTTATTAAGTTTTGAAGTGTCCTATTCTATATTGTTAATTTTTCCATATACCAAATTATTTTTATCTTTGCGTCAAAATTGTAAATAAAAAATGAAGGGTATTAGATGAAAAGAACATATCAGCCGAGTAAAATAAGAAGACGAAGAACTCATGGATTCAGAGCTCGAATGAAATCAAAAGACGGAAGAGCAGTTCTTAAAAGAAGAAGAGCAAAAGGAAGAAAAAAATTAACTGTAAGTGACGAGAAATAAACAATTTGCATCGTTTTCGCTTTCCAAAAAGTGAAAAAATCAAATCAAAGAAAATTTTCGAAAGAACATTATTATTTGGTAAAAAAATCTATTCAAAAAGTCAAAAGCTTAAATGTTCTTTCGTCATTGAAGAACTGAATCCTGATACTCCAGAAAAAAATTACATCCAGGTTGCTTTTGCAGTAAGCAGGAAAAGCGGAAAAGCTGTCTGGAGAAATAAATTTAAAAGAATTCTGCGGGAACTCTACAGATTAAACAAACATTCATTAATTGACATTTTGAAAAAGCGTTCCCGCAAATTATTTTTTATTGTTTCTTCAAATAAATTAAACGAAAAAACTTCTCCTAAATTGAAATTACGAGAACTGGAAAACGATATGCTTGAAATTATTGAAATGATAAAGAAGGAAATTGAGAGAGAATGAAATATTTATTTATTTACTTAATAAAGTTTTATCAAAAATTTATTTCTCCGCTTTTTCCACCATCCTGTCGTTTTTATCCGACTTGCAGTCAGTACTCAATTGAAGCTTTTCAAAAGTATGGAGTTTTCAAAGGTTTTTATAAATCAGCCTGGCGGATTCTAAGATGTAATCCATTCAATAAAGGCGGTTTTGACCCGGTAGAATAATTATTAAAAGGTTTTAATTATGGATAGAAATACTGTTTTAGCGTTTATATTAATTGGCCTTGTTTTAATGTTATGGCTCTGGTACAATACCCCAGACCCAAGCACTATACAAAAGATGTCGCAGGATACAACTCAGGTTCAAACATCCCCCAAAAAAGAAACTGAGGCAATAACATCTAAATCAGAATCAATCTCAAAACAAGAAGGGGAAAAAGAGTTTGTCGATACTTTAGGTGTTTATTTTTCCAATATTGAATTAGGTAAGAATAGATACTTAACAGTCGAAACACCATTATACAAAGTCGAGATTAACTCGACGGGTGGAAAATTTAATCGAGTATTCTTGAAGAAATACAAAGAATGGTATGGTGGTCATGTTCAGCTTATTAATACAAAAGATGGTGGAGATTTAAATCTATCTTTTGTGACCAGAGATGGAAAATTAATTTCTACTACCTACTTTGAATTCCAACCAGAATTTTCAGAGAATTTTATTAATCTTACCGATAAGGATTCCGTAACGAAAAGCTTTGTTTTAAAAATTACCGATACTTCATTCATAAGAAAGAAATTTACTTTCTACAAAGACAGATATTTTGTTCGGGTGGATTTTGAATTTAAAGGGATGGAGAAGGTAATTTCTGGTAATCGTTATAGTCTCGACTGGGAAAATGGTATTCGATTTGTTGAGAAAAATACTTTTGATGAAGCAACCTTCGCCAAAGTGGACTATTATGCGGCAAATGAATTATTCAATTTTGATGCAACAAGTTTTGGTGAAAAAATTGAAAAGAAAATCAGCGGTGTTTTTGATTGGGTCGGTATAAGAAACAAATATTTTGTTATTACGATCTTACCATTGCAACAAGATCCTGATGGACTCTTAGAACTTAGAGGTGAAAAGAAAGCACTTCGAAATGGGGGTGTAATTGATAAATATTCCATCTCAATTAGCAAGAATGTTAACAACTTCGTTTATGCAAAAGATGCCTATAACATTTACTTCGGACCAATTGAATACAATACATTAAAAGAACATCACCCGACAATGACATCGATTGTAGACTTTGGTTCGTTTTTAGGACTGACATTTATAATTCGTCCTATTGCCGAGTATTTGATGCTTCCACTACTAAAGTTTTTGCATTCTTTCATACCAAACTATGGAATTGTTATAATCATTTTCTCTATAATCATCAAAATTCTTCTTCATCCATTAACAAAACAAAGTATGAACTCGATGAAGAAGATGCAGCTTCTCCAGCCTATGATGAATGAGATTAGAGAGAAATACAAAGATGATCCGCAGAAGATGAATCAGGAAGTGATGAAATTATATCAGACCTATGGAATTAATCCTGCTGGTGGCTGTCTTCCAATTTTACTTCAGATGCCAATTTTGATTGCACTATATGGACTCTTCCGGGCAACTATTGAGTTAAGACAACAACCATTCATACTCTGGATTACAGACCTTTCAGTGCCGGATACAATTGTTCATTTACCTTTCCGACTTCCAATCTTTATGATTAATGAAATAAGTGGACTTGCTCTTCTGCTTGGACTTACAATGTTCATTCAGCAAAAGATGACAGTAACTGATCCGAAACAAAAAGCTTTAGTTTATATTATGCCAATTCTTCTTACTCTTCTTTTTAATAGTTTTCCATCAGGATTGAACTTGTATTACTTTATGTTTAATCTTTTCTCAATTGCTCAGCAGTATTATATGAATAAATTCTCAAAACCAATTGAATTGAAACCTGTTGATAGAAAATCTAAAAAAGGATTTATGCAAAGGTTAATGGAGCAAGCTGAACAGAATGCAAAAGAAAGAAGAAAAAGATTAGCCAAAGGAAAATTTTAGTCTTAATTTTGATGTGATGCGCAATGCCTTTACATTTGTTTTAATTCTTGTTTTTATCAATTCTATTTATTCTCAGAATTCAATTAAAACAGAATTCAGAGAAAAGCCACTTCCGTTCGGGCTTACCAGGAAAATTCCTATTGAAAAGCCGAAAGTTGCTCTGGTGCTTTCTGGTGGTGGAGCAAGAGGGGCAGCTCAAGTTGGTGTACTCAAAGCTCTAATTGAAAATGGAATTAAACCTGATTTGATTGTAGGAACAAGTTTTGGTTCTATTGTAGGTGGACTTTACGCAAGTGGTTATACAATCGAACAACTTGATTCAATTCTCATTAATACAAACTGGAATGAAATTGTTTCACCGTCATCCGCAAAGAAAAGAACCAACCTTTTTGTTGAACAGAAGATTACAGAAGATAGAAGCATACTGACACTAGAACTGGATGGACTTAGACCTGTTATTCCAACTTCAGTAAGTACCGGACAAAATCTCGTAAATTTTTTAAATCAATTAATAATTCAAGCTCCACTTCATTCTAAGAAAAATTTTGATGAGTTATTAATTCCTTTCAGAGCAGTTTGCACAGATTTATTAACTGGAAAACCTGTTGTCATTTACGATGGTGATCTGGGTGAAGCGATGAGAGCAAGTTCGAGTGTTTCGTTTTTACTTTCACCAATTCCACGAGATTCTTTTCTTTTAGCTGATGGCGGTCTAATTGCAAATATTCCTGTAAGAATTGCAAAACAACTCGGTGCTGAAATTGTTATCGCAGTGAATACTACAAGCCCATTAAGAACAGAAGAAGAATTAAAGTATCCCTGGTTCCTTGCTGACCAGGTTGTGAGTATTCCACTCAAAACACTTGAGCAATTGGATTTACAGGAAGCAGATTTTGTCATTACGCCAGAGATTTTTCATCAATCAACCGATTTTGGTGGACTTGATTCTTTAATTATCAAAGGATATGAAAAAGCAAAACAAATTGCTCCTTCAATTAAAGAGGCAATTGAAAATGAATACTTGAAAAGATTAGATAGAAAATCGTTTGATATCAGAACGATTAAATATCAAGGTAGTGGTAATAGTAAAATTGATCTCTCAATTCTAAACTTGATGAAGTTTAATGAATTCAATTCTTCTACTCTTCTGAAAAATTTTTATGAGCTTTGTGAAGAAGATTTTTCCTATATCGAGATGAACCTGTTCCCCGAAAAAGATTATCTCACTTACAAACTCAGATGGAAAGAAAAACCAGTAATAAAAGAAGTATTTGTAAACAATGCAGCGTCATTAATCAAAATTGGAATTTACGATGACATAATGAAAATCAAGGGAAAAAGATTTGATGAAGAGAAAATTGCTGATCATTTTTTGAATGTTTTGAGAAAACTTCGAAGCATGAACCTTTCTTTGTTGACAATTGAAAAAATTGACTTTGATGAAAGAAACAGGATTCTTAATGTTAATTTCACTTCAGGTGAGGTCGATTCAATCATTATCCTTGGAAACAATAAAACTAATTATGATGTGATTGCAAGGGAAATTGTAGTAAGACAAAATCAAATTTTCGATATCGAAGATTTGAAGAAGAGCATGACTAATTTAGAATCAACAAATCTTTTTGAAAATGTTTTTGCTTATTATTTGCAGGAGAATGGAAGAGAAAATTTATTCTTCAAAGTAAAAGAAAAAAATACTGGGCTTGCTCGTTTTGGTTTGAGAAGTGATAATGAAAGAAATGTTCAAATTGCTCTTGACATTAGAGATGAGAATTTCAATGGAACTGGAACAGAAATAGGCGGACAGTTTTTTGGCGGCTTAAGAAATTATTTCGTTGGGCTTGAACACCGTTCGAATAGAATTTTTAGAACTTATCTTAATTACAAACTCAATGTTTTTTACTCTTTTCTTAATCGATACTATTATGGTGACTCACCAAATAATACAGATACAAGATGGGAAAGAGTTCAAATCGGTTCTTATGATGTAAGAAAATCAGGTATATCTTTTTCAATTGGTTCACAGGTTGAAAAACTCGGGACAGTTTTTCTTGAGACGCGTTATGAACTCGCTCGTTTCAATCCAAATAATATTTCGGGTTTGAATAAAAGTGATTTTAATTTTTCTGTTTTGAAGCTAAGTACTCTTTTCGATTCAAGAGATAAATATCCATTTCCGACGGAAGGAATATTTCTAAATACATTTTTTGAAGCATCGATAAGAGTTTTCGGTGGAAAAACAAGTTATTCGAAAATCTATTTTGAATACGAATCAAATACAACCTATTTCAATCGGCATCGTTTGACTACAAAATTGATTTTTGGATTTGGTGATGAAACTCTGCCTTTATTTGAGCAATTTCGTTTGGGCGGACAATCTTCATTCTTTGGCTTGAGAGATGATGATTTACTTGGAAGACAAATTTTCGTCACATCTCTCGAATATCAATTTTATTTTCCATTTAAGATTTTCTTTGATACTTATTTGAAAGTTCGTTACGATCTCGGCGGCATCTGGAAGAATGCAGCATCAATTAAATTTGATGAACTCCGTCACGGTCTTGGTTTCACTATTGCTTTTGACACGCCAATTGGTCCAGCTGATTTTTCAGTTGGTAGAAGTTTTTACATTCGTAGTGACCTTTTGAAGAGACCTTTAAGTCTCGGACCATATTTGTTCTACTTCTCAATTGGATATCCACTTATTTAAAATCTAAATTTTTGGTAAGATATAGCTACTCATTTGTGTTTCCAAGTTTCTTTGTTGAAAGTAACGAATAATTACAGTTGATTGATTATACTTTATTATTTCAACTATCAATTTGCCAAAAATTGAATTTAATAACTTGTCAATTCAAATAGAATTTGTATCTGAATTAAAACCTAATAAAGTTCACTGCTTGCAGTGGTTTTCTCAATAATTTCCTCACAAGTTCGGTGTTACTCAAAAATCGAACAGATCTCGGTGTTCGAGTAGCGAAGCGTATGGAGAACACCGAGATGTGGTTTTCTCGATGCGCCACTCACTTTGCTCGTGGCTACTCTAAAACCGGCTATGCATCGGTGTTCGAGTAGCGAAGCGTATCGAGAAGACCAGTAGTGAAGCATATCGAAAAGACCAATTGTCACAATACCAACATCATTTATGATGTTTTGTTTGAAAAGCATTGTCGTTTACGGCAATGCGAATTTTGAAGAACGAAATAAATTTCTCATTTATAAAAATCCATCCTCCCATCTTGAAAAATTAATTTTCTTTTTCTATGATGCCATTAAACC
>Ga0197142_1001740_pt1 | contig 19572 bp, 20 predicted proteins | sample GBS60_MetaG_FD_148614 | JGI IMG/M metagenome (GOLD analysis project Ga0197142, IMG submission 148614) | Sediment microbial communities from Great Boiling Springs, Gerlach, Nevada, United States - GBS 60_MetaG | ecosystem: Environmental > Aquatic > Thermal springs > Hot (42-90C) > Sediment... | reverse complement strand
TGATCTTGACCAACAGCCAAACTCGCTCCCAGGCGGAAGCCCTCTCCAAAAGTTTGGCCCTGGAGTTTGGGCAAAATCCCCGCCTGCGCCAGATCGTGTTGGTCGACGGCAGGGGGCTGCTGCTGGTGCGCAATTTGGTTTTGCAGGCCATTCGAGACAGCGTGCCGACGGATCCCCGCTTGGTTTCTCCGTTTGTCTATGTCTCGGTCGATTTCGAGGGAGCAACCATCCAGAGGCTGCAGGAGGTGGCTGCCGAGGTGCTGCCTGGGATCGATTTTCGTCGCCAGGCCGCCTTGCTGCTTTTGGACGGCCAAGGCACCCTCCTGAGCGGGTTCGCCGATCTGGAGCAATCCAACCTCAGCATTCGTCAGTGCATTCGCACGCGCGTTTGATTGCCTTGGATCCCGCTTTTCCCGGCGGCGGTGCCTCTTTCCTGTCGCCCCGCCTCTAGCCGCTAAACTGGTTTTATCGAAGGCACGGCCAGTCATGCCCAAGCTTTAACTTTAAATTAGCCAGATGGTTGCCCTCTATTGACGGGATCCCATGCGTCGCCAGCTCAAGACCTTAAACCAAATCCTCGACTACAAGCTGGCCGATTTGCGGCTGTTTGGCCGCGCGGAGCTGAAGGGTCAGGTGCTGAATGTGTTGCTGGAACGGCTGCCCGGCGATGTGGTGGATACCCTGCAGGTGATGGAGGTGGTGCGCAACGCCGTGGAGGCCTCGCTGCTGCAGGGGCTGCGAAAAGTGAACGTCTACCTCTGGTGCCGCGGGCAAACGGATGAGGCACCGGAGTGGAGCGAAAGTTTTGCCGTAGAGCCATTGGTCTTGGCCCACCCCAAGGAGCCCCGGAGTCTTGCTTCCAGCTACCGGCAAGATTATCCCGGCAGGCGAGTGCTGTTTTTCTGCCTAGGCCTTTGCCTGACCGGCTTCTACCTGGTGGGGGGCTGGGAGCGAACGGGTTGGATCGACTGGATCCCGGTGGGGCTGGCCTTCGCCTTGGGGGTGTTCTTCCCCTGGCTCAAACGCTCCCTCAACCAATGGGTGCACCCCCTGTTTCTCCGCTTTGGCCTGGGGCTGGGGTTGGTCTTGCTGGGCCTGGCGGTGACGCTGATCTGGCGGCAGGGCTGGAGCGTGGCCCGCGGGATCCTCGCCCTGCTGGCTCTTCTCCTGCTGGGGCTGGGATCCTGAGACCTCTCAATCGGCGGTGGTGCCGCTGAAAACGGGCAGGGCCGGCCCGGTCATCCACACGTGTTGGGTATCGGGATCCCAGCGAATTTCCAGGTTGCCTCCCGGCAGCTCCACCGTGGCTTGCGGCTCAGCCCGCTCTTCCAAAACGGCGGCCACCAGGGCGGCACAAGCCCCTGTTCCACAGGCCAGCGTCGCCCCTGCCCCCCGCTCCCAAACCCGCAGCCGCAGGTAACTTGGGCCGAGCACCTGCACAAATTCGGTGTTGGTGCGATCGGGAAAGGCCGGGTGATGCTCAAACAGGGGGCCTATCCTCTCCAAGTCCAGCTCTTCCAGGGATCCCCCTTCTTCCAAGAAGACCACACAGTGGGGGTTGCCCATGCTCACCGCCGTCACCGGCCACTCCCGCCCAGCCACTGTGAGCGGTTGCCGAATCACCTTGGCATCTGGCCTGGCCAAGGTGGTGGGAATTTGCTGGGCCAACAGGCGAGGGATCCCCATGTCCACTGTTACCAGGCCATCGGGCTGCACCCGCGGCACGATCCGCCCCGCCAAGGTGTGGATCTGGTAGGCGCCATCCTGGGCGGGGATCCCTAAGTCCTGTAAAAAGCGGGCCAAACAACGGATCCCGTTGCCGCACATTTCCGGCTCCGAGCCGTCACTATTGAACAGGCGCATGCTGAAATCGGCCCCCTCCTGCCCCGGCAGCAGGAAGATAACCCCATCTGCCCCCACGCCAAAGCGGCGGTCGCACAGGGCAACGGCCTCCTCTGGAGCCAGACAGGGCTGGGACTGGTGGCGGTTGTCCACCAAGATGAAGTCGTTCCCCAGCCCCTGGTATTTGTGGAAGGAGAGACGGGAGGGCAACCGAACAGGCATGCAGCGGAACCGCAAAACGACCGGCTTCAATCCTCGTGCATCTCGTAGGGATCCTGCAAGTTTTTGGAAGGGGGGCCAAAGGCCGTGTAAATGGCAAAGGCGGTGATGCAGATGGTTATCGCCGCGATGGCCACAACCAGTGAAAGGGTGGATTCCATAGCTAACTCTTCAATTCTGAGAGAATCTCCCTACATATTACACAAGTTTACAATTCATTGCCGGCGGCAAAGGGGAGTGACCAGATTCTGTTAGCGTGATTTTAAAAGGAGGCTGTCCGGGTGGGCTCTGCCGCCGTGCTGACCTCCGACTTGGTAAACCTGTCCTCATCTTTGACCTACCGCGAGAACCTATGGCCATTCGTACCAAACTGGGCGATCTGCTGCGTCCTCTCAACTCGGAATACGGCAAGGTAGCCCCTGGCTGGGGCACTACGCCTCTGATGGCGGTCTTTATGGTGCTGTTCGGCATCTTCTTGCTGATCATCCTGCAGATCTACAACAAGTCGCTGCTCCTGGAAGACATCAACGTCTCCTGGGAGAGCCTCGGCTTCTAGTTCTTCTGGCTGCCTAGGTGGTGTACTCGGCGTTGATGCGCACGTAGTCGTAGCTGAGATCGCAGCCCCAGGCAACGCCCTGGCCAGCTCCCTGGTGGAGATCCACGGTGAAGATTACCGGGTCTCCTTTCTTTAGGTACTCAGAGGCTGCCTGGCGATCAAAAGCCAAAGGCATTCCCCCCTGCAACAGCAGAAAATCCCCCAGGCGAACCTCCAAGCGACGGCTGTCAAAGGGGATCCCAGCCCGCCCAGCGGCGGCGGCCACACGTCCCCAGTTGGGGTCGTTGCCAAAGGCTGCTGCCTTTACCAGGGGAGAGCTGGCAATGACACGGGCTATCTGCCGAGCTGACCGGTCGTCGGGGGCGCCCTGCACCCGGATCTCCAACAACTTGGTGGCTCCCTCCCCGTCGCGGGCGATGGCCTTGGCTAGGTGAATGCAAACCTGGACAACCACCTCGGCCAGGGCTTGGGCAGCTTTCGTACCAGCTTGCACCGTGGGGATCCCGCTTTGGCCGTTGGCTAGAGCCAGCACCATGTCGTTGGTGCTGGTATCCCCGTCCACGGTGATTTGGTTAAAGCTGAGGTCAACAGCCTCTTTGAGGATCTGCTGCCAGAGCGGGGGATCCACGGCCGCATCACAGGTCAGGAAAGCTAGCATCGTCGCCAAGGTGGGGTGGATCATGCCGGATCCCTTGGCCATGCCTCCCACCCTGACGGTGTAGCCGTCGATCTCGGCCTCCAGGGCTGTGCTTTTGGTCACCAGGTCGGTGGTGAGGATGGCGCGGGCGGCGCTCTCTCCTCCTGTGGGCGAGAGGCTGTCGACGAGGCGGGGCAGGGCCGCCTCGATTTTGGCCATTTCCAATTGTCGCCCGATCACCCCTGTCGAGGCGGTGAGCACCTGCTGGGCCGGGATCCCCAGCCGCTCTGCCGCCCAGCGGGCCAGTTGGAGGTTGTTGCGCTCCCCCTCTTCGCCTGTACAGGCGTTGGCCTGACCGGCGGTGCAGAGAATGGCCCGCACCGGCTGCCCTTGGGCGAGGATCCCTTGGTTGTAGGTAACACAAGCGGCCTTGACCTGGTTGGTAGTGAAAACGCCAGCCCCCACCGCATTGCAGTCGGAGACGATCAAAGCCAGATCGGGAGCTCCAGAGGGCTTGAGGCCGGCAGCCACGCCAGCAGCGCGGAACCCTCGCGGGGCGGTAACGGCGCCTGCAACCCATTTAAATTGGGATCCCATAGGTTCTGGGGCCAGGGGGTGATCGGCATTATCATACCGGCTGGCCGCTCAGATCGGGGTTCAGGGCCAGGGTTGGCAACTTGCAAGTTTTGCCCGAGAACCTCTCTGGAAACCACATCTGAGGGCGGGGGTGTAGCTGTGCCTACTGCAGCAGAGGCGACAGATAGTGTTGTTTTAATGGTAATGTGCGTCCTTCTCTTTCTGGATTGGGAAGGGATCCCTTTGTCCTCTGCTCTGGGAACCACGAGCCATGCCTGCCCCTGTCATTACCCTTAACCATGTCAGCAAGGTCTATTCCAATGGCACGGTGGCTTTGCAAGACATGAACATGGCCATCCAGGAAGGGCAGTTCGTCAGCTTGGTGGGGCCCTCTGGCTGTGGGAAAAGCACGGTGCTGCGGCTGATCTCCGGGTTGGGCCACCTGACCACAGGCTCTATCGAATGGGGTCAAAACACCTCCCAGGGGCAACCCAAATTGGCCTTTGTGTTTCAGGAGCCGGCCCTCATGCCCTGGGCAACGGTGATGGACAACGTGCGCCTACCCCTGAAGTTGGCCGGTGAGCCCCAGCCAAAAGCCGATCGAGAGGTTCTGGAAGCCCTCCACCTGGTGGGCCTGCGGGGGTTTGAGCGCAGTTTTCCCCGCGAGCTGTCCGGCGGTATGCGCATGCGGGTTTCCATTGCCCGCGCCTTGGTAACCAAACCCCAGGTGCTGCTCATGGACGAGCCCTTCGGCGCCTTGGACGAGATCACCCGCAGCAAGCTGAACAGCGAACTGCTGGAGTTGTGGCAGGAGAAGCGCTGGACGGTGATTTTTGTTACCCACAACATTTACGAGGCCGTCTATCTGTCCAACCGCGTGGTGGTGATGGCAGCCCGCCCAGGGCGGGTGGTGGCGGATATCCCCATTGAGGCACCCTACCCCCGCTCGGAAGAGTTTCGCACCTCGCCCCTTTACAACGACTATTGCCGGGAGGTCGCGACCCGTTTGCGGGAGGCCATGCGCGACACGGATCAGGATCCCTACCTGCGCCCCCTCTCTGCCGGACGGCTGCGCTGACGGGATCCCCCCTTGGCAGCATTCCTGGTGTTAGAGCCCCTTGATTCCCCCTACACTATGCTGAGTCCTTTCAGTTTCCTTCTCGATTGGCTGTATCGCCGGCTGGGATCCCTGCTTGGCGCGCCAGAGCGAGAGCGCCCCTCTGGGCCCTGGCTGGATGGGGATCTGCCGCGGCTGAACAGCGCGGTGGAAGAAAAACTCAGGCCCCGACCCACCGATGCGGCTAAGGCGTCTGGCTCTGCGCCGCCGACCTCCGGGCAAGGGCTGGATCTGCGCAAGTGGTTCAACCTGGATGTGATTGCCCCTGGGATCGTCGGGATCCTTTTTCTGGTGGGCTGGGAAGTGGCCGTGCGGCTAACGGGGGTGCCCCCCTATCTATTGCCGGGGCCGATTTTGGTGGCGCAAACCCTGGTGCGAGACTGGGGATCCCTTTTTCCTTCCCTTTTGATCACCCTGCAAATTACGGTGGTGGCGTTCCTTTTGGCCACGGTCTCAGGGCTTTTGTTGGCGATTTTGTTTGCCCAGAGCAAATGGATTGAGCGCAGCCTCTTTCCCTATGCGGTGATTTTGCAAACAACGCCCATCGTTTCCATCGCGCCGCTGATCATCATCTGGCTGCGCAACAACACCTTTGCTGCAATGGTGGTTTGCGCTTGGATTGTCGCCTTTTTTCCAATTATCTCCAACACCACCCTGGGATTAAACAGTGTCGATCACAACCTCCTTAACCTGTTTCAACTGTACAAGGCCAATCGCTGGCAAACCTTGATCTACTTGCGTCTGCCCAGTGCTCTGCCCTATTTTCTGGGGGGCCTGCGCATTAGCGGCGGCCTTTCTTTGATCGGGGCCGTGGTGGCGGAGTTTGTCGCCGGCACCGGTGGGCAACGGGCTGGGATCGCCTACCAAATCTTGATCTCCAGCTTTAATTTGCAAGTGCCTCGCATGTTTGCCGCCCTGGTGCTGGTTACCGGCCTGGGGATCCTGATCTTTGTGGCCTTGAGCGCCTTGTCGGACAGGATATTGGGCAGGTGGCACGAGAGCGCTGTGCGCCGCGAGAACTGATTTTTGCCGTAAAGCCGGCAGAAGCGGTTTCGCAAAAGGCATAGGGATCCCTCTCTTTATCAGATAAAGCAAAGCTGGAGCAAAAAGGCTCAGATCTGCGATCTGAGCCTATCTTGACCTGTTATTGTCAGATGCCAGGAACCAGACTCGAACTGGTGACACGAGGATTTTCAGTCCTCTGCTCTACCAACTGAGCTATCCCGGCTCTGGAACCATCATTTTAGGATGCCGAGAGGGCTTTTGGCAACGGGTGGCGCCCCTCGCTTTAGCCAATTAGCTTTTCCAGGGCATCCATCTGGGGGATGCAGAGGATGTCCCGCTGCCGATCCCGGCGGATCAGCTCCTCCTGCTCCAGCTTGGAAAGGACGCGGGTAACCGTTTCCCGGGCCAGGCCACTCAAGCTGCTCAGCTCCCGGTGGGGCAAATTGGGGATTTCTACCCCCTTGCGACCGACCCGCCCCCGGGACTCCGCCAAGAAGAGCAGGATATCGGCGACGCGAGCGACGCTGCTGGCCTCCCGCAATTGCAGGCGACGGTTGATCTGCCGTAAACGTCGCGACATGAGCTGGGCAAGGCGGATGGCAACCTGCGCATCGGCAGCCAAAAGAGCCAGAAAGTTCTGGGCCGACAGACAGCAGACCTTGGTGGCTGTCAGGGCAATCACATCGCTGGAGCGGGGCGCCTCGTCCAAGGCGGCCATTTCCCCGAAGATCTCCCCTGGGCCAAGAATGGTGAGGGTAACCTCCCGGCCCTCCAGATCGTGGGTGCGAATCTTGACCCAACCCTCCAGGATGAAATAGACGGCGTTGCCCCAGTCGTTCTGTAACAGGATGGCCTGGTTGACAGGGTGGGAGCGCAGCGACATCTGGCGAGCCAGCGGCTCTAGGACCTCAGGGGAAAAGCCTTCAAACAGAAACATCAGGCGTAAATCTTCAGCCCTTACCTCGCTCACCCTTGATTCCTCCTGCACCGCCTCGATTCTTGCCCAATTCTCTTCCCAGAGAAAAACTCTTCACCTGACCGTCGCCTGGGATCCGGATCCCTGTTTAACAGGGGCTGCGGCCAGCCTCTAACCCGGAAACGGCAGAATGTGCTTTGCTGGTAACCATTCTCCCGAGGTTGGGCAGTTTGAGTCGAGACCTAGCTCTGCTGCAGTTGCGCTTGCCAATCTTGGCTGGTATCCAAAACCTGCAGAAAACGCCGCTCCCCCTCGGAAAAGTCCTGCCACTGCGCCTGTTGCTGGGCAAGGAGATCGGCGGTGGCATCGGCAATGTCGGCGACGTTCAGCGGCTCACCCGGGCCCGATGAAGGGGGCGTTCGCCGTTGCAGGCGCTCTCGGAGGACAGGTTCAGGGGCGTGGCAGTGGAGGATGCGCAACGGGATCCCGCACTGTTGGGCCTGTTCAATCGCCATGCCCCGCAGCGCCTGCCGGTCAAACTTGGCGTCCAGAATCACGCTGTAACCTTCCTGGGCCAACTCTACTCCCAACTGCACCAGGCGGCGGTAAGTCCTGTCGGTCATCTCTGGCGTGTACACCTCTGGCCCCCCGCGCTGCCGCAAAGGGATCCCGGCCAAATGCTTGCGCACGGCGTCGGAGCGGATGTGGATGGCCCCTCGCTGGCGGGCCAGGTGGCGGGCCACTGTACTTTTGCCCGCTCCCGACAGGCCGGCCATCAGAAACAACTGCCCCTGTTTGGGGAGGGTGTATTCCCAGGCGAGGCGGTAGTAGCGGGCGGCGGTGTGGAAGGCGTTGGCTTTGGCTGCTGGCGACGCGGCGGGATCGTCTAGCAAAAAAGAGGTGACCTTGGCCCGCACGTAGGCCTGGCGATTGAGGTAGATGGGCAAGATCTTCAGTCCTTCCCAATCGCCTGTCTCTTCCAGGTAGGTGTTCAAATAGGCGTTGCCCAGGTCGGAGCGGTGGCGGGCATCCAGATCCATCACTCCGTAGGACACGTCGTACATCGTATCCACAAAGCGGAAGGCCTCGTTGAACTCGATGCAATCAAACAGCAAGATCTTGCCTTCCCACCAACAGATGTTGCCCAGGTGCAGATCCCCGTGGCCTTCGCGGATGCGGTCTTGCTCAATTCTCTGGTAAAACAACTCCTGCCGCTCGGCAAAAAAGCGATCCGTGTACGCTTGGGTCTCCTGATACTGCTCAGCCGTCTGGGGGCCGCCGATGTAGCGCTGGGTTTGGGCGTAATTCTCGTCGAAGGCCTCCCGTACCCGCTCTGGTCGGCCAAAGCTGCGGATGTAGTCGTTGGTCTCGGCCTGGGCATGAAAGGCCGCCACCACCCGCCCCAGCTCCTCCAGGAGGGCTGGCGTCAGCTCCCCCCGGTCAAACAGATTGCTGAACAACTGTTCTTGGGGAAATTGCCGCATCTGCAGGGCGTACTCCACAGGCTCTCCGCCGCCGTCAAATCGAAATCGTTCCTCGCTTTGCACAATCGGCAACACCTGCAGATAAAGTCCGGGGGCTCCTCGCTGGTTCAGGCGCAGCTCTTCTTGACAAAAGTGGCGCCGCCGCTCCAGGGTGGTGAAATTCAAAAAGCCAAAATCCAGCGGCTTCTTCACCTTATAGGCGTAGTCCCCTGTCAAGAGAATGTAGGAAATGTGGGTTTGGACGAGCTGAATCGGCTCCCGCACCGGATGGGGGTAAAACCCCGGCTCCAACATCGCTTGGATTAGCGGCGGCAGGTGGGCATCGGCCATAAAGATGGAGACGGAAAAGTCAGGGATCCCCATTTTCCTCCAAATTGCCCTCAGCTTAGTCTCCCAAGGGCAGGGCGGCCGCTTGCGGTGAAAGACGGATAATGCTGATCCCCTGTTTGACCAAAGTATCTTGAGCGGCAGCAGAAAGGGCGTAGGGCCAGACCAGATACTTAGTGTTGATGTAGTCTCGCCCCCGCTTGGCCAGGCTCACCTGTTCAGAGAGCATACGCACCTCCGGCCCGCGGGTGATGATGGCTTCGGCGCGGCGGATGCGCTGCATCAGTTGGCTGAACAGCTCTTGGGGCTGCTGCACGAAGACCACAATGGCCAAGTCACAGGGGTTGTAGTAGTTGCCGCTGCCGCAGAGGAGCAGGGCCTCGCTGGCGAGAACAAGGGTCTCCTGGTCTCCCAAGGCCACCACCGGGTAGAGAAAGGTGCGCACGTCCTCCGGCTGCCAGTGATTGAAGGAGTAGCTGTCCACCTCTCCCCGCACCCAAGAGGAGATGGCCGGAAAAACCGCTTCGCTCAGCAGCCGATAGGCCGTCTGCGGTCGCCCTAGCCAGCAGAGGGCATTCTCGTAGAAACTCTCGTTCTCCAACAGGTGAGGGGTGAGAGGAGTGGCCATAGACTTGGATCCGGGCAGGGCCTCCTCCAGCATGCCTAGTCGGAGATGGTTAAGGCAATTTTGCCCAAAACGGATCCCTGTTCCAGCAGCCGGTGAGCGGCAGCCGCTTCGGCCAGGGGAAAGGTGTGGCTGAGCCGGATGTGCAGTTGGCCTTGGTCAATGAGGCGGGCGCACTGCCGGAGGATCTCCGCCTGGTTTTGCCGGGCAACGATAAGGTTCTTCAGCATCGGGGTGAGCATCAGCTCAAAGCTCACTCGCAAGTTGCGGTCGCGGGCCACCCGCCAATCGGTCTCTGGGGCCGGCGCCAGCAGGGTCACGAGATCGCCGTACACGCGCACGGCAGGGAAGGTCTGCTCCAGCACCGGGCCGCCAAGGGTATCGAGAGCAAGATCCACTCCCTCCTCCTCCGTCCAATCCAGAACGGCCCGCACAAAGTCGGTCTGGCGATAGAAGATGGGCAAGCTGGCCCCCAGCGAACGGACAAACTCGGCCTTTTCCGGCGTGCTCACAGTGGTAGCCACTTGGCATCCCCGCAGACGGGCCAGTTGGATGGCCACATGGCCGACACCCCCTGCCCCGGCATGGATGAGCGCCCTTTGGCCGGCCTGCAACCGTCCCCGGTCGTAGAGGGCTTCCCAGGCGGTGATCAGCACCAGGGGGGCAGCGGCAGCCTCGGCAAAGCTGAGGGACTTGGGCTTGGGAGCAACAAAGCGCTCGTCCACCACGATTAGCTCGGCGTAGTTCCCCGCCTGCCTGCCCAGGCCGCCGTGGCAGAAGTAAACTTCGTCCCCAACCCGAAACTGCCTGACCCCGGATCCCACGGCTTCTACAACGCCGGCGCCATCACATCCCAAAATGGCCGGCATCTCTTCAGGGTAGAAGGTGCCTCGCCGCCGCAGCTTGGTGTCGATGGGGTTGACGCCGGCGGCCTTGAGGCGGACACGCAGCTCCCGCTCGCCGCGGATCTCAGGGTCGGGCACCTCCTGAAGCTGCAAAACCTCCGGCCCACCGGGCACGCTCATGAGGATGGCTTTCATCTTCTCAGGTGTTCAGGCTCGGTTTGGCTCGACCTGCTGCCCCGCGATTGCCGCTGCGCTACTGAAGATACACCGGCAAGGGGGTCTCTGAACAATGGTTAGTAGCATAAGCCAAGAGAACCGCTCCTGGGAAGGCAGGGATCCCTTGCCTTACACTAGGCTTCGGAGTTGTGGAGGCAAGCGGTAGCCTATGCACGCAGGTGGTTCTGGCTCTCTCGGCGGCAAGGCGCGGTCAAACAGAGCTGGCCTTGGATCGGCCTCCTGGCTCTGCTGGGGTAACCCAGCCTATTGGGATGCTGCTGGGTTAATGCTCTTGGGGAGCCTGCTCATCGTCTACCGCTGGCGGGGCACCCTGCCGCTGTTGATTAACCCCGCCTACGTAAACGTGGCTCTGCTGGCCGGCCTGTGCCTACTGGGCCTGGGGATTAGCCGGTGGCGGGGGGCCAAAGTCGCACCTTCGGAAAGCCATGTCTCCTTGTTGGGGCCGCGCCTGGGGGCAGCGCTCTTGATCCTGACGGCGCTGCTGGGGTTTTGGGTCGAGCCCCGTCCCCTCTCCAGCCAGACGGCCCTCAACCGGGGGGTATCTCCCTATCTGGGTGCCTCTCGCAGCCAGCCGCAAGCTTTTCGTCCCAAGATTGACCCACGCCAGCGCACCCTGCTGGACTGGGTGCGCACCTTGGATGTCTACCCGGATCCCTATACCTATGAAGGCCAGCCGGTGCGGGTGCAGGGGTTCGTCGTTCCTGACGAGCGGCCTGACCACTTTGTCATCGCTCGCTTTTTGGTAAGTTGCTGCGCTGCCGACGCCTACCCAGTCGGCTTGCCGGTGCGCTGGCCCCGCTCGGAGGAGCTGGCCCCGGACAGTTGGCTGCGTCTGGAAGGGCGGATGGCCGTGGAGCAGCGGGATGGCCAGCCTCAGTTGGTGATCCTGGCCGAGCAGGTGGAGCCGCTGCCGGTGCCGGCCAATCCCTACGCCGACGAGTAGGTTAGATGTCGGTTTCGCTCAGTTTGGTGCTCATGTAATCGAAGGGCTCGGCCACAAAGCTGTAATCCTCGTCGGAGCCGAGCAGCTCCAGGGTGCGCTGCTTCATGTTCTGGATCCCGATCACCGTCGGGGCAATCGGCACCCCCAGGGAGTTGTAGGTTTCCCGCAGGCCAGCCAGGACGCGCTCGTCCAAGATGCTGGTATCAGCGGCCACCAGGGCGTAGGAAGCGTAGCGCAGGAAGTAGTCCATATCCCGCAAACAGGTGGCGTAGCGGCGGGTGGTATAGGCGTTGCCCCCCGGACGGATCAGGTCTGGCACCTGGGCGAACATAGCCGCGGCAGCCGTTTTGACAATGTCCACTGAGTTGAGGTTAATCACCTTCACGGCCTTGATGCGCCGCAGACCCGAATCGTAAAAGGCCTTGAGCGCGTCCATGGCGTCCCGATCCAGGTAGCGGCCTGTCAGGTCGTAGCTTTTGATCAGTGTGGTCACAGCATCCCGCATATCCCCAACTCCGTTCCGTCTTTCGTCTTTTGTGAAAAGGCTGAGCTGAAAAAATGAGAAGAAGTCTTGCCAGGCACAACCCGGGGCTACCCTCGGAAGAGCGAGCCAAATTCCGCCCGCCAAGGCATTCCCGGCTTTCCGTCGCCATCACGCAGTCTAGCACGCGGGGGGTTCTTCCCCGCTTTAGACAATGACAAATGTTGTTACGAAACCCCTTCCGGCAGCAGCACCCGCAGCGGCCTGAGCCAGGTGTCCTGGTGTTGTCCTAACCCCAAAAACTCCCCCTCCCCGCTCATCACCCGCAAGGTCTTGGCAGCGACCCGCGAGGGATCCAGAGGAATGGCCTGACCTTGTCGCCAGCGCTGCGCCTCAGCCGGAGATAAGGATACTGAGTCCCAGCCGCGAAATCCCCACTCAATCGGCAGCAAGGCGGCGGCGGGATCGGCGGATCCCTGCCACCTCTCCAGGGGCAGGCTCTCTTCGCTGCGAAAAGGGCCACTTTGCAGCCGTCGCAGGCGGCTCATCAAGCCTCCGCAGCCCAATTTCTCCCCCAGGTCGCGGGCGAGGGCGCGGATGTAGGTGCCGGGGCCACAGGCGATCTCCAGATCCACTTCCGGGAACTCGCCAGGGCGCCAGCCCAGGATCTGCAGGTGCCGAATCACCACCCGCCGCGGCTCCAGCCCCAGTTCTGCCGCCTTTGCCCCGGCCCGGGCCAGCTCATAGAGCTTTTTCCCTTGCCGCTTGATGGCGCTGTAGAGGGGCGGCACCTGCCAGATCTCGCCGACAAACTCCCGCAGACATTCCTCCACCTGCTCGCGGCTCAGCTCCGGACAAGGGGATCCCACCTGTACCTGCCCCTCGGCATCGTCGGTGTCGCTGCGCTGCCCAAAGCGGAAGGTTGCCCGATAGACCTTGTCCCCCGGCAGAAACGCCAAAAAGCGCGTCGCCCGCCCCACGGCAATGGGCAGAACTCCCGTCGCCGCCGGATCCAAAGTGCCGCCATGCCCCACCTGGCGAGTGCGCAAGACCCGCCGCACCGTCGCCACACAGTCGTGGGAGGTGAGCCCTGCTGGTTTATCCAGGTTGAGAAAGCCCTCCAGGGATCCCATGCTGCGCATCACCCATCAGCAATTAAGATTTGTAACCGAACTGCCGCAGCGCTTAACATAGGGTTAATTTCTGTCTGCGAGTTTGAAGCACCTATGGCGCAATCTGGCCTATTCCCTCAGCCTATCTGGCAACGCCTATTGATGATCGCCCCTTTTTTCCTGTGGGGCTCGGCGATGGTGGCAATGCGAGATGCCCTCTCCGAGACCACTCCTCTCTTCATTGCCATTCTGCGGCTGTTGCCAGCCGGGATCCTGGTTTTGGCCTTTCGGCTTTGGCAAGGGCGGGCTTCTAAGGCCTCTCAGCCCTGGCATCCCCAGGGGCTGCAGGGGTGGCTGTGGGTCTTGGCCTTCGCCTTGGTGGACGGCACCTGTTTTCAGGGATTTTTGGCGCAAGGGTTGAGAGAGACCGGCGCCGGCTTGGGATCCGTACTGATCGACTCGCAGCCGCTGGCGGTGGCCCTGATGGCCACCTGGTTTTACCGGGAGCGGATGGGATCCCTGGGCTGGCTGAGCCTGGGGCTGGGCGTGGTCGGCATCGGCCTTATCGGCCTCGGTGGGGAGGGATCCCTGCAGGTGGGGGCCGGCGTGGTCTGGATGTTGCTGGCCTCCCTGTCGATGGCCGTAGGCACGGTGATGATGCCGAAGGTGGCGGAGGTGGCCGATCCGGTGTTGGCGACGGGCTGGCACATGGTGTTGGGCAGCCTGCCCTTGATCCTGCTCTCGGCGCTAACAGAAAGCGAGCAATGGCAGCACCTGAGCGGCGCCCACTGGCTGGGCCTGCTCTACGCCTCCGTGCTGGGGAGCGCCGTGGCCTACGCCCTCTTCTTCTACTTCGCCTCTCAGGAAAACCTCACCGAATTCAGCTCCCTCACGTTTCTCACCCCCATCTTTGCCCTCCTCTTCGGCAGCACCTTCCTGGGCGAGACCCTGACCCTGCTGCAATGGGTGGGGGTGGGCATTACCCTGGTCTGCGTGTATGTAATCAACCACCGGCAGGAGTGGCAGGAGCGCCTGCGCTTGGCCTGGCCAGGGATCCTCTCGGAGCTGGGCCTGGAGTTCAGCACCGTCGAGATTCGCGATGGCCGGCCCGACTGAAGAGGCCTTCTCCTAGGGGGGCAGGAACCCCATCGCCTCCCGCACCCTTTGCAGCGTTGGCTCGGCAACAGCGCGAGCTTTGGCGGCATTTTCCCGGATCAGCGCCAGCAGATAGTCGGGGTTGCTCCAGAGCTCTCGGTAGCGCTGCTGAATGGGCTCTAGGGTGGCGATAATGCTGTCGGCGAGGAGGGGCTTGAACTGTCCCCACCCCATCTCAGCACACTCAGCCGCCACCTCCTCCTTGCTTTTGCCGGAGGTGAGCATGTAGATCGTCAGCAAATTGTGGGCCTCCGGGCGTGCCGGGTCGTCGAAGGCGATGCCCCGAATCGGGTCGGTCTTGCATTTTTGGATCTTCTTGCGGATCGTGTCGGGGTCGTCCAGCAGGTGAATGCGGCTGAAATCCGAGGGATCCGACTTAGACATTTTGCGGGTGCCATCGGTCAAGCTCATGATCCGCGCCCCCTGCGGGCGAATCAGCGCCTCTGGGATCACAAACACCTCGCCAAAGCGGTCGTTAAAGCGGCGGGCAATATCTCGACACAGCTCGATGTGCTGCCGCTGATCCTCCCCTACCGGCACATACTTGGGCTGGTAGAGGAGAATATCCGCCGCCTGCAAAATCGGGTAGCTGAACAGGCCAACGCTGGTCTCCTCCCCCTGTTTCTCTTTTTTTTCCTTGTATTGGATCATGCGCTCCGCCCAGTTCATGGGCGTGATGGTGGTGAACAGCCAGGCCAGCTCCGTGTGGGCGGGCACGTGGGACTGCACAAACAGCACACAGTGCTCCAGGCTGAGGCCACAGGCCAGGTAGAGGGCAAACAGAGAACGGGTGCGCTCCCTCAGCAGCTTGGGATCCTGGGGCACAGTAATGGCATGTTGATCCACAATGCAAAAGAAGTTCTCGTAGTGCTCCTGCTCGGCCACCCAGTTTTTAATGGCCCCCAAGTAATTGCCCAGGTGCAACTCGCCGGAGGGCTGGATTCCAGAAAGCGTGCGCGGTTTGGCCATAGGAAAAGCAATCTCAAACGCCAACAAGAGGGGGGACGAGAACCAAGAAAGTCTTTGTTCAGGATATCAAGAGAGCCGCAACCCGTTGGTTTATGAGGGAAGAAAGACACCAACCCGAGAACATGGCAGACCCGGAGCCAGAACTGCTGCGTGCTGCCAACCACTACGTGCTGCTGATCCCAGGCCTGCCAGAGCAATTTCTCACCCCCGAGGAATTGCAGGAGTTCCTTGTGCGACTGCTGCAGGAGCATCCCCACCTGGTGGATGCAGATCTGGCCCGCTACCCCACCCCTCAAGCCCAGGCGCAACGGCTCATCGACACGGCCTGTGAGGTGGAGGTCTCTCCCGGCGAAACCGTGCAGTGGCACCCTGTACGCCTGCGCAAGCGCCCCTCAGCTTCTTCTCGCCCGGGCCAGCATCCGGCTTAAGGCCCACAGGCATGCTACAACGCAAAGAAGAGATACCCTATCCTGCGCTCCAAGGGGGTCAATCATGCCGCGCAGCATGAAGAACGACAACTTCATCGACAAAACCTTCACCGTCATGGCTGACCTGATCCTGAAGCTGATCCCGGGGGTGAGCCCTGACCAGAAGAAGGCCTTTGCCTACTACCGGGACGGCATGGCGGCCCAGAGCGAGGGAGAATATGCCGAGGCCCTAGAAAACTACCGAGAAGCCCTGGCCCTGGAGCAAGGCGACGAAGACCGCAGCTACATCCTCTACAACATGGGCCTGATCTACCAGAGCAACGGCGAACTGGACAAAGCCCTGGAGTACTACCACCAGGCCCTGGAGCTCAACCCCCGTCTCTGTTCTGCCCTAAATAACATTGCCGTCTTGCTGCACCACAAGGGCGAGCAAAGCCTGCAGGCCGGGGACGAGGAGACGGCAGAGGCCCTGTTCGATGAGGCAGCTCAATACTGGATCCGCGCCATTCGCATCGCGCCCAACAACTACATCGAGGCGCAAAACTGGCTCAAGACCACGGGACGCGCCAACCTGGAGCTGTATTGAGCTTTCTCCCAAGTGCCTAAGTTCAGCTAGGTTAGTTAGGCTAGTTAAAAGTTAGATTGGTAACCCGGTAACCTGCCGGCAGGAGGGGAAGATGCTGAAACGGGAGGAAGTACGACACGTCGCCCACCTCGCGCGGCTGGAGCTAACCGAGGAGGAAGAAATCCAGTTCACCCAACAACTGGCAGACATCCTGGCCTATGTGGAACAACTGAAAGAACTGGATACAGAAGGGGTAGAGCCCACCTTTCACGTGTTGGACATGGAGCTGCCCACTCGCCCCGATGAAGTGGAGCCCTACCCCGACATTGAAGGGATCCTGGCCAACGCCCCCGACCGCGCCGACATGTTCTTCAAGGTGCCCCGCATCCTGGAGGAGGAAGACTAGCCACCTTGTAGTGCAGCTACGAGCCACAACAGCTTCTGCTCTTCGGCGGGGGAGGGGGCACATCCAAAGCCGGGTTGCACTCAAAGAAGCCCAGCGGCTTGAGCATAAAGCCGATGTAGCTAACCGGCATCACCGGCCAGTCTTCGGTGCGGGGGAAGTGGTTGCAGCCAAAGCTGTACCAGAGCACCAGGCGGGTATTTTCGAGGGATCGGTTGGCTTGGGTCCATTTCACCAGCCCTTCCCCACCGGGGTGTTGGTTGGGGTAGTCCCCCGCCGGGAACTTCTCCTGGGGATGGTAGGGGGTAGCCCAGAGATGGTGCTCCAAATATCCAGCCCGCTTGGAGATCCAGGAGTCAGGGTGGGCCAGGAGCCGGACATTTTCTCCTGGGAGCAACTTGTACCCCACCGGTTGCCCCAGGCGGTTACGGCGGTTGGGGTTGACGATCTTCCAGTAGCGCCCCCGCAAGGGATCCACCGTTTGCTTGGCTTCCTGCTCGGTTTTGAGCAGGGTGGAGCGGGCGCGAAAGGCGTTGCCGTAGGGGTTCTCCGGCCCCAGCGGCAGCGGCTCGGCGTGGACTTCGTAGAGGGAGTTGCCCGGCCCATCCACTGCCATGTCCAGGCGAACGGTGAAAAAGTGCTGGTGGTTGAGTCCGGACAATTGGGGTGCTACCAAGACGCCAAACTCTGGCTCCTCCCCCGGCAGGGTGGCGCAGGTGTTGATGATGCCGGTGAGCTTGGCCTCGAACTCCAGCGTGCCGTCCTGGTAGAAGTACCAGAAAAAGCCGTAGTCGTAGTTGCCGATGGTGGTAAAGAAAGAGAGCACCAGCCGCCGCGAGCGCCGCACCTGGGCTCGCTCCGTGCGCCAGTCGGTGTGCTTCCAGAGCACGCCGAAGTCCTCCTCGTGCATGCAGACGGCGTTTTTGAGGAGCATAGGCTCGCCGCTGTTGCTGGGCAGCCAGGCATCGAAGTAGTAGATCTCCCCCAGACAGTCGCAGCCCAGGCGCAGGGAATTGGCCTGCATGCCGATGCCGTATTCCCCCACGTCAAAGGCGTTCTTGCGGCAGTGGGGATCCCGCGGATCGCCATAGGGCACCACCATCTCGGCTACTGAGGCGCGGTAGAGGATAGGGCGAAGGCGGCCCTGATCCTCATAGCTCACCTGGTGCAGCACCAGCCCCTCGCGGGGGTTAAAGCTGATGCGCAGATCCCACTTCTGCCAGCGGATGTGGTGGCCTTCCACTTGGAAGCTCACTCCCTGGGGCTGGGTAATTTCCAAAGGCTTCAAATCCCGCCGAAACTCTTTGAAGAAGAGCTCGTCAAAATTGCCATCTTCCGGCGGCAGGGGCCACAGGCCGCGATCCTCCACCTTGATCACCTGCATTTGGTTGAGGTCGATCCAGGGGTAGAGGCCCTCGAGGGGACGGGCATAGGCATTGTCGTAAGGGGAAGTGCGCAGGAAACACAGGCCCCGCACCAGGCGCCGCCCCTCTTCTTCCGGGATCCCAAAGTAGCCCACCGTCCAGTAGTCCACCATCACCCGCTCCACATCGGCAATGCCCCGCCGCTGCAGGGCGGCCAGAAATTGGGGATCCTCCTTGAGCAGGCGGTCACAGGCGTAGACCTCATCGTCCAAAAGGGGCGGCTGCACGCCGGGGACGAGCTGCCAAAAGCACACCTGCTGCCGGGAGAGGGAGACCACCGCCTCGTAGGTGCTGCCCTCGGCGGGATCCAACAGCACCACAAACGCCTGCCGATCCCAGGGTTGGCCGGGCTGCCACGCTTCCATCCAAGGCCGCTCCGGCTCCTGCAGTTGGATAGTAACGAAGCGGCAGCGGGCGGCGAGAGGACGCTCCTGACGCAAGATTTTGACCACTTCCCGGATTTCTTCGCCATTCAAGGGATCCAGGGGGTGGCTTGGCCATTCGGGCCGGACAGCCGCGGTTGTGGCAGAAAGCGATCGCTCCTGCTCCTGCAGAGCAGGCTGAGGACTGCGAGGAAGTTCACAAATCACAGGAATAACCTTGAATTCTACGGAAACAAGTTGGCTAGAAAAAATCTGCTGAAAAATGCCGAAGGGATTTCTTTCACCCGCCACCGCAGGCGCTGCCGACAACACGAGGGATCCGGGCCAAAAGGGAAGAGCTCTGCTCCCCTAGGTCAAGGCCAAGCTACCTCGCAGGAATGACCAGCAAGAGGACAAGCCCAAAGAATGCCACGAGAAACGCGGCTTTGTTAAGTCGGCCAAGCTGGCGGATGTCCCAATTCGTCTGAGGATCCCCGCCCGCTAACCAAAGGAAGAGGGCAGCGGCACCTTAAGCAGCCGCGCTACCGCAAACCGAAAAATATCGAACAATCGCCAGAAACTAACTATAGGTTTCCAAGGGAAAAGATCCCAGCTCAAAATCAGCAGTAATTGCTTTAGGCCAAACGTGGCATAGGGCAGCATAAAAAAGGATCAACGCTTCACGCAGGCTGAGGGCACAGCCGCCAGGAAGGAGCTCGATGCAGCACTGCTCTCTTCTCAACGCGAACTCACTTCGGCTTGCCCTAACCCCACCTGCTAGGGGGATCCCTAGTGTTGGGATCCAAGGCGCAACTGCCCATTACTATAGCAGAGGCTCCCCCCTCGGCCACAAGCTGCGGGCAAGAGTCGGCTCTCCGGATCTGAAGTTTAGCGTGAAGTAAAGACCTTGTATTGGCTAACACATCTTTGAGCAGAGTACTGAAATCATGCTTAAAGCTAAGGATTTCTGGCAAGAGGATCTCTCAGATCTGTATGAGGATCGTCCACAATGAGGTAGCGCTGGTGGAACAACCAACCGTTTTGGTGGGGGAGATGGTTTCAACTCAACACCGCCTGGTGCCGGTGCGGCCAGAAGACGGCGGCTTTTATCCAGAGCATCTCTTTTTGGCTCTGGAGGCCACCCAACTGGGCTATTGGCAACTGGATCTGCGCAGCGGGGAGCTGAGCAGTTCCCCTCAGTGCAAGGCCAAGTACGGACGGGATCCCGGCGAGGAGTTCACTCTGGAGATGTTTTTCGAGAGCGTTCACCCCGAAGATCGCCAGAGGGTGAAGGAAGCTTTCCAGTTGGCGGGGCCTAGAGCATTGGAGGGGGATCCCAACTTG
>Ga0197142_1001739_pt1 | contig 19577 bp, 18 predicted proteins | sample GBS60_MetaG_FD_148614 | JGI IMG/M metagenome (GOLD analysis project Ga0197142, IMG submission 148614) | Sediment microbial communities from Great Boiling Springs, Gerlach, Nevada, United States - GBS 60_MetaG | ecosystem: Environmental > Aquatic > Thermal springs > Hot (42-90C) > Sediment... | reverse complement strand
AAGCAAAATTGAATGGCTATGCTGATGACCCGGTAGTCAAGGCTTCAATGGAATTTCAAAAAAGGGATATAATAATCCGTGCTTATTATCAATCAAAAATCGTTGATAAAATAAAGGTAAAAGAGAGTGAAATTAGAAGATTGTATGATCAATTAACAAGTCAGTATCATCTTGCTGAGATTGTTGTTAATAATGATTCTCTTGCACAATTTATAAAGAAAGAGTTAAAAAAGGGAGTGCCTTTTGAATCCTTACTCGCATATTCACTTGATACAATCACTCCGGGTGGCGACATCGGAATGAACTCTGAATATTCGATACCACCTGAGGTGCTTAAGGTTCTAAAAAAGACAAAACAAGGCGGGGTTGCTGGTCCAATAAAACTTGGTGACTATATCTACTTTTTAAAAATTAAAGAACGGACACAGCTTAATACCCCCAAATATGAAGAGGTGAGAGAGAATATATATAACAATCTGTGGCGTGAAAAAGTGATGAAGAAAGGCGAAGAATTTGTTGATAAGTTGATTAAGGATGCAAAGATAGAATACAATCAAGCAGGTATTGATTTGTTATTAAAACCAGAGTCCACGCTGACCGAGGAGGAATTGAATACCTGGGTAGTAAAAAAATATGATACAAATTTTGTAAGGGTTAAGACAGTGATCAATGCAGTACAGGTGCATTTAAGAAGGGCACCTAACCTTGACCCTAAATCATTGATTGATGCGGAAATCGTTCCTGACCTTGTTTATGATTTGGCGGTAAAAGAAAAGGCAGAAAGAAGCCCTAAAATTCAGCGCGAATTAAAAAAGGCACTCAATTTTCTCATTTATCAAAAATATTATTCCGACAATGTCTTTGATAAAGTTAATGTTGATTCACAGAGTGTAATTGAATATTTCAATCAGCATAAAGCAGATTATCAAGGGAAAAAGTTGAATGATGTGTACACTCTAATTTTTGCCAAACTGCGTGATGAAAGAACAGGACTTTTAAGAGATAGTTTATTCACAAGTCTGAGGGCAAAGTATCAACCTTTGTTGAATCAAAAAGTTTATGCAAAATTATTGAAGGGAGAGAAAAAATGAACTTCTTAAAAAAAGAAAAAAAATTGATAACATTGTTTACATTTTTTCTGATTTGCATTATATCGGTTAATATTTCCTGTGCTAAAAAAGAGAAGAATGTTCTTGTCCGGGTTGATGGTTCCACACTTACCCTTGAAGAATTTCAAAAATATATACCAGAATCCGAGTATAAAAATCTACCTGAGGAAACGATTACCGAGATTTTGAACAACTGGGCAAATCAACAAATACTCTATCTTGAAGCCAGGAAAAGAGGGATTGATAAAGAAGATTCAGTGAGATTGCTCATTGACCAGTATACAAAAAATTTGATGGCAATGGCTCTGATCCGTCGTTCATTCGGTAATACAACCGTCAGTGAAATAGAGATATTGAACTATTTTACCACGCATCAGGAAGAATTCACATATGCTGTCAAACTCGCCCAGATTGTCCTTCCCAGTTATGAATCAGCAATGGTCACATACAATGAAATAAGAGCAGGTGCAGATTTTATGAAACTGGCAAAGGAGAGGTCGCTTACCAGGATGGAGAATCCTGAGAATCCAAGGATTGTTACAGAATATCTACCCCGTGGAAGAATTGGGGATTTTGCAAGTGAAGAGGTCATTTTCAATCTCAAAATAAATGAGGTTTCTGAACCGATTTCTTATATTCAGGGGACCTATCTGATTGTGAAACTACTGGACAAGAAAAAGATACTGGCAAGACCTGAATTGAATGATGAGTTAAAAGGCCAGATTTATAACTATCTCATTTCAAAGAAATATCAAGATTTTTTCCAGAATTTTCTGGATAGCCTCAAAACCGTTTATAAGGTGACTACTGATTTAGAACTTTTGAAGAAATGAGTCTCTTTCTACTATTCGTATTCTCAACCCTGGCGGATAGAATCGTCGCAGTAGTCGATGATGGTATTATTTTAGAAAGCGAAGTCAGTGAATATGCATCATTTATTTCTGCTGACCCTGTAATGCAAAAAAATTTTTCCAGTTATGAAGAGATAAGAACGAATGTAATAAATGGTCTTATTTCGAGAAGACTTTTACTTTTGCAGGCAGAAAAAGAATCGATCTCGGTCTCCAGAGAAGATGTTTTGAAACGCGTCCAGGAAAGACTGGAATTAGTAAAACAGAGGTTTCCCTCAGAGGCAGATTTTTATAATGCACTTGAATTACAGGGTCTTACAATCGATGAATTGAAGAGGAACTACGAAGATAGTATAAGAACAGAAATCTTGATGCAACAGATAGTCCAGAAAAAACTGGCAGCAAAGATTATGGTTTCTCCCATTGCGGTAAAAAAATTTTACGAAGAAAATAAAGATTCTATCGCTATCCTTCCAGGCAGGATAAAACTTGCACACATTTTGCTTCCATTAAGACCGAGTGAAGATTCATTGAAAAAAGGATTTGAAAGGGCGGTTGAGATTTATCAATTATTAATGCACGGTGCTGATTTTGCTACAGTTGCCCGGGAATTTTCTGATGATGAAAATTCAAAAAAGAATGGTGGAATGCTGGGAAGGATAAAGAAGGGTGAGATGATTGAAGAATTTGAAAGAGTGATTTTTACCCTTAAACCCGGTGTAGTATCGCAGCCATTCCCAACCCGATTTGGATACCACATTGTAGAGGTTTTAAATAAAGGGAGTGATTGGGTTCTTGCAAGGCAGATATTGATAAAGGTTTTGCCCACAAGGTCGGATACATTGAGATGCGAAAAACTTGCTGAGAAGATAAAGAATCTTGTCAAACAGGGTGCAGATTTTGATAGCCTCGGCAAAATTTATTCAGTAGTTCCTGAAACAGATTTAGGGGAATTCTTTATAAAACAAATCATACCACCCTATGATGAGATTATTAAAAATCTTGAAACCGGTGATGTGAGTGAACCGATATTGACACCTGATGGCTATCACCTGCTTTATGCGCGGGAAAAGATTCCTGAAAAAATAATGACCTTTGATGAAATGAGAGAACAGATATATCAGTATCTATACTGGCAGGAGTTACAGAATTTATATAGCAGTTATATTGAGGAGATTGAATCCCGGACATATGTAGAGATTTTTTATTAACACTTTAATTTAAAAACACACTATAACTAATTATCGTCCTCCTCTATCAATTTTTGATAGTAAATACTAAAGAATTCAAGATTCACATAATTCCATTTAAAAACTCCTGAAATTTCGTAAGTTTTAGACTTTTTATAGTGCATCTTCCCCCTTGACAAATTGCAAATAATATGTAAAATGGGGTGAAATGGGGAAAAATGGGAAATATTAGGTTCAGGGGATTTTTTAAGCATATAATCGATGACCGGAAGCGGCTTGCTATTCCGAGCCAGTTTAGAGTTGTTTTAACTGCTGAATCTGAAGGTAAGGTGGTGATGACACCGGGTTATGATAATGAGATCGCTGTTTACGCATTAAAGACCTGGCAGGAGTTTGAGGATAAAGAATTGTTATCATTGTCAATGGACAAGGTCCAGGCACGAAGATATCGCCGTCACTTTACTTTCGGCATTAAAGAAGACCATCTTGATGCCCAGGGCAGGATTTTGATTCCTGATTTTCTCTTGGAGTATTCGGGAATAACGAAAGATGTGATAGTTGTCGGTGAAATTGATTATTTCAGTCTCTGGTCACCGGAAAATTATCAAAAGATTAAAGAACAAATAGATAAATATTATATTGAAGATGCAGAGACCATTGAAAAAATAAGGAGGTATGATGAAGGTCCAAATCGTTGAAGCAATAAAAAATAAAAAGGTCTCGTTCTTTCTCCCCAGTGGTGAGATCAACGAAGGGGAGTTTGAGACAATGGCAGAGAAGTTAAAGGGTATGATTGAATCAGGAGAATTTAATGTTATTATCGATCTTTCAAGGGTAACACACATAAACTACAAGATCGTTGGTGATCTGATTGAATTCCAGAAGAAATTCAAGGAATACGGTGGCGATATTAAACTCGTCAATGTTTCGCCTTATCTCTATAATATTCTCAGACTCTACGGATTCTATCCGTTTGAAATCTATCCATCCCGTCGTGCAGCACTAAAGAGTTTCCAGTAATTATTGATGTGGATAAATTCCACGAGCCGGTTCTTGTTAATGAGGTTATTTCCTGGATGGAACTAAGAGAAGATGGTATCTATTGTGATTGCACTGTTGGAGGCGGTGGACATCTCTTTATGATGCTTGAAAAAACACACAATACTCGTTTCATCGGAATTGACCAGGACCCAGAGGCACTGGATTTTGTCCGGGCAAAATTGGGCAGTTTTAAAGAAAGGGTTATTCTTTACGAAGGAAATTTTGCGCATTTAGATAGGATTATAAATGAGTTGAATATCAGAGGTCTTGATGGAATACTTTTTGACCTTGGTGCATCTTTTCATCAACTTACTACACCAGAAAGGGGTTTCAGTTTTAATCTTGATGGAAAATTATTAATGCAGATGTCTCCAGAATCAGTGCCATTATATAGAAAATTGCGTGCCGCCAATAAAGAGGAGATATTTAGTGTTTTAAAAACTTATGGAGATGTGCCAAATGCCCGAACTCTTGCTGGCGTTATATTTGAGCATCGCCATAAACTGCATACAACAATGGATTTGCGCAAACTGGTAGAAACAAAATTTTCAGGCAGATTTTTGAAGAAAAATCTGCATCGAGTATTCCAGGCATTTCGTATCTGGACAAATGAAGAATTAAAGAATTTAAAGGAAGGACTGATAAAGGCGGTGCACCTTCTTTTTCCCGGAAGAAGAATGATCGTTATTTCTTACCATTCAGGTGAAGACCGGATTGTGAAGAATGTGTTTCGGGATTTTGAAAAGAAAAAACTCTTAAGGCGACTGAACAAAAAAGTAATAAGACCTCAATTTGAGGAAATTCGTAAAAATCCTGCAGCAAGAAGTGCCCGGATGAGGGTGGTTGAAAAATGCGATTCCTGCTAATCTTTCTGCTTGTGATATTATATCTTTTTGGACTTGTTTACATTGAGAGTGAATTGGTTAAATTCAATATAAGAAAGGAGAATCTGAAAAATCATCTTCAGGAATTAAAAAATGAGAAAGCCAATCTAATGGCTAAGGTTGCTTCTCTTTCCAATCTTGCCCGGATTGAAACCGAAGCAAAAAAGCATGATTTTATATTTCCAGCAAAAGATGATATCCTCGGCGTGATAAAATGAGAAAGATAAAAATTTTTAATGCTCTACTCTTTATCGTTTCGTTTATTTTCTTTGGATATATTTTCTATATCCAGTGTATTAGATTTAGATACTATCAGGATCTTTCCAGACGTGAGCACCAAAAGAAGATAGTATTTTGCGGGACAAGGGGAAATATCTATGACCGCAATGGTTTGCCACTGGCACTCTCAGAGCCCTGTTTTTCTATCTTCTGCACACCAATTTATTCTCCAAATAAAAATAAACTCGCCCGTGGAATCGCAGAAATTTCTGAGCGTCCATTAAATGAAATAAAATCTCTGGTTGAGAAGAATAAATTTTTCTGGATAGAGAGAAAGGTAAGTATAAAAAAGCGGGATGAATATTTAAAACTTGATGACCCAAGCATTGGATTTACCCATGACTTGAACCGAATATACAATATGCCTGAAATATTTGGTAGTCTAATTGGTAAATGTAGTATTGATAATCGTGGCTTAGAAGGGCTGGAATTGTTATTTGATAATATCCTCACGGGCAAGAGCGGATTTGTAGTCTATCAAAAGGAACCAAATGGAGATATATTCCCATATTATAAATATCCAGAAAAAGAACCAATTCCAGGTCAGGATTTATATCTTACGATTGATCTACAAATGCAGACAATTCTGTATACAAATCTATCTGAATGTATGAAGAAAGAAGATGCACGAGGAGCAGCGGGTTTGATAATCAATCCGAAAACTGGAGAGATACTGGCGCTGGTGAATATCTGTTTGGAAAATAAACAAAGAAATTTAGTGGTCTGTGATGAATTTGAACCGGGTTCCACATTTAAACTCTTAGGACTTGTATATGCCCTGCAAAATGGAATAAAAGAAAGTGCAAAATTTGATACATATGGTGGTAAAATAAAAATAGATGGGCACATTATTAATGACTCTAAAAATTTTGGAACATTGACATTTCGTCAGGCAATTGCCCATTCAAGTAATGTTGTGATGGCTGAACTTTCAAAAAATTTTGACAAAGAAAATTTCCTGCTTCTGATTAAAGACTTTGGTTTTACCCAGATGACCGGCATCGAATTTCCAGGTGAGGTAAGAGGTAGATTGATGAAAGAAAAGAAGTTGAATAATATCGAATTTGCAACACTACTTTTTGGGCAGGGAATAACCTGCAACCTTTTACAGCTGGCATTTGCATACCAGGCAGTTGCCAGTGGTGGTATATTAAATAAACCTTTTATTATCCAGAAGGTGATGAATAAAACCCGTATAACTTATCAGGCAAAACCCTTAAAAGTTCGGCGTGTAATAGATGAAGAGATTGCCCGTAGGGTTACTGATATATTATGCAGTGTGGTTGAAGATGGGAGTGGAATAGAAGCAAGGATTGATGGTATGAGGATTGCTGGAAAAACCGGCACCGCACAGAAGGTTGTAGATGGAAGATATTCTGGCACCGCAATTATTACAACATTCATTGGCTACTTTCCTGCTGAGGAACCAGAATATCTTGTTGCCCTACTCATTGATGAGCCAAAAAAGGGGATGTGGGCTGGTAATGTAGTTGCTCCATTATTTAAAAAGGTTGCCCAGAGTATTTGTCAGGCAACGAATTTACAATATGCGATTAAGTGAACTTGTTTCTGGTTTAAACTGTCGGATATATAATTTTAAAGATATCCGCATTGAATCACTTGAGTTTGATTCACGGAGGGTTAAGCCGGGAACCCTTTTTATCGCACTCAGAGGTAATAAATTTGATGGCCATAGATTCATAAAACAGGTAGAAGAACTCGGTGCAGTTGCACTTGCCACCCAGGAACGGGTTGATAGTCCACTGCCCCAGATTGTTTTTGATGATACAAGAAGATCTATGGGCAGAATCGCGAAAAATTTTTATGGTGATTTTTCAAATTTAAAAATCATCGGCGTAACCGGCACAAATGGAAAAACCACAACGACATTTCTAATACATTCGATATTAAATAAGGCGGGATTTGAACCGGGTTTAATAGGCACGATTTATTACATTGGAAAGGATAAAGTAAAAGCAGACAGAACAACCCCGGAAAGTCTTGAGATATTCAAATTAATCGATGGTTTTCAAAAAGATGGTGCAAAAAGTGTGGTAATGGAAGTTTCATCCCATGCCTTAGCATTGAAAAGGGTTGAAGAATTAAGATTTCATATCGCAATATTTACCAATCTTTCTCAGGACCATCTTGATTTTCATAAAAGAATTGATGATTATAAAAACGCAAAACTCCATCTTTTTGATCTCTTAGAATCTGATGGATATGCAATTTACAATCAGGATGATCCGGTTGCTGAAGATATAAAAAGATTGAAAATAGAAAATACTTTAAACTACGGTTTCGATAAGACTGCAACGATAAAGGGGGAAATCAGAGATGATTCCCTTCTTGGTTTGAAGATGGATATTTTTTATAGAGAGAAAAAGTATGAAGTCAATTCAAAATTGATAGGAACATTTAATGGCTATAATATTTTAGCGAGTTTTGCTGCCGGTGTGGCACTCGGACTTGATTTTGATACAATCAAAAATGGCATAGAATCACTTGAGGGTGTAAGGGGAAGAATGGAATGTGTCTATGACAACATCTTTGTTGATTTTGCCCACACACCCGGTGCCATTGGCAATCTATTAAAATCTCTGCGCAAATATACATCTAAAAGACTGATAATAATTTTTGGATGCGGGGGAGACAGGGACCAGAAAAAACGTCCGGAAATGGGCAGGATTGCAAGCGAAAATGCAGATTTCGTTATTCTCACCTCGGATAACCCACGAACTGAAAATCCCCAAGATATTATCAAGGATATCGTAGCAGGAATAAAAAATAATAATTTCACAATCATTCCTGACCGAAAAGAGGCGATTGCCCACGGGTTAAAGATAAAAAATTCAGATGATATACTGGTTATTGCGGGTAAAGGTCATGAAGAATATCAGATCATTAATGATAAGATCATTCCCTTTGATGATGTCAAAGTAGTTAAGAATATTTTAGGTATATAAGATTATGTTTTATGAGATAATGCTTAATAGGGCGATCAGGATTATGAAGGGTTTTTCTAAGGATATTAAAAATGAGTTAATCAGGGGTGTGAACATTGATTCACGGACACTCAAACCTGGGGAGCTATTTTTTGCTCTGAAAGGGGAGAATACCGATGGTCATAATTACACCGTTGATGCGGTGAGAAAAGGCGCGGTTGGCGTTGTGGTGCAGAATAAAACCGGTGTTGCAAATGAAATTTTAGTTAGTGATACACTATTCGCACTGGGTGAACTTGCGCGTCATTACCGTAATAATTTTAACCTGCCAATCATTGGTATCACCGGGACAAATGGAAAAACTACAGTAAAAAATCTGATTGCCAGTATATTATCTACAAAATTCGGGGTGTTGTGGACAAAGAAGAGTTACAATTCCCTTATTGGTCTTCCCTTAATGCTTTTTGAGATCTCCGGTAGAGAAGACTATTTGGTCCTTGAAATGGGGACGAGTAATCCAGGAGAGATAAAAAGATTATGTGAAATAGCCCATCCTGTTATTGGTATAATCACGAATATCGGTCCGGGCCATCTCAAAGGACTTGGCTCGATTGAGGGTATCAGAAAAGAAAAATTGACATTGATTGAGTCCCTTCCTGCCAGTGGAATGGGTTTTGTTGGACCGGGTGTGGATGGAATTCAAAAAAATAATGTTTTGAGATTTTCCTTTGATGAAATAAAGGATATTCAAATAACCGAATCAGGTTCTTCATTCATCTATAAAGACATCGAATATTTCACACCCCTTCTTGGATTGAATAATGTATATAATTGTTTTATCGCACTGAAAGTTACAGAAAAATTAGGGATTGATATAGAAAGGCAGAAAGAAGCAATAAGAAAAATAGAGCCGGAAAAAGGGAGAATGGAGCCGATAAGAGTTAATGGTTTGCTCATAATAAATGATACCTATAATGCCAATCCTGCTTCTATGAAATCAGCAATAGATTTTATAAGCCATTTAAAACGAAGAAAGATATTAATACTTGGTGATATGCTGGAACTGGGATCTGAGTCAGAAAAATATCATAATGAGATTGGTATTTATGCAAGGGAAAATAGTGATATCCTTCTAACTTTTGGTCCGCAGGCAGAAGCCTATGGAGGCATACATTTTGATGATAGAGATAAACTCGTTACCTATCTGTTCAGGATTTTGAAAGGTGAGGAAGTAATTCTTGTCAAGGCATCAAGGGCAATGAAGTTTGAAGAAATTCTTAAAAAAATATTGAGGAGATTATAAATGCTTTACTTACTTTTGTATCCACTAAAAGAAATCTTTGGTCCATTTAGATTGTTTGGTTACATTACATTCCGTGCTGCTTATGCAGCAGTTTTTGCAATATTGATCGTGCTTCTGATTGGAAATTTTTTCACAAATTATTTAAGGAATAAATCAATTACCCAGAGAATAAGAGAAGAGGTTCCTAATCATCATAAGGTAAAAGAAGGAACTCCCTCAATGGGTGGTTTGCTCATTCTTATTGCACTCCTCATATCGGTGATTCTATTCGCGGATCTGACCAATCCTAATATTATAATTTTGATCATTGCTACAATCTGGTTTGGTATCCTCGGGTTTGTAGATGATTATATTAAAATCTTTAAAAATAAGCCAAGGGGACTATCTATAAAGACAAAACTTTTATTCCAGGTTATCTTCGGTCTCGCACTCGGTATATATTTATACTTTTATGGCCCTGCAGGATATGCAACAAAGACGAATCTTTTGTTCTTAAAGAATTATGTAGTAAATTTCGGGATATTCTATCCATTGTTTGTTGCCCTGGTTACGGTCGGAACTTCTAACGGTGTGAATCTAACCGATGGCCTTGATGGGTTGGCAATCGGACTTTTGGGCATCAGTGCAGTAGCCTATACAGCTTTATCCTATGCAAGCGGCCATATCGGAATAAGTAATTATCTTAATATAATTTTCATCAAAAATGGTGGAGAGGCAGCAGTGTTCTGTGCTGCACTCGTTGGGGCAGGACTTGGTTTTTTGTGGTTCAATGCATATCCGGCACAGATTTTTATGGGTGATACAGGTTCATTGAGCCTGGGTGCAATATTGGGTGTAGTTGCAATCTTGATAAAACAGGAATTTCTACTTATTTTTATTGGTGGTGTTTTTGTTATTGAGGTTATCTCTGTATTACTTCAGATTATTTACTTTCGCAGGACCAAAGGAAAAAGATTGTTTTTGATGGCACCACTCCATCACCATTACGAATTAAAGGGACTTGCTGAACCAAAGATTGTTGTCCGCTTCTGGATCGTTGGCATAATCTTTTTGATGATTGCCCTCTCTACATTGAAGATAAGATGAAGGTATTACTTTTAGGACTTGGCCGGGCCAATCTTAATGTGGCACGATATCTTATCGAAAGAGGTGATGATATCTATCTATATGAAGAGAATTTAAATAACTTAAGCAAAGAATCTAAAATGCTTATTGAGAGCGGCAGAATAAAGGAATATGAGGAGATTCATTACGACCTCATTATCTGTTCACCCGGTTTCCCTGATTCTAAACCAATCCTTAAGAATTTAAGGGCAAGAGGATTAGATATTATAGATGAGACCGAATTCACTTACAATAATCTATGTGATCCCAATATCATTGCTGTTACCGGCACAAATGGCAAAAGCACAACTGCTGCACTGATAAGTGCTATTCTTAACGAAGCAGGAATAAGAAACTTCCTCGGTGGGAATATCGCACCGGGGATGCCTTTTTCCTCAGCATTATTTGAAAAACCTTATGATTATTATATCATTGAAATGTCTTCTTTCCAGTTGATGCGGATAAAAAAATTCCGTCCCAGGGTTGCTATTTTGACAAATATCACGGTTGACCATTTGAACTGGCACCAGGATTTAAACGAATATATCAATGCTAAAAAACGGATTTTTATGAATCAGACCGGTGAAGATTTTGCAATACTAAATTATGATGATGAAAAAATTCGTTCAATGGAAAAAGAAATAAATGCCCGCAGTGTATTTTTTGGAATGCGCTGTTATAATGGGGCTTGGTTGAACGGTATGCTACATTTCCAGGATGACGAAATAATTCATACTGATGAAATTAAACTTTTTGGTATACATAATCGGATGAATGTCCTTGCTGCAATTGCTGCCGTCAGGATATTGAACATTTCCAATGAAGATATAAGAACCGGGATTAAAAATTTTAAACCTTTACCGCATCGGCTTGAAGATCTGGGTATGATAAATGGTATTCGTTATATCAATAATTCTATGAGTACAAATGAGGCATCAGCAATTGCTTCATTCCAGGCAGTTTCAGGGAATAAGATAGTCATTGTCGGAGGAAGGGCGAAAGGAGATCGCTGTGAAGATTATTTAAAATTATTAGTTGAAAAAGCCAAGGCGGTTGTTATCCTCGGTGAAAATGCAAAGGAAATTGCCGAATTTTTTGATAATAGACAATATAAAAATTATGTAATTGCCAAGGATATGGACGAGGCAATAGCCTGTGCAAGAAAATTTGCCCGTGAAGGTGACATTATAATTTTGAATCCTGGATTTGCATCTTTTGGTCATTTTAGAGATTTTCAGGAAAGAGGAGAGGCATTTAAAAATGGCGTCCTCAAACATTGATCACATACTTTTAATTACCCTTGCAATCTTACTGCTACTGGGTTCTGTTTTTGTATTTTCTTCTTCTTATTATCAGGCACTCCGTGAAGGCGAAAATTCACTTTATTATCTAATCGGTCATATAAAAAGACTCTTTATCGCAACATTATTTTTCTTCGCTGGATTGTTCATCCCTTATGAAAAATTGAGAAAACTGATATTGCCTGCTTTCTTTTTCATTCTTTTTGTTCTAATATTTACGCTCATTGCAGGAAAAATGCAGTATGGAGCGAAACGTAGTATTTTGATTTCATCATTTGGCATCCAGATTTCTGAATTTGTCCGGGTCTGGCTTGTTTTATTCCTTGCCAACTTTTTTGCGAATCATCCTGACACCGCAAGCACTAAAAAAGGGATTTTGGTTGCTACCTTTCTTCCTTTGCTACTCATAATCCTGGTTGCAGTTCAGCCATCAATTTCGGTTGCAATCATTACATTTGTAGCACTAATAAGTATGTTGATTTATAGTGAGGCAAAGCTCAGAGTTTTAACACCAATCTTTTTGATAGGAATCGTTCTTTTTGTAATCGCGGTATTTACATTTCCCCATGTCCGAGTAAGATTATTCAGTTTTATATCACATCCTACATATCAGGTTCAACAATCTTTACTTGCCATTGGTGGCGGCGGTCCGCTGGGAAGGGGTATCGGTGCTGGAATACAAAAATTTTTATTTCTGCCACGCATTCACAACGATTTTATCTTTGCCCATATTGCTGAAGAATTGGGTTTTATTGGCACACTAATAATATTTCTGCTTTACTGGGAGATATTTTTAAGAGGACTCTCGATTGCCCAATCTGTAAATGATGAATTCGCAAGACTCGTTGTTATGGGCTTGAATACTACAATATTTATAATCTTTTTAGTCCATGTCGGAGTGAGTATTGGTTTACTGCCGCCGACAGGTATCCCGCTCCCTTTTATTTCTTATGGTGGATGGTCACTTTGTGCGAATCTTTTTTCAATGGGATTGATTTTACAGATATCAAGGATGAGGTAGCGAAGAATGGGTAAATTTCTTATAATTATATCCGGGATTGGAACAGGTGGTCACTATTTTCCGGCACTCGTTGTGGCGGAAGAATTTACGAAAATTAATATAGAAACAATATTTTTAGTGCGCAGGGGTTTTCCAGAAGAAGAAATGGCAAAGAAATATGGGCTGAAAACTTTTTATATTTCACCCAAGCCATATTATGGAAAATCAATATTGAATAAAATAATTGCCCTGTGGAAGGCTTTTGAATCTGTGCTTGCATTGAACAAGATAACAAAAAAATGCGCTGGTATTTCATTTGGTGGATTCGGTTCATTACCTTTGATTTTGTCCTGTATGATCAATCGCCGGTCTTTTTTCCTATTTGAACCGAATTGTATACCAGGGAGGACAACAAGAATGTTTGCAAGATTTGCGAAGAAAGTATTCCTCGGATTGCCAAATGCTATAAAACTGAAGGGAAATATTGTGCTTACCGGTATTCCGGTAAGACAGGAGTTCAAAAGATTTATCCAGAAAGAAAATTCTTCTGATAAAAAGACAATACTCTTTATGGGTGGTAGTCAGGGGGCAAGGCGGTTGAATGAAATTGCAATAAAACTCCAGCGAATATTACCCCAGGATTTTAGAATGATTATAATCAGTGGCAGGAGAGATTTTGAATGGGTAAATAAAGAAAAAGATTTTAGAACTGAGGTCATTTCTTTTACTACAGAACCCTGGTATCAAATTGCCCGGGCAGACGTTGTGATTTCACGCGCCGGTGCACTCACTGGTTATGAACTTCTAACAATGAAAAAATCAGTGATTTTTGTTCCTTTTCCATATGCAGTTGATGACCATCAATATTACAATGCACAATTTTTTACGAAAATGCCGAATGTCAAAATGATTCTTGAGAAAGATTTAAATGAAAAAATACTCTATGAATTGGTGATGGATTTGCTGCGTGCAGAAAGAACCAAGAAATGGGAAGAAAATGAGATGATGTTTGATGCCGAGAAAGTCATTGTGAATGCTGTTATCAAGGAGTTGAGATGAAAAAGATTTTAGGAAGGACGAGCCATATTCATTTTATCGGAATAGGTGGTATCGGTATGAGCGGTCTGGCACTGATCTGTCGTAATCTCGGGTTTAGAATATCGGGTTCTGATATCAAACGTTCGCCGGTAACGAGTCAACTGAAAAAATCGGGTATAAAGGTAAAATTGGGGCATAAAGAAGAAAATATAAAAGGGTCAGATGTTGTTGTTTATTCAACTGCGATAAAAGATGATAATTGTGAAATCGTTGAGGCGAGGAGATTGGATATCCCTGTTATACACAGGAGCGAACTTCTTGCCGAATTGACAAGGATTAAAAATTCAATCTGTATTTCTGGAACCCATGGTAAGACAACGACTTCGTCTATGGTGGGTGAAGTCTTAGAAAAGGCAGGGTTAAGACCAACAATGATCATCGGTGGTATTGTAAAAGGAAAGAGTCAGGCAAGGTATGGGCAGGGTGATTACCTGGTGTGTGAGGCAGATGAATCAGATAAATCTTTTTTACGTCTTATGCCTGCATATGCGGTTATAACTAATATTGAACCGGAGCACTTAGAATATTACAAAGACCTGAGAGAGATTGAAGAAAATTTTGTATATTTCGCCAATCACGTTCCATTCTGGGGTTGTGTATTTCTATGTGCTGATTCACCGAGCAATTTAAATATCAGGGAGCGCATAAAAAGAAGGGTCATTTTGTATGGATTAAATGAGATTGCCCATTTACGCGCATATGACCTTAAAAGAATTAATTTTGGTACGAGTTTTAAGGTTTCCTGGAATAATAAGTTTCTTGGAAGTTTTGAAATAAATGTTCCGGGCAGGCATAATGTTGTAAATAGCCTTGCATCTATAGCGGTGGGCCTGGAACTGGGGATTAAAATTGTAAAAATTAAAGATGCCCTGAAAAAATTCAAAGGCGTGCACAGGAGAATAGAACATCGCGGAACTGTTAATCAGATTATAATATTTGAGGATTATGGACATCACCCTACTGAAATTAGTGTAACACTCCAGACTTTGAAAGAATATTTTCCTGATAAAAGAATAATATCCGTATTCCAGCCCCATCGTTATACAAGAACATATTATCTCTTTGATCAGTTCAGCAGGGCATTTATATTTGCAAATATAGTAATCGTGACAGAAATATATTCTGCCCATGAGATACCAATTCCAGGAATTAATGGCGAAGCCCTTGCTCGAAGAATAGGTATGGAACAGGAAAATGTTCATTTTATTGATTCCTTTGCTGGTATTGTAAAACATTTAAAACAGACAGCACAGCCTGGTGATATCATTATTATTCAGGGTGCGGGTGACATTAATCGTATCATACCTTTGTTGTTAAAGGAATTGGAATGAAGAATCTTTTTAAAGAAATAAAAGGAATAAAGGTTTTTGAAAATGAACCACTTAAAAAATATTCTTCTTTACGAATTGGCGGTAATGCCCGTTATTTGATCAAAATTTATAATATGAAGGCATTGCTAAAGACAATAGATTTGATCAATAGAAGACGATTAAAATTTATGGTCATTGGTGAAGGGACGAATATATTATTTTCGGACAAAGGTTTTAATGGTGTTGTTATCAAACTTATGGGTGAATTCAGAAAAATAGATAGGACAAAAAATATATTTTTATGTGGAGGAGGTGCACTTATAAAAGACTTTATAAATAAAGCAGCTGAATCAGGATACAGTGGTATGGAATTTCTTTCAGGTATTCCAGGTTCAATCGGTGGTGCAGTAAAAGGTAATGCAGGTGCATTTGGAAGGTCGATTTCAGAGATTCTCAAACAGGTAACCATACTTGACACAAAAGCACGAGTTAAAAAAATATCTCGTGATAAAATTAAATTTGACTATCGTTATTCCAGTATCCCGGATGACTCTATTATTGTTGAAGTAGAATTCAAATTGAATAAAGGTGAGAGAAAGATAATCAAAAGAAAGATTGAAGAATTTTTGAAAATGCGCTGGCAAAAACAACCGAAAGGATTTTCCGCCGGTTCATTTTTTAAAAATCCAAAGCCCTTGAGCGCAGGTAAGTTAATAGAGGAATGTGGTTTAAAAGGTTTTCGGATTGGAGATGCTGTGATCAGCAAAAAACACGCTAATTTTATTATCAATCTGGGCAGGGCAAAGGCTGAAGATGTGTTAAATCTTGTGAAAATTGTGAAAAAAAGGGTAAAAGAAATAAAAGGGGTTGAACTTGAACCGGAGGTGAGGGTTTTAAAATGATTAAATATGTGATTGTAATAGTAATAGCGTGTTTACTTATTTTCTTCATAATGCAATTTATTTTATTCTCGCAGGTGAAGAAAAGAGAAAAATTTATAACCCTGAATGAGGTCATTCCTGAGGCACATATAGTTTCTGAGACAGAAGGTATTATTGAATTTAATGGTAAAAAATTTATCCTGGGATGGAATGATTTGAATAAGAAAAGAGAACTAATAAATCTCCTGAGACTTGATACCATTTCTAATTATACAGTTGTAGATATGCGCTTTAGAAGACAAATAATAGTGAGGTAAGATGTTTTTTATTATATTTTTAATAGATAAAAAAATCTGGTTATTGAGCACCCCGGGAGGTGTGCATGGCAAAAAAAGATAGAATCGTAGGAGTAGATCTTGGAACAACTAAGGTTGCGGCAATCATTGCTGAACTTGAAGATAATGAATTGAAGATAGTGGGTGTTGGTTCAACGCCTTCCTATGGTATGAAAAGAGGGGTTATTGTTAACTTAGAAAAGGCGATCGCATCAATTAAAAAAGCAATTGAAGAGGCATCAAAAATGGCGGGTGTAAGGGTTGATTCCTGTTATGCTGGTATCTCAGGTTCCCATATTGAGAGTATCAATGCACATGCAATGATTGCCACATCAAGAACTGGGGGAATAATCACCAAGCGTGATATTGAACGGGTCATTGAGCAGGCAAAGGCAATAATTCTGCCGATGGACCGTGAAATCATTCACGCAATCCCCATTGAATATATTGTGGATAACGAAAGAGGAATAAAGGATCCTATCGGAATGAGCGGTGTAAAACTTGAGGCAGAAGTTCATATTGTAACTGCAGCGATTGCTTCGGCTCAGAATATTTATACTGCAATCCATCGTGCGGGCTTGAAGGTGAAAGATCTTGTGCTACAACCACTGGCATCCTCATATGCTGTTTTGCAGCCCGATGAACTCGATCTGGGTGTATGTCTGCTTGATATCGGGGGTGGAACAACTGATCTGGCGATATTTTATGATGGTTCAATTCGTTATTCACAGGTGATTCCTCTGGGTGGTGAATATATCACAAATGATATAGCAATTGGCATAAGGACGCCACACAATCAGGCTGAGGCAATAAAGAAAAAGTATGCAACATTAACCCTGAAAGAAGAAGAAAAACAGGAAGAGATAAAGGTTCCCGGGATCGGTGGACGGGAAGATAGGGTAATAACCAAGGAGGCATTGTATAATATTGTTAGTCCAAGGGTAGAAGAAATTTTGATGATTGCAAATCGTGAGATAAAAAAGAGTGGATATGCAGATGTCCTTGGCGCAGGTGTCGTTATAACCGGTGGCACAGCGAGACTTGGAGGTCTTGATCGGTTCGCTGAAGAAATTTTTAATCTACCGGTTAAGATTGGTATTCCCAAAAAGATTGGTGGTCTTACTGATATAATTCTTGATCCTATATATGCCACCGGTGTAGGATTGATACTATATGGATTTGAAAAAAAGAATATTTCACTCATTCAGCGCGAAAAAGGTATGAGTATCATTGAAGCAATTAAAAAAAGGTTTGAAGATCTGTTTAACAAATATTTTTGAAAGGAGGTATTATGTTAGGTCTGGTTCAAGAGCCAAAATTTTGTGCCAAAATAAAACTCATTGGTGTTGGTGGGGCTGGGTGTAATACTGTAAGTTTCGCCCATACCTTTGGTATTGAGGGAGTTGAATTGGTTGCGGTTAATACTGATGCCCAGCATCTTCAATATTATTGTCAGGCTTCTGAGAAAATTCAGATTGGAATAAACTTGACAAGAGGACTTGGTGCAGGTGGTGATCCAGAGATGGGACGTAAGGCAGCAGAAGAATCAAGGGAAGAAATAAAAAATATTGTTAAGGATGCAGATATGATTTTTATCGCCTGTGGCGAAGGTGGTGGTACCGGAACCGGTGCATCACCAGTAATTGCCAAGGAGGCAAAGGATGCTGGTGCCCTTGTCGTTGCTGTGGTAACTAAACCCTGGAGCCATGAAGCACCGAGAAAATTGAAGATAGCAGAAAGGGGCATAGAAGAACTCGGTGAAATTGTTGATACGTTGATCTGCATACCCAATGATAAGATAAATATGGTATTTCCCCAGGACCAGAATGCAGTTGATACACTTAAGGCGGGAAATATTGTGCTCTTTAATGCGATCAAGGGAATTGCAGAATTGATAACAAAACCAGGTATTATGAATCTTGATTTTGCTGATGTTCGTGCGGTGATGACTGAAAAAGGTAAGGCAATACTCGGACTTGGTATAAGCGAAGGTGAAAATAGGGCAACCCAGGCAGCCCAGGCAGCAATCTCTTCACCACTTCTGGACAATATATCAATCAATAGTGCAAGGGGTATTTTGATAAATATCAGTGGTTCTGATGTCAAGATGAAAGAAGTTACTGAAGCAGCAAATCTTATAATGGGTTCTGTTAATAATACAGATGTCAATGCTAAAATTGGACTCGTGGTGGATGAAACTATGAATAATAAGGTCCAGATACTTGTTGTTGCAACAGGTATTACAGAGGAGATCACCGAATCAAAGATTGATGTTGGAGTGCGTGCGGAGAATTATGACTGGCCAACTTTTAAACGGCGTGAAGCCAAAAAAGAAACAAAAGAAAAGGCTTATAATCCTAATGATCTTGATATACCAACCTTCTTGAGAAGGCAGGTGGATTAAACTTACAGGGCAGGATCTGTTTTTCCGTTTTTTATAAGGTTGAATTATGAATAATAGAATCTATGATTTATTAATCATTGGCGCGGGTCCCGCAGGTTTGAGTGCCGGCATATATGGAGCCCGTTCAGGGTTGGATACAGTGCTTATTGAAAAAGGGATACCAGGTGGTATTATGACGACTACGGATCTGATTGAAAATTATCCTGGATTTCCTGAAGGTATAACTGGAAGCCAGCTGGGTGATTTGATGAAAAAACAGTGTCAACGCTTTGACGTTGAGATAATGAATGGAGAAGTTAAGGGTGTAAGAAAAGAAAATGGGATATTTTATACTCACTTAGATAGCACTGAAGTTTTATCACGAACTGTTATCATTGCAACGGGTTCATCACCACGAAGATTGAATGTTCCAGGTGAGGAAAGATTTTTGGGCAGAGGTGTGAGTTACTGTGCTACCTGTGATGGTCCGCTCTTCAAAAAACAGGATGTCGCAATCATCGGTTGTGGAAATTCAGGGTTGCAGGAAGGGCGTTTTCTTTTAA
>Ga0197142_1001738_pt1 | contig 19577 bp, 17 predicted proteins | sample GBS60_MetaG_FD_148614 | JGI IMG/M metagenome (GOLD analysis project Ga0197142, IMG submission 148614) | Sediment microbial communities from Great Boiling Springs, Gerlach, Nevada, United States - GBS 60_MetaG | ecosystem: Environmental > Aquatic > Thermal springs > Hot (42-90C) > Sediment... | reverse complement strand
CCGAGCAGTTTACCGATCGTATCTGGATCCCCACGCTTTCGGTGCAGCGGGAGCGGCTGGGCGGGGTAGCTCACTACCGCAACTACATCTATCCCGGTCACGCCGTCAGTTGGGAAGTCACGAACGGTACGGTGGCGGCGCTGGTTCGGGATTCGCAGCCCGACTACCTGAGCGTGGCGGCCTACAACGCGGCGGACGAGCCGGTCACGGTGCGCATGCGGGTCTGGAAGCTGGAGCACGGCCGTTACCAGGCGACGCTTCGGGACGAGGACGGCGACGAGCTAAGCCGGTTCACGCTGGCGCTCAAACGCTACTCTCCGGTGCAGTTCGAGGCGCCGCCGCACCGCACGGTGATTCTCGAGCTTCGACAATTGGAGCGGGGCCGGCCTTTGTACGAGCTCCCCGACCTCGCGGTGGCGGCGGAGGAGATTGGCTGTGACCCCCTGGAAGTTCCGGTTCACAATATTGGAGCGACGGCGGCGGGACCTTTCGTCGTCCGGGTGTTCGACGAAACGGGGCGCCGGCTTGCCGAGGCCCGTGAGGAAGGCCTGGAGGCGCCCGTGGACCTCAGACCCCGCGTGGTTCGCGTCCGCTTCCCCGGCGTGCAGGCGAGGCGAGGGCTGGTGGTGGCAGTGAGCCTGTCGGATGAAGCCGAGGAAATCACGGAGGAGAACAACCGCGCCGTCGTAGGGGCCTCGCGTTGAACGTTACTGCGGCGGCTGCTCTTTGGTCTTCTCCTCCGGCAGCGGCTCGGGAGTTTCGAAGGTGATGGTGGCTTCCGCCGCGAACTTGCGGTACATGCGAAACTCGACTTCGTTTCTCAGCAGAAGCTTGCCTTCTCGCATGCGAACCACGGCGCGCAGCGGGAGCCAGAAGGGTCGCCCCGCAATCTCGACGAAGTCGTAGTCCAGCACCGTGGAAGCTTCCTGGATGGGGAATTCGGGCGGCATGCCGATGGCTTCCAGCGTGATGCGCGACACCGCCAGCGTGTCGCTGTCCACGTAGACCAGACCGCGGTAGGCGGGCGTGATCTCGAGGGTTTTCTGGTAGCTGATGCGCCAGCGCGAGCGCGGCTGCTCGACGAAGTAAGAGAAGACGTGTGTGCGACGTCCTCGCAGCGTGGCCCAGCGTTCCCACCGGAAGCGCGCCTGGGTTTCGGGAGCGAAAAGCTCGCGCATCATGCTGCCGAATTCGCCGGTGGAGGTGGCGCCCTCCAGGCGGTCGTAGCTGATATCGGCAGGCCGGTTGTTGATGAGGATGACTCGGTAGTCTTCCCGCTGCTCGAAGTAAGTCAGACGCGCGGTAATGACATCCTGCTGGCTCCAGAATTCCAGGCCCGTGGGATCCACGTAACGGCGGGTAACTTGCGTGCAAATGAAGTCGGGCAGACTGCGAGTATATTGCAGCGCGTACTCGCGCACCTCTCGAATAATGCGCTCCTGCTCGGCAGGCGAAGGAGGAGGCGGCAGCGGCCGGGTCGGCTTTGGGGCGGGCGGCGCGGGCGCAGGCAGGTTCCGCGACGCCTGGCGGAGAGCTTCCAGCGCATCCAGCGTGCGCGGACCGGCGCCCAGCGCACGCAACTGCTCGACGACGGCCTCCTCCAGCCGCTCGGTCAGAGTCACTTTCTTCAGGTACTCCGCCACCTGGCGGTCGGGGTGGCGCAACTGGATCGAGGAGCGGACGAAGGAAACCAGTTCCTGAACGCTAAGCCGCTGCTGGGCGAAGCACAACAGAGCGGCGAACCCCACGACGGCCGCCACGCGCCGCATACTTTCATTGTCGCGCACCGCTCGGGAGGCGGCCAGGCGACCGGCCGCGGTCAGCGGCGCCGGCGCGGGGAGGGCGCCAGGGCCTTCTCGATCGCGGCCAGCGCCACGGGCGCCATCAACCGGTACCCGGCGGCGTTCGGATGCAACCCGTCGTCAGCCAGATCCGCACGCAACGAACCGGCGCCGTCCACCAGTTGGGAGTAATAGTCCACGTACACGAAATTGCGCTGGCGGCAGAAGCTCTGGATCCACTCATTCAGGCGCCGGATCAGCTCCGGCGGCCGGCGACGCGTTTGCTCGAACGCCGGGTTCTTGTCCTTGTGGTAATCGCTCACCGGAAGCAGGGAAGCAAACAGAGGCCGGATTCCGTGAAACTCGGCCAGATCGGCGATCATGGTCAGATTGTTCTGGATGGTGGTGAGTTCGACGCCGCGTGCGATATCGTTGGTTCCCGCCAGAACAAGCACGGCGGCCGGTTTCAAGTCAACCACGTCGGCTTTGAAGCGCCCGAGCATCTCGCCGGTGATCTGGCCGCTGATGCCGCGATTGACGAAATCGCGTCCCGGAAAGTACTCGTTCAGAGGCCAGCCGTCGGTGATCGAGTCGCCCAGAAAGACCACGCGCGGTGAGCCCGGCTGCGGGGGCGGCAGCTTGCGATTGGCCTCGGCGTAGCGGCGCAGGTTGTCCCGGTCGGGATGCCGCAAGGCGAATTCTTTTTGCTCGAGCAGGGCGCGAAAGTGGGTGTCCCAGCGGTCCGCCAGTTGGCCGAGTTCGGCAAGCTGCTTGAGCGCTTCGGCGGGCACGGGCTGCGGTTTGGGCAAGGCCTGCGTCAGCGAGAGGAAGGCGCGCAGGTTGGTGAGCAGAGTGTAGGTGAGCAGACCGTGCTGCGGGGACAGCGTGCGCAGATTGAGGCAGGCCTGGCGCACGTTCTCGATCAGCGGCGCCGAAGCGCGAGGCAGATCAGGTACAGCGGTGGCTGTGGACTCCATCAAGTCGGCTGCACGCTGGCACGTGGCCAGGATCTCCTTGTTGCTCAGCAAGCCGCCTGGCTGGGCAGCCGGCGTTCCCGCCGAACACCAAAGCAGAACCAAGGACAGCACGCGGCTCATGACGACTCCCCGGAAGATGGATCCCGGCGACCCGACGCCCGATCCGGTTGCAAATCCAGCGTCACCGTACCGATGTAAAAGGGCAGACGGACGCGGACCCGCACGGGCAGGCGCGCCTCGTCGTCCGTCAGCCAGACGAACAGCCTTCCCGATCGCCGATACAGCACGTTGTTGAACAGGAAGGCCTCGTAGCGGATCGTCTGGTAAGTTCGATTCTCGATGCGCAGCGTTTCCCGCACCTGGGCCTCGACCCGCGCCGACACGCTCTTTCGGCCGTCGCTGATGGGCAAATAAACGACCTCCCCGGGTTCGACGCGCATCGAACGCAGCCGGTACAACCCGGCGATGACGTCGTGCACGCATTCGGGAATATCAATCTCGCGGGACTCCACCGTGGCATTTCGCACCGGATCGAGCATCAGATAACTGGCCTTCCTGGCGGCGGAGTCGAACCGCACCAGAACCTCGCGCCGCCTGCGTCCCTCGTGCGCCTTCAGCGTGGATTCCACAGCGCACAGGCCCGCGTCGAACAGCGCCGAGTACTCGTTGTTGACGCGGTAAAGTCGCGAGACCACGCCGGCCGATTGCAGCGTCATGCGGACGGACCAGCCGTCGTTGTCCGGCCGCGCGTTCCAGCTCAGGCGCACGTTGCCCGCATGGACCAGCCTCCACTCGGCGCGGTAGAACAGCTCCTCATGCTCGGGGACGCCTTCAGGGCGCGCAGGGATGACGGTTTCGGCCGGTTGCGGTTGCGAGGACCGGCCGGTCAGATTCAGCGCGACCAGCCATGCCAAAGTCAGCCCAACGACGCCAGAGCGTGCCGGCATGAAACCTGAGTGTCGCAGATTCCGTCGCAGGCTCGCAACCAAGCGCGCGTCACCACGATTTTTCCATGCGCATCGCGTAAGGTTCCAGACGGATTGTGCGCCCGTCCGCAAGGCGAACCGTGGCCGGATCGTCGTCGAAGTTCAGCACAGCCAGCAGCCCGTTTTCGAGCACGCTCCAGTAAACCGAGGCCGGCTTCTCCATGCGCAGCGCGCGAGCGACCGGCGGACGCAGCGCATCCAGCGTGCGCAATTGGTCACGCACGAAGCGGGCATAGGGCTCGCCCGGCTCGGGATCGCCGGAGAAGAAAATGACGCGGCCGCGTCCTATTTCGCCCTGTTGCCACCGGCGCGATACGGAGAGATCGCCCTCGACGGTTTCCAGCAAGCCGCGGGGACGCACCGGGTAGATGACCACCCCGCCACGTTCGACCCACTGCGCAATTTTGTCCAGCACGCGTTTTTCGGTGACGTGGCCCCACAGGAAGATCAGCACGCGATATCGCTCCAGGGCCCCGTCCTCGATCATCGGCTCGCTGACGTAGTCGAACTCCACCGTCGAGCGCATGGCTTCGGCGCGACTCAGGAACGCCGAAGCCCACAGGTACCGGATCACCTCGTCGTCCAGCTTGATCGAGGTGTCGGGGTAAAAGGCGGCCACGTCCACCAGCGGCGGCGCCCGCCGGTCCAGCAGCGGGGCGTGACGCAACCACGCCTCGATCGCCTGATCATTGCCGTACAAGTTGGCGTGGTAGTAAAAAAGGTGTTCGCCGCCATTGGTGATCATGTTGAACAATCGCGCGACCACGCCGCGGGCGCTGCCGAAGCCGCCCGGCTCATATCCCAGCGCCGCGCCGTAAAAGCGCGCCGCCGAAGACGCCATGCGCGTGATGGCGAAGTTCTGCGCGGAATTGTCGCTTTCGTTGGTCAACCGGATGCCGCCTTTCAGCCGCGCCATGGTTCGCGCCTGGTGGGTGTAATCCGTGCCGATCTCCACCGGCCCCCAGCCGCCCGAAGACTGGTGGATGACCGCCTGCGGCAGCGCAGCGCGCGCCCACTCAGCCCACCTCCGGCACCACTCGCTCATGGAGTCCATGTACCAGTGAGCGAAGTCCAGCCGCTTGCGCCGCGCGAGGGCCGTCACCGGCAAGAACGGTTCGATCTGCTCGAACGAAACGAACCGCTCGCCCCAGCTTCGGTTCAGCTCTGCGATGCTGGCGTAGCGCTTTTTCAGCCAGCCTTGAAAATGCGTGCGGGCGCAAGGATCGCCCGCCCAATAGCCGATGTGGGTATGGATCGGCTGTCCTCGCCACCCCCACTCGCCGCGCGCGGGATATTGCGCCTCGCCATAATTGCCGCTCGGTCCCAGCCGGACGCCCAGCAGCACCTTGCGGGAGCCGTAGTGCTTGCCGAACTCGGCCAGAAAGCGCTGCACGTATATGTCCTGGTGCCCGCAGAAAATGCTCTGGATGTCGTTGCGCAGGCCATGCTCCAGGCAAACAAAGCCGCGATTCTCCTCGGAACGATAAAACCACTCCGGGAGCGTATAAGCAGAGCCCACGATCAATAGCGGGAACCAGCGCAAACCGTGCCGTTCGATTTCCTCCACCACCGCATCATAAAAGCTCCAGTCGAAGACGCCGGGCTCCCGCTCGACAAAGTCCCATTTGACGTAACTTTCAATACCGTTGAATCCCAGGGCGCGGGCCAAAGGAAGTAACTCGCGCAACCGGGCCAGCGCTTGCGGCAGCTCCTCGGGTCGTGAGGCGTCTGCTCCCGCGGTCGTGACGAGCTGCACTGGACGGCTCAAACGGAGAACGGGTTCGACCAGCGGCGGCTGTTCCACGGCGGGCGCCGTGTCACTCAGCCAGGCGGCACGCAGGCGGTCCAATCCTTCGATACGGATCTCGGTTGCCGCGGCCAGACCGTCGAGCTCGAACGCGGCGCGCCGGAATCTCCTCGTATTCAGCCGCGCCACGTTGAACTGGCTGCGCACGCTGACGCCGTGACCGCGCACGCTGATCAGACCGTAACCCCGATCCGGATGCTCCAGGATCAACCATACGCGACTCGGCCACGCCTGGGTCGAACGCAAGATGATGGCCGCGCGCCGGAAATAGTCCGGGACCGGAACCACAGCCGCGACCCGCTCGCTGCCCTGCCCTTCCCATCGGTACTGCGCGCCTTCACCCGATACCAGCTCCAGCCCTCGCGAGGCTCCCGTCGCCTGCCAGCGCGCCAGCTCCGCGGCGCCCAGGATCGTCGCCGCCCCGAGCCAAACCAATCGCTTCACCGGACCTCCTGAGACTCCGCCTCCCGTCCGCACGCTTGCCCGGACCGAGCGGCGAACCACTATAGCAAAGCGGTCCGCCGCTCAGGGCGGTGAATTTTGCGACCTTGAGGTCTGCGGCGCATCAACTGAAGTGGCGGTCTTCGGTTGCCCGCCTTCGCGGTGTTCACGGACAATGGAATCTAGGGACTCGGTTGGGCATGCAGGTTTTCAGTAGGCAGTCCGACAGGTATTTTCGCATCTTTTTAGCCGTTTTACTGATGGCAGTTTTAGGCTCCGTTACCCTTTTTTCTTTTGTTTCCCGGCCCCAGTTCACTGAAGTCGGTTACTCCCCGGTGCAGCCGGTTGCCTACAGTCACAAGCTGCACGCCGGCAATCTGGGCATGGACTGCCGCTATTGCCACATCGGGGTCGAACAGTCGGCGCATGCCGGAGTTCCGCCCGCCGAGGTGTGCATGAACTGCCACGCCAGGGTCAAGAAGGACAGTCCCTTGCTGGCCAGAGTCCGCGAGAGTTATGAGAGCGGGCAACCCATCCCCTGGGTCCGCATCCACCGGCTTCCTGATTACGTGCAGTTCAACCATCAAGCTCACGTCGTGGCAGGGGTGAGTTGCGTAAGCTGCCACGGGCGGGTGGACCAGATGGTCGAGGTCCGCCAGGTTGAGCCGCTCAGCATGGCCTGGTGCCTGGACTGTCACCGCAATCCGGCGCCGTATGTGCGACCGCCCGAGCTTGTGACGCGTCTGGATTGGCAGCCTGATCGGGATCCGGTAGAGATTGGGCGGGAGTTGATTGCAGCGCGCGGGATCAATCCCCCGTTGCAGTGTTCCGCGTGTCACCGATGAGCGAGAAAGCAAAACGTTACTGGCGCAGTCTGGATGAGTTGACCGGTACGCCCGCGTTCCGGCGGTGGTTGGAGCGTGAATTTCCCGAGGGCGCGTCCGAGTGGGTGGGCTCCCGGCGCACGCTGCTGAAATTGATGGCGGCGTCCTTCAGCCTGGCCGGGCTGACGGCCTGCCGGCGTCCGGAAGAGAAGATTTTGCCCTTCAGCAAGGGTGTCGAAGGTTACGTCCCAGGACAGCCGGTCTACTACGCCAGCATTATGACCTTGGGCGGCCTCGCTACCGGCGTGTTGGTCGAGTGTCACGAAGGACGTCCCACCAAGATCGAGGGCAACCCCGAACACCCGGCAAGCCGCGGGACCGCGACCGCCTTCATGCAGGCTTCCGTTCTGAGCCTCTACGATCCTGATCGCTCCCGAAGCGTCTTGCGTGAGGGCCGGCGCTCGAGCTGGGAAGAATTCGAGGCGTTCGTCCAGCAGCACATGCGGCAGCTCGGCAAAGGCGAGGGATTGCGTTTTGTCAGCGGCGCGATCAGTTCCCCTTCCCTGTTGACCCTGAGAAATTACGTGTTGGATCGCTATCCGCGCGCCCGCTGGGTTCCATACGAACCGATCAGTCGTGAAAGCGAGCCGGCCGGAATCGAACTGCTGTTCGGTCGTCCTCTCCAGCCGGTTTACCGGTTCGAGCAGGCCGATGTGATCGTTGCGCTGGATGCCGACTTTCTCGGCCTGGACAATCTTGCGCCGGTCTGGATCCGTGAGTACGCCGCCCGCCGGCGCGTGGCCACTCCGCAGGACTCGATGAACCGCCTCTATGTGGTGGAACCCGGCTTTTCGCTCACCGGGGCTAACGCCGATCATCGGTGGCGCGCGCGACCCAGCGAGATCGGCCAGATCGCACGCGAGCTGGCTCGCGAGCTGGGAGTCAACGGCCTGAAGGTTTTGGGATCCGGCTCATCGCATCCCTGGCTGGCCGCCGTCGCGCGCGACTTGCAGAGGCATCGCGGGCGATCTCTGGTTCTGGCCGGCCCGCGTCAGCCCGCCGCGGTGCATGCGCTCGCCCATTGGATCAACCATGCGCTCGGCAACGTGGGCCGTACGGTCCATTACACGGAACCCGTCGTTCGGACCGATCTGGCAGGGCTGGCTGCGCTGGCGGAGGAGGCGCGAGCCGGGCAGGTCAACACGCTCGTGATTCTCGGCGCCAATCCGGTTTACAACGCGCCGGCGGACGCCGACTTCGCAGCGGCCATGAAGCGCGTCCCGGTCACGATTCATCTCGGTGAGGAAGTGGATGAGACCGCGGCGCTGGCCGCCTGGCATCTGCCCGAAGCGCACTATCTGGAGTCCTGGAGCGACGGCCGAGCCCTCGATGGAACCGCCTCCATCCAGCAACCGACGATCGCTCCGCTGTTCGGCGGTCGCACGGCGAGTGAAGTCGTCGCTCTGCTTGCCGGATACGAGCACCGTCGCGCCTACGACATTGTCCGCAATTACTGGCTCGGGCAGTGGAAGGGGCGCGACGGGGAACGAGCCTGGGAGCGGGCTGTCCACGACGGCGTGATCGCGGGCACGGAATTCGCGCCCGTCTCTGTGACACCCGATCTGCGGCGCGTGCAGGGCCTTCTCAACGAACCGGCGCCGCCGCCCGCCGATCTGGAAGTCGTGTTCTTGCCCAGCTCGGCCACTTACGACGGTCGGTTCGCCAACAACGGCTGGTTGCAGGAGGCGCCGGATCCGATCACCAAGCTGACCTGGGATAACGCCGCCTGTCTGAGCCCCGCGACGGCGCGCCAGATGGGCCTGGAAAACGGCGACGTCGTGGAGATCGAAGCGCAAGGCCGGCGCGCGCAGATGCCGGTTTGGATTCTGCCCGGCCACGCCGACGGCGCCGTGTCGGTGGCTTTGGGTTACGGGCGCAAGCGCTGCGGCCGCGTCGGACGCAATGTGGGTCACGACCCGTATCCGCTGCGCGCCGGCGCCCAACCCGGATTCGTGCGCGGGGCCGTTTTGCGCCGTACCGGGCGCCGCTACAGACTCGTCACCACTCAGGAACACCACAGCATGGAAGGTCGCCCGCTCGTGCGCGAGGCCACGCTGGAGGAATTTCGCGCCCAGCCCGACCTGATCCGCAAGCAAAGCCCCAAAACCGAGCTGTTCTCCCTGTTCAAAGAGCACGATTACAGCCAGGGCTACCAGTGGGGCATGGCCATTGACCTGAACGCCTGCATCGGTTGCAACGCCTGCGTGCTGGCCTGCCAGGCCGAAAACAATATCCCCATCGTGGGCAAGGACCAGGTGCGACGCGGACGCGAGATGCACTGGATCCGCCTGGATCGCTACTTCGAGGGCGATCCGGAAGATCCGCAGATCGCCTGGCAGCCGGTGGCCTGCCAGCACTGCGAGTTGGCGCCGTGCGAAACCGTCTGCCCGGTGGCCGCCACCAACCACAGCCCCGAAGGTCTCAACGACATGGCGTACAACCGCTGCATCGGCACCCGGTACTGCGCCAATAACTGTCCCTACAAGGTGCGACGGTTCAACTTCCTCGACTATCACAGGGGATTGCAGGAAGTCCAGAAAATGGTCTTCAATCCCGACGTCACCGTGCGCATGCGCGGCGTCATGGAAAAGTGCACTTACTGCGTGCAGCGGATCGAGGAAAAGAAGATTCAGGCGAAAGCGGAAGGACGCAGGTTGCGCGACGGCGAAATTCTGACCGCCTGCCAGCAAACCTGCCCGGCGCAAGCCATCGTTTTCGGAGATATCAACGATCCGGAAAGCCGCGTGTCCCGGCTTCGTCGCGATCCGCGAAACTACTCACTGCTGGAGGAGCTCAACACGCGACCGCGCACCGTCTATCTGGCGCGATTGCGCAATCCCAATCCCGAATTGGCAAGCCAGGAGGGCAGCTAAGTCATGGCGACCGTTTCCCAACCCGCGGAAACGCCCCTGGTGCTGGGCGGACTTACCCCGGCGGACGTGACCCGCAGGGTGGCCGGCATCGTCGAGCAAAAAACGCCGCGCGCCTGGTGGGCAGCCTTCGCCTTCACCGGATCCCTCACGCTGGTGTTGTTCGCCATGCTCGGCTATCTGGTGACGACCGGCATCGGCGTCTGGGGAAATAACTCACCGGTGGGCTGGGCTTTCGATATTACGAACTTCGTTTTCTGGATCGGCATCGGGCATGCCGGTACGCTCATTTCCGCCATCCTTTACCTGTTTCGGCAGCGCTGGCGCACCTCGATCAATCGCTTCGCCGAGGCCATGACCATTTTCGCCGTGACCTGCGCCGCGATCTTCCCCTTGTTTCACGTCGGGCGGCCCTGGCGCGCCTACTGGCTGTTCCCGGTGCCCAACGAGTGGTCGGGCATGTGGCCGAATTTTCGCAGCCCGCTGGTCTGGGACGTTTTCGCCGTCAGCACGTACTTCACGGTGTCCCTGCTTTTCTGGTATCTGGGGTTGATCCCGGATCTGGCCACTTTGCGGGACCGCGCCACAACGCGGGTCCGGCAAATCGTCTACGGAATCCTGAGCCTGGGTTGGCGCGGTTCCGCCCGACACTGGAACCATTACGAGATGGCGTACCTGCTGCTGGCCGGCCTGTCCACCCCGCTGGTGCTTTCCGTGCACTCCATCGTCAGCTTCGACTTCGCCGTGTCGCTGCTGCCCGGCTGGCATGCCACGATTTTCCCCCCGTACTTTGTGGCCGGCGCCATCTTCTCCGGTTTCGCCATGGTGGTGACGCTGATGGTCGTCGCCCGCTGGTTTTTCGGCCTGCACCACCTGGTGACGATGAAACACCTGGAGAACATGAACAAAGTGATGCTGGCCACGGGACTGATCGTGGGCTACGCCTATGCGGTGGAGTTCTTCATCGCATGGTACAGCGGCAATCCGTACGAGCGCTTCGCCTTCGTCAACCGCGCCCTCGGTCCCTACGCCTGGGCGTACTGGATCATGGTGGCCTGCAACGTTCTGGTTCCGCAGTTGTTTTGGTTCCGCCGCATCCGCACCAGCGTGCCCGCCATGTTCGTGATTTCCCTGCTGGTCAACGTGGGGATGTGGTTCGAGCGATTCGTCATCATCGTGACTTCCCTGCACCGCGATTTCTTGCCCGCGGCGTGGGGCATGTTTCGTCCCACCTGGGTTGACTTGCTCACGCTGGCCGGCAGTTTCGGGCTGTTCCTGACGCTGTTCCTGCTGTTCGTTCGTTTTCTGCCCATGATTTCCATGAGCGAGGTCAAGGCCATGATGGCTGCGGAGGAAACGCCATGAAGCAGGCGCAGGGCGACGTGGCGCCGCGCAAGACCTACGGCGTGGCGGCGGAGTTCGAGAGTCCCGCGGATCTGCTGGCCGCCATCCGCGCGCTGCGGCAGCGTGGCTACCGCAGGCTCGACGCGCTGACGCCGTTTCCCGTGCACGGTTTGAACGAGGCTCTGGGGGTGCGCCGTTCCCCGCTGGGTTGGGTGGCGCTGGCAGCGGGTTTGGCCGGCGCTTCGGGAGCTCTTCTGTTGCAGTGGTGGACGGGAGCGGTCGCCTACCCGGTCGTGGTCGGGGGTAAACCGTATTTTGCCGTCGAGCCCTCAATTCCCGTCACTTTCGAATTGGCCGTGCTTCTGGCTTCGTTCGCGGCGGTGCTGGGGATGCTGGCGTTCAACGGGCTGCCGCGATTCTATCACGCGGCTTTTCATCACACGCGCTGGCAGCGGGCGAGCGACGACGCATTCCTGCTCGTCATCGAAAGGGACGGCCCCGGCTTCGACCCGGCCCGGGCCGCCGAAGCGCTGCGCGCCGTGGGCGGTCAGCACGTCGAGATCCTGGAGGAGGAATGCGAGCGGCTGTCCTGATTCTGGCGCTCTTGACCGCGGCGTGCAGCCGCACTTCCCGCAAGCCGCCGATCGAGATCATTCCGGACATGGATCGGCAACCGCGTTTCCGGGTGCAGGGGGAAACCAGTTTCTTCCCCGATCGGCGCATGTCGCGCCCGCCCGTGCCCGGAACGATCCCCCGCGGAGGATTGCGGGCGGCCGCTTTGCCCGAATCCAGTCCTTTGCCCTGGAATCTTCAGACCCTCGAACGCGGCCGCGAGCGATACGACATCTACTGCGCACCCTGTCACGATCGGACCGGCGCCGGACGCGGCATCGTCGCCGTGCGCGGCAACTGGCCGGCCGGGGACTTGCGCGAAGCCCGCATCCAACAACTCAGCGACCGCGAGATCTATGAAGTCATCAGTAATGGTGTAAGGACGATGCCCGCCTATCGCTACCAGATCGGGGAGCAGGACCGCTGGGCGATCGTGGCGTACGTGCGGGTGCTTCAGCGCGCCGCAAGCGGCACACTGGCCGACGTGCCGCCTGACATGCGAGGGGATCTGCGGTGAACACGGTAACCGCCGAGATCGAAAGCAGCGCTCTGCCTGCACAAACTTGGGCTCGCGGGCGCAACACAATTGTCGCGCTGGCGCTGGCGGGTTGGGCGGCGAGCGCACTGGGCCTGGCGGCGGATCCGGCTCGGTTTGCCCTGTCCTATCTGGTGGCTTACCTTTTCTTTCTGTCGCTGGCTCTGGGCGCTCTGTTTTTCGTCATGGTGCAGCACCTGAGCGGGGCCGTCTGGAGCGTCAGTTCCCGGCGCATCGCCGAAACCTTGATGGCCACGCTTCCCGCCGCCGCTTTCCTGTTCGTTCCTGTCGCCCTCAATCTGCACCATCTGTATGAATGGACCCATCCCGAGGTCGTGGCCGCGGATCCCGTGCTGCAAGGCAAACAGGCCTATTTGAATGTGCCTTTCTTTCTGATCCGCGCCGCCGTGTGCCTGCTGGTATGGGTCGGCTTGAGCCGGATCCTGTACCGCTGGTCGGTGACCCAGGATCGCCGGCCTGAAGCTCCGCTGCGAAAGGTCGCCGCCTGGAGCGCGGCAGGCGTGTTGCTGGCGGTGCTCACGGTCACCGTGGCGGCTTTCGACTGGGTGATGTCGCTCGAGCCGCATTGGTTCTCGACCGTCTTCGGCGTTTACTTTTACGCAGGCGGAGCCGCCGCGTCGGTGGCCGCCCTGATCCTGATCTTGTTCGCGTTTCGCAGGGCGGGCCGGCTGGTCGAAGAGGTTCACGCAGAACATTACCATGACTACGGCAAGTGGCTTTTCAGCCTGATTGTTTTCTGGGCTTACATCGCTTTTTCTCAGTACATGCTGATCTGGTACGCCAACCTGCCTGAGGAAACGCAATGGTTCCGGACGCGCACGCAGGGCGGCTGGGGGCCTGTGGCGCTGGCGCTCGTCGCCGGTCACTTCCTGATTCCCTTTTTTGCCCTGATCTCGCGCGCAGCGAAACGCAATGTGCGCTGGCTGGCGGCAATGAGCCTTTGGGTAATTCTGTTCCATTACCTGGACTTGTACTGGCAGGTCATGCCTGCCGTTCACCGCTCCGGCCCCTCCTGGCACTGGCTGGACGTCGCGACGTGGTTGGCGGTGGGCGCCTCCCTGGCGCTGGCCTTCTGGCACAAGCTTCGCGACCGGGCGCTGTTGCCCGTGGGGGATCCGCGCCTGGCGCGTTCGCTGGAGTTCCACAATGTCTGAGACGCCGACGCCGCAGCCTTCGCCGGGCTATGACACGAGCGAGCCGCGGGCTCGCACGATCGCGTTGTTCGGCCTCGCCACCCTCGTCCTGCTGGCGGTCATCATTCTTGCCTTGCAGTGGTACGTGGATTACGCGCGCGAGCGTCAGATTTTTGTCCGGCAACTGGAGCCGGTCGCCGAAGACCTGAGGACTTTGCGCGCCCGCGAAGACGCGGAGCTGAACTCGTACGCCTATGTGGATCGCGAAAAAGGGCTCGTAAGGCTCCCCGTCCGCCGGGCTATGGAGTTACTGATTCGCGAAAAGGAGTCGAAGCATGCGCGCTGAAGGATATCTCTTGCTGGCGGCTCTGTTGGGCGCCGTCATGCACGCCCAGTCCAAGTTGCCGGCCGAGCTGGAAGACGTCGGTATCGTGGAAAGGATCGGCGAAAAGATAGATGGGGAGCTCGAATTCATCGCGGAAGACGGGCGTCCTGTCCGGCTCAAGGAATACTTCCACCAAGGACGTCCCGTCATCCTCAATCTCATCTATTACTCCTGCCCGACGCTTTGCAATCTCTTGCTGAACGGTCAGACCGAGGCTCTGCGCGAGATCCCGGGCGAGCCGGGCAAGGACTTCGAGATCGTCACCATCAGCATAGATCCGACCGAGACATTCGATCTGGCCCGGCAGAAACGCGCCGTCTATCTGGAGAGTTACGGGCGGCCGGCGCCGGGCTGGCATTTTTTGACGGATTACCGGGGCAACGTAAAGAAGCTCGCCGAGCAGGTGGGTTTCCACTACCGTTATGATGATCGGACCCGCCAATACGCTCACGCGGCCGCCATCATGCTGCTCAGCCCCGAGGGCGTTGTGGCGCGCTACCTTTACGGGGTTCGCTTCAAGCCGCGCGATTTGCGCCTGGCGCTGGCTGAAGCGTCGCGCGGGCACGGCTCGTTCAGCGTGGAGAAACTGCTGCTGTTCTGCTTCCATTACGATCCCCAGGCTCGTTCGTACGTATTGTTCGCCACCAACCTCATGCGCGCGGGCGGCGCCCTCAGCGTCCTCGTGCTGGGCCTGGCGCTGTGGCGGCTGTGGCGGCGTGAGCGGCAGGCGGTTGCCATCAAGGAGAAGGTTGCCTGATGTCGTGGTTACGCGATCTGTTGGTGCCGCCGCAGGGCAGCACCTTCGCCCATGAGGTGGACCCGCTGTTCATGTTCCTCGTGGGCCTGACCGGCTTCTTCTTTCTCCTTATCGCAGGCCTGACCGGTTGGTTCATCCTCCGCTATCGCCGGGGCAGCCGCGTGCGGCGCGGGGTGGCGCCGACGCACAATACGGCGCTCGAGCTCCTGTGGAGCCTGATTCCCCTGGCGCTTGTGGTGGTGATCTTCTTCTGGGGGGTTCAAGGCTACATCAGCGCCGCTGTGCCGCCGGCCGATGCCCTGGAGATCAAGGTTATCGGCAAGCGATGGCTGTGGGAGTTCCAGTATCCCAACGGCTTGCGCACCGTCAACGAGATGCGGGTGCCCGTGAACAAGCCCATCAAGCTGGTCATGATTTCCGAGGATGTGATCCACAGCTTTTACGTGCCGGGTTTCCGCATCAAGCAGGACGTCCTGCCCAGCCGCTATACGCAGCTTTGGTTCGAGGCCACCCAACCGGGCGTGCACAGCGTGCTCTGCGCCGAATACTGTGGGCGCAGCCACTCGGACATGCTGGCCACCATCCACGTGGTGAGCCAGGAAGAGTACCAACAGTGGCTGGAAGCGGGCGGGGCTGTCGGGGAGGGCCTTCCCTTGTCCGAGCTGGGGCGGCTGGTCTACGAGCGTTACGGCTGTGACGCATGTCACTCGCTGGACGGCACGCGTCTGGAGGGCCCGAGCTTGCGCGGCGTGTTCGGCAAACCTGTGCTCCTCGCGGATGGCCAGAGGGTGATCGCGGACGAAAATTATCTGCGCGAGTCCATCCTGAATCCGCAGGCCAAGATCGTGGCCGGCTACCAGCCGGTGATGCCGACGTTCCAGGGCTTGTTGAGTGAGCGGGAAATCAACGCCTTGATCGAATTTATCAAGGAGCAGAAATGACAGGCGCCAATTATCTGACCGAGCAGCGGGGTTTGCGCTCGTGGCTGTTCACGCTCGACCACAAGCGCATCGGCGTCATGTACCTGTGGTCCACGCTCCTGGCGTTCTTTCTGGGTGGGGTGCTGGCTATGCTCATCCGGCTCGAGCTGCTTACCCCGACGCGGACGCTCATGGACGCCGATACTTACAACAAGGCCTTCACCCTGCACGGCGCGATCATGATCTTTCTGTTCATTATTCCTTCCATTCCCGCCGCGCTCGGGAACTTCGTGCTGCCCTTGCTGCTGGGCGCGCGCGATGTGGCCTTCCCCCGCTTGAACCTGGCCAGTTACTATCTTTACGTCGCCGGCGCGCTCATGGCGCTGGCCTCCATGATCACCGGGGGCATTGACACGGGCTGGACCTTTTACACGCCTTACAGCACTTCCACGGGCGGCGCCGTGAATCTGGTCACTCTGGCTGTTTTCGTGCTCGGCTTCTCCTCGATTTTCACCGGCGTGAATTTCATTGCCACGACCCACAAATTGCGCGCACCCGGCATGAACTGGTTCCGGATGCCGCTGTTTGTCTGGGGCATTTACGCCACGGCGATCATTCAGATCCTGGCGACCCCCGTGCTCGGAATCACCGTGCTCCTGCTGTTCCTCGAGCGGGTCTTCGGAGTGGGGATCTTTGACCCCAAGCTCGGCGGCGACCCGGTGCTGTTCCAGCATTTCTTCTGGTTTTACTCGCATCCGGCCGTCTACATCATGATTCTGCCCGGCATGGCCATCATCTCCGAGGTTATCCCGGTGTTCTCGCGGCGGCCCATCTTCGGCTACCGGGCGATTGCGTTTTCCAGCGTCGCCATTGCCGCCGTAAGCTTCCTGGTGTGGGGTCACCACATGTACGTGAGCGGCCAGTCGGTGCTCGCTTCCGCACTGTTCTCTTTCCTGACCTTCCTGGTGGCCATCCCCTCGGCGGTGAAAGTTTTCAACTGGGTGGCGACCATGTACAAAGGCTCCATCTGGTTGCAGGCGCCCATGATCTACGCCATCATGTTCCTGTTGCTGTTCGCCATCGGGGGACTGACCGGGCTGTTTCTGGGCAGCCTGGCCGTGGACGTGCATCTTCACGATACGTACTTCGTCGTCGCCCACTTTCACTACGTCATGATGGGCGGAACGTTCATCGCATTCCTGGCTGGTCTGCACTATTGGTGGCCGAAGATGTTCGGCCGGATGTACTCGGAGCGATGGTCCCGAATCGCGGCCGCCTTGGTGTTTGTCGGCTTCAACGCTACTTTCCTGGCCCAATTCGTTATGGGGAGCCGCGGCATGCCGCGGCGGTACTATAACTACCTGCCCGAATTCCAGGCCTTGCACGTCGTGTCCACCGTCGGTTCCTGGATCCTGGCTCTGGGCCTGCTCATCACGGCGGGTTACCTGCTCGCTTCACTCCGCAAGAGGCCGGATGCCCCGGCCAACCCCTGGGGCGGCATGACGCTGGAGTGGCAGACGTCCTCGCCCCCGCCCACTCACAACTTCGCGGCGGTTCCCGTGGTGGATCGCGGCCCGTATGACTTCCCGCCGCTGGAGGCCGAAGAGGAGCTTGCCGGGAGGCCCGCATGAGCAAGTCCGAAGTCGCCCTCGAGCACGGAGCCCACGAGCCCTTCTTGCAGCATCACTTTCATGATCTCGAACAACAGGGCGAGGCCTCCAAGATCGGCATGTGGCTGTTCCTGGTGACCGAAATCCTGCTCTTCGGGGGCCTGTTCGTGGGCTACGGCATCATGCGCATGTTGCATGCCGAAGCCTTCCATCAGGGGCACCTGCATCTGGACCGCACACTGGGCGCCCTGAACACAGTGGTGCTTCTGGTTTCCAGTTTCACGATGGCCATGGCCGTGCACAGCGCCCGTACAGGCGACCGGAAGCGGCTGATCGTGTTTCTGGCCGCTACCCTGGCGTTTGCCGGCGTTTTCCTGGGCGTCAAGTATTTCGAGTATTCTCACAAGTTCCACGAAGGATTGTTGCCCGGCAAGTATTACCGACATACGGGAGATGCCGTCCCCGGAGTCGCCGCCTTTTTCGGCTTTTATTTCGTCATGACCGGCCTCCACGGTCTCCACGTGTTGGCGGGCATGATCGCCATCGGCTGGCTGTTGCGGCGCGCCGTGCGCGGCGACTTCTCTCCGTCCTACTATTCTCCGGTGGACTTGACGGGGCTGTACTGGCACCTGGTGGATATGATCTGGATTTATCTGTTTCCCTTGCTTTATTTGATCAGTTAGGCCAACGTTATGAGCGCGCATGCAGAAAGCTATCGGGCTGTCCGCACTTATGCCCTCGTGCTCGCCAGTCTGCTGGCGCTCACGGTGATTACCGTCATCGCCGCGGGGGTCAATTTCGGCTCTGCCTTCGTGAACGTGGTGGTCGCGCTGGCGATCGCCAGTGTCAAGGCTTCCCTGGTGGCTCTTTACTTCATGCACCTGCGCCACGACCGCCCGATGAGCGCCGTGATCTTCGTGACCGGGCTTGCCATGCTCGCCATTTTCCTGATGTTCTGTTTCCTGGATACGCTCACCCGCGAGCACGTGGAGCCCGCCGTGACCGCTCAAATTTACGTCCGCGCCGCTTCGATCTCCGCGAGGATCCTGAGCGCTTCCTGACGCGGATCCGGGGCGCGGGTGATCTGCCGGCCGATGACCAGGTAGTCGGCTCCCGCGCGGATCGCCTCCGCCGGGGTGGCCACGCGTTTTTGATCCCCCTTGCCCGCGCCGGCCGATCGCACCCCGGGGGTGACGAGAATAGCGTGCGGCGCCAGGGCCCGCACCATCGCCACCTCCAGAGGCGAGCACACGATCCCGTCCACGCCGGCCTCCAAGGCCTTGCGGACCCGAAGCCTGACCAGGTCCTGCACCGCGCACGGGTAGCCCAGATCCGCCAGATCCTCCTGATCGAAGCTGGTCAACACCGTGACCGCCAGCAGCTTCAGCGACGAGGATCCACGCCCTTCCACCGCGGCCTTCATCACCGCCCGGCTGCCGTGCACGGTGAGAAAGTGCACGCCGCTGCGCGCCACCTGGACGGTGGCCCGTTTGACGGTCTCCCCGATGTCGTAAAGCTTCAGATCGAGAAAGACATGCTTGCCGCGATCTACGAGTTCGCGGACGAAAGCCATGCCCGCGGCTGCGTACAGCTCGAGGCCGACCTTGTAGAAGCCGATCAGGTCGCCGAGACCCTCCACCAGGTCGCGCGCCGCGTCCGCGGAATCGAAATCCAGGGCGACGATGACGGAGCCGGACTTCACAGGATGCGGATCCATGCCTGCTGTTTGCGGACCACCCGGCCGACGGTACAGGCGCGCGGGAAACGCCGGCGCAGGCGCTCGGCGTCGGCTTCGGGCAAGGCGATGAGCAGACCGCCGGAAGTCTGCGGATCATAAAACAAATCCATAAGATCTTGTTCGATCGGGCGCACGGTCTCCACCGCGCAGGAGGCGAATTCCCTGTTGTTCTTCAGGCCGCCGGCCAGAGCGCCGGCCCGGGCGTATTCCCGCGCTCCCTCCAGCAGCGGGACGCGGTCGGCCTCGATCTCCAGGGTCACGCCGGAGGCCACCGCCATCTCGCGCGCGTGCCCGATGAGGCCGAACCCGGTGACGTCCGTCATCGCGTGAACCGCGAGGCCTTCCAGCGCTTCGGCCGCGGCGCGGTTCAGCTCCAGCATCGAGGTCACGGACGCTTCCACGTGTTGCGGATTCGCGATGCCGCGCTTCAAAGCCGTGGCGATGACGCCCGTGCCCAGCGGCTTGGTCAACACCAGCGCGTCGCCCGGTTGGGCTCCTGCATTGGCGATGACACGCGAGGGAGGCGCCGTACCCGTCACCGCATAGCCGAACTTGATCTCGTCGTCCGCCACGCTGTGTCCCCCGAGGATGACGCAGCCGGCTTCCCGCATTTTTTCCGCGCCGCCGCGCAGAATCTCGCGCAGCAACTCGGGTTCACCGCCGGCCGGGAAAGCCACGATCGAGAGCGCGCACAGCGGCCGCGCCCCCATGGCATAAATGTCGCTCAGGGCGTTGGCGGCCGCGATGGCCCCGAACGTGTAGGGATCGTCCACGAT
>Ga0197142_1001736_pt1 | contig 19606 bp, 20 predicted proteins | sample GBS60_MetaG_FD_148614 | JGI IMG/M metagenome (GOLD analysis project Ga0197142, IMG submission 148614) | Sediment microbial communities from Great Boiling Springs, Gerlach, Nevada, United States - GBS 60_MetaG | ecosystem: Environmental > Aquatic > Thermal springs > Hot (42-90C) > Sediment... | reverse complement strand
ATTAGAATCCTAATTTAGATATTTCTTTATTTTAATTTTAAATTTTTATTAATTTAAAATTTTTATTCTTTAATAAATATAAGGGTGTAATATAAATTGTTAATATGAGATCATTTTATAGATTATTTTATTTAAGGGTATTAATTAACTTTGCTTTGGTATTTTTCGTTTTATTTTATAAAATAAATGTTTTTCCTTTTGATAAATCTAATATTATATATACTTATAATTCTTTGATAAATGGAGTTTTAAATAAATTTGCTATAGGTCAATACAACGACTCTATATTATTTGTTAAATACGATGAAAATAAAAATATATTAAGTTTGAAAACAATAGGCAATAATTTGGAAGTTATTAATTGTTTTTCTTTTAGTTATCTGTATTCTTTGTATAGTTGTTTTTTAGTACAGAGTACTTTTAGAAACATTAATAATTGGGATGTATTATTAGTTATTTTGGATTATGAAGGTGAAGTTTTAAAGAGTGTAATTGTTTCTACAGATTTTGTTGATACTCCTTTAAATGCTACTTTTTTAAATAACACTTTTGTAATTGCTTATGCTTGTGCAAATAATATTAAATCCCCAGCTTATAAATTAGGGATTACTATTTTAGACTCCGATTTAAATGTTAAAAAAAATTATATTTTATCTTTGAATAGTAATGAAGTTTTATCTAGGTTTTATTTTAGCAATTGGGGAGTATCTAGTTTAGATTTCATTATCTATGCTTTTTCTTATGATAAAAGAAATTATATACCTTATGCAGGAAAAATAAAACTAGACAATTACTCTATAGATACTAACTTAAAGCTTGAAAATAATTATCCATTTTTTAAATCTTATCAATATGCTATTAAACCTTATACTATAAAAAGCATACCTAATTTAGAAAAAGTTTTACCTTAATAAAGGTATAGAAGGTAAAAATAAGCAGTTTTAAAATTCTTGGCATTAGGTATAATTAGTAGAATATATTTTAGTTAAGGTTTAGTTAAAAAGATGATATAAATAACTAAATATAAACATATAGAACTAAGCTTACCATTTTGCTTTTTATAGGTAGAAATAGGGGCAGTCTTAAGCTGCCCCTTAAAGGGTATTTTATAGTATCTTAAATTTACTCAAAAATCTCCATTTTAATGGGGTATTCTACAGGTTAGGCGTAGTATTTTCATAGTTTAGGTGTAGCAAAACCTTCAGGAGCTCCTAACCTCCTTTGCAGCTCACTTAAAGGAACTTTATGCAATCCATTAAATCCATTCCATCCAGTTGTTAATATAATGGGTTCTCCTTTTTCATTTTTTTCTCCTGTATATATTGCTATATGTCCATATTGCCCTCCTCCCCAATATACATACGAGCCTGGTGGCATGTTTTCCCAATCTTTTCTTAATCTACCCTGTTCTTTTATTTTTTGTAATGATTCCTTAGCTGATGGTGCTAATAAAGCAGCATCTTTTCTTTCAGCCATATTATTAACAAATCCCAAGCACCACATATCCCATTGACTTCCATCTCTAGCAGTTCGCCCATTATTAGGATTAGTATATTTTTCAGGATTATTATACGCATCATTAGCTCTGTCTAAAAATCTTTGAATTTTTTCACGTTCTTCAGGAGAATAAGCACTCAAATCTACCTTATTATTCGTACCTATTTGATTACTATTAGATACTTGATTAGTATCACTATTAGATACCTGATTATTAACATTCCCTTGATTAGATACTTGATTATTAGCACTCCCTTGATTAGATACTTGATTATTAGCATTATTAGCACTACCAGGTTCCACCTTTACTTTAGTATTCCTATTAATAGGAGCATAAGGAGCACCAAAATTACCTCCTACAGAAGAAACCGGACTATTTCCTATGGAATCAGGTTTATAACCCGGATTATTACCTATATTACCATTTTGATTTACATATTGCAAAAGCAATAAAAGAAGCCTTAATAATTCATCATCTGATAAACTACTATACCCCCTATTCTGAGGAGTACTGTTACCTACATTAGCATTGTTTAAATACTCCGATATTATTCTTTCAATTAGATTCTTTATATTTTGATTATTAATATTAACATTATCTTGAGGTATCTCTACAGCTGAATTAAAATTCCTCCTAAATACAGGACTAGATATTTGATTAAAAGATGATATATTATTAATACCATTTATACCATTCATTATTTAACACCCCCTTTTGTTTTATTTATAATCTAAATAATTTTATTATTTTATTAAAATTTTTGATAATATTTTAAAAATGTAAAAAAGTAGTAATTCAAAAATCTGTACAAAGAAGCTTAACTATTTATAAAGAGGTTAAAAAAAAAATAAAACTAATATAGATAAAAAAGAGATAAAAGCATAAAAAAATGTTAAAAACTTTTGTTTTAACTATTTTCCCAAAATTAACTAAAGATTTATTAAATTTATCAATATTAAAACGTGCAATTAATAAGAAGATTTTAGAAGTTGAAATTATTAATATAAGAAATTTTAGTAGTGATAAACATAAAAAAGTAGATGATTACGTATATGGTATAAAAAAAGGAATGCTATTCAAATTTGAACCACTATATAAAGCATTAGAATATTCTAAAAAAAAATGTAAAACCCCTTATGTTATCTTACCTTCTCCCAAAGGTAAAATACTAAATGATAATATAATAAGAGACCTATCTAAATTAAATGAAATTATATTTATAGCCCCAAATTATGAAGGAATAGATGAAAGAATAATAAGATTCATAAATGAAGAGATATCAATTGGAGATTACATTATAAGTAGTGGAGAATTAGCAATATTTGTTATTATTGAATCCATAATAAGAAAATTAGTAATAAATGAAACCAATTATATAGAAGATAGTTTTTCATTATTTAATATCCCTTTTTTATTAGAAAATCCTCAATACACAAGACCAAATAAATTAACTAATCCATTAAATAATAATTTTAATTTAGAAGTACCTAAATACTTAATAAAGGGGAATCATAAAGAAATAATAAAAAAAAATTTAGAAAATTCATTAACTCAAACAATCTATAAAAAACCCGAATTATTTATAAAATTTTATAGATATTTTCAAATTAAAAAAAAATCTAAAAAAATTTACTATCCCCAAACTTTCCTTAAATTCCTAAATTATAAAGAAATAGACGAAATTTTATATAACTCCATCTTAAATAGCATAATTGCTAGTTAAAAAATAACTTTCAAAAATGCCCCAAGGAATAAAAAGGAATATCAAAAAAAAATAAAGAATTCTTTATAAGAAATAAAATTTTTAATATATTTTTATAAAAAATAACACTCCTGAATTTTTTTAAATTAATAAGGAGGTTAACTATGATAAATGAAGTAAAACTCGATGAAAAAGATTCAAGATTAACTAATAGAAAAAAACTAAAAGAATTATTAATAAATCCCTATGGATACCCCCTACCCTACAAACCAAATTCAACAATAGATGAATTAAAAACTAAATTCGAAAATGAAACCAATCTTAATAAAGAAGAAATCTATATAGTTGGTGGTAGGCTCTTAAATATAAGACATCATGGGAAAAGTATATTTGCAGATCTTTTAGGAGTTAATCATAAATTACAAGTATATTTAAAAAAAGATGAACTTAATGAAAAATTTGATATATTTAGAGATCATATTGATAGTGGGGACCTAATATTAGCTAAAGGATATCTATTTAGGACTAAAACAAATGAATTAACTCTACACATATTAGATTTTCATTTTTTAGCTAAATGTATATTACCTTTACCTGAAAAATGGCACGGGCTTAAAGACACTGAAATTAGATATAGACAAAGATATTTAGATTTATTCATTAATCCCGAAGTTAAGAAAAATTTCATAACAAGAAGTAAAATAATTAAATTCCTAAGAAATTATTTAGAAAATCAAGGATTTATGGAAGTTGAAACCCCAATGTTAAACATAATTCCAACAGGAGCATTAGCTAAACCTTTTAAAACTTATCATAATGCTTTAGGAATTGATATGTATCTTAGAATTGCGCCAGAACTGTATTTAAAAAGACTAATAGTAGGAAACTTTGATAAAGTTTATGAATTAGGAAAAGTTTTCAGAAATGAAGGGATATCAACCAAACATAATCCAGAATTTACAATATTAGAACTATATCAAGCTTTCGCAGATTTAAATGATATGATAACCTTAACAGAAGATATAATCTCCTCTTTAGTTTATCACATACATAATTCCTATGAATTAGAATATCAAGAGAAAAAATTGAATTTTAATAAACCATTTAAAAAAATTAGTTTTCCTGAAGAATTATATAAGAAAGGAGTAGATATAGAAAAACTAAGAAATGATAGAGAATACTTGGAAAAAATTTCTAATGCTTTAAAAATCCCAAAAGAAAATAGAGTTATTAGTCATGTCATAGACAAAGCTTTTGATGAATTAGTAAAACCAGATTTATGGGATCCTACATTTGTAATTGATTATCCTGTAGAGATCTCTCCTTTAGCTATTTCCAAAAGTAATAATCCATTATACACTGAAAGATTTGAATTATTTATAGCTAATTTTGAAGTAGCAAACGCATTTAGTGAGCTAAATGATCCTGATGAACAAGCCCTAAGATTTACCCAACAACAAAAATTGAAAGAAAAAGGAGAAACTGAAGCTCATGAATATGATCATGATTATATAATGGCATTATCTTATGGATTACCACCTACAGGTGGTTTAGGTTTTGGTATAGATAGATTAGTTATGATCTTAACAAATAATATATCAATAAGGGAAGTAGTATTGTTTCCTGCTTTACTTCCAAAAAAATAACTTTAAAATAAAAAAAATAAAATAATTATTAATAATATGGAAATAAACATAGAAATAGAATTAATAAAAAAATTTTTATTAATAACAGGGGTATCTATTTTGTGTGGAATATTAATAGGATTAGAAAGAGAAGTAAAACATAAACCTGCAGGATTAAAAACAATAACTTTAGTTACAGTAGGGAGCGCAATATTTACATTTATATCTAAATATGGTTTTAGTGGTAATGCAGTTGATAGTAGCAGAGTTGCTTCGCAAATAGTAAATGGAATAGGTTTTTTAGGTGCAGGTACTATTATAAGAAGTGGTCTAAAAATTAAGGGATTAACTACCGCAGCTACTTTGTGGATAGCAGCTTCTATTGGAATGGTTATTGGCACTGAGAAAATATTAGAAGGTATTCTTGGAAGCTTAATAGTTTTTTTTGCTATCATAATCCTTAGAGCCTTAGAAAATATATTATATGGAAGCTTTGGCACCTTCTATATTAAAGTAAAATACAACATAGAATCTACTCAAGATAATCTTGATTATCAGTCAATTTTTGAGGAACTAAAAAATAAATTACATGAAATCAACATTGAAATACTTGAGGCAACAGAAATAACACATGGCTTAATCCTAAAATTAAAAGGTAGCAAAAATAAAATTAAAACTGAACTAAATAAAAAATTAAAAAGTGAATATTACAATATAAAATTATATGAATTAAAGGAGTTTTAATAAATTAAAAATTATGCCAGAATTCCCTGAAGCAACTATCATATCCTCACAAATAAAAAACTATTTTAATTTAACTAAAAATCAACCTAACTTAAATTATCACAAAATTACACTAAAAAAAATAAATATTTATAAAGATTCCATAATAAAAAATCAAGAATTAGTAAATAAACTAATAAATAAAACATTAGAAGATGTATCTAATTATGGAAAAATAATATATTTTAAATTTAATGATAACTATTGGATACTGTTTCATTTAGCATTAACAGGAGCTCTACTTATTGAGGAATTTTTACCAAAAGATAAATTAAATTACTTTGAAAAATATAAAATAATAGATTTCATTTTTAATATTAATAAAGAGCAAGAAAAAATTTTATTTTTTAGTGCTAAAAGGTTATTTGAAAAAGTAATATTTGTTAAAGATGAGAATCCTTTTAAAAAATATGGACCACCTTTTAATAAACTAAAAACTATAGATTTTATTAATATTTTATCAAAAACAAAAAAACCAATAAAAATAGCTCTTATGAATCAGTCTTTAATAGCAGGAATAGGTAATATATATGCAATAGAAAGCTTATTTTGTGCTAAAATTTCACCTCTAAGAAGAGCTTCTGAAATAACCGTACAAGAATATTATAAACTTTATAACTGCTTGAAAAATATATTAAAAGAATCAATAAAAAACAGAGGCTCTACCATAAGCGATTATGTAGATGCTTTAGGACAAGAAGGTAACTACCAAAATTTGCATAAAATATATAACAAAACCAAATGCCCCGAATGTAATTCAAAAATAAAAAAAATAAAAATAGAAGATAGGATCACATATTATTGCCCTAATTGCCAAAAATAAAAATTAACAAAAAATTAAATTACAAAAAATAAAACTATGTATGAAATCCTTGATCATACAGCAGATATAAAAATAAGAATAAAATCAATTAACTTTTTTTATTTCTTCAAAGATTTAATCTCAGCTTTAAAATATATTATTAATTATGAAGATAAAAATGAAATAGAAAATGAAATAGAAAATAAAAAAAATATCAAAAGAAATAATATCAAAATAATTTTATCTGATTTAGATGATTATCAAAAAATATTTAATTTTATCTCAAAATTCATTTATTATCTAGATGCTAAATCATTACTAATAATTGATGTGAATTATATTAATTTAAAAGAATATAAATGGGAAATAAACGTAAAAGTAAAAAAGATAAATAAAAATAAAATAAAAGGGTACCTCAAAGCCCCTACTTATTGTGATTTCAAATTTATTAGCAATTTTGAATTAGAGGTGATAATAGATGTATAATTTTTGTATAATATTAGCAGGGGGAATAGGAAGTAGATTATTTCCATTATCCAGAATATCTTATCCTAAACAGTTCTTAAAAATATTTAACAATAAGAGCTTACTAAAACTAACTTATGAAAGAGTACTAAATCAATTTGATGAAATATTAATTTGCTCAGGTATAAAATATAAACATTTAATAGAGCAAGAAAATATACCCCAAGAAAAAATAATCTTAGAACCTGAAAATTCTAATACCTCAGCAGCAATTTTACTTTCTATTAAATATACACTTTATAAATATAATCTAAAAGAAGCTAATTTTATATTTTTACCTTCAGATCATTTCATATTTAATGAATCCGAATTTTTAAATTCCTTAAAAACTAGTTTAAATTATACAACTAATGGAGTAATAATAATAGGAGTTAAACCTGATCACCCCTCCACAAACTACGGATACATTAAACTAAATCAAAAAATAGAAAATAATATATTTAAAGTAGATAAATTTATAGAAAAGCCTGATAAATCAAAAGCTAAATACTATTACAAAAATCCTAACTACCTTTGGAATGCAGGAATATACATCTTAAATAACTCTTTATTTCTTGATGATTTTTACAAAATTAGCCAAGATTTCAGAAATTATATAAACCTTAACTATCAAGAAATATTAAGTAATTATAAAAATATTCCCAAAATTTCGATTGATTATGCATATAGTGAAAAAAGTAGTAATTTATTAGTAGTTAAGTCTAACTTTAGATGGTCAGATGTAGGTACTTTTGAAGAAATATCAAAAATATACGAATACTTAGAAAATAATAATAATCTAAATAAAAATGATAATGAAGTATTTTATTTAAATTCTAACTCCTTTTTAATAAAAGATAATGAAAACCTAAAAAACAAAAAATACTGTTTTATTGATTGTAACAATTTAGTAGTAGTTGATACCCCTGATTTTTTATTAATATCTAAAAAAAACAGTAGCTTTAAAATTAAAGAGATTTTAAATAAAATTAATCCAGAAATTCTAAAATATAATATTACAGATTATAGACCCTGGGGGTACTATAAAGAATTAGATAAAGACATAAACAAATATAGAATTAAATTCATTTCAGTTTATCCTAACCAGCAATTATCCCTACAATACCATAATTTTAGAAAAGAATATTGGTTTATTTTAAAAGGTAATGGAATAGCTATTATAAATGACAAAGAAATATCAGTTAAAGAAAATGAAGTTATAGAAATCCCATATAAAGCTACTCACTCAATAAAAAATACAGGAAATATTGATTTAGAATTTATAGAAATACAAGTAGGAGATAAACTATTAGAAGATGATATTATAAGAATTAGGGATATCTATCATCGAGTTTAAAATTTTTATATTCATTTAAAATATTTATATTTATATTTATCCTTTAACAACCCCAATAGGTCTAAGTTTAGCTACCTTTTTAGAAATATCAGCATTATGAACAATATCTACCACATTTAGAGCATCCTTATAAGCTTGCGGTGCTTCCTCTAAGATAGTAGCTTTACTTGCTGCCCTTATACTTATTCCTTTACTTTCCAATTCCTTCATTAATTCATTATAGTTAATAGTTTTTTTAGCTTGATTTCTGCTCTTAACCCTACCCGCCCCATGACAAGTATGTCCGAATGTTTCTTTATAAGCATTCTCAGTACCTACTAATACAAAAGAGTATCTACCCATATCCCCAGGTATCAATACAGGTTGCCCAATTTCCTTATATTGAGTAGGTAATGAAGGATGAAAAGGAGGTAAAGCTCGTGTAGCCCCTTTCCTATGCATAACTAATTTATATTTCTTAGAATTATAAGAATATTCCTCAATAGTAGCCATATTATGGCTTATATCATACACTATCTCTACTTCTTTTATATTTAATAACTTTTTAAAAACTTTCCTAACTTTATAAGTGATTATTTGTCTATTAATAAAAGCAAAATTAGCAGCTAAATTCATTGAATAAATATATTTCTTACCTTCTTCACTATTAGCAGGTACGCAAGCTAACTGCTTATCCTCTACCCTTATTTTATATTTACTTTCCATAACTTTTAGCATCAAGTTTATAAAATCAGTAGCAATTTGATGACCAAATCCTCGGGACCCACAATGTATCATTAAAACTACCTGATTCTTAAACAAATTAAGTTTTTTAGCTATTTTTTCATCATAAATTTCGTCCACTACTTGAAGTTCTAAAAAATGATTACCACTTCCTAAAGTTCCTAACTGATTTTTTCCTCTTTCTATTGCTTCCTCACTTATATAATCAAAACTACTTTCTTTTTTATACCCATTATCCTCTATAAAATTCAAATCATCTTTATGAGCATATCCCTCTTCTAAAGCCCAGTTAATCCCCTTTATTATAGACTTTTTAAATTCATTTTTAGATAACCTAATATCACTTTCGCTTGATAATCCCGCAGGTACTTCCTTAAATAATTCATCCAATATCTTCTCTTTATATTCTTGAATTTCATTATATTCTAAATTAGTTCTTAATAATCTAACACCGCAATTAATATCAAATCCTATACCCCCTGGAGATATTATTCCATCTTCATTATAATTAGTACAAGCTATACAACCAATAGGAAATCCATATCCCCAATGAATATCAGGCATAGCAATAGCATCTCCTACTAAACCTGGTAATTTCGAAACATTTAGTAATTGCTTAAGACTTTCAGGCTCCACATTACTTACATCATCTATATAAATAACAGCATTATTATTTATATGCTTAAATTTATAATCTTTTATTTTAACAAACTCTTCTAATTTTATCATAAATAAACTCACCTCTTTATCTTAGTTTGATCTAGGTTTAACATTGAAAAAACAATGAATGTAATCCTCCTTTCTTAGCCACTCTATCAGACTAATCCCATACCTCTCTCTAAGTTCTATAAATATTTCTCTACAGCCTTGCCAAAATCCTTTCATTTATTACCATATAGTTTAATATCAGTATGATGTTATAAAATAATAAGAGTAAAACTCCTTGCGAAAATTAGTTAAAAAAATTTATTTAATTACATACTTTCCAAGATAAATTTTAACTTTACCTTCTATAAGAAGATATTCTTTATTACAATATGAACACTTAGAATAATTATCTTGAAATACTAATTTATTTCCACATTGACAAACCCACCCTACTTGCCTAGCGGGTACCCCTACAACTAAAGCATAATCAGGGATATCCTTGGTAACTACTGCTCCTGCCCCAATAAAAGCATACTCCCCAATAGTTACTCCACAAACAATAGTAGCGTTAGCACCAATAGTTACACCTTTCTTTACTAAAGTATTCCTAAATTCATGTTTTCTTTCAATAAAAGCTCGTGGATTATATACATTAGTAAAGACACAAGAAGGCCCACAAAATACATCATCCTCTAATGTAACTCCCTTATAAACTGAAACATTATTTTGGATTTTACAGTTATTGCCAATAGTTACATCAGGACCTATCATAACATTTTGCCCTATTATAACATTAGATCCTATTTTAGTATTTTTTAGGATATGAGAAAAATGCCAAATCTTAGTACCTGAACCTATTTCTACATTCTCATCTATATAACTACTTTCATGTACAAAAACATCCCTTAATTCACTCTTTACCTTCTTATTAATATCAATTTTATTAACATCAAGAGAACTATCAAAAAAATTATTAAAATTGGTATTATATGTTTGTGAATCTAACTGTTTTTGAGCTAATTCTAATACTTTTAAAACTCTAAGTGATTCTACCGAATCTGTTAAAGGTTTTTTATTATTTAAAATACAATCAATAAAATGAATTAATTCATTCTTAAGAGGTTCAGATTTTTGAGTTTCAATTATTTTAAATTCCGCTTTATTAGCTACAGGGATTTTTCCATCAATCCAGGTAGTTTTATGAGGATACAAAAATAGCTTCTCTTGAGTTAAATCATCAAAAACGAGCATCCCTTCACTACCAACAAAAACCATTTTCTGTTCTTTAAAAGGATGTAACCAACTAACAAAAATATGCCCCTTAACTCCATTATCAAATTCCAAAATAGTAGTAGTAGTATCAAAAATACCCTTATTAAGATAATCTCCACCAAAAGAGAAAACCTTAATTGGTTCCTTATTTAATAAATATAAAATAACAGAGATATCGTGAGGAGCAAATGACCATAAAATATTCTCTTCTACTCTAATTTTCCCTATGTTTAACCTATTAGAATAAAAATAAAACAATTTTCCAATAGCGCCTTGATTAATTAATTCCTTAATTTTAGATATTGCGGGATGATAAAGTAAAATATGTCCAACCATTAGAATCTTTTTTTTTTGATTAGCTAAATTATGTAATTCTAATGCTTGATTATAATTTAAAGCTAACGGCTTTTCAACAAATACATGCTTATTATTAAGCAAAGCTAATTTAGTTAATTCATAATGAGTAGCAGCAGGCGTGGATATTAATACAGCATCTAAATCCTGATCATTCACAACCTCCATTAAATCGCTCTTTATTATTACTTTACTCAAAATCTCATTAGCATTTTCTTTAAAATTATTATGAATAAAATCTAAAATATTTCCCTGGTTTTTATCTACAATATATTTTAGTTCAAATTTATTTGTTTCTTTTGCCAAACTAAAAAGATCTCTTAAAATATTTTTTCCCCAATAACCGACCCCTATATGAGCTATCCTCATAAATCCTCCTTACTTAGTTTATTTTCAAACTTATTGTATGCTAAATTTATTATATAAACTTATTATATAAAAAACTCTCTAGTAGTATTTTTCAACATTATTCTAATTTTTCCTATATCTTTTAAATAAATTATAAAAAATTGAAAAAAGAAGGTTAAAATAGTAATTGTGTAGAATAATAAAAATGTGGCGAGAGTAAAGAAAATAACAGTAGGCATATTAGGCTTATCAAAAAGTGGATTAGCGGCTGCTAAACTTTACAAAAGTAAAGGATTTGAGGTTGTAGGTTTTGACGATAACCCTGATATAACATTACCTGATGAATACAACCATATTTTCAAAGATCTATACTTAGGGAAACAACCTAACTACGTTTTTAATGAAATAAAAAATTATAAATTACTAATAGTAAGCCCAGGTATTCCATTTGATCATGAAGTTATAAAAATTTCGGAATCCTTTAAAGTACCAGTTATCTCTGAAATAGAGGCAGCCTATAAATTCTTACCAGAACCTAAAAATATAATATCTATTACAGGTACTAATGGTAAAAGTACCATAACCTATTTAGTATATCAAATCCTAAAAAAACACAATGTTAATATATTTTTAGGAGGAAACATCGGAATACCATTTTCAGAAGTAGTGCTTAATATTATAAACAAAAATGTAGAAAATCCAGTAATAGTCTTAGAAGTTAGTTCATTCCAACTAAAATTTACTAACAATTTTAGAAGTAAAATCTCAGTTATAACCAATATAAAATCAGATCATTTAGATAGACACCCTTCTTTTGAAGATTATGTCAATTCTAAGTTAAAATTATTTAAATTTCAAGCTAAAAAAGATTTCGCCTTTATTAACCTAAATGATAAAATTATAACTCGCAATTTAGATAAGGTAAATTCCAATGTATTACTATTTACTAATAATGAAACAAGTGATATATATTTACCTAATACCCCCAAAAGAGCTTACTTAGTTAAATTAAAAAACAGCACTATTCAAATTTATTTTTCATCATTTAACAATTTAAACCTAATAAAAATGGATAAATTTTCCTCATATTTTGAATTTGATATATCAAGTTCAAAAAAATATCAGACTTTATTAACAAATGGATTTTATAGAGAAAACATATTGATATCTACTCTAATTTCGTATGTTTGGCTCGAAAATTACGAAAAAATTAAACTAAATAAAGAAATCTTAAAAGAGGTAATAGATAATTTCGAACCATTATCTTATAGATTAGATAACTTTCTACAAATTGATAGGATTTTGTTTTTTAACGATAGCAAAGCTACCAATTTCCACGCATTAGTTAGTAGCCTAAAAACAGCTATTGAATATATGGATAAATTAAAAATAAATTATAAATTAATTTTGTTAAGTGGTGGATATTTAAAATATCAGAAAGAAGAAGAAGCTATACAAGACCTATTAAATAACATTAATGAAATAAAAGAACATCAGGATAAGTTTATCGGTGTCTTAGGTTTTGGTAAAGGAGCAAATTGTATTATCTCAGCTTTTGCTAAATCCAACAGTGACTTTGGGTATCTTTATTCACTTAGTAATGTAGAATATGCTTTTGAAAAAGCCATTAATATGGCTAAAGATTACCTCAATAACAAGCCAAACACTAAAGTAGCTATTTTATTTATCCCAGGTGCAGCAAGTTTCGATCAATTTAAATCAGCAGAAGAACGAGGAAAATTCTTTGATAACCTTGTTAACAATTTCAAAAATCATTTTTTAGCTAAAATTAAATAGAAATAAAAAAGTAAAAAATCTAAAACTAAAGGTGATCATAGCTGCCCTCAAATTTAAATTATATTTATCTAATAAGCCTTCTAATCTCAAAGAAAAAAGAATTATAATTAATTCCATTAAAGATAGACTTTCAAAAAAATTTAATGTATCAGTAGCAGAAGTAGATAATCAATCTTCTCTACATCTATCTACTATAGGTATCTCCATTGTTTCAAATGAAATTGATTTCCTAAATAAAATCTCTAATAAAATCTATGATTTTTTGCTAAACTATAAGGATGTATCTATTGTTGATTACTACTGTGATTACTTAACAGGTCTATAATCTCTGGTAAGGTTACCAATCTATCAAGCAGATTTTAAATAAAAAAATAAAACCCAACCCCCAAAAAAAATTTATTAATATACTAATAAAAAATTTTTTCCCTTCTAAAATACCAAAAAATTAATATCTAAAAACCATTTCCCCCCAATTCCTCTATAAAATATAAAATAAGATCATCATAAGAAACTATTTTATATTTATAAACATTCCTTGTATATTCCCCTATATCCTGCTATTTCAAATATTCAAATAACTTCTTCAATATTTTCTATTCTTCTATTTCCCACTTTTTCAATACTATAATTTTCCTCTTTAGCATATAAGATAAACATTTATTAAAATTACTTGTTATTTATAATAATGTTATTAAATTTTCAAAACTATAAGTTCATTAAAAAATAATTCTTAAAATTAACCTTTTGAATCTTTATAAATTACAAAATTATAAATTAAAATCTAAAACTTAAATTTAACTCCGCCGTTTATTCCTTGGTACTTAAGCGATAATTTATTACCTAACTCATCTCTTGCTCTAGCATCAGCAAATTTAAATCCTAATTCTAGGTTTAAATTATTAGTTAATCTAAGATCAGCACCTAATTCATATTCAAATATCCCAACTCTTTTACCTCCGCCGCCAACAACTCCTCCGTCAACTCTAGCAAATCCAGCTAAATTTTCGCTAAAATTATATTTCCCTTCTAATCCCAAAAATCCACTTGCCCCATTTATCCTATAAGAATTAGAACCATTAGTACTTCCACTATAAGTCCAATCAACAGCAAAATTATTAAATCTCAGTCCTGCTAAAACTGCAGCATATCCTCTTTCATATTTCTTTCCTATATAATAACCATAAACTATATCAAATGAATTAACTTTAATAACAGTACTTAAATTATCACCAGTACTTAAACCAACTCTCCCAGTACCATTTTGATTATAATAGAATCTAACAGGCGAAGTAAGAGTAACATTAGAACTTCTAGTATCCCCAAAATAAGCTAAATAACCAAACGAATTTTGATTAATTTCTTTTCTTAATTCAAATTGTAAAGAACTTTTAGTACCCCCAAATCCATATACATCTCTTAAATCATAGCTATCTCCAGTATCATATATAGCAGTAGAACCACTTAATCTAGAAGCCCAAACTTTAACCTTAAATTCCATCCCTTTATAACTATAACTATCATCAGTGAAACTATAGGAATATGAAAAACTTATAATACTTATTAAACATAAAACAGACATTAAAATTTTTAAATATATTCCCTTTATTATTCCATTTAAAGCATTTTTCATTTTTATATTACCTCCTTTTTAGTTTTTTTTAATTATTTCTTAAATCCCCTATTAAAATTGAAGATTTATTCCAAAATTAAGCCCTTGCAATCTAAGATCAGCATTTCTATTTAAATCGTCCTCAAATTTAGTATAAAGGTATCTATAACCTACATTTAAGTTCAAGCTTTCAGTGAATCTATAGCCTATACCTAAATTGTATTGGAAAAATTTATTTTTAGAACTAGAATTAAGAGAAATACTTAAGCCACTAACTTCATAAAAAGCATTTAGATTAGAACCTATATCAAATTTTCCTCCTAATCCCAAAAATAAAGCTGGACTATTACCTTCAAATGAAGCTAATGGAGTTGTATTACTAGAATAATCACTCTTAAAATTATTAAACCTTACACCTACCATCCCATAAAAATCATAATTCTCATAAGTACTTACATACCTCCTGTAAAATAAATCAAACGCACTATTTCTTACACTAGAAAAAACATTAGTACCGCTACTAACATTGATATCTGTAGGCTCAGCAGGTAAAGTTATACCCCTTGTTAAAGTTCTAACAGCCTTATGCTCAATATTAAAATAACTAAAACCAACTGTATTTAAATTGGATAATTTATAATTAAAATCAAAATAAAATCCCGTTTTAGTATTCCCAAACCCCAAATCATCTGCTAAATCAGTAGTGAAATTAGTAGAAGGAGCAAACAAAGTACCCGTTAATTTAGCACTCCATACTCCTACTTTCATTTCCATCTTTTTATCCTCAACATTATTATAAACATAATAATTTTGGGAATAGGAATACTTTATAACAGATACAACTATTAATATAAAAAGCAGCATTATTTTAAAATAACTACTTATTTTAATCATTTTTATACCCCCTTTTTTTAATTATTTATATTATAAAATTTATTTATATTGTTAAGATTTTATGCTAAAAAAAAAAATCCTTCTAAAAAAATATCAAAAAAAATAAAAAATACTTAAATTATACTCCTAAGTATCAAATAAAAATGAAGAAAATAATAAATATGCTTGATTTAATTTGAAAAATTTTAAATTGGGGTATAGCCAAAATCTTAAATTTAATTAAATAGATTTATTCAGATTTAGAGAAATTTCTTCTAAAATTTCTATTAGGAGTATTTTTAGAAGAAGAACTTCTAGAAAAGCCTTTGCTTCTAAATCTGTTATTAGAAGATGTTCTAAATCCTTCTTCTCTTGGTTTAGCCAATTCTACTCTCATTGGCCTCCCTTTTAATTCTTTACCATTAAGATTTTCTATAGCTTTTTGAGCTTCTTCTGAAGTTTCATATTCCACAAATCCAAATCCCTTATTAGTTAATAATCTTAAGCTTTTAATATTACCATAAGGTTGGAAAGTATCTTTGAATTCTTCTTCTGTTAATTGATAACTTAGGTTTCCTACGAACAATTTAGACACGCACAACCTCCTTGAACTCCAAGAGCTTCCTTTAGCCCACCTAACTTATTAGAGCAACCGGCCTCTTTTAGAGCAACAGGTATGTTTTTTTTTGCCCCTGTTAGGCAAATATTATCCTTTTAAATAAACATTATTAGGCTATACCCCTTTTTATATTAGACTTTTTTTTACTAATTCCTATCCAAAATATTATTTATTTATTTATCTATTTAAAACCAATTCCTTACTTTGTAATTGCTCAATTAATTTAGAGAAAACATCAAAATTCTCAACTGCTAAAAGCTGTAAATTCTTTCTATCTATTTTGATATTATTTTTCTTTAATAAGTTTATGAATTTAGAATAAGATAAATCAAATTGTCTAACAGCTGCATTTATCCTTTCTATCCATAATTTTCTAAAATCCCTTTTCTTTTGTTTTCTATCTCTATAAGAGTATTTACCAGCATGCATTACAGCTTCATTAGCAGTCTTAAATCTCCTACTTCTAGCTCCTTTATATCCTTTAGCTAATTTCAATATTTTTTTATGAGCTTTTTTCTTTATAACTCCCCTTTTTATCCTCATACAACTTTTACCTCCTAAAATCCTATATTATAGTATTTCAACACATAAATATAATTCTCCTTTATAAAAAGTAAATTCTATAAAATTTACTATTTTTGCTTTAGCAAATTATTTAAAATATAAGGAGCAACATAAAATGAACCCTCTATAGATAAATGATCATCATCCCTACATAAAAATAATTCATCCTTAACTATATAGCAATAATCTTTATCACATAAAATATCCCTTAAATCTATTATTTTAATTTTAGGATATTTTTCTAATAGTTTAAAAACTTTTTGATAATACTTACTCTCTTTTTCATAATACATTTCATATTTTATTTTATCTATTCCTTTAAATATATTTAAACCAAATACACTATTTAAGTAATAGGGTCTATAGGAATAAACTTGAGAATCAAAGCCTAAATTAGGATTATCTATTACAAAATAAAAGTCATACCCCATTTTATTAAAATAATTAAAAGTAAATTCAAGCGCTTTTATAAAACTAACCCTATGATTATATCTATCCTTATTTAAATAATCAGGATAAATAACTAAGTCCATTTCATTCTTTTGTTTTTTATTTAATACCCCATAATCATACCCCATATAATAAGCTACTAATCTAATAGAAAAAACAACTTTTTCTAATTTCCCCTTTTTATTTAAATATTCTAATACTTTATATATATCGTCCAGTTTTTTAATTTCTTTTAATAAACTTTGTTTATCTGCTTTACTAGAGATAGAATAATGCTTATAAAAAGGTAGGTCACCAGTATTAGAGATAACTAATAAATCGTATCCCTCATTTTAATACTACTAACTTCTTTATATTTTCTACACTATCAACAGTCAATTTAATACCATTATTCTTAGGTTCATAACCTAAAACACTACTTAATAATTTAATTCTATTTTCTTTTGATCCAATTAAATTAAATCTCTCATTAAATATTTTAGTGAAACTAATATGTATCCTTTTCTCTAATCCCTTACTCTTATCTATGTAATGAGCTATCTGAATAAGCATAAAAGAAGTAAATAATAACGCTATTATTATTCTTATATCTCTAACCTTTCTAAAAGGAAACTCTATATACTTATATGTAAAATGTGAAAATATATACGATATTAAAATAACTACTACACCTTTTAATATTTCATTTAATAAATATGCTTCTTTGTTATCATTAACAAGATAATAAAAGAATTATCAAAAAAGTTAGAAAAACTCAATAACACATGATGCCATAAATATAATGAATAACTTATTATCCCACTATACCATAATATCCGCTTACTAAATATCTCATTTTCTTTATATATAAAACTAAATATTAAAAAAAAGTACTAACATCTACAAATAACAACTTTAATATATTAAATTCCTTTACATCATAGTTATATATTATACTAAATATAAATAAACCCAATATTAAATTCTGATATCTAATCAAAAAAACTTTAATTTTATTAGTAAAACCTTTATTTTTATTTAAATAATTTAAGTATATATCTAAAGAAGCTAGAACCCCACCCAATGATAACTCCCAAAATCTTGATATACTATGATAATACCCTAACTTTAAGTAAAATGACATACTAATAAACATAATAGATACTAATATCAAATTATAAAACAATTTATTTTTAGATATAAGTAACAGAATAGAAATAATAACAGGTCAAATAATATAAAACTGCTCCTCTATTGATAATGACCAAAAATATAATAAAGGTTTTAATTTAGAATTTATATCCCAGTAATTATTTTGTTCTTTTATTAATCTAAAATTCTCCTGAAATACCAACACTGCATTAACATGTTTTGCTAAAAACTCATAAAAATAAGGAATAAAAAATAAATACCCCATTATTAATGAAAATAATATTACAACCAACATCGCAGGAAATATCCTTCTTATTCTATTCCTATAAAAAATCCATAAATTAAACTTATTCTCCAATTTTTGTTTTATTATTATTTTTGTTATTAAGTATCCTGAGATAACAAATAATATATCTACTCCTACAAATCCAGAAGGAAAAATAAAAGGAAATAAATGAAATAATATAACTAATGTAGCAGCTCGACCTCTTAACCCATCTATTGACCTATTATACTCTAAACTATGCTCAGGTATCTCTATTTTCAATATCTTTCTCATAAATTCACTATACATTAATCCAATATTAATTATTTTAGTATTTACTTATTTAAAAGTAATTTCTTACTTTGTAATTTCTCAACTAATTTAAAGAAAATCTCAAAATTTTCAACTTCTAAAAACCCGAAATTTTTGGTATCTATTTTTAATGTTATTTTTCCTTAATAAATTTATAAATATAGAATATGATAAACTAAATTACCTAACTGCTGAATTAATTCCTTTTATCCAAGGTCTTTTAAAATCTTTTTTCTTTTGTTTTTCATATTTAATAAGAATATTTAATTTTATACATTACTGCTCTATTAGCAGTTTTAAATCTTCTAGCTTTTGTTTTTTTTATATCTTTTAGCAAACGTTATACTCTTTTACCCTTTAGCTAATCTTA
>Ga0197142_1001735_pt1 | contig 19606 bp, 18 predicted proteins | sample GBS60_MetaG_FD_148614 | JGI IMG/M metagenome (GOLD analysis project Ga0197142, IMG submission 148614) | Sediment microbial communities from Great Boiling Springs, Gerlach, Nevada, United States - GBS 60_MetaG | ecosystem: Environmental > Aquatic > Thermal springs > Hot (42-90C) > Sediment... | reverse complement strand
AGCCACTTCACCTCCGCCTCCGTGCTCTCCGCCATCTCCCAGCCCGCCACATTGCCGATCTCCTCTTTCATGGCCCGGGCCATGGCGGCGTAGCCGTGCTGTTTGCGGTAACGCTCCCACCGTGCCTCCCGGAATTCATAGTGCCAGCACTCCGGGCCGGTGAGGGTGGCGACGATGTTCACCCAGCCGTGGCGGTTGAGGATCTCCCGCACCCGCTTGTGGCCGATGCCGGTGTCGAAGGCGTCGATGTCGATGGCCCGGCCCGATTCATGCACGCTGCCGCAGGCGGGGGGGCTGTAGGCGGTCTTGCGCCCCGCCTTCCAGTCCTCGTGGGCCTTCTGCTGCATCTCGGCGCTGCGGAACATGTCGCTGATGTACAGGTGCCCCCCCTCCCTGACGATGTCTTCATAGACCCGGGCCAGGGCCTCGGCCGCCGGCTCCACCAGCTTGGCCATATGGGCGGGGAGCGGCTTCCCCTTGGGATAGATGCCGGGGACCTGGACGTTCACCACCCCCCGATATTTGTCATCTCTCCCCACGATCTTGCAGGACATTTCCATCCCACACCTCATGTTCTCTCAGAATCCCGGCAATGATCCCGAAGTCTTCCCCCTCCAGACCGTGGCAGCGAGTTTTGGAAAGGGTGCCGGGGATTTCGGATCCCTCCCCTTTCCATCCTCCCCCTTCCCCTCTGCCATCTCCAAGAAAACGGGACCTTGGACCCCCCTTCTCCCGAGGAGGTGGGAAAAGTCGGAGGCCCTCTCCTTCACCGTCCTCCCCCCGGGAAAAGCCGCCCTGCGCGGTCCCCTGCCCGGTGCAGGCAAGGCGGCCTCGTGCCCTCCGGGGAAGCCGGTGGGAGGAGAATCCCTCCGGCGTCGGCCCTCCCTTTCGCCCTTCCGGAGCAAAGCCGGAAGCCCGGCCCCGGGCCCGTTACTGCTGCCGGGGGGAGGGCGCCAGCAGGCCGGCCAGGGCCCCCACCGCGGCGGAGCCGATGGCCGTGAGGATGGCGGGGATGTCCTGGACGTTCTTGAGGGAAAGGATAATGGCCCCCACCACCACGATGAGCACCGTCAGTCCCAGGGAGCCCACCACCATGCGCCAGAGCCAGCGGTCCCCCTGGTCCGGCGGAGGCAGGGGGGGAAAGCTGCCGATAACCTCCCGGGCCACCCTGGGCAGTTCCTCTTTGGGATCCTGCTGTACTCTCTTGAGGAGCTCCTCATCGGACAATACCCGGTTAACCAGCAGTTCCGCAGACCGGAGCATGGTCGACGCCCTCCTCCCTGAAAGCTTCCGCCGGTCCGGCCGGCAAGGGTCCCCACCTGCCGTGCGGCCGGCGATGGCTCAATTGTGAGGGCCCCGGCGGGGAATTGCAAAGGGTATTTGGCCGCCGGGGCAAAAACCGGGGACCGGCGGAGCTCAGGCCTTTCTGTCTGCATCCGGGAAAAGGACCCACGGGTGTGCCCTTTCCGTATGCCCGACCCTTCCCGGACCCCTCAGAAGAACAGGCTGCCCAGCATCCGGGTGAGAAGGCCCAGGAGGAAGGCCAGGCTGAGGGAGCCGAAGACCCCCAGGACGGCCCCCCTCCACCCCGTTTCCCGGCTCAGGGCGGCAATGGTGGCGGCACAGGGAATGTAGAAAATCACAAAGATGGTGAAGGTTAGGAGCTGGGTGTGGCTGAGCACGGTCTCCAGCTGGGTGGTGCCCAGGGCTTCATGGAGCATCACCAAAGAGAGCTCCTTGCGCATGATCCCGAAAATCAGGGTGGTCCCCACCTCCACCGGCAGGCCCAGCACTGCGGTGATGGGCAGGAACAAGGTATTGATGACGCCATGCAGGCCGAAAAACTTGAGGACGCTCAAAATGGTGCTCCCCACGATGAGGAGGGGCCAGCCCACCAGCATGAAGTCCTTGAGGCTGCGCCAGGATTTGTGCAGCACATTGGTGAAGGTGGGGAGACGGTACTCCGGAATCTCCATGAGCAGCCCCGGGGAGATCTCCCGGACGATCCAGGTGGAGAGGCGTCCCAGGGCCGCAATGACCACCAGGTTGAAGAAATACACCCCCAGCCCCCAGTATGGCCCCAGAACCCCGGCCACCAGGGCGAAGATGATGACGGAGCGGGCCGAACAGGGGATGAGCATGGCCAGGAGGGCCACCACCATCCGGTCCCGGGGGCTCTCCAGGATGCGGGTGGCCATCACCGCGGGGACGCTGCAGCCGTATCCCAGGATGAGGGGGATGATGGATTTGCCGTGCAGCCCCAGGCGGTGCATGAGATTGTCCATCAGGAAGGCCACCCGGGGGAGATAGCCGGTGTCCTCCAGGACGGCCAGCCCCAGGAGAAAGGGCACCAGATAAGGAAACACAATCCCCAGTCCGCCAAAGATCCCCATGAGGAGGCCCTCCCCCACCAGGTGATAGACGAAGGAGTGTTCGCCCACCGTGCCCTTGAGGAGGTCCTGGAGAATCTCCAGATAGGAGAGGATAAACTCCTCCGCCTGCTGGCCCACCCGGAAGACTATCTGGAAGAACAGCCCCATGACCAGCACCAGCAGGCCATAGCCCCAGACCCGGTGGGTGGCCACCCAGTCCAGGCGGTCCCGCCATTTGGGCTTTTCCGCCGGAATGACCTTGGCCACCTGCTCGAAGAGGTTCATCGCCAGGGCGTGGCGCTCCGAGGAGATCACCGTCTCCGGCGGCCGGCCGTGGCTGTGGGCCAGGATTTTCTGGTGATTCCGGACGATGGGGAGGAGCTGGGGATAACGCCGCCCCACCTCCTCCAGAAGATAGGGGTCGTCCTCCAGGAGCTTGATGAGGAGGAAGCGCCAGGGCAAGCGCAATTCCTGGGCCAGCTTGAGGTCCAGGCTGTCGGAGAGCTCGGCGATCTCCTCCTCCACGTCCCGGCTGAAGGTGACCGCGGCAGGCCGGATGTGCAGGCGCCCCGCCTCCACGGCGGTCTCCAGAAGTTCGGTGAGGCCCTTGCCCTGGGAGGCCACCGTGGTCACCACCGGCACCCCCAAAAGATGGGAGAGGAGAGTGGGCTTGAGGCGGATGCCTTTGCGCTCGGCTTCGTCCATCATGTTGAGCACCACCACCATGGGGCGCTCCAGGCTCATGAGCTCCAGGGTCAGTTCCAGACTGCGGGAGAGGAGGGAGGCGTCGATGACATTGACGATGACATCCACCCCCTCCTTCAGGAGATAGTTCCGGGACTCCAGTTCCGCCTGGTCGATGGAGGTGAGGGAATAGACCCCGGGGAGATCCACGCAGGTGAGCTCCTCCCCGCCGTGCACCACCCGGCTGACGGTGTATTTCACCGTGGTGCCGGGAAAATTGGAGACGATGGCCTTATAGCCGCTGTAGTAGTTGAAAATCGTGCTTTTGCCGCAGTTGGGCTGACCGATGAAGGCAAGAACCATGGACGACTCACAGGACAGAGATTTTGCGGCCCGGGAGGAACCCCCGGGCCCGAGGTGCCCGCCAGCGCCAGGCGGCGGCCCGGCGCCTGCCGGCGCAGAGGGGTTTTCCTGCCGCCGGGAAGTGGCGAACCGAGATGATCATACCTTATTTTTACTGAGATGCAATATCAAATTTTTACCCTCCCCTTTTCCCCCGGGCGGGATATAATGAAACGGTTATTTTCAGGGAAGGCTCCCTTGGAGCCCCCTCCCCTCCCCTCTCCTTCGCCCCCGGAAATCATGGGAGGGGAGCAGCGGGGGCGGCGGTTTGCGGACTTCCCTACCCCCGGCGCCGGGTTTTTCCCCGGGCGCCGTTCCTGGGAGAGTGATCCATGATCCCGCGCTATTCCCGCGAGCCCATGGCCCGCATCTGGAGTCTGGAAAACCAGTTCGCCTCCTGGCTCAAGGTGGAGCTGGCCGCGGTGGCGGCCCTGGCGGAGCACGGCTTCATTCCCCCTGAGGTGCCCGCCCAGATCGAGTCCCGGGCCCACCTCGATGTGGCCCGCATCCTGGAAATCGAGCGCACCACCCACCACGACGTGGCCGCCTTTGTGGACCAGGTGGCCTCCGGGTTGGGGGAATGGGGCCGCTACTTCCACTTCGGCCTCACCTCCTCCGACATCCTGGACACCGCCCTGGCCCTCCGGCTGGTGGAGGCCGCGGACCTCCTCCTGGCCGGCCTGGACCAGTTTCTCGCCCTCCTCAGGGAGAAGGCCTTTTTATACAAGGACATGGTCATGGTGGGGCGCACCCACGGGGTGCACGCCGAGCCCATCACCTTCGGCCTGAAATTCGCCCTCTGGTACGCGGAGTTTCAGCGCCACCGGACGCGCCTTGCCCGGGCCCGGGAGGCGGTGGCGGTGGGCAAGCTCTCCGGCGCGGTGGGCACCTTCGCCCACCTGCCCCCGGCGGTGGAGGAGAGCGTCATGCGCCGCCTGGGACTGAAGCCCGCGCCCATTGCCACCCAGATCATCCAGCGGGACCGCCATGCCGAGTTTCTTTCCACCCTGGCCCTATTGGGCGCCGGCATGGAGAGGATCGCCCTGGAGATCCGCCATCTGCAGCGCACCGAGGTGCGGGAGGCGGAGGAGTACTTCTCCCCGGGCCAGAAGGGCTCCAGCGCCATGCCCCACAAACGAAATCCGGTGCTCTCCGAGAACCTCTGCGGCCTGGCCCGGGTGCTCAGGAGCAACGCCCTGGCGGCCCTGGAGAATGTGGCCCTCTGGCATGAGCGGGACATCAGCCACTCCTCGGTGGAGCGCATCATCATCCCGGACAGCTGCATCCTGGCGGACTTCATGCTGCACCGGCTCCTTGGCCTCCTGAAAAACCTCCTGGTCTATCCCCAGCGCATGCGGGAGAACCTGGAGGCCAGCCGGGGGCTGGTCTTCTCCCAGAGCCTGCTCCTGGCCCTGGTGCAGAAGGGCCTCAGCCGGGATGCGGCCTACCGTCTGGTGCAGCGGGCGGCCATGCAGGTCTGGGAGGAAGGGGAGAACTTCTTTGAGGTGGTGCACCGGGATCCGGACATCCGGCGGCACCTCACCGACGCCGAGATCACCGAGCTCTTCGACTACCGCTACCACCTGCGCCACTTGGAGGACATCTACCGGCGGGTCTTCGGGGAGGAGAGCTGAGCGGGCCGGGGGAAAGGGGCACAGGGGCGGGCTCCCTTCCCCCTGACCGGGCGCCTTGTCCGGAGCCCCCTCAGGCCAGGGAGAGCTTTACCAGGTCTTCCCGGGGGTTGACCTTATCCAGGCGCACCAGGACCGTGTCCCCGGGCTTGAGGTTCAGGGAGGCGGGGGCCGTGAGGGGGACTTCCAGGAGCACCTCCGGAAGGAGGAGGCGCCAGCGGTTCTGCATCTGCTCCAGCACCAGGGCCTCTTTTCTGCTCCCCACCTGGCCGGCCAGGTATTTCAGCAGCCAGTAGCGCAGGCGCCGGGTTTTCAGGAGGCTGGCCCGGCGCATGGCCGGCTCGATGATCAGGAGAATCTGCTCCAGCTCGGCCCGGGAGTACACCGGCGGGCGGCCGCTGAGGGCCGCCAGGAGCTGCCGGTGGATGACCAGGTCCAGAAAGCGGCGGATGGGAGAGGAGGCCATGGTATAACAGGGCAGGCCCAGCCCCCAATGGGGCTGGGGCTCCAGGTCCATGACCACCCGGGAGAGCTTCTTGCGATCCTGCCAGAGGGCCACCAGGTCTTTGGGGGCCTCCCGGTCGATGGGTTCCCGGGGCTCGGGCTGGCTGCGGTAAATGGCGGGCACCCCCCGCTCCGCCAGGAAGCGGGCCGCCAGCCAGTTGGCCAGCACCATGGCTTCGCTCACCATCTGGTGGCTGAGGGTCTCCTGGTCCTCCACCACCACCTGCACGTTCCCCTGATTCAGGGTGACCCAGACCTCCGGAAGCTTCAGCTCATAGCCCCCGGCGGCCAGACGCCGCGCCTTGAGGGTGCGGGCCAGTTCCGCCAGCCGCCGCAGCACGGGATCGCCCTCCAGGATGGCGTCCACCTGGGAGTAGGTGAGGCGGCGTTTCACCCGGATGACGCTGGGCTGGATGGCGGCGTGCTGCACCTCCCCGGCGGGGCTGAGGTCGATGAGGAAGCTCAGGGCCAGACGCTCCTCCCCCTCCAAAAGGGAGAGGGTGTGCTCCGAGAGCTCCTCGGGGAACATGGGCAGGCGCATCTCCGGAAGGTAGATGGAGGTGGCCCGCTCCCGGGCTTCGGCGTCCAGAGGCGTGTCCGGGGCCACCAGGGAGGCCACGTCCGCAATGTGCACCCCCAGGCGCACCAGCCCCCCCGGCCGCTCCTCCAAACTCAAGGCGTCGTCGAAATCCCGGGTGCGCTCGCCGTCGATGGTGAAGCACTCCAGATCCGTGAGATCCAGGCGCTGGGCGGCCAGGGGATCGGAGGGCGGGGCCTGGCTGAGGCGCCGGGCCAGCTCCCGGGTGGCCGGCGCAAATTCGGTGGGCACCTCCAACTGGTAGAGATCCAGATTCTCATCTTCGCTGAAGACGCCCAGGCGCACCAGGAGGCGGAAGGCCGCCTCCGGGGCGGGGAGGCCGGCCTTGTCCAGGTAGGCCTTGGCCTTGGCATACCCCGGGGCCTCCTCGCCGAAGATGGCCACCTCTTTGAGGAGCTTCACCAACCGCTCCCGCCAGAGGGGATCGGCGATCTCCCCCTGCTCCCAGGCGGCCCGAAGCCACTGGGCGGCCTCGGCCAGCTCCCGGCGCTCCTCCTCCTCCCGCCGGGCCTTTTCCTGGAGGGCGGCCACCACCTCCGGGGGGTTGGGGACCCAGAGCCCGTCCTTGAATTTAAAGAGAAAGCGGTCCTCAAAGAGGGCCCGGCCCATGGCCGCCACCTGGTCGCAGGAGGTGCCGTTGAACCAGAGGCGGGCCAGCTCCTCCGTGCTTTGGGGCTCATTTTCCGCCGCCAGCAGCTCCCAGATCTCAGGGAGGTCGATGCCCTCCTTCAGTTCCTCCCGGGTTTTGGCGGCCTGCTGCAGGAGGTCCAGGATCTCCTGGCGGGAGGCGCCGGGCGGAAGCTTTCCCGGGCAGGCATGCAGGAGCCGTTTGCGGCTCAAGGTCATCTCCCGGCTGTTCTGGGTCAGGACATGCAGGCGCTCGCCCTTGAGCTCCAGCACCATCCCCACCAGGATGCGCTTCTCTTCAAAGAATTCGACCAGCCAGCCCGGTTCCATGATAGAATGTGGGTAAGCTTTCGGAAAAGGAATGGGTGAAGCGGGCGGGAAAGGAGCAGTGGCAGCGGACCTGCCCTGCCTGTCTCCCTCCCGGGGGGAGCCGCCCGGGAGACCATCCGGCCATAGATGTGACAACGTATCAGAAAACCGGGAAAAGTCAATGCCGGGGCGTCATCCGCCGGGGGGCCACGGCCCGGCAGGAGCCGCACGCCTCCCCACCGGAGCCTGGGCATGCGCCTGGCCTTGATTTCCGACATCCACAGCAATATTGAGGCGCTGGAGGCGGTCCTGGCGGCCATCGACGCCGAAGGGGTGGACCTGATCCTCAACCTGGGCGATATCGTGGGCTACAACGCCGGACCCAACGAATGTCTGGAGCGGTTGGCGGACCTCCCGGTCCTCAGTCTGGCGGGTAACCACGACCTGGCCCTCCTGGAGGAGGAGCGGGCCCGGCGCTTCAACCTCATTGCCTATCAGGCCCTCATGTGGGCTCGGGAGGAGGTGCGGCCGGAATTCCTGGACTTTTTCCGGAACCTCCCCCTGGTCCGGGAGGGGGAGGGCTTCATCGCCTGCCACGGCACCCCCGCCAGCGCCGACGCCTACGTGGTCTATCACTTCCAGGGCAAACGCCTCCTCAATTTTCTCAAGGAGCGCCGGGACCTCAAGGTCTGCTTCTTCGGCCACACCCATGTCCGGGCCCTGTGGTACCGGGATGTGCGGGGCAAGGTGGCCCTTTTGCCCATCTCCCGGCACAAGATCCGCCTGGACCGAAGCTGTCTGTACCTCATCAATCCGGGCAGTGTGGGCCAGCCCCGGGACGGCAATCCCGAGGCGGCCTATGCCATCTTCGACGCTCAGGAGTTTTCCGTGCACTTCAAGTCAGTACCCTACGACATCGCTGCGGCCCAGCGCCGCATCCTGGCGGCCGGCCTGCCCGAGCTGCTGGCGGAACGGTTGAGTCAGGGCATCTGAACCAGGGGGGAAGGATGGTGCCGTTTCAGAAAGAGGGAATCCTGAAAGATGGCAGCCGGGTGATTCTGCGGCCCATGGTGAAGGAGGACAAGGAGAAGCTCATCGACTTCTTCCGCCGGGTCGCCGAGGAGGACCTCATGTTCCTGCGCTCCGATGTCCGGGACCCCAAGGTCATCGAGGAGTGGGTCAACAACATCGACTACCAGAGGGTCTTCCCCCTCCTGGCCGAAGTGGACGGCAAGATCGTGGGGGATGCCACCCTGCACATGCGCCGCCGGGGCTGGAAGCGCCATCTGGGCAATGTCCGGGTGGTGGTGGCCCGGGAGTGGCAGGGCAAGGGTCTGGGAACCCTCCTGGTGAATGAGCTGGTGGAGCTGGCCGGCGAATTCGGCCTGGAAAAGCTGGTGGCCGAAATCCACCTCCAGGCCCAGGCCGCCCTGGCCATGTTCAAGAAGGCGGGCTTTTCTGCCAAGGCGGTCTTCGAGGACCTGGTGAAGGACTTCAAGGGCAACCGGGGGGACCTGGTGGTCATGGTCTGTGACGTCCAGGCCCGGGACCGGCGGCCGGAGCAGTAAGGAAACGGGTCAGGAACGGAGGACCCTCACCGGAGTTCCGGGGGCGGAACCGGCCCCCTGACCCTTGGGGGAATCCCCTGAATCTCAGGGAGGGGAGCTGGAGAAAGGGGCGGGCCCCGGTCGCCGGTGACCTCCTCCCCTCGGACGCCGCCTTCCTCCCCGTGGCCCGGGCTCCTCTCAACCCCTAACGGGTCAGCCAGCGGCGGTCCCGCACGGTCACAAAGGCGTAAGGGTAGATCCACTGCAAGAGAAAGAAGGCATAGTAGCTGTAGATGATCCCGTAGATGAACTCCCAGTCCCGCTCCAGCCACAGGTAATAGATCAGATTCACCACCGCCATCAGGCCCACGGCCAGCAGCACCTTGAAGAGGATGGCCGGATAGGCCGCCACGGACACCAGAAAGACCCCGAAGAAAAAGGCGGACAGGGGCGCCTCCAGCTGGGTGAGGACGAATTCCAGGATGGCCGGGGCCCGGGGGCCTTGGCGGAACCGCCGGAAGAGAAAGGTGGCCATGACCGCGGACTCCCGCACATTGCCCCGCTCCCAGCGCAGATACATGCGGCACACCCCGGCATAGGTCTCTGGCACCAGGGTATAGACCACCGCGGTGCGTTGATAGACGGTATACCAGCCCTGGCGCAGGATGAAATTGGTGAGGGCCCGGTCCTCGCTGTGATGGCAGGGCGCGCCCAAAAAGGTCTGCTCAAGCCAGGCCTTGAGAATGGGCCTCAGGGCCTCCCGGCGGTAGGCGGACAGGGAGCCCGGGGTGCAGATCACCGTCTTGTAAAAAGACTGGGAGGCCCGGAGGAAATCCAGGTTGATGAACCGCACCCCCTGCATCTTGCCCATGAAGGTGCCGTGGCGGTTTAAGACCTTGACGAAGCCCGCCACCGCGCCCACCCGGGGGTCAGTCACCAGCGGCGCCACCAGATGGCGCAGGGCGTCCGGGGCGATGACGCTGTCGGAGTCCACCGTGACCAGGACCTCCCCCGTGGCCGCCCGGAAACCGGCATACAGGGCCGCCTTCTTCCCCCGGTTGCGGGGGAAGCGCAGGGTCCGGAGAACCTCCGGATAGCGCCGGGCCGCCCGCTGGATATACCTCCAGGAGTCGTTGGTGGAGCCGTCGTCCACCGCGATGATCTCCAGGCACTCCCGGGGATAGTCGGCCTCAACCACCGAGGCGAGACAGCGGGACACCATGGCCCCTTCGTTATACACCGGAACCACCACGGTAACCCGGGGCAGTGGCCCGGCCGCGGGAGGCTGAGGCCGGTACAGGGCCCAGAGCACGGTGCGCCAGAGCTGCAAAAAGAGCATGAGGAGGGCATAGACCCCGGCCAGGGCCGGGAGGAAGGCGGTGTAGGTCTTCGCCCTGAGGAGATTCAGATAAAAGTCCAGGGAGCCCCACTTCAGACCGGCCGCCACCAGCCCCAGCCAGCCCAGGGGGACGAGGATCTTCAGGGCCCGGTCCCACCGGCAGGGGGTATGGGGTGCGGCCGGTGACTCACCCAGGGTCACGGGCAGGGGAACAGAGTCTTCCATGGTGTGACGGGAAAACGCTCCTTCAGGACTTGTGTGCGGCGGAATATTGTGTAAACATTCCATACTAGGCGGTTGGCCCTCCAGGTTTCCTCAGCCTGACGGGAATGGCCGCGGGGCGCAGAGGGAAGGCAGCCATAATCCAGGGCCCCCGGCGCCTCTCCCCGCTCCTGGGGACGATGACTGATCCGGGGGGCCCCGGCACAGCCCGATCCCCGGGGGCTGCGGTGACGGCCGCTTCGCCGGCCCTCACCGTGTGCCCTCCCTCTGCTATATCAGTCCATCGGGGGGAAAAGTCAACCACTTCCTCCGGCGAGGCCGGGCGCTCCCATGGACGGGTTCCGGGCGGGAGTCATTGAGGCCGGCCGCCGGGCCAGAGAGGCGGGACAGACACCTATGGCCATCGGGCGCACCCTTATCGGGATTACGGTTTTGCTCCTGGGGGCACTGTCCCCGGCCCCGGGACCCTCCCAAACCCCGGGGCCCCGGCCGGAAGTCGGGGGCGTCATGAAGTTCAGCCACGCCGTCATCATCACCGGGCGTTATGAGGCCCTCCGGGATTTTTACCGCCAGGTGCTTGCCACCGAGCCCAGGGTTTACTCCCCCGATTACCTGGAATTTCAGGTGGCCGGAGCAACGCTGGGCCTCTTCCGGGAGGAGGCCATGGCCCGGATTGCGCCGGGCGCCATGCGGGGCGGGGCCAACCAGAGTGTCATGCTGGAATTTGAGGTGGCGGATGTGGAACGGGAGTACGCCCGCCTCCAGCACATCCCGGGCCTGGTCTGGGTCATGGCCCCCACCACCTTCCCCTGGGGGCATCGCACCATCTATTTCCGGGATCCGGATGGCAATCTCATCAATTTCCACACCGTGCTCCCCACCCCCTGAAGGTCCGGGGGGAGACTGCGGCCGCGCTGGCCCCGTAAGCGAGAAATGATGGAGCAGGGTCTCAAGATCCGGCGGCAGACCGCCACCCGCCTCGCGGCTGCCGGCGAGGAATTCCGGGCGATCTGGTATCTGCAGGAGAATGCCTGCCGCCGGCACTTGGCCCTCATCAGGGGCGATCTGCAGGCGGGCGGGGAGGCCTTTCTCCGTCTGCACCGCCGCAAGGCGGTGGAGGATCTGCTCCGGAACCCCTCCGGCCCGGAGGGCGGGTATCTTCAGGCGGATCTGGCGGCCCTGGCCCGGGCCGGGGCGGGGGTGCTCCTGTATCTCGATCTGCCGGAGCCGGGGGAGGCTGAGGCCCCGGGGGAGCTGGCCGCCGCCCTCCTGAGGGATCTGGGGATAAGGAGCGTCCGGCTGCTCACCGATCCGGCCGAAGAGGCCGCAACCCTGAGCCTCCCCGGGATCACCGTGACCGCCCGGGTCCCTTGGACCCCAGCCCCACCCTTTCCCGGTGACCCCGCCCTCCGGGCCCGGTTAACGGCCATTCCCGAGGAGGCCCGGCGCTGCCGGGAGAGACACGGCCGCCCCCTGGTCACCCTGACCTATGCCCAGAGCCTGGACGGCTCCATCGCCGCCCGTCCCGGCCACCCTTTGGCCATCAGCGGCCCCGCCTCCCAGACCTTCACCCACGCCCTGCGGGCGGTGCACGACGCCATCCTGGTGGGGATCGGCACGGTGCTGGCGGACAATCCCGCCCTGACGGTGCGCCTGGTGCCGGGACCCAACCCCCGGCCGGTGATCATGGACACCCGCCTGCGCCTGCCCTCCTATGCCCGGCTGCTCCGGGACGGCCAACGCCGCCCGGTGGTGGCCACCGCCGAAAACGCCGACCGGGAGCGCCAACAGGATCTGGAGAGTCTGGGGGCCCAGGTGCTGCGGTTTCCCGTGGGCCCCAACGGTGGCATCCACCTGCCGTCCCTCCTGGCCCGGCTGGCGGAGCTGGGACTGACCGGCCTCATGGTGGAAGGCGGGGCTCAGGTGATCACCAGCTTCCTCAGCGCCCGTCTGGTGGATCAGGTGGTGGTGACGGTGGCCCCCATCCTGGTGGGGGGCCTCCGGGTGCTGGAAGGCTATCTGCCGGCGGCGGAGCGGAACTTCCCCCGCCTGGAAGGGGTCACCTATCATCAGGTGGGGGAGGACCTGGTGCTCTGGGGCACCCCCCGGTGGAGCTGAGCCCCTCAGCCCGGCCACAGCCAGGCCAGAGTCACCAGGATCCAGGTCACCTCATTGGCCATCTCGCTCACCATGGCGCCCAGGCGGTGGCGGTCCCAGCCCGCCTCCCGGACGGCAAAGTAGAGCTGGCCCAAGCGGGTGGTGATGCCGATATGGCCGGCCAGGATCATGCCGCCGGCCAGCCCCGCACCCCCCACGGTGAAGATGTTGTAGGCCAGGATCACCTGGGGCAGGCCGATGAAGCAGAGGCCAAAGAAGCCCCGCACCACCGGATCACTCAGGGGGAGGCCCCGAAGCCGCGCTCCCAGCCAGGTGGCGGTAAGGCCCGCGGCCACCAGGGAGGTGTTGAGGGTGTCCAGGGGGGCCCAGGACTCCGGTCCCTGCCAGAGGAGGACCCCCAGGCAGGCGGCGATGGCCAGGCTCCAGGCGGAGTAGGTGGCCACGGTCTGGCGCGTCACCCGGCTGGGCTGGGCCGCATGAGCCTTCAGGGTCAGGCCCAGGTTGATGAGGAGGTAGGTGAGCCAGGCCGCCAGCCAGCTGACATTCACCCCCTGGGTGGAGTGGAACAGGCGCCACACCTGGCTCCCCCCGGAAATGGCGGCCAAGGCAAGCTGCAGGACAAAAAAGGCGTCGGCGGCCAGTCGGCGGGCACTCATGTGCGCCAGTGTATCAGATCGGCCATGCCGGACAAGGGAAATCGGCGGATTTTCCCACAGGCAGGTTCAGGGAGGGGCCGGGGAACCCCTGGCGTTTCCCGGCCGCGGTCCCCGGATCTGCCCGCCGGGAAGGTGAAATGACCGGAGCACGCCACGACCCCCTTCCGCCCACCGCCTGGCAGGCCGCAACCCGCTTCGGCTCCGGGGAGGTGCCGGAATCCCTCCGGCCCCTGGGTCAGGGCAATGTCCACGACACCTTTCTGGTGACGCTGGAGGGCCTTCCTCCCCGCCGTTTCGTCCTGCAGCGCCTCAATCCCCGGGTCTTTCCCCGGCCCCAGGTGCTGGCAGCCAACCTGCGGGTGGTGACGGCCCATCTCAGGCGGCCAGGGCCTGGGGCGGGCCGGGCCGATCTTGTCCTCCCCCAGCCCCTTGCCACCCGGGAGGGGGAGGACCTCTGGCGGGATCCGGAAGGTTTCTGGTGGCGGGCCCTCACGTACCTGGAGGGCACCCGCGCCCCCCTGGTCCTGGAAGGGAGGAGCCATGCCCAGGAAGTGGGCTGGGCCTTGGGGCGCTTCCACGCCCTCCTCAGGGACCTCTCCCCGGCCCTCCTTGCCGATCCTCTCCCCGGCTTCCACATAACCCCGGCATATGTGACCCATTTCGACGAAGTGGCGGGCCGCGCCCTTTGCCCCTCCACCCCGGAAGTGCGCTACCTTCTTAAGGCCATTGCGGCGCGGCGGGGCCTGGCCGGGGTGCTGGAGGCGGCCAAGGCCCGGGGGGAGCTCCCCCTGAGGATCATGCACGGCGACCCCAAGGTGGACAACGTACTCCTGGAGGAGAGGAGCGGCCGGGCCGTGGGCCTCGTGGACCTGGACACCGTGGGGCCGGGGCTGTGGCACTATGATCTGGGGGACTGCCTGCGCTCCGCCGCCAATCCCCTGGGAGAGGAGACCCGGGAGTGGGAGCGGGTGCGCTTCGACCCCGAGGCCGCGGCGGCCATCCTCCGGGGCTACCGGGAGGGGGCCCGGAACCTGTGGACGCCCCGGGAGCGCGCCTATCTTTATCCGGCCATCCGGCTCCTCCCCTTCGAGCTGGGCCTGCGCTTTTTCACCGACTACCTGGCAGGCAATGTCTATTTCAAGGTGACGGACCCGGAGCAAAATCTCCGACGGGCCCTGGTGCAGTTCCGCCTCCTGGAGAGCCTCGAGGCCCAGGAGCGGGAGATCCGGACCCTGATCCGGGAGGGTTTCTGAAACCGGCTGGCCGGGGTCAGCGGAACAAAAGACCGGGCCGTTTCTGTGGAGAGGGAACGTGCCAGCCGGAGAGATCACCCCCGCAAAGGAAGTCCCCGGACAATGATCCGACTGCCCCAACGGAGGGCGGGGTCGTGCCTGCCCGCCGGCAGGAGCCTGCACCAGATCATCCAGGCGGTGCTCATACACCCGGTGATCCTCTGGGGGATCGGGGAAGCGGTGGGGATTCTCTCCTCCCAGCTGAGGTCCCTGTGCCCTCCCTGCTCCGGAGCCTCAACGGCATCCTGACCGTCTCCGGGGCCTTCACGTCGGTTTTGATGGCGAGTGACATCTCTGAGACTGACCTGGCTGCCTGCCGGTGACCGGCAGGGGCACCCTGCGCGCCGGAGGAGGAGTGGGACGGCAAAGAGGGGGAGCCCCGGCCCAGGTCAGCACCGCAGGAGAAGGCCTTGGGAAATCTTCGGGAGGGAAAAGGTGGCCCTGCCCGGGGGGCGGGCGCCGTCCGGGCGGCTGCCTGGTGAGGGGGCGGGCGCCCCGGTCTTTTCGGGGGATGCTGGTGGCGGGGGACGGAATCGAACCGCCGACACGGGGATTTTCAGTCCCCTGCTCTACCGACTGAGCTACCCCGCCATACCGGTTCTGTTTACTCCCTGCCCCGGGATTTGTCAAGCATCCCGCAGGAGAAAATGCAGGTGCGGGGCATCATGAGGGTCCAGACGGAAAATTTCTCCCCCCTCCAGGACTATCTGGTCCGGCCGGAGAGTTTCCGGGTCCGGGAACGCTTCCTGACCTGGGCCCGGGCCGCCCTGCCCCTGCCGGCGGACGGTGGCGCCGACTATCTCAAGCCCGAGAACTGGTGGGGGCGGCTTGTGGCGGCGGTGCCGGATCCGGCCGCGGCCCTGGCCGCCCTCTCCCAGGCCACCGGCGTCTATTTTTTCCCCTCCCGGGAATGGCCCGGCCGCCTGGTGCGCTTTCTGCTGCGCCTGGGGGTCCGCCGCCTGCTGGAGGCCGGGGCCGGCCGGGGGTATCTGGCCCAGGCCCTGGTTGCGGAGGCCCGGGCCGCCGGCCTGGAATTTCTGGCGGTGGACCGGGGGGAGGGAGAGTATGTGGGGGGACTGCCCGTCTCCCCGGTGGTGGTCCGGGGGGACGCCTTCCTGGCGGCCCGGGAGTTCCGACCCCAGGCGGTCTTCTATGCCTGGCCGCCGCCCGGACAGTCCCTGGCCCCTCTCCTTTGCATTCCCGGGGTGCGCTGGGTTATAGTGGCCGGGGAGCCCGGGGGCGGGGTCACCGGCGCCCGGGAGGACTGGGAGCGTCTCCCCCACCGGCCCTCGGCTTCCTTGAGCCGCTTCTGCCGGGGCCGCAGCGGTCCCGTCCGGCACCAGGTGGCAGTGTTTGCCTCCCCGGGAGGGCCGGTGATAAGATGAAAGAAGGCAAAGCAGGAGGCAGGATGACAACCGAACACTTTCCGGTCATCGTGGAGGAGGAATGCATCGCCTGCGGGGCCTGCGTAGAGATCTGCCCGGAGGTCTTCAGCCTCAACCAGTCCCTGGGCTTCGCCATCGTCATCAACCCCGGGGGCGGTGAGGAGGAGAAAATCCAGGAGGCCATCGACGCCTGCCCGGTGCACTGCATTCACTGGTCGGACGAACTTCCCGGAGGGGCGTAAGACCCGGGAGGCGGACGGGGTTCCCCTCCGGAACCTTGGGCGGCCGGGAAAAACTCTTGACTTTTGGGCTTTGCAAACGCACAATCAATCCAGCAATCCAGGGGGAGCGCGTTGGTCACCGAGCTTTTTGCCGAACTGGAGCAGAAACTGGAGTCCCTGCTGGGCCAGATGGAGGGCCTGAAACGGGCCAACGCCGAGCTGAAGACGGCCCTGGCGGCCCGGGAACAGTCCCTGAAAGAGGCCCAGGCCACCCTGGACAAGCTCACCCGGGAGCGGGAACAGGTGCGGGACCGGGTGGACAAGATCCTCAACCGGCTGAAGATCCTGGATCTGGGAGAATCGGCCTAAGGTTGTGCCGGTGGCGGAACAGGTCATGGTGGAAATCCTGGGCAGGCATTTGACCCTCCAAAGCAGCGTGCCTGCAGAAACCCTCCAGGCGGTGGCCCGCATGGTGGATGCCCAGCTGCGGGAACTGCAGAAGGTCTTTCCTGCCAGCCCCCTGGCCGATCTGGCCATCCTCGCAGCCCTGAATCTGGCCTGCGAAACTCTGGAAATCAGGGAGGAACATCAGAAGCTCGTAGCCGAGATCGAGGCTCGATCCCGGCGTTTGCTGAAGAGGCTGGAAGGCTTCGCCGCCACCGCGCCTCCGGGGCCCTGAGCTCCGCGTGCCAGGTGCGGCCGGCCCCAAGCGGGCTGCCACGATTCCGGTCCCGGGTCAAGGATGAGGGGGAATTCATCGGGGTAAAATGAGCGCTGCCCCGATTTTTATAATATATCTGCTCCTGGCGCTCCGGCCGCCCGTGGGGTGGACGGCGTCATGCATATCTCACCGAAAGGAGTCGGGTCACACCTTTTCCCCTGGCAATACGCGAGCCGCCGCGTCTGAGTGCCCCCATGTCGGCGCGGCGAAGGGCGGCCTTACTTGCGCCCCGCTTCCTTGACCGGACCCCTCCCGCCTGGCCCAGCCTCCGGCAGTCCTTCGCGTTCCGGTGTGTCCCTCATCCACCGGGATCATCTTATTCAGGTAAGGGCCGACCCTTATGTCCATATTGCTTTATAGTTTCATCGCCGCAGTCCTGGGGGGGCTGGGATTTGCCGCGGGCTTCTTCTACCGGAAACATGTCATCGATTCCCATATCGAGTCGCTGGAGGCCCTGGGGAAGAAGATCCTGGATGACGCCCGCAAGGAAGCGGAGGCCATCAAGAAAGAAGCCCGGGTCCAGTCCAAGGAGCAACTCCTTCTTCTGAAGCAGGAATTCGAAAAGGAGACCCAGGAGCGCCGGCAGGAAATCAACCAGATTGAACGGCGTCTCCTGCAGAAGGAAGACCACCTGGAGAAAAAAGCCGCCGCCCTGGATGAACGGGAGGCGGAACTCAACCGCCGCCAGAAGCTTGCCGACCAGCTCGAAAAGGAACTTGCCGAAAAACAGGAGGAATACCAGCGCCTTTTGGCGGAACAGAACGCCCGCCTGGAGCAGCTGGCCGGCATGACCGCGGCCGAGGCCAAGGATCTCCTCCTGAAGACCATCGAGCGGGAGGTGCGCATCGACGCCGCCCGGCTGGTGAAGCGCATCGACACCGAAGCCCGGGAGATGGCGGACCGCAAGGCCAAGGAGATCATCGCCCTGGCCATCAAGCGCTACGCCAGCGACTATGTGGCGGAGCAGACGGTGAGCGTGGTGCCCCTCCCCAACGAAGAGATGAAGGGCCGCATCATCGGCCGGGAGGGCCGCAACATCCGGGCCCTGGAGGCCGCCACCGGCGTGGACATCATCATCGACGACACCCCCGAAGCCGTCATCCTCTCCGCCTTCAACCCCATCCGGAGGGAGGTGGCCCGCCGCAGCCTGGAGCGCCTCATCGCCGACGGCCGCATCCACCCGGGGCGCATCGAAGAGATCGTGGAGAAGGTGAACCAGGAGATGGAGGCCAGCATCCGGGAGGCCGGGGAGGAGGCCGCCTTCGACACCGGCGTCCACGGCCTGCACCCCGATCTCATCAAGCTGCTGGGCAAGCTCAAGTACCGCACCAGCTACGCCCAGAACGTCCTGCAGCACTCCATCGAGGTCTGCTATCTCTGCGGCATCATGGCCGCAGAGCTGGGCCTCAATGAGAAGCAGGCCAAGCGGGCGGGGCTGCTGCACGACATCGGCAAGGCGGTGGATCACGAAGCCGAGGGGGTGCATGCCCTCATCGGCGCCGAACTGGCCAAGCGCTACGGCGAATCCCCCAAGGTCGTGCACGCCATCGCCGCCCATCACGAGGATGTGCCCACCGAGAGCGTGCTGGCGGTCCTGGTGCAGGCGGCGGACACCCTCTCCGGGGCCCGCCCCGGCGCCCGCCGGGAGATGCTGGAGACCTATATCAAACGCCTGGAGGCCCTGGAGAAGATCGCCCGCTCCTTCAACGGCATCAGCAAGAGCTACGCCATCCAGGCGGGCCGGGAGATCCGCCTCATCGTGGAGAGCGACAAGGTGAGCGATGAGGAGGCCGCCCTCCTGAGCCGGGAGGTGGCCAAGAAGATCGAGCGGGAGCTCACCTACCCCGGCCAGATCAAGGTCACCGTCATCCGGGAGACCCGGGCGGTGGATTACGCCCGGTAGGCCGGAGATGCGCATCCTGTTTGTGGGCGATATTGTGGGCTCCCCGGGGCGGCGGGCGGTGGCGGAGCTGGTCCCCCGCCTGGTGGACCGCTTCCTGGTGGACCTGGTGGTGGCCAACGGTGAGAACGCCGCCGGCGGCATCGGCATCACCCCCCAGGTGGCGGAGGAGCTCCTCAACCAGGGGGTGGACGTCCTCACCAGCGGCAACCACATCTGGAAGCACAAGGAGATCGTCCCCTACCTGGAGGAGAGCGACCGGCTGCTCCGGCCGGCCAACTACCCGCCGGCCACCCCGGGCCGGGGCGTCACCGTGGTGGAGACCGCGGCCGGCCACCGGGCCGCCATCCTCAACCTGGAGGGCCGGGTCTTCATGAGCCCCCTGGAGTGTCCCTTCCGCACCGCGGACCGGCTCCTGGCGGAGCTCCCCCCGGATCTCCGCACCATTCTGGTGGATTTCCATGCCGAGGCCACCAGCGAAAAGCTGGCCCTGGGCTGGTATCTGGACGGCCGGGTGAGCGCGGTCATCGGCACCCACACCCATGTCCAGACCGCGGACGAGCGCATCCTTCCCGGGGGCACCGGCTACATCACCGACGCGGGCATGACCGGCCCCCTAAACGGGGTCATCGGCATGAAAAAGGAGATCATCCTGGAGCGCTTCCTGACCCAGAGGCCCCAGCCCTTCAAGGTGGCCTCGGCCCAGCTGCAGCTCCAGGGCGTGCTCCTGGAGCTGGACGAAACCGGCCGCTGCCGGCAGATCCAGCGCCTCCAGGAGGCGGTGAGGGGCTGAGGCCCCGGGCCTCTTTGCGCCGGCCGCCTTGCCCGGCGGGGAAGGCGGGCAGGGCGCCCAGGACAGCCGGGGCGCAGCAGGCTGGTGCACACCACCCCTCCCCCAGATTCGGTTGTGGGGTTGGGGAGGGTCGGGGGAGGGGCAGGGGTCGGTGACCCCTGCCCCCTTCCCCAAACCACCTTTCCCGGGCCGGAACCCTGCCCGACGGCCTCCCGGGGCTGCACCCGGGGGCAGGCACCCCGGGCCTGCAGGGATGCCGGCGGATTCCCAGCACTATGGACAAGC
>Ga0197142_1001734_pt1 | contig 19627 bp, 15 predicted proteins | sample GBS60_MetaG_FD_148614 | JGI IMG/M metagenome (GOLD analysis project Ga0197142, IMG submission 148614) | Sediment microbial communities from Great Boiling Springs, Gerlach, Nevada, United States - GBS 60_MetaG | ecosystem: Environmental > Aquatic > Thermal springs > Hot (42-90C) > Sediment... | reverse complement strand
GTCTCAGGGGTAGCGACGCGTTCGCCTTTGCCGATCGCCGGGGGAGAGCGCACCGGCAAAAAAGGCTTCCTCCCAACCGTTTCCGACTCGCTTATTCCCCAAAAATTGACCTTGGTCATTTTTTTTGATCGCAAAACCGAGAACACCCAAACCTGGCTTTGCTTATCTGGCTAAATCCCCATAAAAAATTGACCATGGTCAATTTGACCTGTGCCCTCTATTTTTTCCGCTCGATTTACCTCCAGGATGAGACGGACCAGATCGGCCGGCTCATCCACATCATGGGCTAGCGAGGCGCTTCGATAAACAACCGGTACAACGCCGCTTCTGTGCAGAGCCTCCAGATGGCGCCGAAAGCTATTGGGTCCGAAAGCCGGTAGGATGCGATCGGGTGGCCGCAGCAATAGCGCATTCGTGCCCGTTTCGGCTGCATCGGGGGCGAGCACTGCCGCTTGCGGGGCGGCACCGGCCAGGTCAACGAGTTGTCGCAGGTCATCCGGGGTCAGATACGGCAGGTCGGCCGGAAGGATCAAGAGGGTGGTGGCGCCCTGAACTTGCGTCCAGGCTACTGCCTGGATGATCGCCTCGTTGTAACCGATGGGGTCGCTCCGAGAGCTCGCCCCGAGGGGCTTGCCGTTCTTCCCTTGTTCATCCAGGGTCCAAAAGCCGTAGGTCTGGGCCAGAGCGCGCACGTCGACATCGGCGCTGATGACCAGGGGCAGATCGGCCACTCCGCTGGACCGGATCGTCGTCAACACATGTTCGAACATGGCGCGCGCCAGAGTAATACGCGTGGCATCATTCACGGCCGGTCGCAGGCGCTGTTTGGCCAGGGTCAGGGGCTTCATGGGCACGACAACGGCCAGACGGTCTTTCCTCATGTTTCGGCGAGAAACTCCCGGACAAAGTTGAGAACTTCGGCTCCCAGGCGGATGCGGGCCGGTAGGTCGTTCATGATCGTATCGGTGACGTGGACGCGCAGGCCCAAATCGGCAATGGCCGGTGCCAGAGGGGCATCCCGTTGGTCGAGGACAAATCCGCTCAGCAGATCGCCATAATGCCGGGCCACACCCAGGGCGCTCACTTCGGCTCCCATTTCGGCCATCATCTTCGCCGCCGGCCCTTTGAGGGCCTGACCGCCGACGATGGGACTCACGGCAACGGTCGGCCGTGCGGCGATCAGCCTGCGCAGGCCGGGAAGGGCCAGGATCGGGCCGATGCTGACGTAGGGATTGGAGGGACAGATGACCACCGCATCTGCCCGCGCGAGGGCCGCCAGCACATCGGGCGTGGGTTGCGCCGTTTCCAATCCTTCCAGACGCATGCCCACCATGCGGGGCCGGCAACGCCGGCGCACGAAGTAGTCCTGAAAGGCCAGGTCGCCTTCCGTCGTACAGACGATGGTACGGACGGGCTCGTCGGACATGGGCAGAATGGGATGCCGCACACCAAAGCGCTGCGCCAGATCGGCCATGATGGCGGTCAGGCGCCGGCCGGCAGCCAGTTGGTCCCGGCGCAGAAGGTGGAGGGCCAGGTCTTTATCGCCCAGGCGAAACCAGGGGTCATGGCCCAAACGCGCGGCTTCGTTCAGGACATGGAAGGTCTCGTCGGCCCGGCCCCACCCCTGTTCGGGATGATAGACCCCGGCCAGGTTATAAAGCACCGTATCCAGGTCCGGACAGATGAGCAAGCCCAGATGCTCGAAATCGTCGCCGGTATTGACGACAATGCTGAGGTGGTCCGGATCGAGCCAATAGGCCAGACCGTGGGCCAGCCTGGCACCGCCAACCCCTCCGGCCAGGGCGACAAGCCGGGGTGGCATCGCATCCGAGGACGACATCAGCGCCATATCACCACCTCGTGCAGCGGCAGGCGGTTTTTAGGCGGGATGGGTTTGGCGGTGGGATCGGGATAACCCAGGCTAATCAGGGCCTGCGGTTCCCAATCGACGGGGAGATCCAGAATGGACGTGACGATCTCGGGGGCGAAGAGCGGCGCGCACATCCAGCAGGCGGCCAATCCTTCGTGATGGGCGGCCAGCAACAACTGGCCCAGGGCCAGGGCCAGGCTTTGCGCAGCCATGAGCCATTCCAGGCTTTGGCGGCGGGCGTCGGGATAGGTATCCATGACGCTCATGGTGATACAGCCCAGGACCAGGGCGCCGGCATTGCGGAGGCGCTGTTGCGAGCGGGCTACACGGCGTGCCGCCGCATTGGCTTCATAGCCATCGGCGATCAAATCGGCGTACCAGCGCCGGGCCAGGGCCTGCGCCAGGCGCTCTTGCCATTCCCGCGCGGTGACAACGGCAAAACGCCAGGGTTGGCGGTTGTGCGCGTTAGGCGCCCACACGGCCGCCGTCAGCAGTCGTTCGAGCAGGGGCCGTGGCACAGGACGGCCGTCGTACTGCCGAAGGGAGCGACGTTCGGAGAGGGTGCGCCAGAAAAGGTCATCGGGTAAGGGTGGTGGGGACATGGTCCGATTATAGCTCGGAAGCGAAAAGGAATCGGAAGATTCGCCACCTGGAGCAGATCAACCTGCCATGGTCGCCGGGAAAGGGATGGACTATACGCCCCTCCAAAGGTGAGGGCTTTCCCGATGGGATGGCCGTATTGTCTTCGTATCCCCGTTTGTCGCCCTGCGCCTGAGGCGGATTGTGGTATCATCTCGTCAGTGCTTGCGGCTATAACGCCCGTTTCGTCTCTTGCGGAGATGACATCATGATAAAACGCCCCTATCGCCTTCTGGCTCCGATTCTGGTCGTTCTTCTCCTTTTAACCGCCTGCGCTCGACCATCCCCTACCCCGTCGCCGGTACCTACGGCCACACCGACGGCAGTTCTGCCCACGCCCACGTCGGTACCTACACCCACACCGCCGGAACCCACCCCGGTTGAGGTCGAGCCGCTGTATCTCAGCATCCTCTGGCATCAGCACCAGCCGGTCTACTTCAAAGACCCGGAGACCGGGGTCTATCAAAAGCCCTGGGTGCGGGTCCATGCTGCCAAGGACTATGTGGACATGGCGGCCATCCTGGAGAACTATCCCGATATTACCGTCACCTTCAACCTGACACCGTCGCTATTGCGCCAGCTGCTGGACCTGGAGGCCGGTGCCAGGGATCTCTACCAGGTGCATACGGAAATCCCCGCCGCCGAATTGACCGCAGAACAAAAGCAGTTCATTCGGGATCGCTTTTTCGATATCAATCCCAAGATCATCGCCCGTTTCCCTCGCTATCAGCAACTGGCCGATAGCCGTGCCCAGAGCGATGCCTGGACCGAGCAGGACTGGCGCGATCTGCAGGTCCTTTTCAACCTGGGCTGGACCGATCCCGACTGGCTGGCCCGGGAGCCGCTGGCCGGTCTGGTGGCCAGGGGTCGCGATTTTGCCGAGGCCGACAAGGCCGTGGTCCTGGCCGAGCATGCCCGGCTGGTAACGGAGGTCATCCCCTTGCACAAACGGTTGCAGGAGGCCGGTCGTATCGAGATCACCACGACCCCCTTCTATCATCCCATCCTGCCCTTGCTCTTCGACACCGACCTGGCCAAGGTGGCCACACCCGACATCGAGCTCCCCCCACGCTTTAGCTATCCGTTAGACGCCGTGGAACAGGTAAAACGGGGTGTGCAGTTCTACACCGAGACCTTCGGACGCCCACCGGTAGGCATGTGGCCGGCGGAGGGTGCCGTGGCCCAGGAGATCGTCAACATGGTGGGCGATGCCGGCATCCGCTGGATGGCGACCGATGAGGAGGTCCTGGCCCGCAGCCTGGGGCGCACCGCGTTCGCCCGGAACGCTCAAGAAACCGTCCAGGATGCCGACGCGCTGTACCGGCCTTACATCGCCCGCACCTCCAATCGGCAGGTGTATGTGGTCTTCCGCGACAAGGTGATCAGCGACAAGGTGGGCTTCACCTACAGTGGCATGCCGGGCAAGACGGCCGCACGCGACTTTGTGGACCGCATCCTGGCCATTCGCGAGCGCTTGCAGGCCACCGGTGCGCAAGGACCGCACCTGGTCAGTGTCATCCTCGATGGCGAAAACGCCTGGGAGCACTATCCCAACGACGGCAAGGAGTTCCTGCACGAGATGTATCGCCTGCTCCAGGAAGAACAGGCCAGGGGCACCATCCAGACCATCACGCCGGGCGCCTTCATCACGCGCTTCCCCGAGCAGCCGACCCTGGAGCGGCTGTGGGCCGGCAGTTGGGTCAGTCCCGATTACCTGACCTGGATCGGCGAGGATGAGGAGAACCGGGCCTGGGAGTACCTGGGCCGGGTGCGGGAGTTTGTCCGCTTCCAACAGAACCAGGTCACTCCCGAAGTTCATGCCCGGATGATGGAGGCCATCTACACGGCCGAAGGGAGCGATTGGTTCTGGTGGTACGGCGCCGACCAGAACAGCGGTGACGACGGTAGCTTTGATGCCCAATTCCGCGCCACTCTGGCCCGTGTCTACGAGGTGGCAGGTCGGCCGGTCCCTACCTTCCTCAAGGTGCCGGTGATCCCGGCGCGGGCGCAACCGCCGGTTGTAGGCGCCAGCGCGCTGATCACGCCGACCGTTGACGGCATCGGCGCCGAAGGCGAATGGGACGGCGCCGGCTATTTCCTCGAGGAGGGCGGGGTGCAGGCCACGCCCAGCCAGGTGGCGGCGCAGCTCTGGTACGGCTTCGACAAGGCCAATCTCTATCTGCGGCTGGATGCGCGCCGCGCCTGGTCCGATATCGGACCGGATACCCGCGTGGGCTTTTACCTGGTACGACCGGGCGGCGGTAAAGAACAACCCTTCAGCCGGGTCGCCTTGCTCAATGCTCGCGAGGATGTGCTGCTGGGCTTCGGCGCCAATGCCCTGGTCGAGGTGGCCATCGTCGGCGGTCGGGCGACGGCGACTTTCTACACCGTCTCTGCCGACGGCAATTACACGCCGGCTGCTGCCGACCTTCCTGTGGCCGTGAGCGGTAGCACGGTCGAGCTGGCCGTGCCCTATGTCGTTCTCGGCAAGCCCAACGCCGGCGATGTCTTCAAGCTGCGCACGGTCATCAGCGAAGGCGAACGGCGGGACATGCAAATGGTGCCCGGCGGTGGACCGGCCGAGCTGATCGTGCCCGATTTGGGCCTGACCACGGCCATCCTCACCGTGGCCGACCCCGAAGGCGATGATCACGGCCCGGGCACCTACACCTACCCGACCGATAGCGTTTTTGTGAGCAAGGCCTACGATCTGAAGACCTTTGCCGTAGCCGAGGACGAGGCCAATCTGATTTTCCGTTTCGCTTTTTACGGTCAGCTCAACAACGCCTGGGGCGCGCCCAACGGCATGGGCATCCACACCCTGGATGTGTACATCGACGCAGCGCCGGGAGGCGAGCGCAAGCTGTTGCCCGGTCGCAACGCCGCCGTGCCGGCCGACCAGGGCTGGGAGTTTGCCGTCTGGGCCGAGGGGTGGACGCCCGGTCTCTATGGCCCGCCGGCCGCGGGTGAGAGGACGCCCCAGCCCATCGGCGACGCCGGTACCTTGACCATTATCAGCGACCCCGGCCAGCGTCAGATCACGATCCGGGTACCCAAGAAGGTCCTGGCCGAGCGGCTGGGCGTGGCTGTGGAGGCGCTGCAACCGCGCACCTGGCGCTATCTGGGCGTGGTCTTGAGCCAGGAGGGCTTCCCGGCCAGCGGTGTATGGCGGGTAAGGGACGTGAACGTGACCGCCCAGCAATGGCGCGTGGGCGGCGCGCCGGCCAACAGCACCACCCACACCCGTATCCTCGACGTGGCCTATCCGGCCGCTTTCACGCCGACCCAGGAGGAGGCGCTGAGCGCATTCAAGCCACAGGTCGTGGATGCGGGTCAATTTGATCGGCTCAGTCCCGACGACTTCGCCCAGTTGCCCATGTTGGCAGCAGAATGAGAAGCAAGGGACCCAGGACGGCTTCGGGGTGGGTCGAGGTCTTGCCTCCACCCACCCCGGCTCCCTCTTGCTTTTGGGGAGGATCGGGGTTCTCCATCCCGGTTCGATCGAGATTGACAGCGATGAAAGACGTGGGGTAACATAAAAGCCGCTCTTTTTTCGCCGTTGTTCGCATTCATCTTATCCGGAAAGGAACGTGGCTACTGCTATGAGCGAAGACACCATGGTCACCGAAGCTGCTGCTGCCTCGGCCAAAGACGAACTTCGTCGTCGCATTCTGGCCGGCAAAATCGGGGGATTGGCCGGCGCCAATCTCAGCGGTCTCGATCTGGCCGGCGCCAATCTCAGCGAGGCCGATCTGCGGACGACCAATTTCTGGGAGGCCAACCTGGCCGGGAGCAATTTTGTCGGTGCCTATTTGGATGAAGCCGATTTGCGCGGGGCCGATCTGCGCGGGGCCGAAATGGTAGGTGCCCGCATGAAAGAGGCCTTGCTGACCCGTGCCCGGCTTCAGGAGGCCAATCTGCTGGGGGCCCGGCTGGAACGGGCCGATATGGAGGAGGCCGATGCCACCCAGGCCCGGTTGTGCGGCAGTTATGCCTACAAGCTCAAAGCCACTCATGCTCGCCTGGTCGGCGCCGATTTGAGCAAGGCCATGCTCCATGAGGCCGACCTGAGCCATGCCGATCTGAGTCAGGCCCGTCTGACCGATGCCGAGCTCAAGGGAGCCATCTTGCGCAAGGCCACCCTTCGGGGCGCGCAACTGATCCGGGTGGATGGTACCCGCGCCGATTTGAGCGGAGCCGATCTCACCGGCGCCAACCTCCAGCGGGCCTTCTTGCGCACGGCCGACCTGCGCCAGGCCAATCTGGCCGGCGCCCAGCTTGCCGGTTGTGATCTGGGCGAGGCTCAGCTCAAGGGCGCTATCCTGGCCGGGGCCACCTACGATGCGCAGACCAAATGGCCGGTGGATTTCGATCCCAAGGCCGCCGGCGCCATTCCTGTCCGCTAAGGTCGGTCGAATTTCCCGGATGTTCCGGCAGTAATCTTTCCAGATCGGCGCCGTCTGCGCCGGGTTGGCTGCAGACGGCGCGCTTATTCTGGTTCCCATGTGTGGTCGGTTTACCCTCACGGCATCCGGTGCCGAATTGAGGGCGCTTTTCGAGCTAGAAAACGTGCCCGATCTCGAGCCGCGCTACAACATCGCACCGACTCAGCCGGTAGCCGTTGTGCGTTTGGACCGGGAAGCTCGGCATCGCGAGTTCACCCTCATGCGCTGGGGGTTGATCCCCTCCTGGGCGAAGGATATCGGCATCGGCAATCGGCTCATCAACGCCCGCGCCGAGACGCTTCTGGATAAACCGGCCTTTCGCGCGGCCTTGCGGCGGCGACGTTGTCTCATTCCCGCCGACGGTTTCTACGAATGGCAAAAGGCAGGCCAAACCAGGCAGCCCTATTGGGTCGGCCTGCGCGATCGACGGCCTTTTGCCTTCGCCGGGCTCTGGGAACATTGGGAGGGCGCCGACGGGAGTGCCCTCGATTCGTGCACCATCATCACGACGGCAGCCAACGCTGCCGTGCAATCCCTTCACGATCGCATGCCCGTCATCCTCGATCGGCAGGATTTTGAGGATTGGCTCGACCTGAAAGCCCCTCTCGACCGCATCCTTCATCTGTTGCGCCCCTATCCGGCCGAGGCCATGCTCATCTACCCGGTCAGCACCCTGGTCAATGCGCCGGGCAACGACCGGCCCGAGTGTATCGTCCCCTTGTCCGCTCCCCTCGTCTCTCCCTGAGTCGGAAGAAGACTATGGCCGTTTCCCCCGATTTGCTTGCTATTCTGCGCTGCCCGGCCTGTGTGCGCGAGGTCCCCGATGGCGGTTTGCTCGATCTGACCCGCGAGGTCTGGTTGATCTGTCGGACCTGCGGCCGCAAGTACCCCATTCGCGATGACATCCCCGTGATGCTGATCGAAGAGGGCACGCGGTGGCAATATGTAGCGGTGGAGGCTTTGCCCGCTGTGCCGCCGGAACCGGTGGTTTGAAGGGTAAGACACGCACCTGGAAAATGGGGCTTTTCTCGCTTGCGTTCGTGGCACAGGGCTGAACGATGGCCTTTGCTTTGCAATCCTATCTCGATTTTGCCGTCGAAACAGCCTATCTGGCCGGACGGTTGACCCTGGGCTATTTTGGCGCAGGCTTGCGGGCCGATTTCAAGGAGGACGATTCGCCCGTCACGGCTGCCGACCGCGCGGCCGAGGAGCTGATCCGCCGTCGCCTTGAGGAGCATTATCCTGACCATGCCATCGTGGGCGAGGAGATGGGGGTCAAGGAGGCGGATGGGGCTACTTTTCGTTGGTTCATCGATCCCATTGACGGCACGAAGTCGTTTATCTGCGGTGTACCGCTCTACGGCGTCTTGCTGGGGCTGGAGATCGAGGGGCGGCCCGCCGTCGGGGTGGCCTATTTCCCGGCCCTCGATGAGATGCTGGCCGCCGCGACCGGGCTGGGATGTCGTTGGAACGGACGGCGGGCGAGCGTTTCGACCAAAACCGACTTGCGGCGGGCGGTTGTGGCCCATGCCGATACGGCGACGTTTGCCCTTTACGGCAAGGAGCAGGCCTGGCAACGCTTGCAACGAGCAACTTACTATCGCGCAGGGTGGTGCGATGCCTATGCCTATGCCCTGGTCGCTACCGGTCGGGTCGAGATCGCCATTGACCCGATCATGAATCCATGGGACTGCGGGCCTTTCCCGGTCATTCTGGCCGAGGCGGGGGGCTATTTCGGCGATTGGTCAGGTCGCGTGACCGTCTACGGGGGTGAGGCCGTAGCGACCAGTGCCGCTTTGTTGCCGGAGGTGCTCGCCCTGCTGCGGCCGGAGGAGGGAGCATGAACTGTCGCCTCGGCTGTGGGGCCTGTTGTATCGCTCCTTCCATCGCTTCCGCCATTCCCGGCATGCCCCAGGGCAAGCCGGCCGGGGTACGGTGTGTGCATCTCACGGTCGACGAGCGCTGTGCCCTTTACGGCCGGCCGGAACGTCCGCGCTTTTGCGTCGGTTTGCAGCCCTCGCCGGCCATGTGCGGCACCGGCCGGGAGGAAGCCCTGGCCTATCTCACCTGGCTGGAGCAGGTGACCAAGCCATGAACCTTGAGGAGTTCATTGCCGCTGCCGTTGCACGCGGCTGGTTGATCCGGATTACCAAACCCGTTCGCACCGAGCTTGAGCTGGCAGCCGTGGCCGCGGCGCTGGACGGTCGGCCCGTGTTGTTCGAACGGGTGCTGCTGGCCGCGCACACACCCTCGCCCTATCGGGTCCTGAGCGGTCTGGCCGCCGACCGCCGCCATTTTGCCCTGGCCCTGGGTTGCGAGCCCGATCGACTTCTCTTTCGGCTGGCCGAGGCCTTTCAGCATCCGCAGCCGGCGCCGGTGGTGGAGAGCGGTCCCTGTCAGGAGGTGATAGAGCAACCGGGCGATCTGAACACCCTTCCCTTTCTCAAGCATTGGCCGCAGGATGCCGGGCCTTATGCAACCGCCGCCGTTGCCATCATCCGCGATCCCGATACCGGACTCAATGCGTCGTTTCATCGCTTGTTGCGGCTCGACGGTCGGCGCTGTGCGGCCCGGATTGTCGAGCAGCGCGGGACCGATACGGCCTGGCGCAAGACGACGACCGATGTGCCCGTGGCCATTGCCATCGGCTTGCCGTTGCATGTCCTGCTGGCGGCCAGTATGGCTCCGGCGCCGGGGGTCAGTGAGCTCGATATTGCCCATGCCCTGGCGCCTACGCCGCTGGTGCGCTGTCTGACCAACGATCTGGTCGTCCCGGCCGAGGCCGAGTTCGTGCTCGAAGGCCGGATTACCCACGAGCTGGCGCCGGAAGGTCCCTTTGTCGATCTGACCGAGACGGTGGATATCGTCCGCCCGCAGCCCGTCATCGTGATCGATTGCATTACCCATCGGCGGGATGCCATCTACCATGCTTTGCTGCCCGGCCGGCTGGAGCACAAGCTATTGATGGGCATGCCGAAAGAGCCCAGCATTTTCGCCGCCGTCAACGAAGTGGCTACCTGTCGGAACGTGTACATCACGCCCGGGGGGGCTTCCTGGTTGCATGCGGTCGTGCAGATCAGCAAAAAACAGCCCGATGACGGCGCCAAAGCGATTGCCGCTGCCTTTCGCGGGCACGGATCGCTCAAGCATGTGGTCGTGGTGGATGACGATATCGACCTTTTCAATCCGACCGAGGTGGAATGGGCCATTGCCACCCGGTTTCAGGCGGGGCGAGGGTTGCACGTCTGGCGCGACCGGCCCTCCAGTTCTCTTGACCCTTCGGCCACCCACATCCCCGGTCAGAAAGCGCGCGGGGATAAGATGGGGCTAGATGCCACCATCCCCTGGGATACCCCGACCGGCCCTTCCCATCCGGAGCTGTTCCGGCGCGTGCCGCTGCCGGCCGTGGACCTCAAGGCCTATACGGATGAAGGCTTCTGAGAACAGGTGAAGGTTGCGAAGTTGCTTGCGAGGTCCCCTTTTGACAAGGCCGATATGCCGCCTCTATAATGGGTTTTCCACCAAACGATAGCGACGACGTTGAACCGGAGGAGTAGGTAGGGTTCCCTGTTGTCAGAGAGGCGGGTCTGAGGCTGCGAGCCCGCTCGACAGGTCTGCCGAAGGTCGCCGGGGAGTCGGCCGGTTGAAAGTCCCTTCAAGCGTGGAGGGACCGGTAAATCGGCCCGGGTACGCCCGTTAGCGCGTCAGAGAGGGTCATGGTTTTTTCGCCATGACCAAGCAGGGTGGTACCGCGGAGCCTTCCGTCCTTGTGGCGTGAAGGCTTTTTTTATCCCTTATCAGGTTTCAACTCCTTCGCGCTCATTTGGAGTTATCCATGTCCAGGTTCGATCTGCCATCTACTTACGATTTTGCCGCCATTGAAGAGCGTCTGTACCGGTGGTGGGAGGAAAACGGCTGGTTCAAGCCCGAAAACAGCCGTCATCCCGATGGTAAGCCCTTCGTCATCAGCATCCCTCCGCCCAATGTCACCGGCAGTCTGCATCAGGGTCATGCGCTGTTCGTGGCCCTGGAGGATCTGATGATCCGTTATCAACGGATGCGCGGCCGGGCGGCCCTCTGGGTGCCGGGTACCGATCATGCCGGCATTGCCACCCAGCTTCAGGTTGAACGCAAACTGCACGAGGAGGGAACCAGTCGCGAGGCCATCGGCCGCGAGCGTTTTTTGGAGGAATGCTGGGCCTGGAAGGAGAAATACCACGGTCGTATCGTCGGTCAGCTTCGGCGGTTGGGCGCATCTTGCGATTGGGATCGCGAGCGTTTTACCATGGACGAGGGTCTCAGTCGTGCCGTCACCGAGGCTTTTGTGCGGTTGTATCGCATGGGCCTTATCTACCAGGGCGAGTACATCGTCAACTGGTCGCCCGGTTTGCAGACGGCCGTCAGCGATGTCGAGGTCGAATACACCGAGGAGCAGGGTACCCTCTACTACTTCAAGTATCCCATTGCCGGCCATAGCCTGGACGAAGGCCCCGGTCGCGGTTACATCCCCGTGGCCACCACACGGCCCGAGACCATCCTGGGGGATACGGCCGTGGCCGTCCATCCCGATGACGAGCGCTATCGCCACCTGATCGGCTCGACCTGCCTGGTACCCATCCTCAACCGGCCTATTCCCGTCATCCATGACACGTACGTAGATCGCGAGTTCGGCACCGGCGCCCTCAAGATTACCCCCGGTCACGATCCCAACGACTTCGAGATCGGCCGCCGGCACGGGCTGATGATCATCAACATCATGAACAAGGATGCCACCCTCAATGAGAATGCTGGGCCTTATGCCGGATTGGACCGCTTTACCGCCCGCAAGCGGTTGTGGGCCGATATGGCTGCGGCCGGTCTGGTCATCAAGGAAGAGCCTTATACGATGTCTGTGCCACGCGCCCAGCGTGGGGGCGAGATCATCGAGCCGTTGGTCAGCCGGCAGTGGTTTGTCAACACCGACGCCATGGCCCAACTGGCCCTGGCGGCCGTGCGTTCGGGCCGTATCCGGATTATCCCGGAGCGATTCACCAAGATTTATTTTCACTGGCTGGAAAACCTGCGCCACTGGTGTATCAGCCGCCAATTGTGGTGGGGCCACCGCATTCCGGCCTGGTATGGCCCGGATGGGCAGGTCTTTGTGGCCCGGTCGCAGGCCGAGGCCGCCGCTCAGGCGCAGGAACATTACGGTCAGCCCGTAGCCCTGGAACAGGACCCCGATGTGCTCGATACCTGGTTCAGTTCGGGACTCTGGCCCTTCAGCACCCTCGGCTGGCCCGACGACACGCCCGATCTGCGGCGCTTTTATCCCACCGATGTCATGGAGACCGGCTACGACATCCTCTTCTTCTGGGTGGCGCGCATGATTATGATGGGCCTGCTCTTTACCAACGATATCCCCTTCCACACCGTCTATCTCCACGGTCTGGTGCGGGATGAGCACGGCCGCAAGATGTCCAAGACCTTCAACAACGTCATCGATCCCATCGAGGTCATGGACCAGTACGGCGCCGATGCCTTGCGCTTTACCCTGTTGACCGGTTCCACGCCCGGCAACGATCTCAACCTGAGCCTGGAGCGCATCCGCGCCAACCGCAACTTCGCCAATAAAATCTGGAATGCGACCCGGTTTGTCCTCGGTAACCTGCCCGATGACTTTCGTTATGGCGCCGCTCCCGACCCGACCGCGCTCGATTGGCCCGACCGTTGGGTGCTTCACCGCCTGCAAGAGGTGATCGAAAATGCCACGCGGCTATTTGAGAACTATCAGTTCGGCGAGGCCGGGCGCCAGAGCTATGACTTCTTGTGGGGCGATTTTGCCGACTGGTACATCGAGGCCTGTAAGCCCCGCCTGCAAGCGGAACAGAACGCTGATGTCGCCCGGCAGACCCTCGTCTACGTGCTCGATCAGACCCTGCGGTTGCTCCATCCCTTTATCCCCTTTGTCACCGAAGAGCTGTGGCAGCATCTGCCCCATCCTCCAGGCGAAGCCCCGGCTCTGATCGTGGCGGCCTGGCCTGAACCCAATCCGGCCTATCGGGATCCGGAGGCAGCTGCCGTGTTCGAGCGCCTGCGCGAGGTGGTGCGCGCCATCCGCAATGCCCGTACCGAATACCAGGTCGAACCGGGACGCCGTATTGCCGCCGTCATCGCCGCCGGCAACGATACAGCCGCTTTTCAGGCCATGGCCCCGATCCTGACCACCCTGGCCCGTATTGACCCGGCCCAACTGACCTTCGGCCCGCTCCCCACCGCTGCCAAAGGGGTCACCCTGGTCGTCGGCGAGATCGGCGTCTTTCTCCCCCTGGCCGGACTGGTGGACCTGGAGGCCGAGCGGGAACGGCTGCGCAAACAACTGGCCGAAACGGAAAGGCGAATGGCGGCCAATCGGGCGCGTCTGCACAATCCCGACTTCGTGGCCAAAGCCCCGGCCCATGTGGTGGCCCAGGCGCAGCAAACCCTGGCCGAATTGGAGGCCCAGGCGGCCCGCCTGCGCGAACGCCTGGCCACACTGGCATGACGCCGCGACCCCAGGCGGGGAGGATGACCATCCTCCCCGCCCATCTCGAAATCTCAGCGATTGCGACCGTACCGTTCGTGGCTGGATACCCAATCGGAGGATGAGATGGCCGCGGCTAACGAAAGTTCACCGGCCAGCACTACAGCACCCACGATTTCGGCGAACTTGTTGACCTTGCCCTTGCCCCAGCAGCCCAGCAGCTCCAGGCATTCGCGTTGGGTGGCCAGGCCGGTACCACCCCCGTAGGTAGCCACGATCAGCGAAGGGATGGTAATGGAGAGGTACAGGTCCTTTGTCGGCGTCAGCTCGGCGTAGAGGATGCCGGCCGAGGATTCGGAGACGTTGGCCACGTCCTGACCGGTGGCGATGAACATGGCCGTGATGCCGTTGGCCGAATGGAGGCCGTTGTTGTTGGCGCCGGAGAGCACGGCGCCGATATTGGCCACACCGTAGTGATAGACCAGGCTCTCCGGTTCGACCCGCAAGTGTTGGATGAGGATATCCCGTGGGACCGTTGCCTCGGCCGTCACCCGCTTGCCGCGCGTGTGCATGACGTTGACCTGCGAGGCCTTCTTATCGGTCGCCAGGTTCGATTCCAGATAGAAATGTTCGATGTCGGGGTAGTTATCGAGGATCCAGCTACAGGCAGCGAAGGTGGCACGCCCCACCATGTTCTGGCCGGCAGCGTCGCCGGTGGTGAAGTTGAAGCGCAAAAAGGCGAATTTGCTGGCCAGATAGGGGTCGATGTATTGCAATTTAGCCACGCTGGAAGTGGCTTCGGCTTCTTCCCGGATTTTGTCGATGTTGGCCTGCACCCATTTGACGAACTCACGGGCTGCCACGGCATCTTTGAAGACGAAAACCGGCGCCCGTTGCATGGCATCCCCGGCGATGCTGCATTTGACCCCGCCGGCCAGATTGAGGACTTTCATCCCGCGGTTATACGAGGCCACGAGGGTGCCTTCGGTGGTGGCCAGGGGAATAAGGAATTCGCCCTGGGCATGCTCGCCGTTGACCCGGATGGGCCCGGCAAAGCCGATGGGGACCTGTGCCACGCCGGTGAAATGCTCGGTGTTGCCCTTGACGATGTGCGGATCGAAGGAGTAGTGGGTGATGTGCTGCAACTTGACGCCCGTGAACTGCTCGACGAATTGCTGGCGGGCCTTGACGATGCTTGCGGCGTAGTCATCCGTTGGGTCGCGTGGGATCACCACACGCCGCGGCTCCTCTTTGGCAATCGAGCCGTCTACCTTCATGGTCAGGACGCCGAAAGGCGCCGCCTCGAACCTGACCTCGATTTTGTGTTTGCCCTCGCTCAGGGGTGGAATGGCGCAGATGATGTCAATGGTGCGGCGCAGGGGGAAGGGAATGGGTTTTTGCGCCAGGTCGGCCGGTTTCAGCACTTCGCCGCCGCCCAGGTCCAGAGTGATGGCATCAAGGGGCACTTCGCGGTCATCGAACTTGACGTGATGCAGGGCCGTGACCGTGGCATCGCTCAGGCGATTTTTGAGGGAAAATTGCACGCCTTGCGGGGTGTTTTTGAGGCTATCGAAGGTGTAGAGCTGTTTGAGCAGCAGGCTAGGGATTTGCAATAGCATGGGGGCGGTCTCCTTTCGGTGGGTGGATATATCGAGGGCCGTGTTACCTGTGGTGCAATGCTTTGGTCATGCGTTCCAGTGCTTCCAGCATAAGCGACCGCGGGCAACCGAAGTTGAAACGGATAAACCCTTCGCCGCCACGGCCGAAATCGGTGCCGTTCTGGGTGGCCACACGGGCTTTGTCCAGGAAGAAACGGTAGGGATTGCCGGGGATCTCGGCCTGGCGACAATCCAGCCAGGCCAGATAGGTTGCTTCCGGAACCGTGCAACGGATGCCCGGCATGTGTTCATCCACGAAGGCAAGCAAAGCCTCGCGATTGGCGCGCAGATAGGCCAGCAAGGCCGTCAGCCAGGCTTCGCCCTCGGTATAAGCCGCCCGGGCCGCGATCATCCCCAGGGCATTGACATGGGGCACAATGCCGGCCGCAGCCTGTTCCAGCCGTGCCCGCAGGCGTGGGTTGGTGACGACGGCGAAGCTACAACCCAGGCCGGGCAGATTGAAGGTCTTGCTGGGCGCCATCAGGGTCACACAGCGCTCGGCGATGGCAGGCGCAAGGGCCGCCATCGGCGTATGGTGTTGGCCGTTCAGCATCAGGTCGGCGTGAATCTCGTCAGAGACGATGAGGACATCCCGTTCCAGGCAGATGGTAGCAAGGCGTTCGAGTTCGGCCGGCGTGTAGTCGCGACCGACAGGGTTATGAGGATGGCAATGGAGGAAAATCCGGGTGCGGGGGCCGATGGCAGCGCTGAAGGCCTCATAGTCGATCTCGTAACGCCAGCGGGGACCGTCGGCGACCGGGCGTAGCGGCACCTGGTCGGCCACCAGTCCCTGATGAGGCGGCGCCGTCAAAAAGGGCGGATAAACCGGTGTCAGCATGACCACATGGTCGCCGATATAGCCGTAAGCACGACAGACCAGGTTGAGACCGCTGACCAATCCCGGCAACAGGACGATGGCCTCCGGAGATACCTGCCAGCCATAGCGCCGCGCCAACCAGGCGACGATGGCCTCGATCAGGTCGGGATGAGGGCCTTCATAGCCGAAAACGCCATGGGCGATTCGCGCTTGCAAGGCTCTCAACACCGGCACCGGTGAGGCAAAATCCATATCGGCCACCCACATGGGCAAGACATCATCGCCATAACGACGCCATTTGATGCTGTGGGAATGACGGCGGTCAATGACGGTGTCGAAATCGAAGTGCTCGCTCATGCTCTTTCCACCTGGGCCACGGCCTCGGCCGGTGACACATCCCCGTAGACTACGGCAAGGATGCCCGGCAGGTACTTGTCCATCATGAGGACGTTCGTATACAACAACGGCCGGAGCAGGTAATCGGCCAGCTCGCCACCGGTGACCTCGATGCTGGTTTTATACCGCACTTCGCCGTCGTGGAAATCCAGCTCGAAATTGCCCAGGATGAGGCCGTAATTGGCCCGGGTGATGAATTCGGCCACGGCCAGGCGTTTCTCCACCGGCACCGTGAACGGCATCACCGAGTAGAAGAGGACCTGGGCGATATGGTCAAAGGCGCGGATCTGGGCATAGGTCGTCCAGCGGGCATGAGTGCCTTGAAAGGGGATATGAAGGATGGGACGTTCGGGATGCTGGTCGAAGGGCCAGCCGTTGGCCATCAGGAAGCGCTTGACCGCGGTCAGCAGGGCCTGGGTCGGGTCGGTCACGGACGGTGAGGGTGGCGCGGCCGCCAGGAGCCTGGGCTGTACCCGATGGCCCAACCGTTCGATTTCGGCCCCCAGTTCGAGCAAAAGGGCCCGAACGGCCTCGAAATGGGGGTCGGTACGGTCGTTGGCCCAATGGATAACGACGGCCGCCTCACCGGCGGCGTTGGTCAATTCCAGGCGGGTGGCGATCTCTTCGGGACTGTGTTCACCCGACGGCCAGCTTGCGGCCAGGGGATCGGCGGCCACACAGGCACTCAGAAGGGCATGCGCCCGTTCCTTGCCGATGGTCAGGGCGTAGGCAACGGTCGTGTGGTCACGCTCTTGAATACGCAGATGCGCATGGCCATCACCGGTCACTTCAATGCGTTTGCCGCCCCAAAGCCTGTGGGTGTCATCCAGGGCAATCCGTGCCTGTGTCCATGTGTCGGGGGCGCCGAGAAAGGATGCGGTGTGATTAGTCGTCATGGGTCTCATTCACCGGAGGAAATGCCGTCATTTTTCGGCTTCCAACCCGACTTTGTCAAACCGGCGCATTGCGGATTCAAAACGGACACCCGTCGATCTGCGCAGAGCGGACGTGGTCTGGCGCCACAGCCCCGCCGAACCTCGAACACGACTTCCGGCAACCGACGACTTTGCGCAAACGGCCGGATTTCATCCCCCAACGCTTCCTCCGCATCATCCCACCAGCCCGGTGCGTAGCGGGTTACGCCGGTACTGCCAGGCGTGAGCCGGTAACCTCGGCCAACAACTCCATCAGGATGCGGGCCATCCGCTCGGAGTCATGACGCCATGGGCGTTCACGATCGCGCAAATCCGCCGTGATCAGGCGATAACCCACGGTCCGGGCCGGTAGACGCACCCATTCGGAATGGGGCGGCGGCACGGGGTCAAAACCGTCATTGGCAAGCACGTAATGAAAGGCCCCGCGCTCGGAATGACGGATGAGGGCCTGAAAATGGTCATCCACATCGTAACCGTCGGTCTCTCCGCGTTGCGTGGCGATGTTGCAGACATAGACCTTGACCGCCGCCCGTGAGGCCACAACGGCCTGGGCGATCTCCTTCACCAGTAAATTGGGGATGACACTGGTATAAAGGCTCCCCGGTCCGGCGACGATCATATCGGCTTCGAGAATGGCGCGAACGGCTTCGGGATAAGCCCGCGGGTTTTCGGGCTCCAGATAAACCCGATGGATACGGCCGCCTGCGGCCACTTCCGGGATAAGCGATTCGCCCCGCACACGGCGCAGTGCTCCCGTCCCGTCCACGATGTCGGCCACGAGTTGCACGAGTTCCAGGGTTGAGGGCAACACCCGGCCGCGCACGGCCAATACCCGGCTTGATTCAAGCAAACCCTGCTCGAAAGAGCCGGTGACCCCGGCCATGGCTGCCAGATAAAGATTGCCGAAGGCGTGCCCATCGAGACCGGTACCTGAGGCAAAACGATACTGGAACAACTGGGTGACGATGGCTTCGGCCTCGGAAAGGGCCGCCAGGTTATTGCGGAAGTCGCCGGGGGGTAACAGTCCCATGCCATCGCGGAGGCGACCGGAACTGCCGCCGTCGTCGGCCACGGTGACGATGGCAGTCAGGTTGTCCGTGTACTGTTTCAGGCCGCGTAAGAGCGTGGGCATTCCGGTGCCGCCGCCGATACAGACGATGCGCGGCCCGCGACGGCGGCGGCGATGGCGATAGAGCGCCTCGGCCATATCGGCATGGGGTCGCAAGAACGGTGATAGCAGCGAGCGATTGAGTCCGATCAGCCCCCACGCGGTGATGACCAGCCCAACGATGCCGAACAAGAGGGCCCGCATTGGCCGCGGCAGGAATTGCAACGTCAGATAATAGACCCATGGCGGATAGTGACCTGCCAGATAGACCGTGCGCAAAAGATAGGCCAGGCCCAGGCTGATCAGGGTGATACCCACGATCAGGATGAGCAGCCACCGCTTGACATGCAGACCGGGGAGAAGCCAGGTAAGCAGCGAGCGATACCGCTTTCGCCAATGGAGCCGATCCATACTGTGTTCAATCCTACCGTTGGGACGGCCATGCGTCAAAACTTGAGCCCTGGATAACAGGTCCAAATCGAGACAAGCAGGGAGAGCATGAGCTCCTCTCCACGACGATCCCGCTTTGACCTCTGTTCAGGTCGGAAAGGCTTCTGTGGGTTCTCCGAATCACCCAGGTCTGACGCGGTGGTTACAGCCGAGGTAAGGCTGTCAGCTATGGTCAGCGATGCTATGGAAGCAATACCATCGTTCGGGTAGCCATGGTTGCCGGGCGCGGGTATCCGTCCTGGCCGCAAGAGGATGCCGGCGTTAGCCGGTCTCGTCGCCGATCAGGCCCTTGGGAGCCACGCGCTCGCCCTGACCGGTAAGAAGGCCGATACCCTCCCGTTCCGCCTCCTCCAGGGCGCTGCGATCCAGGCGAATGCCAAAGACATACACCAGAAAAGGACCCGGCACGTGGCGGGCAGCCAGCCGTCGCCGCCAGCGGGCATCTTTGATGCGCCGGGCCCACTTACTCACATCGCCGCCGCTGAGCCGGGCCTTGGCCTCCACCACGGCCCAGAGGGGTCGGCCTTCGGGTGAGAGCACGGGTTGGACCACATCCACCTCGCCGTCCACGGCCAGGTTGTAGGAGTCGCCGAGGAGGCGATAGCCCTTTTCCCGGAGGACGGAGGCGAGGACGCCGCCGGCTTCGTCTTCGACGGTGGCGCCGAAGACATCGCGGAAGCGGTTGAATTCCTGTTTCAGGCCGGCGTGGGATTCGCTGAGCTCCCGCAGGATTTGTTCCGTACGGGCCTGGGCCTCGAAGAGGAGGCGCTGGCCTTCGGCCAGGGTGCGTTGGCCCTCGGCGAGCTCTTC
>Ga0197142_1001733_pt1 | contig 19634 bp, 22 predicted proteins | sample GBS60_MetaG_FD_148614 | JGI IMG/M metagenome (GOLD analysis project Ga0197142, IMG submission 148614) | Sediment microbial communities from Great Boiling Springs, Gerlach, Nevada, United States - GBS 60_MetaG | ecosystem: Environmental > Aquatic > Thermal springs > Hot (42-90C) > Sediment... | reverse complement strand
TATAATGATAAAGAACTTTTTTAAATTACATCCTGCATTTCAAATAAATATTATTTATTTTAGTTTCTTGGCTATATTAGTAATTATTTTTCATGATAAAATACCTTTTTGGGAAAATTTTTTAATAATCTTTCCCTCAATGGCTCTTTTTCAATTTTTTCTATGTAAACAAGCTGATAATTCATATATTTCTTTTATAAAAAAAATAGCTTTTCCTGTTTTATCAGTCCTTATTGCCTTTGATACTGTAGGAGTAATAACTCCCTTTATCAATAATGATATAGATTTAGTATTGCTTGAACTTGATTATAAGATTTTGGGATTTTATCCTTACCTTTATTTTGATACAATAGCCAATCCTTTATTAACAGAGTTAATGCAGTTGTCCTACTGTGTATACTATATTCTTCCCTTTTTGATAGGGTTTCTTTTGATTAAAGAAAAAAAATGGGGGGAATTTTATAAGGTTTTATTTCTGATACTTCTTTGTTATTATATTTCTTACACAGGCTATATTTTATTCCCAGCCTTAGGTCCAAGATATAGTATCCTAGAGATGTTTCAGAGTGATCTCAAAGGATTATTCTTAGCTGATTATATAAGGAATTTTCTTAATTCTCTTGAAGGAATCAAAAGAGATGCCTTTCCTAGTGGTCATGTGGGGATATCATTGCTAATTTTAATTTTAATTTACAAATACAATAAAAAATTTTCCTTGTTGATGTTTGTACCTATTTTAATGTTAATCTTATCTACTGTCTATTGCAGATATCACTATTTTGTTGATGTATTAGGAGGAATTTTATTAACTATTGTAACTTTAGTTTTAGGTAATTTATACTATAATTTTTGGTTAACAAAAAATGAAAATTCCATTTACAAAAGATAAGGATGGATATATTTTAAAAGTTTTAGTAAAACCAGGTTCAAAGATATCTGGATTGGATAGTATACAAGAAGATAGAATCAAAGTAAAAGTAAAATCACAACCCCTTGATGGATTGGCTAACAAGGAGCTTATTGAAATATTGTCAGATTTATTGAATCTTCCTAAATCAAAAATTGTAATAATTAAAGGGCAGACATCAAAAAATAAGATTATAAAAATAAAAGGGGATATAAATTGATAGAGAGCCTTACAGGTTACGGAACTTCAGAAAGAGATATTTTTAGAGTTGAAGTAAAATCCTTGAATCATCGTTTTCTTGAAATTAACATAAAATTGCCTAATATACTTTCAAAACATGAATTTGAAATCAGGAATTTAATAAAGAATAAATTTCAAAGAGGTAAAATTGACCTGATTGTATCAATTAATCAAAAAGAGAAAACAGGCAGGGTTTATTTAAATAAAAAACTTGCTACAGAGGTTTATTCTGCCTTTATTGATTTAAAAAAAGAACTCAGTATCCTTGGTTCTATTGATATTTCCATATTTTCAAATTTCAAAGAACTTTTTGTTTATGAAGAGGAAGAACCAGATGTGAATAATCTTGTAATAGCTGTATCTGAGGCATTGGAAAGACTAAAAGAGATGAGAAAAAGAGAGGGTGAGTTAATAAAAGAAAGCATCATGGAAATTGTTAATAATATTGAACAAAAATTCATAATTTTAGAAAATCGAGTAGATATAGGTTATAATAATCATATTAATTCTTTACGTGAAAGGGTTAAGGAAATAATAATTCAGCACAACTTGGACGAAAATAAAATACTTGAACAGATTATTATTTATGTGCAGAAATCTGATATTAAAGAGGAAGTAGATAGATTGCGTAGCCATTTTATTCAATTTAAAGAAACCCTTGAAAAAGGGGGTATAATAGGAAAGAAATTGGATTTTTTACTTCAAGAAATGAACAGAGAAACAAACACTATCCTTGCTAAAACAGAGGATTTCCAGATTAAAACAATCTCTGTTGATCTAAAAACTTATATAGAAAGACTTAGAGAACAGGTTCAAAATATTCAGTAGCCATGCTAGTAAATATAGGATTTGGTAATATTGTTTCTTTGTCAAGAATAGTTGCGATAGTAAATCCAAGTTCTTCTCCTATGAAAAGACTTAAAGATGAAGCGAAAGCCAGAGGTAAACTTATTGATGCAACTGAAGGTAGAAAAACTCGCTCAATTATAATTACAGACAGTGATCATGTGATACTAAGTGCTTTACAAGTAGAAACAATTTTACAAAGAATTAATGAATTTAATAAGGAATAATATGGAGATTTATAAAGGGGGTACTATATTTGTTTTATCTGCTCCTTCAGGAACAGGTAAAACTACTATATGTGAGAGATTAATTAAAAGTTTCCCAAATTTGAAAATGAGTATTTCTCATACTACAAGAAAACCAAGAATTGGGGAAAGAGATGGAGTTGATTATTTTTTTGTAGAAAAGGAAGTTTTTGAGAAAATGATAAAGAACAACGAGTTTGTTGAATGGGCAGAGGTATATGGAAATTTTTATGGGACATCGAAAAAGCTCATAAATGAATTGCTTCAAAGTGGAAATGATATTTTACTTGATATAGATATACAGGGAGCAAAAAATATAAAAAAAACTTACCCTGATAGTGTTTTAATTTTCATTTTACCTCCCTCATTTGAGGAATTAGAAAGAAGACTTAAAGAGAGAAAAGAAGACATTGATACAATAAAAAAGAGATTAAGCAAAGCAAAGGAAGAAATTTCTCAATATAAATATTACGATTATCTTGTAATAAACGATGACCTTGATAAAGCTGTAAATGAGATTTTGTGCATTATTAATGCTGAAAAGTTGAAAATAAATAGAGTTAAGCAACAAATTATAAACAATTTTTAAAATTAGGAGGAAAAGAATATGGAAAAAAAGGAAGAAAAAATTGATATTATTTCTCTGCCAATAGAATTTGACAGAAACAAAATCGATAGCAGATATCGTTTGGCAGTCATTGCAGCACAAAGAGCGGCTGAATTATCCTTAGGAGCAACTTCAAAGATTGAAAAAAAGGCAAAGAAAGTGACCACAACAGCCATATTAGAAATTCTATCAGATAAGATAGAGTATATTACTGGTGAAGAAGCAATTTTGGCAAAGGAGAAAATTGATAAGATTGATGTTAAAAAGTTACTTGAGGATAAAAGAAGGACGATTCCTGATATTACTGAACTTGAAAAGGATCTGAAATTATATTTGCATGGTAAAGAATCAGCAGAAAAAATGTTAGAAGATTTGTTTAATGAAAATAATGAAAATATAAAGGAAGAGGAATAATAAAGGGTAATCTTTTGCTGAAAAATAAAAAAATTCTTTTAGGTATAACAGGAAGCATTGCTGCATATAAGGTATTTGAAATTATTAAACTTTTAAAGGATGCAGAAGCAGAGATTTTTCCTGTGATGACTGAAAAGGCTACCTATTTTATCACTCCCATGAGTGTTGAAATATCTTGTGGAAACAAAGTTTTGATTGATTTATTTGATGAACCTCTTTCTCATATTGAGATTGCAAAAAAATGTAATCTTGCTTTAATTGCACCAGCAACTGCGAATTTTATTAACAAATATGCCTGTGGAATTGCCGATGATCTTTTAACAACAATGCTCCTTGCCTTCAGAGGTCCTGTAATTATTGCACCTGCAATGAACTGGAGAATGTATGACTCTCCCCAGGTTAAGAAAAGTATAGAATATCTTAAGAGCATAGGAGTTCATTTTGTAGGACCAGAGGAAGGTTTTCTTGCCTGTAAAGAGGAAGGTAAAGGGAGGCTTTCATCGGCAGACAAAATTTATGAAGCTTTGATATCTTCATTAACTGAAAAAGATCTAAAAGATGAACACATAATTGTTACAGCAGGACCAACCTTAGGATATATTGATGCAATAAGATTTATAACAAATAAATCATCAGGGAAAATGGGATATGCTTTGGCAAAAATTGCAAAAAGAAGAGGTGCAAAAGTTACACTAATAAGCGGTCCTTCAATAATTGAACCACCAGAGGTAGATAAATTTATAAGAGTTGAAACAACCAATGAGATGCTTGAAAGTGTTATTGAAAATATAAATTCTGCCAGTATTCTTTTAATGGCAGCAGCTCCAATTGATTTTGAACCAAAGACTTTTTTTGATAAAAAGATTGATAAAAAATCAATAGATTCTATACCTCTTAAGCTATGTCCCGATATCTTAAAAGAAGTGTCTAAATTCAAAAAAAAGCTTTTTACAGTAGGCTTTGCTGCTGAAGCAGGATTAAATTCAGAAAGAGCAAAAATTAAACTTAAAGAAAAATCTCTTGATATGATTATTCTTAATGATATAATGCAAAAAGACAGAGGAATGCAGGCAGATAAAAATGAAGTAATAATAATTTATAAAAAAGGAAGGAAATTTTTGGAAGAAAAAACACATCTTCTTCCGAAAGAGGAAATTGCTGATATTATACTTTCTAAAATAAGGGAGATAAAGATTGGCAGATAGATATGAAGATAGAATTAAAAAAGTATTCAGTAAAATTAGTTCATCCTCTCAGGCATTTTTAATTACTAATATTAAAAACATAAGATATCTTACTGGCTTTACAGGTAGCTTTGCTTTTGTTCTTTTAACAGAAAAAAGATGCTTTCTCTTTGTAGATTTCAGATATTTATTACAGGCAAAAAAAGAATCTTTTGCAGAAGTAGTATTATTTAAAGATTCATGGGTTGATGTGCTGAGGAAATTTATTGGAGATTTCCATATAAAGAGCCTTTCCTTCGAAGTTTCATGCACTGTAGAAACTTTTTATAAACTTAATAGTATTAAACAACTTGAGCTTATACCACAATATTACATAGTTGAACAAATTAGAGCAATTAAAGAAAAAGAAGAAATTGAAAAAATCAAAAAAGCAGTAAAAATAGCAGAGAGAGCTTTTTTAAAAATTAAACATTTAATTAAGGAAGGCTCAAAAGAGGTATATATAGCAAAAGCACTTGAAGAGGAAATAAGAAAATACTGTGATACTTTACCATTTCCTGTAATCGTAGCCTCAGGGCACAACTCCTCAATGCCTCATTGGAGACATTCTAATAGAACACTTAAAAAAGGAGATTTTGTTATAATTGATTGGGGTGCTGAATATAAAGGATATTTTTCAGATATGACAAGAACTTTTATAATAGGTAAAGCTAACACTAAACAGAAAAAAATTTATGATATAGTGAATAAAGCTAGGCAGGAAGCTATTAAATCCTGTAAAGCTAAGGTGCTGGCTAAAGCAATTGACCAATCGGCAAGAAATCTGATAAAAAAATCTGGTTATGAAAATAATTTTGGTCATGCAACAGGTCATGGAGTGGGACTTGATGTTCACGAACTGCCAAAGATAAACTTCCAATCTGAGGAAGTTATAGAATCTGGAATGGTTTTTACTATTGAACCAGGTATTTATATAGAAAAATTTGGTGGAGTAAGAATAGAAGATATGGTAGTAATAAAAGAAAATGCAGTGGAAGTTTTGACAACGCTTCCGAGAGATTTGGAAATTTTATAAGGAGGTAAAGGTATGATTTCTACAACAGATTTTAAAAAAGGTTTAAAAATTGAATACAAAGGAGAACCCTATGAAATAATTGATTTTCAACATGTAAAAATGCAGCAAAGGGCTCCTATTGTAAGAACTAAAATTAAAAATCTTAAAACAGGTAGAGTCCTCGAAGAGAATTTCCCTGCCGGTGAAAAGTTTGAAAAACCTGAACTGGAAGAGAAACAGATGCAATATCTTTATTCTCAGGGAGATTCCTATGTTTTTATGGATATGGAAACGTATGAACAAATATCAATCCCAAAAGATAGAATTGGTGAGGCTTTATACTACATAAAAGAGGAAATGATTGTTGATGTAATTTATTATAAAGGTGAAGTTCTTGTGATTGAACCACCAATGTTCGTTGAATTACGGGTTGTAGAGACTGAACCTGCTTTTAAAGGTGATACTGCATCAGGGGGGGCTAAACCAGCGAAGCTTGAAACAGGTTTGACAGTAAAGGTCCCCTTTCATATTCAAACAGGAGATTTATTAAAAATTGATACACGAACTGGTGAATATATTGAAAAGGTAAAGGAGTAAACTATGGAACTTGAAGAGATAAAAGAAATAATATCCTTTTTGAAGGATACTGATGTCACAGAATTAAATATCGAAAAAGAAGGATTCAAGATAAGAATTAAAAGAGGTTATATATATGGACCTATTGAGATAACCAAGACTGCAAAGCCTGTGCAAGAAGCAGAAAAACCATCCTATGAAATAGCACCATCTGAAGAAGAGACTCTTCACACTATTACATCCCCATTAGTTGGCACATTTTATAGATCTTCTTCTCCAGATTCTTCTCCCTTTGTTGAAGTTGGCTCAAAGGTTGAGAAGGGACAGGTTATATGCATAATAGAGGCAATGAAAATAATGAATGAAATTGAAAGCGATGTTTCAGGAATCGTAAGAAAGATACTTGTTGAAAATGGGCAGCCTGTTGAGTATGGCGAGCCATTATTTTTGATTGAGGTAAATCCGTAATGGAGTTATTTAAAAAGATTCTTATAGCAAATCGTGGTGAGATAGCAGTTAGAATAATTCGTGCTTGTAGAGAGCTTGGTATAAAAACCGTTGCTGTTTACTCTGAAGCTGATAAGGAATCTTTACATGTTAAACTTGCCGATGAAGCAATATGTATAGGTCCTTCTAATCCTAAACAGAGTTATTTAAATATTACAGCAATTCTTTCAGCAGCAGATATAACAGATGCTGAGGCAATTCATCCAGGCTATGGATTTTTATCTGAAAATGCTCAATTTGCCGAAGCTTGTGTAAATTCTGGAATTGTATTTATTGGTCCTACCCCAGAAGCAATAAGAATTGGTGGAGATAAGGCAAAGGCAAGGCAGATATTAAAGAGAAAGGGTATTCCAGTTGTTCCAGGAAGTGACGGACCTGTAACCAATGAAGAAGCTTGTATGAAAGTTATCAAGAAAATAGGGCTTCCAGTGATTTTTAAAGCTTCTGCTGGTGGTGGTGGAAGGGGAATGAGGATAGTTAATGATGAAAAAGAAATAGAGCAGGCTTTTTTTATGGCTCAAAGGGAAGCACTTGCTGCCTTTGGCAATGGAGAACTTTATATTGAAAAATATTTTCCAAAGATAAGACATATAGAAATTCAGATTATCGCTGATAAACAGGGTAACATTGTTCATCTTGGTGAAAGAGATTGCACAATACAGCGTAGGCATCAAAAATTACTTGAAGAGGCTCCATCGCCAGCATTGAATGAAAAAATAAGAAAAAAAATTGGAGAATATGCAGTAAAAGCTGCTAAGGTACTGAAATACAGAAATGCTGGAACCTTTGAGTTTATTGTTGATGATGAGTTAAATCCCTATTTTATTGAAATAAATACAAGGGTTCAGGTTGAACATCCAATTACTGAAGAAATTACAGATACTGATATCATAAAAGAACAGATTAGAGTGGCTAAAGGATATCCATTGTCTTTTAAACAGTCTCAGATTAAATTCCGCGGACATGCTATTGAATGCAGAATTAATGCAGAAGATCCTGAAAAATTTATTCCATCACCTGGTATTGTTGAATTTATCCATTTACCTGGTGGACCGGGCATAAGAGTAGACAGTTATCTCTATCAGGGATGCAAGGTCCCTCCCTATTATGATTCCTTAGTTGCTAAAATAATCTCAAAGGGAACAAACAGAGCAGAAGCTATAGATAGAATGAAAAGGGCTTTAAATGAGACATCTATCAGAGGCATCAAGACAAATATTAATCTCTTTTTAAAGATTCTTGAGCATCCTGATTTTATAAAGGGCAAATTTTTTACTGATTTTATTAGTATTATGAATAATAATGACAAAACCTGAACTCCCACCGATTTGTTTAATTTTTTCTATCAATCAAACCATTGAAAAATTAAAAATAGCATTACAATCAGGTATTAAATGGATACAGTACAGAGAAAAGGAGCTTTCAAGAAGAGAAATATTAAAACAAGCTTTTTATTTAAGAGAGCTTACAAATGAATATAATGCTCTTCTAACGATAAATGATTATTTAGATATAGCTATAGCGGTCGAAGCTGACGGTGTTCATCTTGGGCAGGATGACCTTCCAATAGAAGTTGCAAAAAGATTTTTTTCAGGAATAATAGGGATCTCAACCCATAATTTGAAAGAAGCAGTTAATGCTCAAGAAAGCGGTGCAGACTATATAGGATTTGGTCCTATTTTTAAAACCACTACTAAAAAGGATGCCCTTGACCCAAGAGGAATTGATATGTTATTTTTCATACAAAAAAAAATTGATCTACCTGTTGTTGCAATTGGTGGTATAAATTTAAGTAATATTTTTGATATTAAAAAAAAAGGAGGTAAATTTGTAGCAGTCTCATCTGGTATTTTAGAGGGTGATGTGGAGAAAAATGTAATAAAGTTTATAAAAATTTTATGTTAAAATAACGACAATGAAAAAAGATCTGGGAGATATTGTTGATAATTTATCTAAAACAAAAAGTACAGGGTTACTTACTGTCAATTTTTCATCCGATAAAAATTTGCTAAAAATATATTTAAAAGACGGAGCAGTTTATCATATCTCCTATGGGTTTAAAAAAGGTTTTGAATGTTTAAATGATATAGCTACAAGACAGCCAATTTCATATAATTTTATTTCCAATATAACCATTGATATATCAAGCAGTAATCTCCCTTCTACAGACCAAATTGTTGAAACTTTTAAACATACAACAGATTTTGAAAAAATTAAGGAAAATATTAAGATTGCATTAATAAAACAAATAGGACCTATTGGCAAAAAAATTACAGAAAAATACATTGCTGAAAAATGGGTTTCCTCTCAGCCACCCAGCAAAGAGGATTTTTTAAGACTTGCTGACATGTTAAAAGAAGAAATAGATGACATTAAATCAAAAAAAGAATTTATCGATGAAGTAAATAAAATTTTAGGAGGTTTATAAAATGAGAATAGAATTAGGATTAAGAGCAGGAATAGCTTTGCCTCTCTTAGCAACTTTATTTTTTGGGATGGCTGCAATATTCATTTTCAATTATTACTTTCAGGTAAATCTCTTAAAAGAAGAAGAACAACGAAGCATAGAAGCATCGGTTAATACAGCCCATATTTTACTTGAAACATCTACAATTAATTATCAACAGATGGCAATGCTTGTTTCTAAAATACCAGATGTTCAAGAAGCTATATATAAAAAAGACAGGAACCGTTTAATATCTTTATTTCAACCTGTTTTTATTTCCTTAAAGGATAATTTCGGACTTGCTCAGGTTCAATTTCATCTGCCACCAGCAATGTCTTTTATCAGGTTCCATGATTTAGAAAAATATGGAGATGATCTTTCCGCTTTTAGAAAGACTGTTGTGCAAGTTGCAACAACTAACAAGGGTGTAAGAGGTCCTGAGGTAGGGGTCGTTGGACTTTCATTGAGAGGAGTTGAACCTATTTTTTACAAAGATAATTATGTTGGAAGTGTAGAATTTGGGGGTGAAATAAACGTAGAGCTCGAAAAAATAAAAAGAGCCATAAATGCTGATTTAGGTATTGTTGTTCTTAAAGAACCTCTTTCTGTTTGGGAAGGATTAAAAAATGTTAAATATACTTTTGGGCAATGGGTGTCAATATATTTTACTAAGCAAGACCCTAAATTATTTATTTCTGAAAATGCTTTAAAAAGAGCAACTCAATCAAAAGAAAAATATTATACTGAATTGGTTTCTGCAGAAGGTAAAGAATATATTGTTGTTTATAGTCCATTCAAAGATTTTTCTGGAAAAATAAAAAATATATTATATTGTAAAAGAAAGGCTCCTCAGCCCTGTTAAAGTTTTTACGATTCTTGGAGTAAATATTTTAGTTTATCTTGCAATGCTTATTGTCATAGCTCTTTTAATTGGTTATGGTATGAATAAATATGTTATAAATCCGATTATAGCTTTAACAAAAATAACAGATGAAATATCTATGGGTAAGGTTACAGAGAAGGTTGAAATTAAAAATGCTCGAGGTGAAATCGCTGTTTTAGCGAAGGCAATTGAAAGAATGCGTATAACAATGAAAAAATTACTTGAATGAGGAATAAAAAATGGGAAAAGGAAAAATTTTAATTGTAGATGACAGCCCTCTTGTAAGAAAACTTGCAGAAGTATCTTTACAAGAGGCTGGATATGAAGTTTATACTGCTGACAACGGTGAAGATGGATTAAAAATTGCTCAGTCTGTAAAACCAGATCTCATTTTAGTTGACTTTATAATGCCTAAAATGACAGGTTCTCAATTTTGCATTATTCTAAAAGAACAAGAAGATTTAAAGGATATACCAATAATTCTCATTACAGGTAAGGGAGAGACTGTAGCACATGCATTTAAAGAAAAATACGGCGTCTTCGATTACCTTATTAAACCATTTAAATCAGAGGACTTAGTTGAAAAAGTAGATTCAATATTAAGAAAGGTAGGTCCTGCTAAAGAAGAGCCTATAGAAGTTGAACCTCCTGAATATGAAGAAATTTTAAAAGAAGATGTATCAGAAGAAAAAATCCCTGTTTTTGAGGAGCCTTTATCTAAACTACAAATTCCAACTCAGGAAGAAATAGTAATCCCAGAATTAGAGATACCTCATTTAGAAGAAATATCAAAGGAAGAGGAAGGAATACAGCTTCAAGAAGAAATCCTCTTACCTTCTGATGAATTGCTTTCAGAAAAAACAGAGACCGCAGAGGAAATTACAATATCTGAAGTACCAGAAATAAAAGAGGAAGTTTCCTCTTTAGAAATTCAATTTGAAGAACCCGAGACTTTAACTTTTGAAAAAGTGGAAGAAGAAATTTTACAAACTCCTGAGGAAATTAGCGAGGTAATTGAGAGAGAAGAAAAAATCGAAACATCGGAAGAATTGACAGAGGTAATTTCTCAACCATCCTTTGATATCAAGGAAATAGAAAAACTAATTGAAACTAAATTAAGTAATTTTATACAAGAAATTTTATTTGCCGTGAATTATTCTATGGAAGCTCTATTTAAAAAATATAAATTGCATCAAGAATCAAATGTTATCCTATCTGGAACTTTAAAGGGATTAGATTTAACAGCTCTCTTAAATATATTGAGTAATTCTAAAATTACAGGATTACTAACAATTGAAGGTGATAAAATTATTTATGAAATTATGTTGATAAAAGGAAAAATTATTTATGCAATATCAAACTATAGTAAGGTAAAGCTTGGTGACAGAATTTTGAAAGATTTAACAGATGAGGAGATAAAAAATATTACTCATGAGACAATATCAGAATTATTAGGTAAAGAGATAAAACATTTTGTTTTAGAGGAAAGCCTTGATATAGAACCAAATTTAGAAAAATTACCTAAATACAATTTTGATGAATTTATAGGAAATTAGATAAAAGGGGTTAAGAAGGTTGACTAAAAAATTTTTTAAACAATATAATAATTAACAAAAATATTGCGAAATTTTTAATTTTTTGATAATCTTAAAGGGAGAAATACAAATGCCGAAGATATTAATTGCAGAGGATTCTGTGACAGATGCTAAATATGTTGAATCTATTTTAGCTGATAAAGGTTATGAATTGATTTTTGCAAGGGATGGGGAAGAAGCTGAAAACTATATTAAAACAGAAAAATTTGATTTAATTTTATTGGATGTGGTAATGCCAAAGAAAAATGGTTTTCAACTTTGCAGAGAAATAAAGAAAAATGAAAATACAAAAAATATACCCGTTGTTTTGATTACATCAAAAAAAGAAGAAGCTGACAAATTTTGGGGCAAGATGCAGGGGGCTGATGAATACATTACTAAACCTTTTGAACCAATTGATTTATTAGCGGTGGTTAAAAGATGGATGAAGAAATAAAAGAAGAAAAACAATTTTGTGTGTTTGGAATAGGGGAAAGGGAATTTTTGATACCCAAAGAGTCTGTTGTACAAATAGTTGATATTACGAAGATATTTCCTATTCCTGGTTCCCCAGATTATATAGTGGGTGCATTACCTGTAAGAGGTAAAATTATTCCCGCTATTGACATTGCTAAAGTTTATAATGTGGAAAGAATTAATTATTCAGATAACAAATTATTAGTTGTAGATGTGGATGGTGAAAAAATAGGCATATTGTCTGATATTACACCATTTTTTGTAAGTTTTGATAAGGATATAGTTGTAGATGATTATATTGATCCAAAAAAACTCTTTGAAGAATTAAAAGTCAAGCAACCTTCATCAAATAAAGCAAATGAATTCTAAATTTAAGAATGATTAGTCAGGAAGAATTAATAAAGTATTTTCTATTAGAATCAGAAGAATATATAAACACCATCATAGAGGGATTAGAAGATTTAGAACATAAAGGATACAATAAAGATACCCTTGAAGCATTATATAGGGCTACTCATACCCTTAAAGGTTCTGCTTCTATAGTAAAATTTAACAAAATCGCAACTCTATCACATAAACTTGAAGACCTCTTTGAAGCATTAATGAACGAAGAAATAGAATATGAATCTTCTCTTTTAAATGTAATTAAAAAAGTAATAAATGCCATTGTGTCTTTAATAAATGAAATTTCAAAATTGAAAAAGGAGCAATCGGAAATTGATGATAATTTATTAAAACTAATTGAAGATATTATAGAAAGAAAAATATCTTATCAGCCAGAACAAGTTGCCGAAACTTATATCTCTATGCCAATGCTTAATTCTGTGAGAGTTGATCTCAGCCATATTGAAAATATATTTGATATATTGGGCGAGGTTATTCTTCAGAAAAATATTATTAATGATAGAGAAAAAGAACTAAAATCCCTTATTGATGAAATATTAAACAGTGGCAAAAAACTGTTTAATGAGATAACTACATTCTCAGATAGATATTGGTTAACACCATTAGATAAAACACATAAAGTTTTAGATTCTTTTTTTACTGATTTCAGTGATTTAGAATTTGATAGATATGATGAGTATCATATTTTTACAAGAAAAATAGCAGAGATTACTAACGATATTAATGAAGGATTAAATGAATTAATATTATTCTTTGATAATTTGTCTTATAATTTTAAATCTTTGAATAAAGAGATTAACAATCTCAGGGATAATCTGCTTATGATAAGAATGATTCCTATTGGTAGGTTATTAAATAAAATTGCGGAGGCAATAAAAGATATTGCAAATAGTTTAGGTAAAAAAATAAATATAGAAATAAAAGGTAGCGATGTAAAAATTGATAAACCAATCTTCGATGCTCTATATGAACCAATTCTTCATCTTTTAAGGAATGCTGTTGATCACGGAATAGAACCACCTGAGACAAGAACTGCATTAGGTAAATCAAAAATTGGAAATATAAAAATAAATATTAAAAAGGAAGGCAAGTATATTAATATTTCAATTAGTGATGATGGTCGTGGAATTGATATTGAAAAAGTAAAAGAAATTGCTTTTAATAAGGGATTAATATCCCAAGAACAATTAACCTTTATGCCTAAAGAAGAAGTTCTTTCCTATATCTTTGCTCCAGGTTTTTCAACATCAGAAAAAGTTGACTTTCAAAGTGGTAGAGGAATGGGGCTAAATATAGTAAAAACTACGATTACAAAACTAAAAGGAACAATAGAAGTATCTTCTGAAATTTTTAAAGGCACAACATTCTTAATTAAAATACCCCAATCTTTAACAATCAGTTATTTGTTAATTTTCAGTTCATCCAATCTTGAATTTGCTATACCAATAAACTATATAGAGGAAATTTTATTGATAGAAGATTTCCCAGAAGTAAAAAGAGATAAAAAAATCAATCACAAAAATAGAATAATTCCAGTCAAAATTTTTTCTGAACAGTATTTTTCCTCTAATGGTAAAGATAAAGATAGGGGCTATATTATTATTTTTAATTTTTTAGGAATCAGAAAGGGATTGCTTGTTGAAGATATACTGGGACAGGAGGAAACTACTATATATCCTCTTGGTAAATTTTTGGAAGGTCTAATTCAATATATAGGATATGTAATATCAAGTAATGGTGTTCCAAGACTTGTTATAGATCCATTAAGAATCTTTGAGGAGGAATTTTATTTTGCTCATGCGCCTACACCTCATATTGTTAAAGGTGCAAAATTATCACGAACTGTTCTTGTTGTAGATGATTCAATAAGTGTTAGAAAATCCTTGCAAACATTACTTGAATCAAAAAATGTTAGAGTATATTCTGCCAAAGATGGCGCTGAAGCATTAAATATTTTAGAAAACAAACATGTAGATATAGTTATAACCGACCTTGAAATGCCTGTTATGCATGGTTATGAACTAATTAGTAGATTAAGAAAAGATTACAGATTCAAAGATTTACCGATTATTGTTTTAACATCAAGGGGTACAAAAAAGCATCAAGAAAAAGCTATTGACCTTGGAGCAGATGGTTTCATAATCAAACCCTTTGATGATAAAACTATAACTGAACTTCTCTCTAAATTTGAAATTTTAAATAGCAATATTTATTGAACTTTAAATCTCCCTGTAATTTCAACAAGTTCATTAGAGGTTTTAGATAGAGATTGAGATAATATTGTAAGTTCTTCTGTAATTGTTTTTATATTTTCTGTAACTTTTTTAACTTCATCAATTGAATTTACTTCATTAAGTGTTATATCTTTTTGTTTTTTGGCAAATTCGTTTATGTCTAAGATAATCTCTCCAATTTTTCTTATTATTGAGTCAATTTTTTCAAATATTGATGTGGTTTCTGTGACCATTTTTGTACCTACTTCAACATAAGTGGTTTCTTCTTCAAGATGTTTTGTTACCAAACTTGCCTCTTCTTGGATGGAACTTAAAATCTCAGAAATATTTTTTGAAGATTTTGCTGTTCTGTCCGCTAATCCTCTGATTTCTTCTGCAATAACAATAAAACCTTTTCCTTCTTCTCCAGCTCTCGCTGCCTCAAGGGAGGCATTCAAAGCTAAAAGGTTTGTTCTATTCGCTATTTCACTTATTATCGCGGATATGGTACCAATTTCCATTAATTTTTCTGAAAGTAATTTCATCCTTCTATTTATTACCTGAACAGCTGCCCTGATTAACTGAATACTGCTCATGGTTTCAGTAATAATTTCATTTCCTTTGTTAATGGCTTCTAAGGCTTCCTTTGAAACATCTGTAGCAACCATTGTTTTGTCTGTAGTAGATGATGCGATTTCTGAAGATTCTGCGATCATAGAGGCTATTTTTTCAATTTCATTTTTTTGAATTTGTGCTCCTGTTTTCAATTTTGTAATAATTTCGTTAATAATGACTGTTTTTTCACCAACATCATTGGCTGAATTCTGAACTTCATTGACGAGTTGGCTTAAGCCATCTGCCATTAAATTAAAGGCATCTGCCAAGGAGCCAAAAACATCAGGTGTTACCTCTGCTCTTTTTGTAAGATCTCCCTCTGAAGCAGATGTCATAACTTGTAAGAACTTAATTATATTGTTTTGCATTTCTTTTTTTTCTTCTTCAGTTTGAATAAGTGTAGAGAGTTTATCCATCATCTGATTAAAAGCTTCTGCAATTTTTTGGAATTCATCTTTTGTTTTAAGATTTATTCTTTTATCAAAATTGCCCTGTCTTATTGCATCTATAGACTCTTCAATAACTGTTATAGGATAGATAATCTGTTTTCTAAACCAAAAAACATTAGCTGTAGAGATAGCAATCAAAGCTAAAGCAAAAATAACAATTGCAGGAGCAAATTTTATAAGAGTTGTCATTATACCAATTCTTTTGGTAATAAATTCTTCTCCATAAATGTTATAACCCGTTAATATCAAACCAGCTAATAAAATTATTGTAGATAGGGCATTAGAAACATTAAATACAATAAGGAATTTTCTGTATAAAGAAATAGTAAGTATCTTTTTTTCAACATCAATTTTTTTAGGCATAAATACCTCCTAAGAAAATTAAAAATTTAGTTTATAAAATATTCAAAAAAACATAAATTTGTCAATATTTTTTTATATACCTTTCACTTTATATGTATCTAAATCTATGTCAATATTTCTGAAGTTTGGATTTGATGCTGTCCCTGGCATTAAACTAATTTCACCTGCAATGGGAACAATTAGCCTTGCTCCATTGAAAATTAAGATATCTCTAACAAATAGTTGCCAACCCTTAGGCACTCCCCTTAATTTTGGATTGTCTGAGAGACTTAAATGGGTTTTTGCAATGCAGACTGAATAATCTGAAAATTCAGGCTTTGAATTAATTTTTTTAAGTTTTTCTAAAGCAGTTGTTGAGAACTCAACAGCATCGGCACCATAAATTTTTCTTGCAATTAATTCAATTCTTGATATATGGGGAAGTTTTGTTTCATATAAAAATTGAAAATCTGTCTTTTTATTACAAGCTTCTATGACTTTGTCGGCTAATTCTAATGCTCCTTCGCCACCTTTGCTCCAATGCTCTGAAATTGCTGCTAAAATTCCGCTTTCCTCACATAGTTTTTTAATTAAATATAATTCTTCCGTACAGTCTTGTTGAAATTTATTTATGCATACTACAGGAATAAGTCCTGATTTTTTTACAATTTCTATGTGATGGAATAAATTTTCCATTCCCTTTTCAAGCCATTGAGTATTTTTTTCAAAATATTCTTTTGGCAGAGGATTACCAGCTATTATTTTGGGAGCATCCTTGTCTGCACCATGATATTTCAATGCTCTTAAAGTAGTAACAATAATTGCTGCATCTGGCTTAAGTCCAGAATATCTACATTTTATGTTCCAAAACTTTTCAAAACCTATATCAGCACCAAATCCACTTTCAGTTATGTGATAATCAAAAAGTTTAAGTCCTATCATGTCAGCAATAATTGAAGATTGCCCAATTGCAATATTTGCAAAAGGAGCAGCATGAACCAAAACAGGTTGTCCTTCAATAGTCTGAATCAGATTTGGGTTTATTGAAGGAAGCATTAAAGCAGTCATTGCTCCAGCAACTTCAAGATCTTCTGTTGTAATGGGCTTACCAGATTTCGAATAGGCAACTGTAATTTTGCCAATTCTTTCTCGTAATTCTTTGATATTTTTTACTAAGCTTAATATTGCCATTAACTCGGACGAAGTTGCTATGTCAAAGCGAGACTGCATTGTAACACCATCTTTTTTATCTCCCAAACCAATCACAATTTTCCTTAAAGCCTGAGCACAGAAATCTATAACCCATCCAATTTCTACTTTTTTAGGATCAATATCAAGCCTTTTTAACCCTTTTTTTATAAGTAGCTCATCGGAATAGTTTGATTCATGAAGCATTCTTGCCGTCAAAGCAACCATCGCAAGATTGTGAGCATTCATTATAGAATTTATATCACCTGTAAAACCTAAAGAATATTCAGTTCTTGGAATACATTGACTAAGACCTCCTCCAGCAGCTGTTCCTTTAATATTCATAAGGGGACCAGCAGATGGTTGCCTAATTGCACAGCCTGCTTTTTTGTTTCTTTTTCCAAGTCCTTGAACAACTCCTATAGTTGTGGTGGATTTACCCTCTCCAAAGGGTGTTGGGGTAATTGCTGTTACAACAATATATTTACCATCTAGTTTATTCTTTACTCTATCTAAAATTTTCTGATAATCTATTTTCCCTATATAATAACCATAAGGAATTATTTCTTCTTTTTCAATACCTATTTCATCGGCAAGCTGAAAGATTGTTTTCATGGATTTTTCTGCAATCTGTGCAATAATCCAGTCAGGATATAATGCTGGATCAGGAAGCATGTAATTCTCCATAGAATTGATTTTTGGGTTATTCTGTTGGATTATCAAAATCTGCCAGATAATCCTGAAGTTTCTCTATTAAAGAATCTGGCAGAATTTCATCATAAAGTAAAGCATTCATCTCTTCAATTGTTAATTTTTCTTTTATGTCCTTTGGTAACATTTTAACAATAGCAACTCTCTCTGGAAGGGGCTGTTTTTTTTCTTCCATATCTTTTCTCCTTAAAAAATTTTAGCAGGTTAAATGAAAGGCACCTGCAACCTTTTTTCCTTCGGATAAAAAAGTATTGAATAACTCTACAGCTTTATCTGTTTGTTTTACCATGGTTTCGATTCCTTTGTTTTTTAGTTCCTGAATTAGACTTTCAGGTACTTTCATTTTACCGTAAGCTCCTGTGCCTATAACTAAGATTTTAATATCTCTATTTAAAACTTCCTTTAAATCTTCTATGCAAAGAGAATGTCCTTCTTTTCTCCACCAAGATTGATAAATAGTGTCTGGAAAAATTATTAAATCTGCATTATATTCATCCCCATTTACAATAATTTTACCAAAGGTATATGATGAAATTTTCATTTTAAACTCCTTAAATTGGTTTTGGCGGGAGTGTGTGGGAATCGAACCCACCCTGCCTGTTCCTCACAGGCAACACTGGATTTGAAGTCCAGGAGGGACACCAGAACCCCATACACTCCCATCTCTCTAAATATCTCTATCGAAATATTTTACAGAATATGAAAAATTTTTGCCAATAAAAAGGCTGACCCTAAAATTGCCGATAGAAAAACACTGATTTGGTCATTCCGAAGGAGCGTAAGCGACTGAGGAATCTCCTCCTTTTTCACCAGATAGATTCTTTAATGAGAGATTCCTCGGGGTATTGAACCCTTCGGAATGACTGCATAAAAGAAATATTGCTTTTATCTCTATCGGCAATTTCAGGGAAATCCAATTTCGTTGATTTTTTCCTCGGATTCTCCTCTTTCAAACATTCTGAATTTTTCAACGATTTTTGCTAAGTGCTCCTCGGTTAAGATGTTTTGTTTTCTTGAAATGGGTTTAAAAAACTTTTTTGCATAAATAAAAAGAATCTAACCTTTCATAGACTCTGGCTTTGATTTCCTTAAAAACCACAAAGAAGCAGGTAAAGGGACTGTATAAAACATCTTGGGTGGTGTGGCAATTATTCCATAAACTAAATCATCTTCAATAATTTTTTTCTTATCTCTCCTTCCTGATTTCCTCCTGACAAAGCACCGTTTGCCATTACAAAGCCTGCTTTTCCATTTGATGAAAAATGATATACATAATGCTGTATCCAGACAAAATTTGCATTATTTTCAGGTGGAAGACCATACATGAATCTTGGGTCATTTGGTTTTATTCTGTCTCTACCCCATTCACTATCATTAAAAGGCGGATTTGAAACTACATAGTCTGCCCTTAAATCAAAAAATTTGTCATCATGATAGGAATCTCCCCATCTTATATCTCCTTCAACTCCTCTTATGGCTAAATTCATCTTGCATACCTTCCAGACAAACTCCTTTGATTCCTGTCCATATATTGAAAGGTTTTCCTTCATTATTCCTTCTCTTTGAAGTTTTTCCAGTGCAGATACAAAGAATCCACCAGAACCACAGGCAGGGTCAAAAATTCTTCCTTCTTTTACATCTAATATTTCAACAATTAATCTTGTTAAAGAACGAGGAGTATAAAACTCTCCACCTTTTTTACCTTCTACTTCGGTAAATTTTCCGAGAAAGTATTCATAAATCCTTCCAAA
>Ga0197142_1001732_pt1 | contig 19654 bp, 25 predicted proteins | sample GBS60_MetaG_FD_148614 | JGI IMG/M metagenome (GOLD analysis project Ga0197142, IMG submission 148614) | Sediment microbial communities from Great Boiling Springs, Gerlach, Nevada, United States - GBS 60_MetaG | ecosystem: Environmental > Aquatic > Thermal springs > Hot (42-90C) > Sediment... | reverse complement strand
TAGTATAGTAACGTTTATTTGTATTGTTAGAGTCTATCAGTTGATTGACAGAAGAGAGTAAGAAGGGCAAGGATAAAGGTAAGAAGAGTGGTAGCAAGAAGGATAAGGATAAGACAGAGGTGCAAGAACAGCAGTTACAGATGCAAGAAGAGGTTAGCGTAGAGAGTAAGGATACTGTAAGGAACAATTACACTATAGAGAGTGTAGCCATGATAAGGTCAGAAGGGTCTATAGAAGAAGAGTTAGGCATATCATTGGTAGAGGTTGAGGCTAAACCTGGTGAGGTTGTGATAGGACCTAAGAGACTGACTCGCTTCGAGAAGGCTAGGATAGTGGGTGCAAGGGCATTGCAGTTAGCTCTAGGAGTATCGCCCCTTATAGTAGTGCCTAAGAACATGAACGACCCTATATCCATAGCAGAGTATGAGTTGAGCAACAAGGCTCTACCTATATCTATACGTAGATTACTACCTGATGGTCGTTATCAGGATATACCGATAGTATGGTTGTTGATAAATTGATGATATGATATACTTTATTTACAACCGTCTTTCTTTATATCATTACATTTCATAGAATCGTATCAGACCTCTCTTATCCTGCTCTCATCAAACGAGCCTGAGTTATACCACTTGTACCTGAAGAAGTCTAGACACCATTCATGGAATAATCTATCGTTACTGAATAGCATGTGGTTCAGATCGGTCTCCCCCTTATTATCAGGGAAGAGTACAGCTGCCTCTTTATCTGTCAGTATGACCATGACCTCTACCCTCTCACACATCCTCCTCTCCACTATACCCTTCTTTATATAATCATTCCATCTAACATTATTTAGCATCTCCCTCCTGCCCTTAGGTACTATAGTATTATACCCAAATATGTATGAGAACCGTATACCTTCCCTTATCCTTGCTACCAATGGTTCTATAAGGTCCAGAGGTACCTGAGCCATCAACTCCATTATATACTCATTAGAGTTAGCATACATACTCTTCCACCTCTCTAGCACTGCGACTACTCCATTCACAAGCTCAGAGTTATTCAATGCTCCTATCCTCTGTATGAACTTCATAGGCAGATCTCCTAGCGTATGCTCCTCAAAGTAACTCTTGTACTTTGCAAGGAACTCGAACGAGGGTATCTGAGTTATCACAGTCTTTCCATAAGTGGTTAATGATAGCAGTCCATCGGAGTACCTCTCGACCAGACCTGCCTCTATCAGTCTATTAACATTCCTGTGTACCTCTTGCACAGTAGCACCAAGCTCCTTTGCTAACTGTGATAGTCTTAGCTCACTCTCCTTCAACTTGAATAGTATGTTGCGCCTAAGCTCTCCTGCAAGCTCGTAGAATATATCGTATGGTTCGAACTCATCTATCATGTTCATGATAAAGTATAGTGCACTAACATCTAAATTTTTTGTTATCTTCTGAGATTCAAGGCATAGTTGCTTATAGCATTGATCAATATTGCTCTTGCCTCATCTGCACCCTTCCAACCTATTACCTGAACCTTCTTACCCTCTAGATCTTTATATACTTGAAAGAAGTGTGCTATCTCCTTGAGTATATGCTCCTCAACATCACTTATATCCTTATAATTGGAGTACCTAGGGTCGTACCGTGCTACACATAGCAGTTTATCATCGTTGGTACCAGAGTCTATCATCCTTAGTAATCCTATTGGTATGGACTCTACAAGCACACCAGGGTATGTAGGGTTACTCAATAGCACTAGTGCATCCAGAGGGTCACCGTCATCTGCAAGTGTTCTAGGCACAATACCATAATCACCGGGGTAGTGCAATGGCGAGAATAACACTCTATCCAGCTTTATTATATTCCTCTCCTTGTCATACTCGTATTTGTTCTGGGAGCCCTTGGGTATCTCCACTATAACATTGATTATAGCAGGTGCATGTTCCCCAGGCTCTATATCATGCCATAGATGCATGTATCTACTACATGAAAGGCAAATAAATATTAACTGTAAATATAAATTATATCAGGTTGGGTCTGAATAAGAGCCTTAGAGATGCGTTAGAACAGTTGATAGATGATACACTAGCAGAGAGTTCTAATTTCGTAAATGTAGCAAGGTCATTCAAGCATATCATAAGTAATGATATGGACTTTGCATTAGGTCTTGCTATAGGTGAGATAATAGGAGGGTTCTATAACTACTTCATGGTAGCCAATAGAAGGGCTATGCAGCAGGAGGAGTTATTAGAGATGTATTACATAATAAGTGCTAGAGCAGAGGAGATAAGGGATTCTATACTCGATGCAGCAAGAAGATAGATATAATACACAGATACAAATAGGCAGATAGACCTATCATATGAGTATCAGCATTAAGACAATCCTTACTCGTCACTATATCCCGTACTTTGCCTTGAACTCTTTCACTTTACTTACTAGGGAGTCCCAGTCCCAGAATCCAACGTTCTGACTTGCTAGCGATACCTTCCATTCATTCTTGCGTAACTCCCATGAGTATAACCTCAACTCCTTACCATTACTTGTCTCTACTACTACCAATGCTATCCAACGTTTATTACTCTTGTATATCGTATATCCGTCTATCACCTTCTGCTCAAACCCCTCGTAACTCTTAACTGGATAATCTTCTATCATTTCAGTATATACAATGACTACTTTTTATTATATATTATGGGCTCAAGGGCTGAATTAAGCGTGTATAGTTGTTAGAGATAACGTTAAGTTAAGAGCCTGTTAAGCGAATGAAACTTTTATATTCTAGGTGCCAGAAGGTTGCTTATGCGTTTATTGGAGTATCAGGCGAAGAGACTATTCAAGGAGTATGGTATAAGGGTACCTAACTCATATGTAGTGAGAAGTATAGAGGAAGCTAGGAAGTACTCTAATGAACTGGGGTTTCCTTTGGTGGCAAAGGCACAGGTTAGAGTAGGTGGCAGGGGCAAGGCCGGTATAATCAAGGTATGCAGAGATGTATACGAGTTAGATAGAACTGTGGACTCCATGCTAGGTAGTGATGTTAAGGGCGAGATAGTTAAGAGTATACTACTAGAAGAATTCATACCGCATGATAGAGAACTGTATCTGTCTATCTTCCTAGATAGAAGTAAGAGAAGATACACGATCATAGCATCTAATGAAGGAGGAGTAGATATAGAGAGCGTAGGAGACAAGTTGGTTAGACCAGTAGATATATTCAACTACGATGCCAATGAGAGTGTCATGGATGAAGTAGCCTCTTACCTTGGACTCAATGAGGGTAGTATAGATTTCATAAATATAACGAAGAGGCTCTTGAGGCTGGTCAACGAGAAGGAGGCTGAACTCGCAGAGATAAACCCATTAGCAGTAGTTGATTCCACTATTATTGCGCTTGATGCTAAGATAATAATAGATGATAACGCACTCTTCAGACATGAAGAGTTAAGGGTATTCGAGGAGCAGGGTATAGAGACGGAGGCAAGGAAGAGTGGTTTCAGTCTAGTCGAGTTGGATGGTAATATAGCCGTTGTAGGTAATGGTGCTGGATTGGTTATGTCAACCATAGATATGCTCTCCGATGCTGATGGTAGAGCAGCATGCTTCCTGGATGTTGGTGGAGGTGCAACACTGGATAATATATACAAGGCATTGACCCTGATCAGTAGGTTAGATAAGGTCAAGGCCATACTAGTCAACCTATTCGGTGGTATAGTAGATACAAGTATAGTAGCACAGGCTATAATGAATGCCTATAAAGATAATGTGATAAACGTGCCGCTCTTCGCTAGGATAGCTGGTAGGAACGCAGATATAGCAAAGGATATGCTCAGGAACAGCAGAGCGATGATGTTCGACTCTGTAGAGGAGGCCATAAGCCATGCAGTTAATGCAGTGAAAGGGTGATGTGTATATATGTTGGTTAACAGCATAGATATATTCAGTATACTCCAAGGCAATGCTTCTGATGATAACTACAACAAGAAACCCGTTATAGTTCAGGGTATGACAGGTAAGTTCGGTAGCCTTCATACGAGGCTTATGTATGAGTATGGCACAAACATAGTAGCTGGAGTGACCCCTGGTAAAGGAGGGCAGAGCTTCGATGGGATACCTGTGTACAACAGCGTTAAAGATGCATTGAAGGATCATAAAGCAGAGATATCAGTGATGTTCGTGCCTGCGCCCTACTTCCTTGATGCAGCTACAGATGCGCTAGTCAACGGTATAAAATTACTTGTAGCGATACCAGAGCATGTACCAGTTAGAGATACGCTCAAATGCATAGAACTTGCTAGAGATAATGATGCAGTGGTAGTAGGCCCCAATACACCAGGTATAATAGTGCCTGGGGTTATGAAACTAGGTATAATGCCTGCACAACCATTCAGTAAGGGTAATACCGTAGTCATATCTAGGAGTGGTACACTCATGTACGAGATATCCTATAGATTGACGTTAGCAGGTTTTGGGCAGAGACTATGCCTAGGTATAGGAGGCGATCCCATAAACTGCTTAACGCTCATAGAATGCTTTGAGCTCATAAGGAATAGGAATGATGTAAACTCTGTGGTTGTGGTAGGGGAGATAGGAGGGAGCGCTGAGGAACAGTTGGCAGAGTACATAATAGATACTGAGTTTAAGAAACCGGTGGTAGCATACATAGCAGGTAGGAGCGCGCCGAAGGAGAAGCGTATGGGCCATGCTGGGGCTATAGTCTATGGCAGTTACGGCTCTGCAGAGTCTAAGGTAGGTATGTTCGCCAAGGCAGGAGTACCAGTAGCAAAGAGACCCGCAGAGGTGCCTGTACTACTTGCTGAGAAGATGGGAGCTTATCAAGCTGATCATGATAAATGAATAGAGGTAAAGAAGAAAGGAAGAAAGAAGGAATATCAGACCAAATCCTGCACACCTTTATATACGCTCCTCCTGATTGCATAGTATGATATTATTGAGTATACCAATCCATACTGCAGATGGAAGCCTATAGAAGAGTAGATTATCCTCTCGAACTGAATCTTAAGCTCATCTGCAGTAACCATGCTCCCATTCTTATGTAAGAGAGTATAATCATTAGATTCTAGGAACGGCATAACAAAGAGATATGATACTGGCAGGAATACTATTGCCCATGTAGATACCCCTACAATTATACCGTAGAGCATACTCTTATCAAGTGTAGAGTATCCGTAGGGGATAGATGCAATTACACCTATGGTACAGCCAGTGAGCAGGTGTGACATGAGTCCAACGAGTGCTCTGTCATTTACATCTATTAGTAGAGCATCGACTATTATAGTATAGAATATGCCAAATGGATAGCCTAGTATAGCCTCTGCGATGAGTATGAGTAATGATACCATCATAGATGCCAGCAGTCCAGATAGTGCTCCTATAATGTATCTATGCATATAGAATATACCTACATCTAATATTTTAATATTTCATCATATACTAATAATATATCAGTTATTATGAGCATATATCATAATAATCACATCATAAATAGGTTATATTGATGTTAATTATAATAGAGTAATAGAATAGAAATATAAACTGTCCCATAGAATATTACTATACCCATATGAGCGAGAGTCTACTCTATAAACTGAGGTGGGAGATAGTAGTTATGGCAGTATCACTCATACTCATAGGTGTAGTGGTATACGCAATACCGAACGATTACGTACTCAAATTACTACGTGAGAGAGAGCAGGAGTTCAGGACCAATAACCCAAACAGTATAGTAGAAGATATAGTACAAGGAAGCACCAACAATACCAGTATTAACCCATAAGAATGCTCAAGAAGCAGGTTATAATAAAGAAGAGTGTTATAGATAGCATAATATCCTACTGTAAGATGTTACACCCTAGAGAGGCTCTACTAATACTTAGGGGTAAGGTAAAGAAGGATCTGCTTGTAATAGATAATCTGCTCATACCCCCATTCGCATACAGTACACCATTCTATGTAGGATTCCCTACGCACATGCTACCATTCGATACCTCTATAGTAGGTACAGCTCACTCCCATCCCAACGGTGTAGCCGAGCCCTCACTCACAGATATGCATAACTTCATAGGCTTCCTTAGCATAATAGTAGGCTATCCATATGAGGACGATGATATAAGGGCATACGACTCTGATGGTAATGTTGTGAGGTTCAGTATAGAGCAATGATAATAAACTACTTGCAGTAATTATAGATGATGAATATAGAGAAGTTCGTAGTTGACGTAAGTCAGGTAACGGAGAGGTTAAGTATGGATGAGAGTGATCTGGTTATCAGAAGGATAAACAACGTTAAGAATAGACTCATAGACTTGTATAGACGTAATATAGTGAAGATAAACCACTCCATACTAGAAGTCATATGCGCAAAGCACTTCATAAAGTATGGTTATGATGTTGATGTTGAGAGACAATTGAATGAGATACTGGTATGTGATATATATGCTACAAAGGGAGATAATATACTCATAGCAGAGATAGAGACGGGGTTCGTACCACCAGAACATGCATTAGACCCTTTAGCCTATACTGCTGCAAGGGTAGCGAGTAAGATATCAAGGTATAGCGCATTTGCAGACAAATTTGCATTGGCTGTACCACTCTTAAGTATACTGCCTATACAGAGGCTATTCCTCAAACCCCCAAGGTATAGGAGTGGTGAGGAGGTATCAAGGATAAAGGCACTATGTGATAGATACTACTCAAACCCTCCGATAAAGGCAGAGGAGATAAAGAACGCTAGGTTACATTCAGTGATTGTTATAAATACAGATGATGCTAAGGTAAAGGAGATGGACCCAGAGGCGTACGTAGAACTTGTGAAGAGTGTAGATATCTTCAATGGTTATCTTATATGACCTATTTGTTTATAGTATTATTCCAAAATATTTATATTCTACTTATGTATTAATAATAATAGGGTCGTCCACAGGGAGAGGGAGTGATCTGGCAAGTAGTGCTAGTATCAGAGGAAGCTCTGGTACCCATGTGGCTTGCCAGCCGTTCCTGCCTTGCACAAGGGTGTGGGAAACCATAGGTCTTGCGGGACAGGGATGAGGGCTAACTACATCCATATGTAGACCGAAACCCACGGCAATATGGGTATAGAAAGCCACATGCTCCCGAGTGTGGATGGACCCTAATATTATGCTATAATTATAATCTTACCAGATCAATAAAAATCACATAAGTTAATCAATTATTAAATTAATAAATTATAATACTATTGCTATAATATATCCAATCTATTATATCCTATCATATTATATCATATCTCTTATACATCAATCTACCTACAGCGAATCCGAATACGAATCCTCCGATATGAGCAAAGTATGCTATAGATGATAACCCTGCTACTATGAATATGAACTGTAGAGCTAGCCATACGTATGCGAATCTATCTCCCAGTACTGCTGCTAGACCTATTATCCCAGATACAGCACCGGATGCTCCAACCATGGGTGTATAGATATTACTTGATGTTGCTATAGAATAAATGGTATGCATTGTGACACCTGTTATACCCGAGAGTAGGTATACCACTATATACCTATACGAGCCTAGGTATCCCTCTATAATCCTGCCCAAGGCTACTAGTGCAAGCATATTGAATGCTATATGTACTATGTTAGCATGTACAAACATAGATGTTAATGCAGTTATTAGGAATGCGTATACATCACTAATCATATATGCTGGAATTGAGCCTAGTTTATACCAATCATTGATGTAATAATGTGTTAATATGAATATAATCACATTAGATGTTACTAGTATTGATGTAACTATAGGTAGCAATAAGATCACTGCTGTATATTTAATCCTTGAGGATAAAATTATCCAGTCTCTGTGTACTATCATTCACATTGCCTTTATATTTATATTTATCTGACTCAGACCCTAGCCCTAACCCCTTCCTTGCAAGCATACTATTGATCATCTCTGCTACCATACCTACTCGTTTAACCTTCCTCTTACTTATCCAGTAGTATGCCTCATCTATGGTATCCTTTGTTACTAGCACTATCACTCTCCCACTTATCCTTCTACCAGTTCTACCCTTCCTCTGTATGAACCTTATAGCACTAGGCACGTTATCATAGAATATTACCAGATTACACTCAGCCACATCCAGACCCTCCTCACCTACGTTAGTAGCTACTAGTATATTATACTCACCAGACCTGAACTTCTCTAGCGCATCTATCTGTTCATCTTGTCTAAGTCCCCTGCCTGTACTATCCACCGATTTGCCTATCAGGTACCCTACATTGAACCCTTCGCTACGTAACCTCTCTTGTATAGTCTCTACAGAGTCTCTATAGCTGCTGAAGATTATAACTCTCCCTCCGCCGTTCATGAAAGGTCTCAGTACCTCTACCAGTTTATCCATCTTAGGATGCTCTATACCAGAGATTATTGCGCCCCTAGCCATCTCATAAGCTTCCTTGAGGTCCCTTATGAGTTCCTTCATACCTATACCTCTCTTCCCAATCAATCTCTCATAGAACCTTGTGAATGTTACAAGACCTTGGGTATCTAATACCCTTAATGCATGGCTTACTCTTATAGCACTGTATAGTATCTTTGTGATATCCTTATTCGATGTATTACTCTTGTCCATACCAATGCCATACCCTTTCTGCATCTCATCCCTTATCCTTATGAGATAACCTACACCAACCTTGGTACTATCTATTACTCCATATGTCCTCAACGAGTCTAATCTACTGTTAAGTGCATCAAGTACTCTACTCCTTATACCCTTGAATAACTCATTCAACTCAACCTCAACGAACTCAACCTTGGTATCTTTAACATAGGCCCTTACATCAAGGCTCTCCTCACTCCTAACCTCTACCCTCTCTATCTTCAGGGCATCTACTATGCTCATAATTCTATCCTTATCATCTGGTAACGTTGCTGTGAACCCTACTATCCTTGCATTACTCAGCGATGCTATCTTGGTATATGCATACTCACCTACAGCCCTATGTGCTTCATCGAAGACCAGTAGACCGAAATCATCTATGACAAGTATACCCCTATCGATATCATTCAATGCTATCTGAGGAGTAGAGCATACTACCCTAGCGTTACTCCATACATCCATCCTCTCCGCTCTACTCATAGAACCTGTAACAACCTCTACTTCATCTATATTAAGGTGCTCCTTGAAGAAATGGTAGTGTTGATTGACTAGAACCCTAGTAGGGGCGAATATGATACACCTCTTACCTCTCTCCAGCATATCAGCTACTATAAGAAGTGCTATAGCTGTCTTACCTAATCCTGTGGGTAGCACTACCAATATATTCTTCTTCACTGCTACGCCTGCTATATTTACCTGATACTCCCTTCTCTCTAGACTCTTGCTCTTTATCAATCTATGCTCTATCCATTCATCCATATCAAAGTATTTATCTATACGAATAAAAAATGTTAGCATCATATTTATTTAGTTATATGGTAGAGTATCACTATGGTTAGTGTAACTACTAGTATAAGCCTAGAGGAGAGGATAGAGTCTCTATGCAGAGATACATATAATCTGGAACCCTCTCTACTAGTCTCTGCTACATATGATGGTGATAGGAAGGTCGCTATACTCAAGTTCTACAATCCAGACTCTAATAGGATATATCTATGGTATGATAAGACTGAACATAAGCCTTACTGCTTTGCATTGGATGGTGAAGAGGTGGAGCGATTGAGGAGTAGGAGTGATGTGGTGAGGCTGGAGCGTGTGAAGAAGTTAGACCTGCTCAACGATAGAGAGTTGGATCTTGTTAAGATAGTGGTTACTGATCCATTGGCTATAGGAGGCACGTCCAGTGAGAAGAGTATAAGGAATATACTCAGGACATGGGAGTCAGATATCAAGTACTACGAGAACTACCTCTACGATAACGGATTGATAGTGGGGCTCTACTATGCTATAGATGCTGGTAAGGTAAGGTTACATGAGTACAAGGTTGCAGAGAGTGTAGAGCTGGCGTTAAAGAAGCTTATATTCGATAGCATGATGCAGGAGAAGAAGAGTAGTGATGAGTTTAGAACTTACCTCCAAGAATGGGCTAGACTACTCAACCAGCCTATACCACAGATAAAGAGGCTTGCCTTGGATATAGAGGTTGTATCTGAGGATGATAGGATACCCGATGCTCAGAGGGCAAGGAACGAGGTTATAGCGGTAGCACTTGTAGGCAGTGATAACCTCAGGGAGACACTCTTGCTCAGAAGGAATGGTGTGAGCGAAGGTGTTAAAGACGATGCCAGACTACTTGTTGATGATGATGTGAAGGTGATATTCTTCGATGATGAGAGAGACCTGCTGAGATATACCTTCTATAGAATGCTAGAGTACCCTTTCATAGTGACCTTCAATGGTGATGAGTTCGATATGCCCTATCTATACAATAGAGCGTTGAACCTAGGGATAAAGAGGAGTGAGATACCTATAACCATGCTTAGAGATGCTGCTACAGTTAAGCATGGTGTACATATAGACCTCTATAGGACATTCTCTAATAGATCAGTGCAGATATATGCATTCAGTCACAAGTACTCAGAGTATACACTAAATGCTATAAGCGAGGCTTTACTCAATGAATCTAAGATCAAGTTCGAGGGCAGTATATCAGACCTACCACTGTATGAACTGGCGAACTACTGCTACAACGATGCAAGGATAACCTATATGCTCACATCATTCAGCAACGATCTACTGATGAAACTACTGATAGCCGTAACAAGGATAGCGAAGATGCCAATAGAGGATGTATCCAGGCTGGGTGTATCTCAGTGGATAAGGAGTATGATATACTTTGAGCATAGGAGGAGGAATCTGCTGATACCTAGGAAGGAGGAGTTGGAGCAGAAGGGCGTTGCCTCAACGACAGCAATAATCAAGGATAAGAAGTATAGAGGAGGCTTTGTAGTAGAACCTGTGCCGGGAGTGCACTTTAACGTTATAGTACTTGACTTTGCTAGTCTGTACCCTAGCATAATCAAGGTGCACAATCTCTCATACGAAACTGTAAGATGTGTACATGATGAATGTAGAGTGAATAGGGTACCAGACACTGAGCACTGGGTATGTACCAAGAGGAGTGGGATAACATCATTGCTCATAGGCTCACTCAGGGACCTCAGGGTGAACTACTATAAGCAGCTCTCAAAGGATAAGAGCCTTAGGTCTGAGGATAAAGAACTGTACAGTGTTATAAGCCAAGCACTGAAGGTAATACTGAACGCAAGTTATGGCGTCATGGGTGCAGAGATATTCCCCTTGTACTTCCTCCCTGCCGCAGAGGCTACCACTGCTATAGGTAGATACATCATAACTACTACCATAGATAAGTGTAAGGAATCAGGGATAGATGTGATCTATGGGGATACGGACTCGCTCTTCCTTAGAGGCGCTACTAAGGAGCAAGTACAGAGTATAACCACATGGGCTAAGAATGCGTTAGGTGTAGACCTGGATACAGATAAGCAGTATAGATATATCGCTTTAAGCGAGAGGAAGAAGAACTACCTAGGAGTACTTATGGATGGGAATGTAGATGTCAAAGGCTTGACGGGCAAGAAGAGCCATACACCTGAGTTCATTAGAGATGCATTCTACTCTATCTTAGGTATATTAAGCAAGGTCAATACGCCTGAGGACTTTGAGGCAGCAAGGGAGGAGATCAGGAGGATAGTCAAGGACTACGCTAATAGACTCAAATCAAGGCAGATACCCTTAGAGGCACTGGCATTCAACGTCATGGTAGGAAAGGCACCAAGCGATTACAAGAAGAGCATGCCTCAGCATATAAGGGCAGCACTACTCCTTGAAGAGTATGGGAAGAGGGAGGTGAAGGCAGGTGATATAATATCATTCGTGAAGACTACAACTAGCCCTGGTGTAAAGCCTGTAGAGCTTGCTAGAGTGGATGAAATAGATATAGATAAGTATATAGAGTTCATGAGAACAACATTCGATCAGATACTCTCTGCTCTAGGCTACGAGTTCGATGTTATACTAGGGGCATCCAAGTTAGAGGACTTCTTCTTTACTTAATGGTTTCACAGGGTAAGCACCGCATATTCTACAGAACCTAGCATTCGCATCTATACCTCCTTTACAGGAAGGGCATACATGAGTAGAATCAGCGTGCTTGTACGGTGGCTCAAAGAAACTTCTATAGATCTCGTAGTAGTATAGATGCTCCTTACTCCTTATACTTACATGTTCATTGATGTTATACTCGTTACATCTATTCATGAACGTTCTATCATCGATGATGGTAGTAAGGTACTCCTTGAGCATACTTGTGTTAGCACCCTCCTCCATAGGTACTTTCACTCTCCATGCTATCTGCTCACCTAATACATCCTCGAAGCATGATCTAAGTATGAACTTACCGTACCTCTTACCTTTATGATCGCTTACCTTCATATCTACTGGTATGCTACTAGCATAATCCTTCAGCTCCAGATACGGCAATGATACATCTATACCTATCTGTTCACCCAATACTACACTGGAGAAGTGCATCACATCCTTGAGTCTAGTGAGCTCTCTGCTCAGTTCATCGTAGTTCATCCTAAGCATATAGTTGTATCCGGCGAATAACTCATCAGAACCATCTCCAGTTATCGCATGTCTGTATCCTGACTCCTTTAATCTTCTCAATGCTAGATACACAACTATGGAGTTCCTAACCTCCATAGGGTCAAAACTCCTCATAACCCTTATGACATCATGTAAAGCCTTTAGTATATCCTCGATCTCTACATGCTCTTGCCTATACTTCATGCCTAACCTCTCTGCCACTGTACTTGAGTACCTAAGGTCATCTGAGTCAGAGTAGCCTATACATATAGCTGTTACATCGTATCCATTATCCGTAAGTATGTATGCAAGTACGCTACTATCTAGCCCCCCAGAGAGTAGCAATGAGTCTGAACCATCCTTAACACATCTATCTATACTCATGTATAGCAGACTCTTGAGTTGATCACAGTAACGCATATCATTTATAGATCAGCAATATTTATATAAATTAGGTTAGAATATATGCCATGTTACTCCCCTCGGAGATAGAGTCGAAGAGGCTCATACCAGCGATAAGGGCTATAATATCAAGGAGGCTGATCAACGATTACAATATGAAGGAGGAGGATGTAGCTAGACTATTAGGGATAACACAGGCGGCTGTTAGCAACTACGTCAGAGGTACAAGGGGGGATGCCGAGTTGGCAAATAAACTCCAGGTTACACCTATCATAGCTAAGAGGCTTGATGAGATAAGTAGAGAGTTGGCGAGCAGTAAGACATTCTCACCATCTATAATGTCCAAGTATATAGGATTGCTGAATTACATAAGACAAAGTATGATAATATGTGATATACACCATGCTATAGAGGATATAGATGAAGAGGTATGCAAGACATGTGAGGATATGCTGATAAGGAATAATCCAGATGTAAAGGAAGGTTAATATCATACTGGATTATATTTAATCCATGGCTAAGGTAAAGGTATATGCAGTAGAGAATGGTCCATACATAGTAGAGGTTGATGGTAAGACATATACAGCCTTGTGTAGATGCGGCTCAAGTAATAACAAGCCATACTGCGATGGCAGTCATAGGAGCGCTAGATTCACAGCAAAGTCAGTAGATAAGATAGTAGAGGTATAGTAATAGTGCCCATCTCTTAACCATATAATAATATAATATATTCTACATTTTATTGTGACCTTCTAGAGGATTGGATAGTATTTTTATAATCTTATTCACTATACTCCAGCTCTGTTAAGAGCAAGTTATACTAAATTATACTATGATATCGATAGGCTCTGTTAACTTAACCACCGTCCATCAATTTCATTATGAATTTGCTTAAATCTATCTTTACATTGAAATAGGCTCTGTTAACTTAAGAGCAAGTAACACTAACTTATACTATGATATCAATACGTAATAGAACCCCACATATACTCAAGATATATGCCATATATCTTTACTATTCAGCAAGGAGCTTAAGATTGGCATCTAAATGCTTAGAGCATTGATAAGGAGATCACATGTAGCTATATGGAAGTGGTTACAGTGTATCGATATCAATGAATTTACTATAGATAGAAGGAGAGAGAAGAGTAAGATAAGATGTATAATGATAGATGAGAGCATGATAACTATAAAGGAAGGGAGAAGTATACTGGTTATGTTATTATGAACCTTACATAAATAAGTACCTATTAATGGATATTTCTAAAGATAGAACCACATTAACATGTTATTATTTCATAAAGAGGTTGAGGAGGTTATATGGTAACAGATATACCATATGTACAGATGGAGCTGATCATTATTACCATCAAGCATGTAGATGGTTAAGGATCAAGCATGATGTGTATGATCAAGAAGATAAGAACATAATGGAGAGATCTATACAGTACATAAATAAAGAAGGATAGAACTTAAGAATGCTTTGATGATTTATAACTTTCTGTAAGATAAGTGCAATAGATAGAGAGCATGTCAATAAGAACTGGTTCAGAGCATTCATGAATGAATGAATGACATACCTTAATGTTAAGATTGATCTAAGTTCATAATTAATAAAACTTATGGATTGTGGTTAAGTTAAAAGAGCCGAGAAAATACAGAAAAAATATTATAATGATATAGTAACAAAAGTGAAAGAAAAGAGGATATGAAGAGATATCAATGAATTTTAAAGATAAATCTTATGGAACGTTTATTGAAGTTTATGGTAGAGAAATGTCTACAATCTATCTAGTTAAAAGTAACATCTATTGTGAGATTAAGGTGACCGGAATTTACTATTATGAAACAAAAGACGATGCTAAAGAGTTAGCACACATCGTACTACGAAAAATAAGTCTAATAACTTATACAATTACTTTACCCTAATCCCTTCTTCCGACTATTCTTTATAAGTCCAAATATCATAGCTAGTAGCAATGCTGTACTTAATGCTATTAATTATAGGCATTGGTAACTCTGGTATGCATCTTAGCATATTTATTAACTTACATTATGGTTTAACAGGGAGAGATCACTCATGTACAAGGTTCTATTATGAGTGATAGGGGATAGAGAATATTATGGAAGTTACCTAATGCATTATTAAGATTTAGTTAACATCTGACTAAATCCTGCTGTATAAGCCATTACCATTACCATCATAGAACAGAGATGGATGAGTCTACCATTATAAGTGGATTCTCACCTAGATGATAAGTTAACAGATATCTTGAGTCTGTCAGATGCGTAATTTTGTAGAAAAGATATAGTAGAGAGTATCAATATTAACTACCTGAATCCTGATATGATGAAGGGTATTATAGATAGGCTAGTAATCTGATCCTCATAAGCCTCGGGCGGGATTCGGACCCGCGACCTCTTCCTTACCAAGGAAGCGCTCTGACCAGGCTGAGCTACCGAGGCACTCCAGTAAGAGTACTATATGTAATGTTTATTAATCTTCCTTATCGAGATAAGTGATAAGCGGGGGTAGCCAAGCCTGGCCAAAGTGTTCATACTTGGAGGCGCGGGACTTAAGTAAGTTCTAGGATATCCCGTCCATAGAGGTTCGTGGGTTCAAATCCCACCCCCCGCATCACACTATCCATTAGGCTCTGTTAACTTAAGTACTGAATTAAGGGTGTATGGTATGCTAGAGATAATGTTAACAGAGCCATCCACTATCTAGTAGAGAATATATACTCTAAACTATCTACTAGATATTTCATAATTGATAATTTATATTAAGAATAATTACACAAACTTTTTAAGTATAAATATAATTATTAGATACATGATAAGAAGATACGTGATAGGGGTAAGGACGATGGAAAGGAGTTGCAAGAGGTGGAGTATGGAGGTGAGATCCAATGATGACAGGCATGTTCACTTTATTCAACAACGATGAGTACAGGGAGCGGTTAGAGAAGATAGTGAGTACGCTGCAGGAGTTAGGATTGACACTCAACGAGACCAAAGTATACATATATCTAGCAAAGACTGGCTACAAGAAGGCTACAGAGGTTGCAGAGAATGTAGGTATACCAAGGACCGAGACATACCAGATACTGAATAGATTACAGAGTAAAGGGTTAGTAACAGCCACACTGGAGCATCCAGTAAGATACGCTGCGTTGGGTCTCGATGAATTGATGAAGACTATGATAGACGCAGGTATGGAGAAGCTGAAGGAGTTCGAGAGGAGAAAGGAGGAGATAATGCAGGTATGGAGCAGTCTACCAGAGTTTGCTAAGACGGCAGCAGCTTATAAGGACAGGATACAAGTATTGGAAGGGAGAGAGAATGTATTAACAAGGTTAATAGCCATGATAAGAGATGCTAATGAAGAGATACTACTGGTATGTAATGATGTAGATGCCTTGAGGTTATACAACTACGGTATAATAGATATGTTGGCAGAGAGTAAGGCTAGTATCAAGATAATAAGCAGTATACAGAGCAGTATGCTATCGATATTCCTAGATATTGGGTTAAAGAATGTAAGGCATCTTAATGGTAAAGTACAGTTCATGATGATAAAGGACGGTAAGGAGACCGTATACATGCTGAGGAGTAACAGCAAGAACGATACATCAGTGCTCTGGACGGACTCGCAGGCATTGACGTATGTATTCAAGACTCTCTTCTACCTACTCTGGGAGAAGAGCAGCAAAGATGAGGAGATAAAGCCTTAGGCTGACTAATTACATTATACAGTTATATATTGTGGCTCAGCCAAGGCTCTATATTTTTATTTTTACCATCGTCTATAATATATCATTACTAACCCATTAGAATATCATCCTTATCTATACATGCAATACAATATGCTTGTTAATATCATGCTTAACTAACGGTGATCACTATATGGTCTCCATATGATATTTATTATAATAATATAAATACTATTACTAGCAGTGTTGTATTGTTATTGATAAATAACTTATTATAACGACATATACCTATAGTTTTCTAGTATCGCCTTCCAATACACCAGGTCCTATATGTATCTTATCTATATGCTTTGATAACTCCTCCTTGGTTGCAAATAGTGATTCGCAGTAAGGACACCTTAAATCCTTCCCTTCTTTACTCATAGATGTATGGTATGTAAGTAGTATATAATAGTGTAACTTATTCTGGTAAGTTGTATGGATGTATGTATCTGGCTTATGTCTACTAATCATACTTGCTTGAAGATATACCCGTAAGCCATAGCATCACTTGAATTATTCACTTATCTGGTTGCATAACAACCTACATAAAACACCTCTACTTATATTGTACATATGTAACATCGTATTTAATCCGCTAATTAGTTGTTTGATGAACTTTTGAGCTTGTTTACCAATTAGGATAGCTCGTCTGATCCGAATGCTCCTCCCCTATCTCCTAGCATAGTACACATCTTCATGGTTACTTCATCTAATCTATCATACCAATTGGGATCAAGAAAGAGTTGATCAAGTAACTATAATTATAGTATTAAATAGCTATACTCTCCTCTTATACTTCCTTAACCTACTCCCACATACTAAGCACTCATCCATATCTCCACCATAATACTCTTTATTGCATATCTTACAGTATCTTATCCATCTTATAGCGTACTTTATAACATCGCCCTTATTTGTTAGAGCCTTACTCTTTACTCCTAGTATATATGCTAGATTGAGTACCGCTAAATCATCGCTGACCAGTGTAGAATCTTTAAGCATAAGTGCCAATGCTACTATACTTATATCTGCATACGATAACCTATCCTCGCCATATTTATCAGCGTAGTAGATGACTCTCTTTACATACTTATGCGAAGGTTCTGTGATATTCACACTGTTTATATCAACTAATATATTTACGGCATCTATGCTACGCTTTATATGCTTAACCTCATCTATGATCTGAGGCGTAGTATAATAATTGCTGTGACTACTAAGGAATGGTACGCCTGCGTAGAACGCTGTAGCATCCAATACTATAGCATTATTATTATACATTCCTGATCTGCCTCAATCCCCTTCTATTGAACCTCAAGAAGACTGCATCATGCTCGTATCTTGAGACCTCTATATTCGAGCCTTGCTTAACCCTGTGTACTACCTGCCCATCTATAACAACATTAACATCAGTGCTACATCTTATCGTGACTGTAGTATCTGGTGGCATGACTAGAGATGATAACTTGGTTATGGGTGCCATAGGGGTTAATATAATAGCCTGCATACTCTCATAGACTATGGGACCATTGAGTGAGAATGAGTGTCCAGTAGAACCTGTAGGAGTTGCCACTATTATACCATCCATCCTATACGATAACTCACCATTGAGCATGCTTATGCTGTATGTTGGAGTCTTGGTGAGTGTATCTCTGACTATAAAGACCTCGTTAAGGGATGGCTGTAGAGTATTACCATCTACCCTAGTGATCAGGCGCATCCTCCTCTCTATATAGTACGAGTCTTCAGCCAACCTTGGTAGAACAGAGTATACCTCCTCAGATGTGACCTCAGCGAGCATGCCCTTACTGGATGGCAACTTTACAGCGAATATAGGTGTAGGGTTACTCAGCCATCTGCTAGCCCTAAGTACTGTACCATCACCTCCTATGGTCACTGCCAGATCGAATTTCATTATCTTTACATCGCCTTCATCTATGCTCATTACGCCTTCTATACGTGATGGTCTCACCATGTATATCTTTGCGCCCAATATATCATTGAGTATATCTACAACACCAGTGGCTATCTCTATAGCCTTATCACTACCGTACCGTGTTACTACTAGTATATTATCTGCATGCATATACTAGCATATGATACAATTAAATAAAAACCATATGCAAGTAATCTTATTATTCAACCATAAATGATATTCCCTATGAGCAGTATAGTTAAGAGTGAGCAGTTCTTTACCATATATGATGATTCTAACATGTATGTACTCGAGGATAAGACGAAGAGTAATCTTACTGTAATCGAGCATGTTATAGATGAAGTCTATATCATCTATACCGATAAAGGTATAATATACGATGGTGATGGTAGAGGACATAAGGTTAACATAAGATATTATCTTAATAAGGACGATTATAGCATAGAGTAGGTATACACCATGGCCTTGAGGTTAGATGAGTTCTATAGAAGGTTAAGAGAAGAGACATGTCCAGATTGATACTGTGTTTGTGTACATTTAGTAATAATATGTGAATCTGTATACATTGATATGTTGCATAAGATCAGCATCTTATTCTAAATTATATTCTAATGTGTAGTTACACCAAACGTTATCATAGCCAAGTTCAGTATAACTATGAAGATCACTGCTACTATGGATGCTACACTGGTATATTTACTTGTGAGTCTATACCTTGATACAAATATGACCAGTGGTATGGCTACGAAAGGTAACATGAGGGATAGTACAACCTGTGAGTACACCAGCACATCTATAGTCTTTATACCTATTACAAGTGCTACTAGCAGTGGTACCATATTAACCAATCTTACAGAGAGTCTAACCTTCCATCTCTCTATGCTCTTACCCCTTATACTCTCTATAACCCTCTGCCCAACCATCACACTCACCAGACTAGAGGATATACCAGAGGCTA
>Ga0197142_1001731_pt1 | contig 19656 bp, 14 predicted proteins | sample GBS60_MetaG_FD_148614 | JGI IMG/M metagenome (GOLD analysis project Ga0197142, IMG submission 148614) | Sediment microbial communities from Great Boiling Springs, Gerlach, Nevada, United States - GBS 60_MetaG | ecosystem: Environmental > Aquatic > Thermal springs > Hot (42-90C) > Sediment... | reverse complement strand
TTGGCTCCCTCCATTCGGCTAAAATGTTACCCAAAACTGCATTTTTGTCTGGGATTAGATTGTATCTGGGGTTTGGCCCAACAGTCTGTCCATTGCCAGCCCGTAGTATGGGCAGGTGGAGGGAAAGAAGGTGTGGCTTTGGGTACCGTGCCGGGGTTTAAGGATTACCTATCTGGACTGTATCTCCCGGGGACTATGACCACAATCTGTGGTGTTCGATCCGATGTTTGGCCCCCATATCTGGTAGGAGTCCGGGCGTGAAGATAAAAGGTATCCGATGCACAGACTCCGCCATTTTGGATTGCAGATTCCATGGCCGGGGGGAAAGGGGAAACCAGCAGCGTGTAACTGCTTCTGGGCAATGGGTTCGCCTCTGTGAACGGTTACAGTTTTTGGGTTAGGCCAAGCAGTGTGGGCCACCGGCCAGACGGCGGGGAGTTATTTTGGGAAACTCTGAAAAATCCTGAAAATATAGTGAACTAGGTGGTCTTTTGATTATGTTGTCGGCCTCTGAGGTTGCCCAAGCTACCCCCAGGGGATTGTATGCTAGCATTGACAGCAGCTCGATATATGGGGTTTTCGGAAAAATCTCCTGAAATACTTCCATTTTGTCCACGTTGAATTATTCAGAGGTTCCTTTGGGAGTTAGTTTGACTGTATCCACCTGCCTCGGTCCCTACCGCTTGTAGGGGCTAAAATTGGTTCGACCCCCCCGGATAGAGGTAATTGCTATCCTGGATACAGTCAACTTATTGGTTTGGAGAGCTGGTGGGGTCCAGGTTCGGCTCGGCAGCGTGGATATACAGAGGCAGATACCGATAATAGACTTCCAGGCAGAGGGCCGACAGGGCCGTCGCATACACCCGGCCGCCGTAATTATCCCAACGGGTATCCGGGTCCCAACTACCAGCCAAGGCCCCGGTGCGTTGCTGCCGAGACAAGAGGGTTTTTTGCAGGGCTTCGTTCCAGGTTTTCCAGTAGTGGCCGCCCAGTTGGAACATTGCCAAGGTGCCGTAGTACCAATAGTACAGATTGGCTTCCGATTGGCCGGGCAGATGTTGGAGGAGATATTGTCCGGCTTCTTGGCACGGGGGATCGGTGGGCGGTTGGCCGAGGAACAATCGGCACAGCAGGGCTTCGGCGGTCATGGCGGGGCTAGGGGATTCCAACGGGCGATAGGCGGCCAAGCCACCGTAGCGTCCGCTGGAAACACTATGTAAAAACCGCCAAGCTCCCTGTTTGCTGGCCTGTGGGATGCCTAGGCCGGCCAATTCGGCGCTTTTCAGGGCCATCAGTTGCCAACCCAATTGGCTGGTGTCGCCCATTTCGCGGGGGCGGTAGCGCCAGCCGCCTTGTTCAGGATGTTGGGCGGCCAAGGTGTAGGTGATGGCCTGTCGAAGCGGCTCCCGGAGGCGGTTGTCCTGCGTCATGGCATAGGCTTCGCTCAGGGCCAGGGCAGCAATGCCGTGGCAATACATGAAGGCATAGAAGTCGGCCGGGCCGCCCAGGTTGCCGTCGGGCGCCTGGCTGCGCAGAAGATAGTCCAGGCCTTGGGCGACGGTTTTTTGGTATTGGCCTTGCCGATGGGTGTAGCCCCGGCCCAGGAAGGCCAATAGGGCCAGGCCGGTAGTGGCCGTATGGGCCTGGGCGCCGGAACCTTGGCGGTTTCGGCCCCCGACGAAGAGTTCCCGGCCTGCACCGTGGCGGGCGGCATCCCATCGACCGTCAGTTTCTTGATTGGCAGCCAACCAGGCCAGGGCAGCCTGGACGGCTTGTTCCGTCTGTTCGGTAGCGCCGTGTTGAGCAGCCCATTGCTGGCGGTCCGGGGCGATACGGGCCTGGTACAACTTGGGCACCTCGCCCGGCCCAGGCGGGGCCGGAGGATTAAGAAGCGGATGGCTGCCGGGAAGCCGATCTCTTGGAACCAACGGCACCACCGAACCGGACACTACCGGAGAACCGAAGGTTCCTCCCGATCCGGAGAGTGCCGGCGGTTGCCATGGGCCGGGGGGGACAGAACCGACAGCATCCGAGCGAGCTGTTACCAGCCTCTGCAGTTCCCCTATTGCTTTCGGCGGCGAAACCGGATTGGCGACACTGGCGCCCAACGGAGGCTGGGGATTCGGCGCTGACGGCAGGGGGATTTCCACTAGGCCCGGCGGCGCCCCGGGCACCGGCATCCGGTCCGGATGGACAATGCCTGTTTGGGCAATAGGTTGGCCTAAGGGCAGTTCCAACGGCAGCACCGAGGCAGAGGGTTCTTTTCGCATCGGCGGCGGTACGGCCACCGGTTCCGGCGTTTGAGGACGCCTAGGGTATGGGACAGCCGATTCTGAATGGATGTTGGCAGGGAGAGATTGACTGATGGCCACGTCGGCGGCTGGTTCCGGTTTGGGCTGGGCCAACGGCATCAAAAGCTCTGAAGGCAAGTTCTGGGGGTCTGGAGGCCGTTGGGCTTCAGGAAGAACGGCGGTCTGCTGAGGCGGCCCTTCGGTCAAAAGGGGCGTTTTCTCCGCTCCAAGCGCTTCCCAAATGGGCGAAGCGCCGGAGGCGGTCTGCGCCGAGGGGGTTTGCGCCGGGGTATCTTCCCCCACCAAGAGAACCTGAACGCCTGGTTCTTGGACCGGCAAAGCGGCCCCGACGAAAATTTCCACCGTGGTCGAATACATGGCAAACAATAGATGCGCCAGCAGGGATAGCACCAGGCATTTGCGCAGCGGTTGGGATTGGCCCCAGCGGGTCCAAAGCAGGGCAGCCAGGGCAATGGTCAAACAAGCAAGCCCCAGCCAAAGCAGGCCGAAGACCAGTCCCCGACCTGTGAAATGTTCCAGCCATTTTCCCATCTGGACCGCCCACATGGCGGAAAACTCCTCCCCCGGGCTTCCGCCTGGGTTAAAACCTCTCCCAACATGCTGGCCCCCTGTCCGATCGCTCCATGGAGGTAGGTTTCAGGGGCCAGGAAAAATCCCATCTGCCTTGTGCTAAGCCGATTTTGGGATAGGTTCCTAAATAAGACCAGAAAATGCCGGAAGTCCTTGGACTACTGGCAACCCCAAAAACGAAGGCATTTCGCCCATTTGGACCACTTTCGCCATTTTGTGGATCTGTAACATTTTAGCCGAATGAAGCAACTAGCCTCTGTCCTGGCGGGAGAGTCCGGGTGAAAGGTGTCATTCCCGCGAAAGCGGGAATCCAGAAAGAATCTCAGAGTTCCTGCTTGTCCAGCAGGAACACAGTAGCAGGCACAAAGTGGCCTGGACTGCTGCTTACGCAGGAATGACACACTTATTCCTTCAAACGGCTAAAGTGTTACGTGGATCTATTTAGTGCGGAAGGGATGCAGGGTCCGATTCTAGCGACACGGTACGTACAGAAATGTTTAGTTCCCGAATGCCCGCCTGCTTGCAGGCATTCAACACCTGGGCCACATGCTGGTACGGGGCCCGGGCGTCGCCTCGAACCATGACGGCCAAGTCCGGATAGTGCCGACGCAGGGCGGCCAGTTGCACCGTCAGTTCTTCCAGGTTGACCGGTCGATTGTCCAGCGTGAGGGAACCATCCCGATAGATGCTAACGACCAATTTTTCTGGGGCCGGACTTAAAGCCCCCCGATCCACCACCTCCGGAAGCTGAAGCGGAATTTGCGGGGTCTGCTCCTCCAGCCGGGTGGCCACCAGGAAAAATATCAACAGCAAAAACACACAGTCGATCATCGGCGTCATGTTCAATTGGGGCATTTCGTCCTGATGGGGTTTTAGCGGCATGGCAAGCAGCTCCTAAGAACACGATGGTGCTGGGCCGATCAGGAGGCGGCGGCTTCTTGGCGTTGTCGGCGTGATTTGGCCTGTTTGGCGGGCCGATTGCCCATCTCTTCGGCACAGATCATTGGTACTAATTGTTCACTGAAGGAATCGATCTCGGTGACCAGCCGATCCACCCGCCCCAAAAAATACAGATAAAGGATCAGCGCCGGGATGGCCACCGAAAGCCCCGCCGCCGTAGTGAGCAGGGCATTAGAAATTCCCTCGGCCAGCAGTTGCGGTCGGGTCCGACCTGCTGGGTCCGAAATAGCCAGGGCATTAAACGCCTGGATCATGCCGGAAATCGTCCCCAAAAGGCCCAAAAGCGGGGCTACCGTGGTGATGCCGTTAAAGACCCGAAGATATTTGCGCAGTCCGTTGGTGACGCGCTGGCCGGCGTCGATGATGGCTTGTTCGACTTCGACGGCGGGTCGGCCCCATTTGCGCACAGCCCCGGCAAAAACCTCGGCCACCGGACTGCCATTTTGTTCGCACAACTGCAGAGCGGTCTCCCGGTCCAGGCTGCCCTCTTCCATTTGCTGCAGGAAGCGTTTGACGAATGGTTTTGGGATGACCCGGCTTCGGCGCAGACTGACCATCCGTTCCATAGTCAGCGCCACCATAATGACCGAACAGAGGGCAATGGGGATCATCAGCGGCCCGCCTTGGCGCATGATGTCCCAAAGGTTTCGGGTGGGGATGAGCTGGGGGAGGCCTTCGGGCAAAAGTGGCCCTTGGGCCGCCGGCGATGAGGGCAATCCTGCCTGCGCTGAAGGCGACGGCGATTGTAAGGGCTGGGGCTGAGAAACAGCCGCCGATGCCGCACTGGGCAAGGTGGGCTCCGGGCTCTCGGCACTCCATGCAGCGGCTGGCCAGGCGGCCTGCCATCCTGCTATCACCCCAGCCAGCAGGATACAGATTGCCGTTTGACCGCCGCACCGGGAATATTCCGTAGGGACCTGGCCTATGTGTCTCATGGTACACTTTATCCTTCTGGCATAAAGGAAAAGAAGCCCCATCTCAACAAGTTGTGTTCCAGCGGGTCCGAAAGGTATTGTTGGCTGTCTGTTGGATTGCCTCCGGGAATCCGGGGGAGTCTCCGCCAAACTGAAAAATGTATAAATTTCCATATTACCAAGCTTCTAGGAATCGATCTTCTGCAAGAGGATTTCTGAGAGGCTGGCCCTACATTCCGTTTTTAGCCGAATATGCCACCTACCGGCAGTCCCCAGACTGCCAACAATCCGTATAAAATGGGCATTTTGGGGAACCTGAAGGGTCTGCAAATGGTGTGAGACAGCGTCGGGTTGCCCATTTGAGAGCAGCCACTGAGAGGCTGGCCCAGCATGGCCCACTGGCTCGGAAGTTTCCGTCGCCGGACTCTCCAAGGGATGGGCTTGTGGGGCCGAAATTTCCGGCGTCCGCCTTTTTGGGGTAGGCCCTTCCGGCCTTGAAGTCCCCATGCCTGAATTGGCCGGGGCTGATTGGTCCAGAGGCTGGCCCTCCGGCGCTGAAGTTTCCCGCACCGGAGTGTCCGGGATAAGACCCTCCGGCGCCGAAGTGGGCTGAGGGGAACCGTTTGACGGCTGGACGGCAGGCTCCGGCAGGCTTTGGCGGTACTGTTGGGCGGCTTGAGTATTGGGAAACTCGGCCAGCAGGCGTCGGTAGAGTTTTTGGGCCTCTTCGGGTTGGCCGAGCATCTGATGGCATCGGGCCGCCTCCAGAAGGGCCAACGCCTGCCACTGGGGATATGCGTACAATACATCAACTAATAGATACGCTCGCAGTGCGGTCTGGTAATCACGCTGATGGAAGTACGTTTCGCCGATATACCATTGGGCCATGGCGGCGGTTTCGGTCTTAGCGCCCTGGGGAGATCGGATGACCCGGTAGAAGGCCTCTCGGGCTTCGTCGAAGCGTGCTTTCATGGCCAAGGCGCGGCCCAGCAGATAATCGGCCTCGTAAAGCTGGTCGAACTGGGGGTAGGTTTGGCGGATGCGGCGGGCAGCCTGGATGACTTCCTCCCATCGGCGTTGGTGGGCCAAAAGCTGAGCCTGCCGAAGCGACACCAGCGGGGCCAAACCCGCCGGCAGCGTCGGATACTTTTTGCCAAACTCTTCCAGAAGCTTTTCCGCCGTGGCAAACTCCTTTTGCCGGAAGGCCAGCTCGGCCTGCCAAAACTCGGCATACACCTGCAGGGGGCTGCCGGGATGCTCCTGGAGCAACTGCCGGACCAAGGGGCCAACATGGTCCCACCGGCCTTGGGCCGCCGCTATCTGCATCTGCAAATACAAGGCATACGGGCGGAGATCGGAGTTGGCCTGCTCGGCCAGGACAGCGGCGACCAATTGATCGGCCCGATCATACTGCCCGATCTGGTAAGCCTGCTGGGCCAGGCGGAGGGTGACCTCGGCCCAATAGCGGCTTTTCGGAAATTCCCGATGGATTCGCTGGAATAGTTGGAACGCTTCTTCGGCCTGGCCCAATGCTTTGCGGCTCCAGGCCCAATCATACAGGGCGGCGTCCAGGTCGTCGGCGTGGGGGAAGGCTTGGACATAGCGTTGGAAGCATTGGGCGGCTTGGGCGTGCTGGCCGAGTTGCGCCTGAAGCCGACCGGCAGCCAAAAGCGCCGGCCCAAACCACCGGGTATCCGGATATCGATCTATTATCATTTCGAACAGTCCCAGGGCGGCGTCCGGTTGCCGAAGTCTGGCTAGGATGGTGGCCCGTAAGAAGGCGGCTTCGGCAAGCATCGATGGTGGAACTTTCTCCATTGCCAACAATCGGGCCAATGTGGCCGACGCCTCCGGAAATTGACCGGCCCGATACTGCGTCCATCCCAGGCCTAATAGGGCACGTTGGACACCGGCCGGATCCGCTTGAGCGGCCAATTGCTCAAACAGGCTCCTGGCCCAGGGAAAATCGCCGGTTTGGAGGGCGGCCTCGGCCAATTGCTCGGCCCATGGTCCAAACCAGGTTGCCCCTGAATGCTGCTGGGCCAGCACCTTGTAAAGCTGCTTTGCCTTTTCCGTCTGCCGAAGCCAAACATAACAGAGGGCCAACTGGGCCTGGGCAGCAGGCTGATCCTGCCGACCAGCGTCGGAAGCCAGATAAGCCTCCAAAAGCGGCACGGCCTGCTCGTATTGCTTCTGCGCTGCCAGGATGCTGGCCTGGGCCAATTGAGCTACGGATTTCCACTGGCTGTTTTGGACCTTAAGCAACGGGGTAAGCTGAGCCTGCGCCTCGGAAAATCGCCCGACGGCCTGATACGCATAGGCCAATAAATACCGGATTTGGCAGGCAAGGTCTTCTTCGAGGGTTTTGGCCGACCAGGGCTCCAAAACCCGGAGGACTTCCTGAAATTGCTTTCGCTGTAGGAGCGATTGGGCCTGCCAACGGGCGAAATCGGCGGCCAAAGGGCTTTCCGGACAGCGATGGAAAAACTCTTGGGCGGTGCGATCTGCCAGTGTATGGTCCCCAAGCAAGACGGTCGCTTGCAGTTTGGCCCGGAGAAGTTTGTCCAACCAGGACGAAAGTGGCCTAGCTCCGGAGGTTTGCCCGGGCTGGCCAATACCATTGTCCTGGGCAGGACGGTCCATAGGGGAGAGGCTGGTGCCCCCTCCGGGCCGGTCGGTGCCGATGTCCTGGGCAAAACGGTCAACACGGTTGAGGCCGGGGCCTCCTCCGGATGGCTCACTGCCAGCGCCCTGGGGAAGACGATCCATAGGTTTGCGGCTGGATTCTTCTCCGGGCCGGACGGCTCCGCTGCCAGGCGGCGATTTTTCCGAAGCGGCGGGCGCCGTTGCCGGCTTCTGAGCGATCCCAGCCAGGGCCAAATCCACCTCCTGAATCGCCTCCCGAAAATCCCCGGCCTGCAGGTACCCGTCGGCCGCATAAAAATGGCATTCCACCTGTTCGGCTGGGGTGGCAGCCGTTTGGGCCAATTGGCTGAATGTTTTAGCCGAGTCCGCCCACCGGCCCTGCTGACGCTGCACCATGCCCAACCAATATCGGGCCTGCCACCGGAGCCGGTCCTGTTCGTTTGCCGGAAGGGCAGAAAAACCCGGTAAATAACTAGGACCAGAAGCCCCTGGAGCTGCTCCGTCTGACCGGTTTGGCTCGGACCCGGCTGCCGCCGCTCTAGGTCTGGCCTGGCCACTAGGAACCGCTTCAGGCCCATGATTCTCTACTCCGGTTCCCGCCGCTGTAGGCCCAGCTTGGCCACTGCCCTCGGACGATCCCTGATTTACCGGTCCCTGATTTACCGACCCTGGATTTACCGATCCCTGATTTACCGATCCCTGATTTACCGATCCCTGATTTACCGATCCCTGATTTACCGATCCCTGATTTACCGACCCCGGATTTACCGGCCCCTGATTTACCAGGCCCTGATTTGCCGACCCTGGATTTACCGATCCCGGATTTACCGGCCCCTGATTTACCAGGCCCTGATTTACCGATCCCTGATTTACCGATCCCTGATTTACCGACCCCTGATTTATCGGTCCCTGATTTGCCGACCCTTGGGCCGAACACATCCCGGCCAAAGAAGCAAAACACTCTTCGGCCCCCGTCCAGTTTTTCTGCTGCAAGAAGGCAAAACCCCGATACAGCCGAGCATACGCAGCTTGGCCGGCCTGGGGAAATCGCCGTTCATATATCTGAAATGCGACGGCAGCCTCCGAATACCGCTGGAGGTTGTAGAACAAAGCGGCCAGTCGAAACTGGGCCTCTTGGCCGATCGGGCCCGTATCCTTCTGGGCTATCGTCTGATAAAGCCGAAGGGCCTCCTCCGACTTTCCCAGGGCCTCCCAACTCTGGGCCAACCCCAATTGGCATTCTGCTTGGAGTGGATTTTGGGGGAATCGCTCCAAGCATTGGCGGAAGTAATCGGCTGCTGCAGACCAATGCTTCTCCTTTCGGGCGATCTGGCCCAGATAGGTCAACGCATACGCTGCCAGCGGATCGGGGGGATATCGGTCCAGGAAGTCTTTCAAAAGGTTAGTGGCCTGTTGGGATTTACCGGCGAAAAAGGCGGCTTCGCCGCTTCGGAACAGCGCTTTGCCAGCCCAGAGGCCCTGGGGCTCCTGCCGGAGATATTCGGTAAACCGCTGCAAAGCATCCTCATATTGGCCCAGTTGCAAAAGGGCTTCTGCCAACAGGAAGTTGGCACGTGCTGCATGGGGATGCTGGGGATATTGCCGAAGAAAACGCTGAAACTCCCGGGCTGCCAACGTCCAATCCCCCCGACCATACAGGCCCACGGCCAACAGATACTGCTCTTCGGCCGGGTCCAAAGGCCCCGAGGAGATGGCAGAACCACTGGGGAACGGATTGGCCGAACCAGAAACTACCGGATTCCCAGACCCGGTCGGGGAGGCATTGGCAGAACTGATCGGAGACGGATTCGAAGTACCGGAAGTCGCCCAGTTGCTAAAACCGGAACCCCCCGGATGCCCAGAATTAGCAAGTCCCGGATGAGCAAACCCAGAAACTGCCGGGCTGCCAGAACTATTGCCGGACGGATTGGCCGAACCAGAAAAACTGCCGGTCCGAGGCGCGTTAGTCGGGGGGATAAGATTAGGAACAGTTGGGGGGGCATCGGAGGGAGGGTTGCCGGTCCCCGGAGGAGGCGTGCCACCGGGGGAAACATGTTGGGCTGCCTCTTCTGGGGATTTCAGACTACCTTCTTGGGAGGGGGCATTAGGTGGGCTCCACGCCTCTGCCAATAGGCTAGACGAGGTCCCCGATTCTGCGCCCAGGCCCAAACGATGGCCTCCTCCTACCATCCAGAGAGATCCGGCCAGGAGAGCTATCCAAAAGTAGCCATAAGGCCAAAGTACAGTCCGGGCCATCCTAAAGCCCCTTTGGGCAAGCCCAAAAATCCTTTCCGGCAGCTTGGCACCCCAAGGGCCGTATGGTAGCGAACTGCCAGACGCCTCCTCAAGACCAAGCCACCTCCCAACACTTTAGCCGAATGAGCCAACTCATCTCACCGCTGGGGGCTCCACCCGGCGTGTCATTCCCGCGCAAGCGGGAATCCAGAAAGTAGGCAAACTCTATGTGGCCTGCGTTTCCGTCTGAGCGGGGATACAGATAGATTCCTGGATTCCTGCTTCCGCAGGAATGACACCTAGGCCCCTTCCTTGGCTAAAAATGTTACGCCACCTCTATCCCCAGCAGCCGGAATCAGACAAGAATTCCCCTCTTCTTTCCTATCGGCAGTCTAGACACACCAGATGCTCAGGAAACCAAAAACCGGAAGAGTTTTTGCATTTTGTCCATTTTTCCTATTTTGCCCAAATCCCACAGAATAATAAATTGACTGTATCTACCGGGCCCAATGAGCATAATCTGTGGTGTTCGGGCCGATTCTTAGCCCCTTCACCTGGTAGGGGCTGGTTCCAGTAGATACAGTCAAAATAAAAGAATGACGATTGGTTTTAGCCCGTTGGAGGGTACTCCGAAGGGCCTTTTTTTCCTGGTTCCGAGAAATACGGAACACCGTAACAATTTAGCCGAATGAAGCGCCCGGCCTCTCCCTCGGTGGGAGAGGCCGGCCGTCGTTCAGGCTGGTCGGCGGGCCTTTTTGTGATTCACGCCAACGCGGGAATCCAGAAAAGGAGAACTGGAACCTCTGAAAAATCCTGAAAATATAGTGAACTATGTGGACTTTTGAGTATGTTGACTACATCGGAGGTTCGTCTGTGCAGCTACAACGTATTGGATGCTAGCATTGACAGCAGCGCAAGATATGGGGTTTTCGGAAAAATCTCCTGAAATACTTCTTTTTTGTCCACGTCGAATTATTCAGAGGTTCCAACTTCATATTGCCTGGATTCCTGCTTCCGCAGGAATGACACATCGGCCTTCTTCATACGGCTAACATGGTACCTTTTTCCCTGCTCCTGGGTGCCAGAAGTACGGAACAAATTTTCATATAGTTGGGGCAATAAAAAAGGGGCCATTTGCTCGGCCCCCGGCATCCATGGGGAGGAGTCCCTCAAGTTTTCAGATTGATTTTAATTTTATCGGTTTTCCAGATCGACTCGTTCGGAGGGGGGTAAGGGTGGCTATGGGGTACGTGGTTACTGCCCGTTTAGATGTGGGTAGGGATTAGTATTCGCTGCTGGCGCCAAAATCCACATTGCCCACGATATGGAAGTGGTTTAGGTCGATGTAGATGACCTCCTGGGCGTCTTCTTTTTTGGTGGTATAAGGGATAGGCCAGCCGACACGGGTAATCTCCGTAAAATAAATTGTGCATTTATAGTGGCAATGGTGGACTTGGGCCGGGCCGATCAACGGATAATGCCGGGGCGGATCCACATAATCGGCAATCAGTTCTTTGACAATCCGGACATTGGTGCGCTGCACTTCGTGCAAGAAGGGGATGCCGCCTTCGACCGGTCGAACCTTTTCCAAAGCCCGGAGCACCTGATCATCGGAAGGCGGATCCATGGCCACCGGATGGGCCCCAGCGGTAATCGGCCCCAGGATCGGCACCTTGTTGTACCGTTCTTGTTCGATGAATTGGTCTTCCAAACGATCCTGGAAATACGGGCTGACCGGGATCGGAATACTCAAATACCCCAGGCTTGGTCCATACACATTAAAACATCCAGGGGCACTGAGAAACGACAAGACCACGAATCCTAGGGCCATAGGGTAGAAGATTTTCTGGCGCATGAATCATCCCTCGTCAGGTGGCTCTTAGGAGAAACCTTGCCGCACCGTCGCCTCCGGCGACTGGCTTTCGCAGGAAGTTTCCTGGCATAACTGCACCCTCCGCCCATCATGGGGTGCTACAATAGTTATCGTGTTAAATTGTGTGGGACTTGCAGGTATTTCCGAAAGTGTTGGATTTTGGGAATATCGGGAAAACTCGGCTTGTTCCGGGCATCCAAATAGAAAATCCAATTCACTCAAACGGGGGGTGCAATCCGAACGCCTTAAGGTGAAACACTCTCCGGTCTTCGCCAATAGTTCGGCTCCCGGTTCGGCCGGTTCGGAGAGCACGCTGTCCCGAAAAGCCCTTTTTGGGCCGGAATAGGCGGTCCTGGCCCAGAGCGTCCGAAGACGTATCCCTCCAATCTCGGAAAATTCGAACAAAATAGGCAAAACAGGCAGTTTGGGAAGGCAACGGTCTTGAGTGGGGCGGCCCACCGAACTACCCATACTACCCATACGCCATTTCGGGACAAGCTCTGAGAGGTTCATAGAACCTCCTAAGCTCGCCTTTTCCCATTTTGAGGTACCCCACATGGGGGAACTCCATCACTCATTGGGAACCTTGGACTTAGGACATTGTCGGAACAATCGGGCCTTAGTGGTAAGTCTCGAAAACACGTAAAATTAGCCGAATGAAGCAATTCGCCCATCCCCTGGCCGCCGAGAGCTCGGTTGAGCGAAGTATAGCAGGGCGGGGTGTCATTCCCGCGAAAGCGGGAATCCAGAAGGTAGGAGGAGTCCATGTTGCCCTTGGTATCCCGGGTACTGCCCAACAACACCGTAGCAGGTACAAAGGATACCGGGTTCCTGTTTCACAGGAATGACCGAGCTGCCTCCTCCATGCGGCTAAAGTGTAACGAAAACACAACTAAATAATTTGACTGTATCTACCAGGCCGGGCCACCACCATATATAGGGGCTAAAACTGGCTGGAACCCCACAGATTGGGGCTTTCACTCCCGGTGGATACAGTCAAGATAAGTCCACAAAAAACCGGAAGTGGTTGGACTACTGGCACCTCCGAAACCGAAGGTTTTTCGCACCCTTGAACACTTTCGCAATTATGTGGAGCTATTTAGGGATTTTGCCTGTCCCTACGATTGGCGAAGGTCACGAGGATCAACAGCCCCTATCTGTTGGGGACCACCGATTTTCAACCCCTCCCCGTCGTAGGCGGGCTGCCCAGGGGATACCGTGCTAACAGTGGGCTTGGGTATGCCTAGTTTGATTGGATCCACCCCGCCAGGCCACCACTATATATAGTGGGCTAAAACTGGCAGGAACTCCACAGATTGGGGCCATCGCTCCGGGTGGATACAGTCAAGCTAGTCCAAGAAAAGTGCACCCCCTGATTCCCAGAGGAGGCGATCCAAATGCGATGCGCTGTTGTTTGGCTTGGTGTGGTGGCGGCGGTGGGCGGCGTTTGGCTCGTTCAGATGGAATGGGCCGCCTATAGTCAGGAACCCCCAACGGCCAAGGATGAAGTGGTCGAACTGCTGGACGGCCGAGTCCGATCGTTTTTCGATTCCCTTTCCCAAGGCGTCACTCAGCAAGCTTTTGAAACCTTGCTGCGCGGCAGCCCCCTTTTGGGGCAAAAGCCCGACGCCCTGAAAACCCTAAGCGATCGGACCGGCCAGATTCCCCACCGCTTTGGCCGGTTTCGAGGTTATGAACGGGTCGATGCCCGCCGGGTGGGCAAAGATCTGATTTTCTTACGTTATCTATATAAATGCGACGATTTCCCGGTGGTCTGGACGATTGTGTTCTATCGGCCCATCAGCCGACCGGATTCACCCCCCGACGATACAGGCTGGCGGGTGATCCTGGTCCGATTCGATACGGAGGTGGAACAATTGGCCCGCCCGTGACCGGGACCACCATCCCCGCTTCGGTACATTTCGACATTTCGTCCAAACGAAGCAGAGCTGGGACAATTGGTCTGAACGTGCCCGGGCATCCTGGCCCTTCCCCATGGCATCCGGTTGGGCCGTTTCCCTTCTCGGAAGAACGAAGGAAGTTGGTATGGCTGTTTATTTAGTTACCGGCGGTGCCGGTTTCATCGGATCGCATTTGGTGGAACGATTGGTTCGGGAAGGTGCCACCGTGCGGGTGGTGGATAATCTGAGCACGGGCCGAAAGGAAAATCTGGCCGACGTGTGGGATAAAATCCAGTGGTTTCAGGGAGATGTATGCGACCAGGCTCTCATGCAGGAGGTGGTCCAGGGGGTGGATTGCATCTTTCATCAGGCGGCGTTGGCTAGTGTGCCCCGGAGTTTGGAAGCCCCGTTGGAAACCCATGCGGCTTGCGCCACCGGGACACTGACGGTTTTGGAGGCAGCGCGGCAGGTCGGGGTCCGGCGGGTCGTGTATGCAGCCAGTTCCAGCGCCTACGGCAATCGCCCCACCAGCCCCAAACAGGAAACCGATCTCCCGGAGCCGATTTCACCCTATGGTGCTGCCAAATTGGCCGGGGAATACTATTGCCAGGCTTTTACCGCTGCATTTGGCCTGGAGACGGTGGTTTTGCGGTATTTCAATGTTTTTGGCCCCCGGCAGGACCCAGACAGCCCCTATTCGGCGGTGATTCCGATTTTTATCACGGCCATCCTTCGGGGCCGACGTCCGGTCATCTACGGTGATGGACGCCAATCCAGAGATTTTGTCTATGTCGAGAATGTAGTGGAGGCGAACCTGTTGGCGGCCCATTCGTCCGGGGCAGTCGGCCGGGTGCTGAACATTGGCAGCGGCCGGGCTACGGATCTATTGACTCTGTTGGCCCTGCTGAGCCGACTCCTGGACAAGGAAGTTCAGCCGGAGTTCGCTCCCCCCAGACCGGGGGATGTGCGGGAAAGTCTGGCCGACATCTCCCTGGCCCACTGTCTGCTCGGGTATCAGCCCCGGGTGGATTTTGAAGAGGGGCTGCGACGGTCGATCGGCTACTATCGGCAGATGATCGAAAACGGCGGCCGATAAAAAGGGTTTCTGTAGGCTCCCCTCAGGTTTTGTAGAGTATAGCCCCCCGATAGAAGTATAGCTTTCTGGCATCAGAAGAAACAGGGTTACACTGGGGCGGTTCTTTTCTCGGAGTTTTTCAGAAATTTAGGCAAAATGCCAGATAGGAAAATCGGGGCGTAAATCTCTCCGGCTCTGGCGCTTTAGTTTGACTGTATCCACCGGGCCAGGCCCCTATGATTGGTAGGGGCTAAAAATCGGCTCGTACCCCACAGATTGTGGTAAACAGATTGTGGTAATTGGTCCCGGTGGATACCAGTCAAGTTCGAAAGGAGGGGTTTTCGGACTCTCGAAATCTCCAAAGGATTTCCACGGTGGAAAAGGGCTACTTATATTGATTGTTTATTATTTTTATCGATTTACTGGTATTTTGGATGTAAAAATTTTCGGGCACCCCCCCTATTATTGCTAACTGATTTAGTGTAGGCTATACCATCCTTTAGGAGGGAGTCTCGGCCTTCCTCTCAGGGACAGGGACTTCACAAATGCCCGTTTCCTACCCCCCTTAGGCTCTGGGAGGAGATTCACGAAGATGAATTCCCAGGAGGAACAGCGGAGTTCTCTGGGTTTTTCTCTTCCTAAAGTCTCGGAACCGGAAACGGGAACGGGCGGAGAGAATCGTTGTCTTTAAGACACACCTGGTTTTCCTTCCAGAAAGAGGAGCCGGTGCTGTGCTAGGGGAAAAATGGATGCTCTGAGATGTTCCGAGACGGCAAATCGTTATTACTTATTAGCCGGTAAGTTTTTCCATAGAGAGCTTCGAGAGTGAGGAGGCGCGTATGAGCACGAAAATCCGGTTACTGGTCGCTGATGATCATGAAATGGTCCGGTTAGGCTTGAAAAGTCTGTTGGAAGGCACGGAGATTGAAATTACGGTGGAGGCAGCTACAGGCGAAGAGGCGGTTCGCCAGGCCCTCAGCAAAGAGGTCGATGTGGTTCTGCTGGATATTCGGATGCCTCATGGCGATGGGCTGACCGCCCTAGGACGCATCAAACTAGAAAAGCCCCGGTTGCCCGTCTTGATCCTTTCTGCGTATGACAATCCCACCTATGTGGCCCGGGCGGTGGCCTTGGGCGCCAACGGCTACGTGCTGAAAAGCGCCCCTCGGGAGGAACTGGTGGAAGCGATCCGCAAAGCGGCCAAAGGCGAAAACATCTGGACTCGGGATGAGCTTCGGCGGGTTACCGGTGCGCTGGCTACGCCGCGGCTGGCTTCCGATGTGGAGGTGCCGCTCACCGAGCGGGAAAGCGAGGTACTGAAACAGTTGGCCCATGGCCTCACGAACAAAGAGATCGCCCAGGCGCTGCATATCAGCTACGAGACGGTCAAGGAACACGTCCAGCACATTTTGCGCAAAATCGGTGTTACCGATCGGACCCAGGCTGCCGTCTGGGCCGTGCGCAAAAATCTGGTCTAGCTGTCTTTTTGGGCAATCCTCTTATGGTGGGATGGCCCTCCACTTTTTATACAACTTTAGCCGAAGAGAGGGACCCGCCTTTCTCTGAGCGGGCTAAAGCCAGTGTGTCATTCCCGCGAAAGCGGGAATCCAGACAGTATAACTCCATATTACCTGGATTCCCGCTTGTGCGTGAAAAGGTTTGGATTCCTGCTTACGCAGAAATGATACAATCTTACTTATTCTTTCAAACGGCTAAAGTGTTACCTAAATGGTAATATTGGAGCCAAATGAAGGACCGCTAAAGTGTCATTCCTGCGTAAGCAGGAATCCAGGCCGCTTTGTGCCTGCTACTGTGTTCCTGCTGGGCAAGCGGGAACTCTGAGATACTTTCTGGATTCCCGCTTTCGCGGGAATGACACGCCGGGTTTGGTCTCTGCCGAAGCAGAGGCGAGTTGCTTCATTCGGCTAAAATGTTACCCATTTAGTTAGGTCAGGTTGCCCTTTTCGGTAGTAGTGCCGCGGCAACGGGATTGGCACTCGGAAAGGTTTTCCTTTTTCTGTCCTGTTTCACACGGCCGAGATGGCACCGAGCTGGTTAAGGAGATTCGTTCATGGCCAAGCCGACGGATATTCGGATAGTAGGGGTTTCGGCCCAGACAGAACATTTTGATTATCGGATGCCGATTAAATTCGGTGGTCGGGCCTTAAGTGATGTCCTGCTGTTTCATGTGACGGTGGAGGTGGAGACCCGGAACGGCCAACGGGGCCAGGGTTTCGGTTCGATGCCGATGGGCAACATTTGGTCTTGGCCGAGCAGCCGGGCCACTCCCGATCAAACCCTGGCCGCCATGACCGCCCTGGCCCATCGGATGGTCCAGCGGGCCGGGCAGTATGCCGAGTTCGGCCATCCGCTGGAAATCACCCATGATCTGAACCGGCAGTATTTGCAGCAGGAGGCCGAGGCGGTTTGCCAGGAGCTAGGTACGCCGGAACCGATGCCTCGGTTGGCGCAGCTTGTGGCGGCCAGTCCACTGGAAGCGGCCATCCACGACGCCTACGGCAAAGCCCTAGAAGCCAACTCCTACAATCTGCTAGGCCCGGAGTTTGTCAACCGGGATTTGGGCTTTTATCTGGACCGGCAGTTTGCGGGGGAATATTTGGACCGTTATACCCTGCGGCAGCCGAAGCCCACGATGCCGCTTTATCATCTGATCGGTGCGTTGGACCCGCTCACGCCGGGCGATGTACAGACCAGGCCGAACGACGGATTGCCGGTAACCCTGGACGAGTGGATTTTGTACGATGGGCTAACGCATCTAAAGATCAAACTGAACGGCGACGATCTGGCCTGGGACGTGGATCGGGTGGTGCGGATCGAGCGGGTGGCCGCCGAAGCCCAGAAGCGACGGGGCTCCTCCCAGTGGTTCTACTCGGCCGATTTCAACGAGCGGTGCCAGAGCGTGGAGTATGTGCTGGAGTGGTTGGCCAAAGTGGGCGAGCAAGCGCCGGAGGCCTTAGAGCGGTTGCAGTACATTGAGCAACCCACGCATCGGGACTTGGCCGCCCATCCAGAAAACAAAATGCATCGGGCTGCTGCCATCAAACCGGTCGTCATCGACGAATCGTTGGTCGATTACCAGAGCTTGCTGTTGGCTCGTGAGTTGGGCTATTCCGGGGTAGCTCTGAAGACCTGCAAAGGCCACAGCGAAGCGCTTCTGATGGGGGCAGCGGCACAGAAGTTCGGTATGTTCTTGTGCGTGCAGGATTTGACCTGTCCGGGGTATTCTTTTTTACATTCGGCTTCATTGGCGGCCCGGGTACCTACGGTGGCGGCCATCGAAGGCAACGCCCGCCAATACTGTCCGGCCGCCAACGCCCAGTGGGCACAACGCTATCCAGAGTTCTTCCATCCCTCCGACGGCAGCGTGCCCACCGGCCTGCTTACCGGCGCAGGGCTAGGCATCTGAAAATGCCTCTTCAAGCACGTTTTTAACCGAATAAAGCCACTCGCTTCTTCGCGTGTCTTAAAGGTTGTCCCAAAATCCGTTTTGAGCCGGAATAGACGTCATCCCGTTACCGCCACCATCACAAATACCTACAAATAGTGTACTTTGGTCACCCAGGATGCTTTAGAACGACCTGGCGGGCCTCCGGAAGGCAATTTCGGGACCAGCCTCTAAGATGGTACGTTCGTTGTTTTCCACGATGAATACCTCCGCTTATGTTGACCGGATTTATATAATACACATAAAGATCTGCCTTGAAAACAGAGATGTATGTTTCGGTGGGAAAGCCCTGCTGAGAAACCCTAACGGTACGGGGATCGGGAGGGGGCAAACTTTTTTTTGCATGAAAGGTAATGCCTATGGAAGCGAAGAATTCTCCTTGGTGGAGGCCGTATGTGGCCGGGGCGTTGTTGGGGCTAGTGGCGATTGCGTCGGCCTGGGCGACGACCCGCTGGCTCGGCAAAACAAGTTACCTGGGCGCTTCGACGACCTTTGTCCGAGCCGCCGGGCTGCTAGAACAGACGGTCCTTCCTGATCATGTGGCCCAAAACGCCTATTTCGCCAAAGAAAAGCTCCGCGTGGAATGGCAATTCATGCTGATCACGGGCGTCTTTGTGGGGGCCTTGATCGGGGCGGTCTTGGATCGCTCGTTCCGCTTGGAGGCTGTGCCGCCGGTATGGCGGGAGCGGTTTGGCCCCTCGATCCTCAAACGGGCCGTAGGCGCCGTGCTGGGCGGCGTCGTTATGATGATCGGCGCCCGGATGGCCGATGGCTGCACCAGCGGCAACGGCCTCAGCGGCCTGATGCAAATGTCGGCCAGCGGATTCTTGGTCCTGCCGGTCTTTTTCGGCGTCGCACTTCTGACCGCTATGCTTCTGTACGGTAGGAGGACCTCCCCATGACCACCGAACATTGGCTTGGACTGATGACCGGCGTGCTTTTCGGTCTGCTCCTGCAACAGGGTCGGATCCTTCGCTTCGAGAAACAAATCGGGGCCATGCTTCTGCGGGACATGACCATCTTTAAGTTCATGCTCTCGGCGGTCATCGTGGGCATGGTCGGAATTACCCTTTTAGTGCAGACCGGCCAGATTAGCTATAGTCATAAAGCGCTGAATCTGGGCGCCCTACTGGTGGGTGGGGTGATCTTTGGCGTCGGCTGGGCTATTGCCGGATTCTGCCCTGGAACCGCCGTGGGCGCCGTGGCCGAAGGCCGCTGGCACGCCCTGTTCGCCATTCTGGGGATGTTGCTCGGCGCCGCCCTGTTTGCCGAAATCTATCCTGCCCTCCAATCCACGGTGCTGGCCTGGAAAAACCTGGGCAAAGTGGGCCTGCCGGAACTGATCGGCATTTCCCCCTGGGTGGTGGCCGCCATATTCACCCTGGTCAGTTTCGTGGCCTTTTATCTGTTTGAAAAACTGGGTGTTTAGATGGGCGGCCCCCCGAAACGCCTCGCTGGAAGGCTTCGGGGCGTAAAAGCCGCTCTTGGTTTTGGTTCCGGAATGCATCCGTCGCTCGAAACAAGCCACCTTTCCCTTGGCTGTTGAAAGGACGGCGGTACTAGCGGTACTAAAGGTTTGGGCGACGCAAAGGGCCTAGATTCCTGCTTACGCAGGAATGACTCATAGACCCCCGCATTTGGCTAAAATATTACCGATTTCGTAACGTTTTAGCCGAATGGAGCCCCCGCCTCTCCCCCGGCGGG